>Ga0335073_10006293_pt1 | contig 16662 bp, 9 predicted proteins | sample Lox_Sample_22_FD_207093 | JGI IMG/M metagenome (GOLD analysis project Ga0335073, IMG submission 207093) | Soil microbial communities from Loxahatchee National Wildlife Refuge, Florida, United States - Lox_Sample_2.2 | ecosystem: Environmental > Terrestrial > Soil > Wetlands | place: USA: Florida... | reverse complement strand
GGCGGAGAGAAAGAAGCTTGTCGGCAAGGCGGACAAGGGCACGCGCATTTACCGGCGCGAGGGCACGTACAAAGAATCCGGTGAATGGTTCGACGGCATTCAGGAGCGGTTTGACGACAGATTTGTTTCACCTGGGGGCGTGTGCATGTTCGTCAAGGCAAGCCGTGCGGCGGTCCACAAACGCATGAAAGAGGGTCGGCTGACGGCTTTCTGTTTTCATGTGGTACACAGCGAAAAAACGTTTTTCGGCAATGTCCGCAAGGCAAAGGCGTCGCCATTTGTGCTCATCCCGGTGTCCGAGTGCAAAGCGTGGGCGAGCGAATTGGACGCAAAACGAGGCGGGCCGGACGTGGGGGACGCAGGCGATGGGGACGATGAATTCTTGATGCGAGACCCGGCTGATCGCAAAAACCGGAAAGTCCGATAATGAAAGCGAACCGGTCAAAGAATCTCGCCTTGCTCCCGCCAAAGCGGTGACCAGGATTTAGCAAATAATCCTGAATTTTTTCACGTTCGACAATCAGTTGATCGGCATTCGGCAATTTCATTTGGCTGCGTTCGGCGGAACGAGATTGCCAGTTGTCGGAGCCATTTCAATTGCAAATGAAAGATGGCGGGAGTGGCGGGGCTCGAACCCGTAACCTCTGCCGTGACAGGGCAGCGCTCTAACCAATTGAGCTACACCCCCGCGAAGGGGAAACTCAAGATAAAAAATCCATCCGCTTTGGTCAAGTCCAAGATTCAACGTAAATGGTTAAAACGTTGAAATGTTGAAGCGGGCTTCGTTCCCATAGTCGTTGGATTGGGTCGACGGCGAAAGGGGCCGGACGGTTAAGCCGCGAATTGATTAGAGCGGACGCACGTCCGCTGCTACCGGAGAGACGGTTTCGGCTCGTAAATCGTGAATTGTAAATCGTAAATTCTTCTGGATGTTTCGCGTCATTTTTCATTTGGACATGGACGCATTTTACGCTTCGGTGGAGCAGCGGGACAATCCGGCGTTGCGCGGCAGGCCGGTCATTGTGGGCGCGCCGCCTACGCAACGCGGTGTCGTCTGCGCCGCCAGCTATGAGGCGCGCAAATTCGGGGTGCGCTCGGCCATGCCCAGCGCCACCGCCGGACGCCTGTGTCCCAACGGCGTTTTCGTCCGCCCGCGCATGGACCATTATCGCGAGGAATCCCGCCATATCATGCGCATCATGGCCCGCCCCGGCATCACCCTGGAACAAATGTCCATCGATGAAGCGTACATGGACGTGTCCGGATTGTGCCAGGATGCCGACGCGGATGGTTCTCTTCATGCGTCTTTGCCGCTGGCCCGGGAATTGAAACAGCGCATCCGCGACGAACGCCAGTTGACGGCAACCATCGGAGTCGCCTCCAATAAGCTGCTCGCCAAAATCGCCAGCGACCACAAAAAGCCTGACGGGCTGACGCTGATTTCGGAAAAAGAAAAGGTGCAATTTCTGCGGCCGTTGCCCGTGCGCGCGCTCTATGGCGTGGGCAAAGTAACCGAACAGGTCCTGCATCAGGCGGGCGTGCAAACCGTCGGCGATCTCCAGGATTATCCGGGCGATTTGCGCGCTCTCGTCGGGTCATATGCGGGCCAGTTAAAACAATTCGCCCTGGGCGAGGATGACCGTTCTCTGGAACTGGGCGACGAAATCAAAAGCATCAGCGGGGAGGAAACGTTTTTGAAGGATACGGATGACCGAAAAATTCTGCGGGCCTGCTTGAAGGAACAGGCCGTGGATATTTCAAATCGCTTGAAACGCCGAAAACTGGGCGCGCACACCGTGCAGGTGAAGGTGCGCTACGGCGATTTCACGACTCTCACCCGGCAAATCACGGTGGAAGAACCGCTGACTGAGCCGCAGGATATTTATCGGCTCGGCTGCTTTCTGCTCGGGCGGGAGAAATTGGTTTCGCGGCCGTTGCGGTTGCTGGGGCTGGGGGTGAGTACGTTGAGGGAGCCGAAGGGATACCAATTGGATTTGCGATTTGGAGGACGTTAAAACGTCAAAAAGTTGAAACGTTGAAACGGCTTCGGCCGGGCGATGAGGGGCGGATTCAGCGGCGGCCTGGTTGTGAAAATCAAGCTGCGAAATCGTTAGAGCCTCTCCGGAAGATTCTCCCTCACCCCAACCCTCTCCCGCCGGGAGAGGGTGAATTATCCGCCGATGGTTAGGCAGATTGAATGGCGAGCCACATCGAACGATCAAACCGCGAAATAGTCAGAGCGGACTCACGTCCGCTGCTACGCCGGGTGGGTCTGGGTCTGTTTTCTCGGGTCGGTGGCGGCGATGACGGCGCTGACGGATTTTTGGTTGAAGCCTTTGAAACCGCCGTGGCGCTGGAGGTTTTCAAGATGGCTGCCGATGGCGCCTTCGCGGATGAATTTTTCGCGCTGCTCAGGGGTGATGAGGCCAGCCGCGGCAAGGTGTTCGACGCGTTCGGGATCGACCGGCCAGCGGTCGCCTTCAGTAAAGGCCTGGCGGAGGAATTCAAAGTCCGAAAACGGTTTCATCACGTTCAGTCCATTCGCCTGCAATTGGTCGCGCAGGGACGCGAAAGCGAAGCGCGCTTCCAAATGATGCATGCCAGCCTGGAGAAAGCTGTCGCCGTGCAGACCGGTCCAAAGGCCAACAGTTCCCAGCTTTGACGCAGGCGGCAATTTTTTCACGGAAAAATCGATGCTCGTCTCCTCAGGCATGAGGTCGACGTCGGCAAAGACCACGATCCCGGTGACAGGCTGTTCGGAAATTTGCGCGCCCCAACCGGCTTCAGATCCGGCGTAATAGCGCTCGCGCTTTTGAAATCCGAGCGTGGTCAAAAAACGGATTAAATCGGCAAAATGCGCCCGCGAACAGCGAAACGTGTGATGGTCATGGTTGCCCCAGCCGAGTCCGAGGGTGTCCTGGCGGAATTTTTGAAACCGGGCGGCGCGATTGCGGCGTTCCCAATAAGCACGCTCAGCCTCAAAGAACAGTTGGCAGGCCACGTCGCGCCCCACGAGCTTGATCGCCTGGCGCAGGCGTTTGTTCGCCGCGCCATAGCCTTCGGCGTCGGACTCGTTGTATCGCGGCCGGGTGTTAAAGAGTTCGGCGGCTTTGAGAATCGCCGCAGTTTCGCCTTTCTTTAATTTTGCGGGAACAAACCCGCGATAAGCCCGGCGCTCGACGGCTTCGAGTTGCGCCCCGCTTTCGACCGAGATCACGACGCGGCGATAGCGCGAACGCGGTTCGCCTTCCGGTTCAACGTCCAAATGGTTTGCCGCGATAAAATCGGCCACAAATTCAGGCTTGATGGCAACGACGCTTGGGTTCGCCTTGCCCCGGCGCAACAACACGCGCGGCAATGTGGCGTGAGGATGTTCCAATACCACTTCGCCGTGAAGGGTCTCGACTTTTCTATCGGAGACGAAACCGGCCTTCACCAGCGCCGTTTCGTCGTCCGGCGACAGGACGAGATGGTCCACCCATTCGAAAAAGTCCGTGCCGGTTTCATCGTGCATGCGAGCGGCCAGGCGGCGGGCAAAGGAATTATTGGCGAGAAATTCGTCCAGCCGGGCACGGATGAACTTTTCGCCTTCGTAAGCGAGGGGCCAGTCGAAGTTTTTGGGAATGTTCATATTTACGATTTGCGATATACGATTTACGCGTCAACGGCAGAGCGGGCGGTTTTCGCGGACGAAACGATAATCGCCAACATCTCATTGGCTTCGCGCATCCGGTCGGCCAGCCGTGCGGCATTAATTAGATGATTATCCACGAGCAACTCCATCCAAAATATAGACTCATCGCACTCTTCTTTCAACGATACGAAGTTTGTTTATGAAATCCGGCCTGGATTTGGCGCGGCAGACTGCCCGGTAATTTGCGCCGACGGAGGTTCCTGAGCGCAGGAGCTGTCGGCAAAGCGTTTGGGCAATCCAATTTCTGGGCAAAGCCCCGCAAAGCTTGACGACTCGATTCGCGTAATCCCTGGTCCGGCTTTTCATTTCTTCACGAGTCATGATCTGATGATTTGGCAGATAGATGGTTTCGTTTTGACGAGGATGTCAAATTTATCGCGTAAATTGTAAATCGTCAGCCGAACTGGATGCCCTGTGCGAGGGGCAAATCCTTGCCGAAATTCACCGTGGCCGTCTGACGGCGCATATAAACCTTCCACGAATCACTTCCGCTCTCGCGTCCGCCGCCGGTTTCTTTTTCACCGCCGAATGCGCCGCCAATTTCCGCGCCGCTGGTTCCAATGTTGACGTTGGCGATGCCGCAATCGCTGCCGCGCGCGGACAAGAACCACTCCGCCTCGCGCATATCGTTCGTAAAGATAGCAGAACTCAAGCCTTGCGGCACACCGTTTTGAATGGCGATCGCATCGTCAAATGCCTTGTATCGGATGATATAAAGGATAGGCGCGAACGTTTCTTCGCTGACGATGCTCATGCCGGCCTTCGCGGACACCAGGCACGGGCGCACATAACATTCGCCCGGATATGCCGGGCCGGACAATGTTTCGCCGCCGAATAAAATTTTTCCGCCTTGCGCGCGGACTTTTTCGAGCGCCTCCCGCATGTCCGCGACGGCCTGGGTATTGATGAGCGGGCCCATGAGGGTTGTGTCCAAGGCTGGATTGCCCACCGCGACCTGACCGTACGCGCGCACGAGGCGGCGAACGACTTCGTCATGGATGGATTCATGGACGATAAGGCGGCGCGTGGTCGTGCAACGCTGGCCGGCTGTGCCCACCGCGCCAAAGAGTATTGCGCGCATCGCCAAATCCAGGTCCGCCGAGGCCCCGACGATAATGGCATTATTGCCGCCCAGTTCGAGGATCGTGCGGCCAAATCGTTTGCCGACGGCTTCGGCCACGCGCGCGCCCATTTTGCACGAACCGGTGGCGGAAATGAGGGGAACCCGTTTGTCGTTCAACAGTCGTTCGCCAACGGTTTGGCCGTCGCCAATGACGAGCGAAAAAATGGCCGGGTCCACGCCATTGGCGCGGCACACTTTTTCAGCAATCTTGATAACGGCAATGGCGCAAAGAGGCGTTTGGCTGGACGGTTTCCAAAGGGTCGAATCGCCGCAGACGGCAGCGAGCGCGCAGTTCCACGCCCACACGGCGACGGGGAAATTGAACGCCGTTATAACCCCAACAACGCCAAGTGGATGCCATTGCTCCATCATGCGATGGTTCGGGCGCTCGGAAGCGATGGTCAAGCCGTAAAGTTGCCGCGAGAGGCCCACCGCAAAGTCGCAGATGTCAATCATCTCCTGCACTTCTCCCTGCCCTTCGGCGATGATTTTTCCCGCTTCGAGCGTGACGAGCAGGCCCAAATCCTTTTTGGCGTCGCGCAAAGCGTTGCCAAGCTGGCGAATGATTTCGCCGCGCTTAGGGGCGGGAATGGTTTGCCATTTTTCGAATGCAGCGGCGGCGCGCGTGGCGGCAGTTTCGTATTCTTCGGAAGTCGCTGTGCGGATTTGCGCCAGCAAGGCGCCGTCGTTGGGGGAAAAACTCTCGAGGAGCCGGCCCGAGCCGCGCCATTCACCATCGAAAACGCCGGATGCGACGGGGCCGATGCCGAGGGATTTTAACAGAATCGCGGCATTCATTTTTGAAGGAGCCGAAGCGGCACGGCGGGATTTGTTTCGGCCGTTTAACGGAAGGCGGGGGGCTTTGGTTAATGTTTTCATAATTTCCCGCATTGCTCATCCATGATGCGCAAGGATGACTCGACGATGTCATCTTTGACATCGAGCACGGGGCGCAGGCGAATGGAACGGTCGCCGCAACGGATGACGAGCAGGCCCAATTCGTAACAACCTTTCCAAAAGGCATCGCGCCGGGCGGTGTCCGGCAGGTTAAAGGCCAGCATGAGACCGCGTCCGCGCGCGGCCGTGAGCGCGGAATGTTTGCGCGATAGCCCCAATAGACCATCCAAAAAGTCCTGCCCTTTGTCACGGGCGTTGGCTACCAATTTCTCGTCTTCAATGATTCGAAGATAATGCGTCGAGCGGACGTAATCGGTGAAATTTCCGCCCCAGGTTGAGCTGATCCGGCCCGGCAGGCGGAAACAATTATCGGGAATCTCGTCCAGGCGCGGGCCGGCCATGACGCCGCAGACCTGCGCCTTTTTTCCAAACACGAGCAAATCCGGAAGCACGCCCGAATGCATGGAACACCAGTTCTTTCCGGTGATGCCCATCCCGCATTGGACTTCGTCGAAAATCAGCAGCATGTCATTCTCATCGCACAGGCGGCGCAGCAACTGAAAAAACTCCGGCCGGAAATGATTATCTCCGCCTTCGCCCTGGATGGGTTCGATGATGATGGCGGCGATGTCCACCGCCTTTTGCGCCAGCACGTCGCGGATTTGCTTCTCGGCGAGCTTTTCCTTTTCTACCGCGTCAGCAATCCGCTCCGTTTCCGGCAGCGCAAAGTTCAGCATGGGCGTGCTGATGCGGGGCCAGGGAAATTTCGCGAAGTAAGCGGTCTTTTTCGGGTCCGTATTGGTCAGGCTCAGCGTGTAGCCGGAGCGCCCATGGAACGCGCCCTGGAAATGGATGATTTCTGTGCCGCGTTCGCCCCGGCCGGCGGCGATGTTTTTGCGCACCTTCCAATCCATGGCCGCCTTGAGTGCGTTTTCAACCGCCAGCGCGCCGCCTTCAATAAAGAAATAGCGCTCGAGCGGTTTCAGGCCCACCACGCGAGCAAACGTTTCGATGAATGTGGCGTATTGCACCGTATAGACGTCGGCGTTGGCCACCTTGATCTTGGCCGCCGCCAGCAGATCAGCCTCAACGTCGGGACGAGTGAAATACGGATGATTGAAGCCAATAGGTTGCGACGCGTAAAAGCCGTACAGGTCAATGTACTCGCGCCCCGAGGCCGCGTCCACGAAACGCGAGCCGCGGCTGTTTTGAATGTCGAAGACCAGCTTGAACCCGTCCACCAGGATATGATGCTGGAGGGATTTGACGACGTCCGATGGCGGCACCGATGGTGTAGCATCGCCGCGCGATTTTTTCTCCGAAGGGCGGGCCGGTGTTTCCAAAGTCAGCATAAGATCAAAAGAAACGCAAGAAATGGAAAATTAGTTTTAAGCCGGCCCGATCTGTTGATCGAATGCCGGACAGTAAAGCGGCTCACGGCACGCCCGGGGTTGGATTTGGGCCCGCACAATGTTGGGTAAACCAAACCCAATCGTAGCCCGTACTCCCCAATTCAACCAGCGACGGCGTTGCGGTGGATATTGTATTCCCTTGCGGAACCACGGGTATATGCAACGTAGAAATTCTTGTGGAAGTCTCGGCGCCGGCCTGGAGCCACTTGTGCATTTCCACATGGCCGTCGGCAAACGACATCCCGCAATTCCATCTGTGCATCGAACCTGGGACGTCCGGGAAACTCCCGCCATCCGTCGGAGAGCTGTCGACTTGCAGATATCCGTCATACACGCCGTTTCCCAACAACGAATTAGGATGTTCTTCCAGAAAAACGATTATGTCAGACGGACCCGGCGAACTCCTGATGTCAGTGAGTTTGACATAGGCCAGGGCGTCGGGGTTCTCCGCAAGCGTGCCCTTTCCGAGAGCCTTCGAGCCTGCACAATAAAGATTGCCCACCTGGCCTTGCATCGAATAGTCACGGATTCTGACGCCGTTCTCCGATGGCCACATATCCGCCGGGCAACGATACACTCCCAGTTGCCCGCTCAGATATGGCGTCAGAATCGTGTTCGCATAGACCGCAATATTTGTGTTGCCGATATCAGTAGTCCAATTCATTTCCGCGTGGAGAGTCTGAGCGTTGGGGCACCAGGATTCGCCGGGCGGATAACCATAGGGTGAATTGGGCAACATGTAATCCTGATTGTCCGTGCCGTACAATTCCCAGCCCCCCTGCAGTTCCTTTAGGTTGTTGATGCACTGGGCTTCGAGCGCCCGGTTCTTGGCCGCGGCCAGGACAGGCAACAGGATGGCCGCGAGAATCGCTATGATGGCAATCACCACCAGCAATTCAATCAGGGTGAAGGCGCGCGGCGATGATTCAGGGAAAAACCAACGTTTCCTGGCGGTCGTCAGTCGTCCCAACCAATGGTGCCCAAACAATTTTGCGCTAGTTTTCATAGTCATCATTCTCTTTCCTCTCAAACTGCGCCTGACGCCTGCTCATGAGAGACGTCAAGCAAACATTATCACACATTTACGGCTTCTACAATTGTTCTACAATATTTGTTGAACCCGATAGAAGTGGTTGCCGGCGCTGAAGGGCACGGAAGCCTGGAAGACTCCGTTCGACTGCGTGATCGTCACGCCCGATACGGCAGTATACGGACCGTTGACTGCGGTCGCGCCCAGCACCTTAAATGACGACGTCGTCACGGTGTCATCCGGCGAAGTAAACGTGAACTTGAATTGGCTCGTCGGAATGCTAATGCCCGTGATGGCAGGCGGAGTCAATGCAACAACCCGGAGGTTGGAATAATAGACCGCCGTATCGGGGCTTTCATTTCCGAAATACGGGTCCTCGTAACCGAGCATCAACATGCCGTTGGTGAAGGAGGTGACGTTGGTATAGACGAAGATGGACGTCTTATCAATGGCCATTGTAACTATGCCGTTCAATTGCTTGATCTCGACGTCCGACCATGAGTTCGGGTTGGAGCCGACGAGCGATGGCGGTCCGTTGGCGACCAAACCCGGACCCCCTTCAGCCCATCCACCCTGGTCCGGAGGAACAGCCGCGCTGGAATAAGCCGTAAACACATTCGTCTTGAACTGGGTCGCGAACGATGATGCCGCCTTGACCGCCAGGTTCGTCCAACCGGTATTTGGGAGCGCGCCAATACCGGCAAACTCGGCATAAGGGCCATACGTATCATCTAAATCTCCACCGTTATCCGAGACAAAATACCAAATGCCGTCGCTGACAAAATTGGTCTGGGTGTCGCCAAGCGCAAAGAGGTTGCCGGCCCACCAATTTGTGGCCATGCCGCTGGTGTCAATGCCGTACACCGGGCCTTCCTCGGCGTCGTAAGGTATAGCATCACTATAAGGATACACGGGCGGATAAAATTCCAGCGAAGTAGAATCGCCTTGAATAATGTTCATGTTGAAACGAACGGCATAATTTCCGCTAAAGACAAGGTTGGTGAAGTAAGCATTTACCGCCGTCATCGGATTGTCTGCCACGTCTCCTGGCGTGCCGGCTTTGTTCACAGTCATCATCAGGGCGTTTGTCGCCCCGTTGGGTGGAGGAGGAATGGGATAAGACGGCGCATTGTAAAGATTCATGCCGAACTGCACGGTCGTATTCGGGTTCGCGTTGTCCAAATTGCCATTGGCCGCATTAATTCCCCAGTTTGTTGCGTCCATTGCATTGGTCAGCGGATCGAAGAACAGCACCCGGGCTGCGGGCGACGCGCTGTCCACAATCGTTAGCGTCGCTGTGTTCGTGGTAACCGTGAATCCCGAAACTGCGCTGAGACCGATGATCGCCGTCTTGTTACCGGTGTAAGGCAAATTTGGATTGTGAGTCGGGATTTGTCCGCCCACCAGAGGATAGATGTAAGTCGTATGGGTCAGGTCACCGGGAACGAACGTGACGGACGCAGGTGGCGTATAATCGGTCCCTTGCACTGCTGTTCCCGAAACGGGGAAGGTGCTCAGCGTCTCAGTCGTGTTGGTATCGCCCAGGCGCGTAATGACCACGCTGCAGTAATCGTTTGAAAACGCGTTATACATGCTGGACTGCCCCACAGCCGCCCCCAACTGAGGCGTGGCCGTACTCATGATGCTGATCGTGGCTGAATTCATGCCCACATTGTAATTCATCGAAGAGGAAATGCTCATGGTCAGATAAGTCGTCAACCGCGGAGTCGTGTCGCTCACCGCGTAAACGGCGATATTGGTCACGGTCTGGCCCGCCGCGAAAACAACGCTCCCGGATGAGCCGGCCTTGTAAATGGTACTTGGAGCCGTTCCACTATAGCTGAAATTGACCGTCAAGGGTGCGCCGATGTTGCCGCCGGATCGGACGATAGTGAACACGGTGTTCGTTGAATTTCCGTGGGAATTGGGCTCCGAAATGACCGTGGCGTTGGTGGCGTAAACACTGACCGATGGTTCCAGCGTTACTCCGGCAAAGTTGGTGACGCCATTCGCGTTGCCGTATGTTGTGAAAGTGGTGCTCTGCCCAAGTGTCCAGGTCGTCAGGCCATAATCCGAAGCGCTGAGGACATACATATTGTCCGCGGCATCCCACGCCACCTCGTCTCCGCCATCGCTTTGTAGAGTGCCTGTGTTGTTAAAAAATCTGACGGGGGCAATAGTTGAGACATTCGGAATTCCATTGGTGAGCAGGCAAAGCGTTATATGATTGTCACTCGCAACAACGGCCAGGTACTTTCCGTCCGGCGATACAGAGACGCTGGTAGGACTGTATTTCGCATTGCCGCCGCTGGCTTCGGTATAGAAATAATCGGAATTGCCTGAGTTATACCGCGAATTCCAAAGCTGATTGGTAAAGGTCGCATCATAGACTTGTACAAATGCATAATCGCCCGAGCCAATTCCGTACCTATATTCCCCGGAATAAAGATACCCATTGGGACCAATCTGCAGGCTCGGAAAGAAGTAATAACCGGGCCCGTTCGGGTTTTCAGGATCGTTAATAGCGACCTGAGGGCCGGTGAGATTGGGAGGGGTTTGCCAACCGTTTCCGGACGCGGACGCGAGCGCAGACAGCGTGATATTGGAGTACACTTCAAGCCTGTTAGTATTTAAGTCACCGTCAACCGTCAGCAGCGTTGCGCCGTTGGTTATGTTGCCCAGAAGCACAGGCGGGCCCACTTCAGCGCCGTGAACGCCGGCGATGATTCCGTTCACGTCCCCGATCGGGCCCAGAAGCAGTTCATTCGTCGTCAGATTCGGGTCGACCAGCCATACGGCCGCATTGTTTTCGGAATAATCCCCGACGACCAAATCATCATTCGCTGCCAGCGAGATTTTATCAGGGCTCGAGTAAGGAGAGCCCACGACCCAGGTTGTGACACCGGCTGTCGAGCCTGCCGCGCCGGCAGTGCTGAACGAACCATCGGAATTCATATCGTAAAAGAGCGGCTGCCCGGCACTGGAACCGCCCCTGGCGACATAAATCCGGCCGAAATAAGGAGAGAGCGGATTCACATTCACGGCCAGACCGCGCGGATCGCCAAAACCTTGAAGGACATAGTTTCCGGAGTACACGCTCGTGTTGGTGCTTTGAATGTAGTTTGGGATGAGACCCGGGGTGCCCGTCCCCAATTTCGTGACTGCTATGGCGTAGCTCGAGTGACCATTCAGACTGAAACTGTACGGCTTCGAAAGCAGATTCGTGCCTACTACGTTCGTGCCGGCATCGACATCCAAAAAGGTGTTGTTTGTCGCACCATCTTCAAACGTGACAGTCGCGCTGGCGCCGTTTTCATTGAGGTAAAACTCTATTGTTCCATTGTTGTTTGTGATACACGACGCATAAGGCGTCGCCTTAACCATTTGGACGGTTAAGGTGAATAACACAATGGCCGCACAAGGCAATAGAACACGACAATGATGTTTCATCCGGAGGATAATTCCTTCCTAATCTGCTCAGTTAAGTTGTTGTAAGAACTGCGTTCCCGCGGCATGGCACCGCGCAAAATGGTATTTAATTGTAAAAGTTTTGCTTTGGCAATTAAAAAATTAAATCTCGAAAACGTTTTGGATATTCCGTTTGAGCTTTTTCAAGGTCGAGGCCCGCCATCGGCTCACCTTTGGCGCGGCGGGCCTCGTCTCCTACAATGTTTGCTGAATCTGGTAGAACTCGATGGCCCCGCTGGTAGGCACGGTGGCCTGGAAGGCGCCGCTGCTCAACTGCGTGATTGTCGCGCCCGGTACAACGGTGTACGGGCCATTGATCGAACTTGAGCCCACGACCTGGAACGAGGCCGGAGTGACCTCGCCGTCCGTGCTGGTGAAGTCGAACACGTACGTGGCGGCATGGGCGTTGTAGGCTGTTTCGCTGATCAATGGCGGACTCAAGCGTACGACGCGGAGATTGGAATAATATACCGCGGCATCGCCGCCGCCGATTGAACTATAAGGATCTTCGTAACCAAACATGACATAGCCATTGGTAAAGCTCGTGGTGTTGGTGAAAGAACCGATGGTTATTTTATCAATCGAAACGGTCACAATATTGTTATATTGCTTGAGTTCGACGTCGCACCATGCACTATCGACAGCGCCCGAATTAGCTGCATCCGGCGATCCGTTTGCGGCCAGCCCAGGCTCTCCCGAACTGGTAAAGACCGAGGACTTGAAGTTATTGGCAAACGGGCCGTCAGCAGCGAGGGGTGGAAGCCCGAATCCTGTGTTTGGAAGCTTGCCGCCATTGCCAGTAAGAACGATATAATCCGCTGGCCCGTTATCAAACGCGGCCACATCGCCATCAACACTGACCCAGCACCAGATACCATCGCTGGCCCAGGCTTCGGTGTTGTCGGCTCCCCAACCGCTGAGGACACTGCTGCCGGCCCACCAGTTAGTGGCATGGCCGGTGTGATTGAAGCCAAAGAGAGCGCCTTCAGTTGTGTAAAGCGAAAGATAGCCCTCAACCAGATTCATATTGAAGCGGACCGCGTAGTTGCCGCTAAAGAAGGAATTCGTCAGGAACAAATTGACAGCTCCGGCCGCGCCCGTGCCTTCGATAGGCTGGCCGCCCTGGTTATTATATTGGCTATATTGCTTATTGACCGTCAGACGCAGGGCATTGGTCGCGCCGCTTGGCGGGAATGGCAATGGGACGCCTGGGCCATCTCCCAATAGATAGGTTGGATCCAAATAGTCGTCGTAGAGGTCGTAAGCAAAAGCGACGCTGCTATCGATGGCATTGGTCTGCATGTTAACGTTCGCATCCGTTTCTTCCCAATTGTTCGAATCCGTCACGGAAGTCAAGGGATCGGAATACAGATAGGTCGCCGGGGGATTGGCGTTGTCAATGAGCGTGAGAACGGCCTGATTGGTGGAACCGGAATATCCACTGCCATTTGCAATGCTGACGAGAATAGTTTTGTCGCCGGTATAAGGAACATTGGTGGAGTCTGTTGGAAGCGCGCCAGCCACGAGAGGATAAATGTCGTTGGTTCCCGTCAGGTCACCGGGATTAAATGTGACTGAAGTCGGCGTCGCTGGAGTGAAGTCCGCCCCTTCCACCGCCGTTCCGGAAAAATTCAGGCTGCTGCTGCTGAACGTGACGGAACCCACATCCGTGTTGGTATCGCCCCAGCGGGTAAGAATCACGCTGCAGTAGTCGTTGGAGAAAGCTTTATACATGCTGGAGGCGCCGGCTGAAGCAAAAAACTTATCCTGTGCCATGTTGAGGATGGTGATAGAGGCGGACGATGGCGTTCCCAAAGAATAACTGCCAGACGATGCCAACGTAAGAGTCAACACGGTAGTTGGCCGCGCGGTACTGTCCTGAAAGGCACTAATCGTAATATTTGTCGAAGCCTGGCCCGGAGCCATTACCACGCTGGTCGTTGCACCGGCAGAATACGACGCAGGATAAGAGGCAGGAGGACCGCTGCCGCCGAGGGCCGTTCCGCTCAAAGTGAAATTGACCGTTACAGATCCGCTCAGGGAACCGCTTCGGGTGATCGTAAATGAGGTAGCGGTGGGGATGCTCAGAGAATTTACCTGGGCGATAGTCGAGTTGGTTGTGGTCACGGAAATGACTGTCGGAGGCAATTGCGTCTGGAAATTCGTCACACCGGTGAGATTGCCGGAGGTGACGCAGGTGGCCGTGATTCCCAGGGACCATTCCTGAACATAACCAAAGCCCGAATTGCTGAGATAGACGTTATCGGCCGCATCGGCAGCCAGGCCTCGGGTATGGTAATTTCCCTGCGGATTCTGCACTACCATCAGACCCGCTAAATTCGGAATCCCATTGGTGAGCGGACATACTTCCAGCGCGCCATAATATGTGGTCATCGCGATGTATTTGCCATCCGGGGTTACCTGCGAACCCACCAACCCTTCGCCGTTGTTAGTGAAGTAGTCGCCCGAGGGAGAACCGGTGGCGGGGTACGGCGGATACGGCGTACCTTCGGGCTCCCATGAGTTCCAAAGGTTTGTCTGGCCAGTTGAATCGTAAATCTGCAGGACCGGGTTGCCCAGGCTGTTTCGATAGGTGCTGACGTAAAGGTAGCCACTGGGACCAATACTCAAACCGCAATATTCATTCCCGCCCAGGGTCACCGAATCGTCAGCCGGGACATCTATATTATACCCGGTATAGTTGGTCGGGCTTTCCCAGGGAAGAGGACCACCGCCAATATTGTAAACCTGAATGGAATTGTATGGCGGCCCCATCTCGCCATCAACGTCGAACAAAACAAGGTTGTTGCTCGAAAGCGAACCGGTCGTGACTGCTGGAGATACGATCGTTCCATGGATAGCCGGGAGACCGCCCGTGTCGCCAACCGGGCCCAACAATAGTTGGGAGGTGCTGAACGTGGGATCAATTCGATACACCGCCGATGCGCCTGTGCTGGCGTCTGATACCAACACATAGTCGTCCGGCCCCACCCAGATGTACTCAGGGCTGTTTCCCGACGTATCGCTGGCATTGCCGAACGTTGTGACTCCAGCTGTGTAAGGCGTACTGCTGCTGCCGATGTAACTTAAATCGGGGTTCAGCATGAAAATGCCCGAAGCACTGCCGTTTCCGTCAGCCAGATATAATCGACCTAAGAAAGGCGATGTTCTATTCTTATTGACGTCAAGGCCTCTCGGATTAATGGTCCCCGCCAAACCGATCTGTTTCAACAGGTGAGGAACACCCGAGCCCAGTTTATACACGGAAATCGAATAGCTGGTCTCGGTCCCCATGCTGAAGGAATACGGACCGGCAGGAAGGTTCGTGCCGGTGCCGAGCGCGGGCCAGAAATTTACGTTTGTCGTGCCATCCCCGTACGTCACCGTTATGTTCGCGTTGCTCTCGTTTAGGTAAAACTGGATTGTTCCGTTATTATTGGTGACCTCACCCGCATAGGGTGTGGCCTTAACCACAGCCGCGCCTAAACTAAAAAAAGCAACGGCCGCACAAGGCAATAGCCAACGACAATGAATCTTCATTTGAATTATCCTTCTACTGTAGTAGTTGTTGTAAGAACTGCTTCCCGGCGGCATAGCGCCGCTGAAAGCACTATTTAACAACGGAACCGGCGCGGTGGCAATAAAAAACGGACTTGCTGCCAACATTAAAGGCATGCTTACAGTGCTCCGCACAACTATTAGACACTCTGATTTATCGCAGCCAAATCTGCAGATTTTCTGACAGTGTGGCCAATTTATTACCAGGGATTTGTGCAATTTTGCACACTACGCTCTCCTTTCGCAGGAGACGACGTAAGGAGTCTCTAACTGGTTCCGCAGGCCGGCCATTTACCGTGGTTCCGGTTTAATCAGAGTCTCGTCACCTCGACTCCTACGTTTCCTTCTTCGTAGAAATCATTCCGGCAAGAGAGACCATTGTACGGGATCATATACCGCCTTGCTGATGGGACTGGATGACTTATACGTGCCGCCGCCTTGCGTCTTCAATGGGACTGTTGGGTCAAAGATGCCCCAAAATTGTCCCCAGGTAAGTCTGCTGGGATAAGTGGCCGCCGCATGGCAGTCCACGTAAAGAACATTGACGCGATTGTCATGTTTGGCATAGGCCGTTTGAAGGCGGCTGTTAAATTCGCCAGGCCCGGTCGAAGGGAGCGACGGGCCCGATTCTCCAGCCCAAACCGTATCGAGCCAACAGGCATCGGCATCGCCGTTGATTTGAGAAGGGTCATTCGACCCGCTGACATCGGAGATGGCGACGATGTCCGATGGATGCCGGCAATTGGCAGCTTTAAATTTCTGAATATTTCCGGTCATATCGCCGGTGTTCGTATCGGGACCGCCAAAAACGCCGAGCTCATTAAATCCGTACGAAAGAAATCCAGTAACGCTCGGGTCCTGGCCGGATTGGACCTTGCCCGAAACGACATAAGAAAGGCCGCGCTGGCGCTTGGCACAAACCCAGACGTCGTCATTTTTGGCATACGGAGCGAGCATGGGGGCGATGGTATTGGGCGTCTTGTCATCGCTCCGGAACCATTCGCCTCCGCAAGGGATGCCGTATTGATTCGGATAAGGCCCGGCCGTCCACCAGGGAGTGACTTGAGGAAAATAATCCTGGTTTTCGTCGCAATAGGCCTCAATGGCAATGCCGATCTGCCTGGTATTGCTCAGGCAGGACACCGCCAGGGCTGTCTCCTTGCTTTTGGACAACACGGGAAAAATCAACGCCGCCAGAATGGCGATAATGGCAATGACAACCAATAACTCAATTAACGTAAACGCTGTTTTGCAGGAATTCTTCTCAGGTTTACACCAAAAGTTATTGCAGCAGGTATGTCTGCGGGTCTTCAAATCCACCCTCAAAAGACAAACTGTAGCACTTGAAATAATTAACGCAAGCTTTTTTCGTCCGTAGCAGCGTCGCGTGAGCGCGCTCTAACTAAATCCCGCCGCCGTCGCCAGTCCAAATCGGAAAAATTTGAGCCGATTCACATCGGCTGCTACATTAATATTTAAT
>Ga0335073_10006292_pt1 | contig 16663 bp, 12 predicted proteins | sample Lox_Sample_22_FD_207093 | JGI IMG/M metagenome (GOLD analysis project Ga0335073, IMG submission 207093) | Soil microbial communities from Loxahatchee National Wildlife Refuge, Florida, United States - Lox_Sample_2.2 | ecosystem: Environmental > Terrestrial > Soil > Wetlands | place: USA... | reverse complement strand
CGTGCGCACGGGCGATATCGCGAAGCGGCTGATCGACTACGGCTTCCATCCCTATACGGTGTCGTTTCCGCTGATCGTGCAGGGCGCGCTGATGATCGAGCCGACGGAGAGCGAGTCGCGCGAGGAACTGGATCTCTTCATCGATGCGATGCGGCAGATCGCGCGCGAGGTGGAGGAGAATCCGCAGGTGGTGCTGGACGCGCCGCATTCAACGCGGGTGTCGCGGCTCGACGAAACGACCGCGGCGCGCAAGCCGATTCTGCGCTGGCGGAAAGCTTAGAGACCGGGCCGGAGGCCACAGGCCGCAGTGAAAGACCGAAGTGTGCAGGGAACACCCCTGGGGACAGGCAACGTGTTCCGACTGCTATACCCTGTTTTGCCGCAGGGCGAATGAGCCCGGAGCCGCATCCTGCAATGATCCGCGGCCAATGGACGGCACCTCCCGCGCCGCACTGCTCGAATTGCGGAGCTGATCGCTGCGCCCGCATCCGCTAAGATCGATAGTGTCTATGCACTCGACCCGCACTTTCCCCCACGCCATGTTGCGCGAGATTTACGAGCAGCCCGAGGCCCTTGCGGCCACGAACGCGCGCTATGCGCCCAACGGCACGCTGGATGCGGAGGCGTTCGCGCAGGTAGCCGAGGCCTTGCGCGGACGCCAGCGCGTGGTGATTGCCGCCAGCGGATCGAGCCGCCATGCCGGGCTGGCCGGGGAAATTATGCTGGAGGACTACGCGGGCCTGGCGGTCGACGTCGAATACTCGTCGGAGTACATGTATCGTTCGACCCACACGCTGCACGATCCGGGCGTGATTGTCATTTCCCAGTCGGGCGAGACGGCCGATACGCTCGCCGCGCTGCGCGAAGCCAGGGCCCGTGGTCTTGCCACGGTGGCGATCACGAACCATGCGGAATCGTCGATGGCGCGGGAGGCGGATGCTTCGCTGCCGACGCTGGCAGGGAAAGAAGTGGCGATTCCGGCGACGAAAAGCTTTACGACACAGTTGGCGGTGCTGCACGTCCTGTCGCTGTTTCTCGCCCGGCTCGGCGGCCGCATGACGAGCCACGCGGTCGCAGCTCACTGCGAGCAGATGGCCCAGCTTCCGCGCCTGCTGGAAGCGAGTCTACCCGCCTGGGAAGAGCAGGTTCGCGCCATTGCTGCCGAGCTCGGCGATGCGCGTACGTTTCTGTATCTCGGCCGCGCCATTCACTACTCCATCGCTCGCGAAGGCGCGCTCAAACTAAAGGAGTCGGCTTACGTGCAGTCCGAGGGCCTGCCCGTCGGCGAGCTGAAGCACGGGCCGAACGCGCTGGTGAGCCCGGAAGCGCCTCTGGTGGTGCTTGCCACCTGCGACCGTAACGACCCGGACTCCGTACTTCGCTACGAGAAGACGCTTCAGCTCATGCGCGATATGCGGGGGCAGGGGGCGCGCATCGTTTCGGTTCACGTCGAGGGCGACAGCGACGCGGCAGCGCTCAGCCGCTACTCGGTTGCAGTGCCCCAGGCGGACGAATTCCTTCTGCCGATCCTCGAGATCGTCCCTCTGCAGCTTTTTGCCTACTTCACCGCGGTCCAGCGCGGCATCAACGTCGACGCGCCGCGCAATCTTGTTAAAGCCGTCGTGCGGGAGTAACGAAGGCGCTTCTTCTGCGTAACCCACTCCAGGTACAACGAAAGTAGTAAGCCGAAGACACTTTCGTTCGTTGAATCTGGCCCCTTTCCCGCGATACTCTCAGGCGGAAACTGGCTGCATTTCAAAGTCCCCACGGGTCCGGTTGCGCGTCGCAGAGCCACTCCTCCATGCAGAACACCCTTCTCGATATTCTTATCCTCGGCCTGTTGGTGCTTGTCTTCGGATCTCTTTACAGGAAGCATGCAACGGTACGGCTTCGCTACTGGCTGATCGGGTGGTTCTTCGTTCTTATCCACTTCGGGCTGCTTTTGCCCAATTCTTCGGTTGCATGGCAGTCGGATCTTCTTACCGCCGGGACGGAATCCGCACTCGTTCTATGCGCCGTCGCCTTTGCCCTGTCGTCCAGTCTCGTGTGGGAAGGGGGATGGGCGTCGGCCATTCCCGCGGTGCTTCTCGGAATTCCGGCGATCGTCTATGTGCTGGTTACCACCGTGGGTGGGGCGTCAACCCAGCTCCTGCTGACTCTGGGAATCACGGTTCACCTGGGATTTGCCGCCGTGCTGTTCCGGTTTGGCAAAGGCCCTCTGGCGGCAACGTCAGGAGCTCGGCCGAGAGTGGCGCGGCTGTGGTGCGGAGCCATTCTCGGAGCAGGCGCGGTGTGGATGACCGCGGAGATTCTGCGTCATCACGGAGATGACAGCGTTTATTTCATTCCCACCGAGATGTACCTGATGAACGCGGTGCTCTACTGGGAAGATATTCGCCGCGCCACCGCCGGCATTCTGGTCAGCGTGCTCGGACTTGCCGCCTGGGGAGCGGTGTTTCCCTGCGCGCTGCTGATCCAGTACTACTTCCCGCAATTTGCCGTCTCCGGCGAGTTGTGGAATGTTCCCAAGTATTTCGTCGCGTTTGGCATGATTCTGACGCTGCTCGAGGCGGAAAAACGGGAGTCCGACCTCCGCAGCGAGGAATACCGGATTCTGTTCGACAGCAATCCTCATCCGATGTGGATTTATGACGTCGAAAGCCTGCGCTTTCTGAAAGTCAACGATGCCGCGATTGCCCGCTACGGGTATTCCGAGCAGCAGTTCGGAACGATGACCCTGCGCGACATTCGACCGTCGGAGGAAGTCGACGCGTTCGAACAAACGATCAACAGTCCGGGCCAAAACCAGTCGGTATCGATTTCCGGTCCGTGGACGCATATCCTCCACGATGGGCGGCGCATTCAGGCCGAAGTTTCGTCGCACGCGATTCAGTTCGAAGGGAAGAGGGCTCGCTTCTCGCTGGTTCAGGACGTGACCGAGCGACAGCAACTGCACCTTCAGCTCCTGCACCAGGCCAACCACGACATGCTGACGGGCCTGCCCAATCGGCTGCTGCTGCTGGATCGGATGGAACAGGCGCTGGCTTCGGCGGCGCGGCGGCATCGCAAAGTTGCCGTGATCTGCCTGGATATTGATCGCTTCAAGCAGATCAACGACACGTACGGTCACAACATCGGCGATCTTTGCCTCCGCCAGATTGCCGAGCGCCTGAAGGGCCGCCTGCGTTCCGTGGACACGGTTGCCCGCTCGGGCGGCGAGGAGTTTACGATCGTCGCCGGCGATCTCAATGCGGTGGCCGATGCGGAGACGATTGCCGAAGACCTGCTGGGGACGCTGCGGAAGACTATGGTCGCGGACCAGTATCCGATCGAGATCAGCGCCAGCTTCGGCATTGCCATTTATCCCGATCACGGTTCGGATTCAGCTTCGCTGTGGCGCAATGCGGACGCCGCCATGTATCGCGTGAAGCGGTCGGGCGGCAACCAGTATGTGATGGTCTCGAATGAAATCAGCCAGACCACATCGGAGTCGAACGAGCTGGAGATTTTCATGCGGCGTGCCCTTAAAGAGGGCGGCTTCGAGATGTATTACCAGCCGGAATACGCAGCCGACGGGAGTTTCCGCGGTCTGGAAGCGCTGCTGCGGCTGCATCACCCGAAGTACGGCATGGTTCCGCCGGACCGCTTTATTCCGATCGCGGAAGAGAGCGGCCTGATCGTGCCCATTGGCAATTGGGTACTGCGCGAAGTCTGCCACCAGGGCGAGGAATGGCGCAGAGGGGGTCTGGCGGTTGACCGCATCGCGGTCAATGTTTCTCCGCTGCAGTTCATGCGCATGGATTTCTCGCGGCACGTGCGAGAGCTCCTCGACGAGATCAGCATGTCGCCCTCCTGCCTTGAGATTGAAATGACGGAAACCACGGTCATGCGCAATCTCGACGACGTCGCGCGGCAGATGCGCGATCTGTCTGAGATCGGCGTTCAGTTTTCCGTCGACGACTTCGGAACCGGTTATTCGTCGCTCCGTCATCTCCACCAGTTGCCGATCCAGACGCTGAAGATCGACAGGTCATTCATCGAGCGGGTCACCGATCCTGGCGGGACGGCCGCGCTGGTCCAGGCGATCCTGTCGCTCGCGCACAATCTCGGCCTTCAGGTCGTCGCGGAAGGGGTAGAGAATCGCAGCCAGATGGAGTCGCTGATTCGGATGAACTGCGACGTCATGCAGGGGTATTTGTTCTCACGTCCTCAGCCAGCCAGCCGCATCCCGGGACTGGTCCGATCGGGGATAGCGCCGGGGATATGGCCGGCGGCTCCCTTATCGGCATAAGCGCGGCGTATTCGTTCAGGGGGTGTTCCCTGAAGGGAGTAAGCCTGCCGAAGAGTCAGAGCAGACCGCGTCAATTCAGTGTCTCGGGGGCGTTCAGAGTCCCGTGAATTCCTGGCATATTCCCAAAGAGCGTATTGACCGCGGTGGAAACCCAAAGGTACACTGAGTTCACATTTGCGGCAGAGCGAGAAATATGAGGAGTGCGAATCGCGCGCATCCGCTGGCTCTGTATTCGCGGTTCGTTCATCATGCAAGGCCATTCTGATCTGATGCGGCCGCCAAGGTTCCGATTAGGCGGAAGCCCTTCACAGGTCCGGCTCCTCAGTTTGGAATCCCGTTGCTAATCGAGCAATCTGAGAGGTTTGGTGCAACACTCCACTCGCGGCAAAATTGCCCCCTCCACCCCCGAGTCGAAAGAACTGTCACTCGTCGATCTGTGGCTTGTCATCCGAAAGCGGCGCGTGCTGCTGCTTTGCATGTCGCTGGGTCTGGCAGGATTGGCGGCTCTCGCCGGCTGGATCCGCGGCGATCGCTACAGCGCCACGGGTCAGCTTCAGATAGAGCCCGGTTCTGCTGCCGACCTGAAGCAGTCGATTTCTTCCATGCTGAGCGAAGGTGTCAGTTCTCTGGACGAAATCATGGAGAGCGACCGGACCATTCTTGAGAGCGATACGCTCCTCATGCAGGTGGCGACAAAACTGCATCTTCAGGACAATCCGCAGTTTCTGGGCGGTAAAAAAACGGTGAGGACCGCTATGATTGGCGGGCAGGTTATTCCCCTCCTGCATGGCGATCTGCAGAATCCCTGGGTGCGCATGGAGGTTCTGAAGATTCTGCACAAGCATCTGACCATCGATCGAGTGCCGCGCACGCAGTTGATCACGATCGAATACGAAAGCCGTTCGCCTGAGCTCTCCACGAATATCGTGAATACGATGGAAGACCTGTTCATCCTGAGCAACTTCCAGTCGCACTACCAAACCACGCAAACCGTGAGCGACTGGCTCGACCGGCAGATGGACGATCTGCGCAGTGTGGTCCAGACTTCTCAGGATCAGATGGTCGATCTGCAGAGAAAGCTCGGCGTCTATGCGCTGGACCCGCAGCATAGCCTGGTTATCGGCGAAATCACCAATCTGGAATCCGGCGTGGCGACCGCGACGGAGCAGCGCGTGATTGCGGAGGCCAGATACCGTATCCTGCAGTCGATCCCTCCTGACCAGATCCAGGACAGCCAGACTCCGCTGGGCAACGAAGGCGCGCAGAGCCTGATTACAACTTTGCGTGGCGAGCGGGCCGCGGCTGCGGCGCAACTGGGGCATTTGGAGCCGGTGTATGGACCGAACTATCCTCAGGTTCAGCAACTCAAGGCGGAGATAGCCACGCTCGACAGCGAGTTGAGCAAGCAGGAAGCCCGTATTGTGGATCAGGCCCACGACGCGTTCAACGTGGCCCAGAGCGCGGAGAATCAGGCAAAGGGAATGCTGAATTCGAAAGAGGCGGACCTGTATTCCCAGCGCGATGACCTGGTGAAGTACATGCTGCTGAGCGAAGAGTACGAGACCAATCGGCACATGTATGAAAGCATCCTCGAGCGCCTGCGGGAGGCGAAGGTGGATGCGGGGCTGGATGCCGCCGACATCAGCGTCGTCGATTTAGCGGCACTGCCAGCCGAGCCTTCCAGCTTTTCTCCTCTGGTTCTGGCCCTGCTGGGCATTGCGGCGGGGGCGCTCGGCGGGCTGGCGCTGGCCATCTTCCTCGAGAAGATGGACACGCGGCTGCGTGACGTTCATGAGATTCAGGAAATGCTGGGGCTGCCGTCGCTGGCCATGATTCCGCAGAGCCACTGGAAGAGCAAGGAGTCGGACCTCGAATGGGTGGTGGGGCCGGAGCTGCTCCGCGATCCTCGCTCGCCATTTTCCGAATCCTTCCGCGCGTTACGGACTTCGATGCGCCTCTCCACGACCTCGCGGCAGTCGAAGGTGATCGCGGTGACGAGCTGCCAGCCGGCCGAGGGCAAGTCAACGGTCTCGGTCAACATGGCCGCGGTGCTGGCGCAGGGCGGGAAGAAAGTAGTTCTCGTCGATTGCGACATGCGCAGGCCGTCGGTCTACAAGCGCCTGAAGATGGAAGGCGGCAAAGGCCTCTCGGAACTGCTGACCGGCTACCACACACTCGATGAAGTGACGCAGACGCACGAGACGCTGACCATGCTGGACGTGATTCCTTCGGGAACGGTGCCTCCGCTGCCCGCGGATCTGCTGGCTTCCGATCAGATGGCGGAGGTGGTGCGCCAGCTTCGCGAGCGGTACGACTACGTGATCTTCGACACGCCCCCGGTGCTCTCGGTGACGGATCCAGCGATCATCGCGGCGCAGTCTGACGGGATGGTCCTCGTGATCCGCCAGGGCTTCTGTACCCGCAGCATGCTGGGACGAGCCACGGAGATCCTCCGCGATCTGGACGTGAAGATTTACGGGTTTGTGTTCAACGGCGTCGATGCCTCGTTGCCCGAGTATTACGGGTATCTGGGGTACTACACCTATGAGTATGGAAAGTAGTGCTTGCGCCGAAGCGGAGCGCTGGAGGCATCGGGAAGACTGATATGAGCCATCGACAAAAAATCAGAATTGACCTTGCCGTGGCGGTGACCGTCTGCAGCCTTGCGTTGTTTGCCGGTTCCGCTGAAGCGCAGTTCGCAGGGCCCGCGGTCACCACCCTGTCGCCTCCGGCGGGTTCATCGACGGCCGCGCTCACAGCGAAATACGGTGATGTGCGCATTATGCCCGGCGACATCATTTCCATCGCGACCTATGGCGCTCCCGAATTGAGCACAACGGCGACTACGACCGTGAATATTCCGGGAAGCAGTTCGACCAGTCCGGTGCAGGGTATCAAGGTTGGCGCACAGGGTGAGATCGTGCTGCCGTATCTGGGCGTCGTCAAGATTGGCGGCATGACTCCTGCGGAAGCTTCCGAGTTTCTTGCCAGGGGCCTGAAGGACGCGGGGATTCTGGTGAATCCGCAGGTCACGGTCGAACTCGTTGATTCTCCCACGCGCGTGATCACGGTTATGGGCGAAGTTCAGAAGCCTTCCACGGTTCCGGCTTTCGGTGAACTGCGCCTGCTCGATGTTATTTCCGCCTGCGGCGGCTTTACGCCGACGGCCAGTCACACGATCACCGTGCGACGCCGTGGCCAGGACCAGCCGATCACGGTTCTGATCGGCACCGATCCCAGGAATACCGACGAGTCGAACATTCCGCTGATGGCGGGAGACACAGTAATCGTCCCGAAGGTGGGCAACGTATTTGTGGTGGGCATGGTCCGAAATCCTGAGGCCATCCCGCTGGCCAGCAACACTCCCATCACCGTTCTGCGCGCAATTTCCATGTCCGGCGGTCTCACTTTTGGTTCGGCCATGTCGAAGACGATGATCATCCGCACGCTGCCGAATGGTCAGCGGGTCGAAATCAGCCTCGATCTGAAAAAGATCATGAACGGCAAGCAGAAAGATGTGGCTTTAGCTTCAGACGACGTGCTGCTGGTTCCGACCAACGGATTCAAGGCAGGTCTCGCCGGCGGTGGCGCTGCGGTTGCAGCGAGTTCGCTGTACGGCATCGGATACGTCGCCAAAGCTCCGTAGCTGCTCCAGAAGTTCCACTGCGGACCGAGGCGGCGCTGAGCCGCTGCAGGCCCGGTTTGCACGGGGGTCGCTGCACTTCAACGTTATGCTCCAGTTGCCGCTCATCCTGATTCTTCTGGCGTGCGCGCTCGCCGTCTCTCATGCAAGCGTCACGATCTTTCTGTGCTGCGCCGTCGGATTTGCCTGTTCCTTGTGGCTTCTTTATGGCTTCGGCCGCGGCACCCATCCCGTTCGTCTCACCTGGCTTCTTGCATCGGGCCTGTTGCTGGGTTATTGCGGTGGCGATGTAGTTGGGCAGTCGCTTTATGGGCTCGTCGGACAGGATGCGATCGGAGCCATTGGCATCGACAGCCGTTACATCGCTTATGGGCTGATGCTTGTTTTTGGCGGTTGTGCCGGACTTCTCTTTACCGGCAACTTCGAAACGCCACTGCTTCGGGATCTTCCAGCAATTCAATTCGATCCGAAGCTGGAACGTTTTATCTGGTTATTTATTGCCCTTACCGCCGCCGCCTTCCTGCACGGCGATTTCGGCTACTCGGCGAGTCCGATCAATCCCACAGGAGAGAAGATCAGCGTTCTGGCAGGCATCTGCGCTGCGGGTGGGATGGCGCTTCCGCCGCTTGCCTGTCTGGGCTACGTCCAGGCTTCTGGGTTTCGGAAATTTCGTCTTGGCCTGTTGACGCTGCTTTCCTTTGGCGCTCTGGTTCCGGTATCGAGGCGCGACGTTTTCTATACGGCGCTGGTGTCTGCCTTTTGCATTCTTCAGTTGTCCGGCCGGAAGTTTCATATGTCAACGCTGCGCAAGGTCGTTCTGGGCACAATAGCCATGGCTGCATTCCTTGTTTCCAGCCTGGTATTTTTTGGCATCAGGGCGTCGGCGGTTGAGCAGTCCCAGGGAAGCGGGAGACAAGCGGATTCCGGGGAGAAGGTCACCCTGGCCGAAGGGCTCGCTGCAGCTCGCATCGGAGTCTTTTCGGATCCGCGCGCGCTCATGGCGGATATGGCGAGCAAGCTGCAGGACCGCGTCTTTGTGATTGACTATCTGTCGCTTTTGGCCAGGGGCGGCAACGCTCAATCGCCCATGTATGGGCAGGATGCTCTTTTCGCAATGAAGATGGGGATCCCGGATGCCATTTACGATGCCTTTGGAGTGAGCAAAGATCCGGTTCGTGAGATCGGCGCGGAAGAGGGTGTTGCGAACGAGCACTTTGGCCTTAATGTGACCGACGAGGCGAACAGTATTCTGACTGCCGGCGTGATCGATTTTGGATTTGTCGGCGTCATCGTCTATCCGATTCTGCTGTGCTTCCTTGTCCGCAAGGAACTTGAACTCCTTCGGTATCTGTTCAGCGATCGCATTTATCTGATTGTCATCGTGCTTGTGCTCGGCACACTGGTGCAGACCGAACTTGAATTGGACACCTATGTTCAGCTTTTTCGGAATCTGCTGCTGATTGCGATTGGGTGCGCAGCATTGTTCTCGGTGCCCGCCGTAGTACGAAGCCGCCGGAAAACAATTCCGCCTTTGGCTCGACCCATCAATGCACCGTTCACGAAGGCATAGCAGGGAAGAGCTCTTTCCGCGTCCGTCGCCGTTGCAAATACATTGGAACCGTTGATCCCCGCTTCGGGAGCTGAAGGTCGCTGTTCCTTCGACTGGCTTTAATGCCAGACCCTGACCCAGTCCACATTTAAGGGCCAGCCGCTGGCGCTGCCGAGGATCATGAGTTCGCCAAGCCTTTCGGAATCGAGTTTGGCGAACAAGCCAGCATGTTCCTGGCTGTGGCTACTCGAGAAAGAGTGAGGACGGGGGTTCGACGACGCTGAATACTCCTGTACGATCACCGGGCGTCCGTCGAGATACCAGGTAACCCGTCCACGAACCCAAAGTACTCCGACCGTGTGCCATTGCGCCCAATTCACGTTGACTCTGGGGAAATTGTTGGAGTTCCTGTAATGCACCGTCATCCCATTTGCCCATTCACTCAGAGTGCCGGCGAAGGCGGTCCTTCGAGCCTCCGGCACTTCGACGAAGTCGAGCTCCGCAAATGGCTCCGGTGAGTCGCGGGATTCGTAACAGAAATGATATGCGGAGTCAGCCCACCACGCAGGCCATCCGGGCCCATTCGGTGCAGCGTCCGGATCAATACTGAGCCTTGCTTCAAAGTACCCAAAAGTCCATGCGTTCCCGCTTCTGGTTTTAGGGTCCATTGAGGCGATACCCCAGTTGTAATTGTTGTTGTCGGTGACGGAGAGGACGGAGTTCGCGACGCTGTAGTCCGATTCCGGTGTGCGGCCTCTGCCAAACGGCTGGCGCGTGTACCAGTTGAAACCGGGGGCGCCGGTGGTTTTTACGTCGATCGTGGAGAGGGAGTCGAAATCGTCGCAGAACACCAGCTTCGAAAAACCGGCTTCCGCAGCGACGGAAGGGGCCTCGGCCGCTGCCGTGCAGTTGGAAGTGGTGCCCTGGACAGGGGGACGTGCTGCCGCAGCCGGCTGGAGATGGTAACCGCTGACGATTTGCGTTACGCCGCCCGCGGCAATCAGGCACAGAATGGCAGTTCCCAGGTTGGACATTACAGCCTCCAGTGAGCCCCAATCCGCAGAATAGCGTATCGATGGCGGCATTCGCCTCGAGGGGAAGAGCCCAATAAGATTCATGCGCCGGATCAGCGAGACGTTTTTGCGCCGTTGTCAGCCGTTGCTGATCCGGAGAGCGTCTGCTCCCGATCGGTGCGCAGCCATTTGCTTTGGCGTAGGCGACCGCGTAAATCCCTGATATATTAGGAAGCTGGAGCGTCTGCGCGTTGTAAAAGCGTGGTGTGCTCTCCCAGATCGAGATTCCAGCTGTACCCAAGACGGAAAGGAAAGTCTGATTGTGCTGATGATTCGCCTGGCGCGCGTGGGCGCGCGCAAACAACCGTATTACCGCGTGGTCGTGATTGAAAAGGACCGCGCACGCAATGGGCGTTCGGTCGAGGTGGTTGGGACCTATAATCCCCGAACCAGCCCCGCTTCCGTGGACCTGAAGATTGAACGAATTGAGTACTGGAAGGGAAAAGGAGCGCAGCTGTCGGACCGCGTGGCCAAACTGGTAGCTGCCGGGCCTGCCGCAACCGGCCAGCCGCCGGCGGCAAAACCCCCGGTGGGTGACGCGAACGCTTCCGCTGCAGCCTGAACCCGATTTCCAGTCCGTTACACGGAGGGGTCGCCCGCTCCCCTGCTCCAGATGCCTCCCAGAAGGTTACTTTTACCCACTCCGGGGTGTACAGGCCTGCGGATTGTTCTTTTGTCCATCGCAGCCTTACGGTAGTATCCGCGTAGCCCCGGAAGAAGTAGTGTGCGTGTCTTCCCAATGGGGGGCAAGATGATACAGACGACAGACAGACCTGACGACATGCGGGAGTTAGTGACTCAGATTGCCCGCGCGCTGGTGGATATTCCCGAGGCAGTCCTTGTCGAGGCGGTGGAACGAGAAGAGAGCACGGTACTCCGGCTCCGGGTTGCCCCCACGGACGTGGGTAAGGTAATCGGGAAGCAGGGCCGTACGGCGCGCTCGGTTCGGACCATCCTTGGTGCGGTCAGCATGAAGCATCATCACCGATATACGCTTGACATCCTGGAAGAGGATCACCAGGGTGCAGGCCACAGCGTCGAATAGTCGGTTTCACCCAGACCGTACTCGGGCCGGCCGTCCCAATCGAAGGCAAACCGGGCGGGGTTTCCTTCGCCACTCGACGGCTTCCGGGTCACGCGTCTGGACGAAACCGGAGTCGATTGAGATCCGGCAGGAATGGAACTCCCCCATTCAGACCATTCGCGCGCCACGGAACGTGAGTTCACTGCCTCCGGACCCTCCCAACAGCCCACAGGCCGTTCCTGTCCGCCGACCGGCGGGAGCGGAGAATCCGCGTCTGCGTTGACTCCTCCGGAGCCCGCGGAGTGGGTGATCCTGGCTCGCATTGTGCGGCCTCACGGCCGGCACGGCGAAGTCGTGGCCGACGTTCTGACCGATTTTCCGGAGCGGTTTCACGATCGGCCCCATCTTTGGCTCATTCCGCCGTCGCGGGTCAGCGCTGGCCCAAGGGAAGTTTTCCTCGAGAACTTCTGGTTTCTGCGCAGCCGCGTCATCCTGAAACTGCAAGGGGTCGACTCCATCACGGCTGCCGAAGGCGTTCGAGGCTGTCATGTGGCGGTTCCTGCGGCGGAGCGTGCTCCACTCGAATCCGGCTCCTGGTACGCGGCCGATCTGATTGGCTGCCGGGTGATCGATCTGAATCGCAGCGCGGCAGAAATCGGGCAGATTGTCGACATCGACCGAGGATCCTCGAGCACCGATCTTCTGGTTGTTCGCGGCGCAGGATCCGGGGCGGCTGATCTGCTGATCCCGTTCGTTCGCGCGTATCTGGTGCGGGTCGAGCCAGCGGAACGCCGAGTGGAGATGCGGCTTCCCGAAGGCCTTGTGGACATCAACTCGCCTCTGTCTGAGGAAGAGAAGCGACTCGCTCGCGGCGAGTGACCGGGCAGGCACAAAGGGCCGCGGAATGCTCTGAGCATCTTCGCGGCCCTTGTGGCTACCGATGGTGAAAACGGTAACTTCTACTTCTTTTTGGTGGCTTTCTTTGCTGACTTTTTGGCAGCCTTCTTCACTGTTTTCTTCGCGGCCTTTTTCGCCGGTGTTCTCTTCGCGGCTTTTTTCGCGGTCTTCTTTGCAGCCTTCTTTGCCGACTTTTTGGCAGCCTTCTTCACCGCTTTCTTCGCGGCCTTTTTCGCCGGCGCTTTTTTCGCTGCTTTTTTCACAGCCTTCTTCGCCGCTTTTTTTGCAGGCGCCTTTTTGGCGGCCTTCTTTGCCGCTTTCTTTGCCGGCGCTTTCTTCGCGGCGGGTTTCTTCGGTGCTGCCTTCTTCGCTGCCGGCTTCGGCTTGGGCGGGGCCGGTGGCTTTGGCGCTTCGATCACGGGCGCCGGTTCTGGTTCGTCAACGATCTCATCGTCGTCAGAGGAGACTGCTGTCGAAACCTCCTCTTCCTCCTCATCCTCGCCGAATCCGTCTTCCAGCTCTTCCATCTCATCGTCGGCTTCTGGTTCGAATTCACCGTCCGCGCTTGCATAAAGCTTGTAGTCGTCCTGCATCAGATGTGCCCTCCGGGCTCCGAGTCAGTTTGCACCGCTGTACGAGTATGCCAGAAAAATCGGCAAAACTCCGCGCGCGGATTATAGCAATACAGCGTGCGGCGTTGCCAACGAATCGCTGCGCGGCTCCCGCGACGTGCCACAATGAATTGCGGCGCGCCCCGCAATGCGAGAGCGTGCCCGTCCGCACGATGCGCTTTGACATCATTACCATCTTCCCCGAGTTCTTCCAGGGCTTCCTGACTCACGGGGTGCTTCGGCGAGCCATGGCCTCCGGCCTGGTCCAGGTCGAGGTCCACGACCTGCGCTCCTTCACCCATGACCGTCATCGGACGGTGGACGATCGCCCTTTCGGCGGCGGCGAGGGGATGGTTCTGAAGCCGGAACCGCTGGCAGAGGCCATCGAATCGCTCGGTTTGGCCGCAAAAGGGCAGCGGGCCGAGTTCGAAAAGCCCAGGGGGCAGGTCATCCTGCTATCCGCCCAGGGGGCGCGTTTTTCGCAGGCGGCGGCCCGGGAACTGGCTACCCTCGATCGCCTCGTGTTGCTCTGCGGCCGGTACGAGGGCGTGGATGAGCGCGTCGTCGAGCTCTTCTGCGACCGCGAGCTTTCGATCGGCGACTACGTCCTCTCCGGCGGCGAACTGGCAGCCGCGGTCGTAGTGGATTCGACCTCGCGGCTTCTGCCGGGCGTTCTGGGCAATGAAGCTTCGAGCGAATTTGAGAGCTTCGGCCTGCCGGATCGCGGCTCTGGCGCTGACTCCAGAGACCGGGCAGAGCCTGGAGGTCCGCCTAGCTCCACGCATGGGGCCGGCGGCCTGCTTGATTACCCGCATTACACGCGGCCTGCCGAATTCCGCGGGCTGGCTGTTCCCGAGGTCCTCGCGCAGGGCGATCATGCGGCCATCCGCCGCTGGCGCCGGGAACGGGCCCTTGAAAAGACGCTCCGCAATCGTCCCGATCTCCTGGAAGGAGCCAGCCTGAGCCGCGACGATCGCGCGTTTCTGCGCGCTCTGGGCTGGTCTGGCTGAGAGAAGTACGCCCTGGTTTCTCACCGCTCGACAAGCTCCTGGCGACTGGACTTTCCGGGGCGATCGTCGGAGGATGGGCAGGTGACTCGCTTCCGGACTGCTCGGTTTTTCCTGCTCCGTCTGCTCTGTTCGTTCCTCCTCATTCCCGTCGCGCTTGCGGCTTCGGCTGCGACTCGTCCTCCGCTCATTCCTCAACCCCGAGAATTCACGGCGCGCGCCGATATTTCGCTCGCCTCCGGCGTACGCGTTTTGGCGACAGGGAGCGACGCTGACGACCGTTTTGCGGCGGCGGATCTGAAGGAGGAGCTCGCCTCGCGCGGGGTCCGCCTGCGCGCTACGGACTCGGCCGTTCGGGTGTGGTTGCTGAGGGATACCTCGCTGCGCGCGAAGAAGTTGCTGCACGAGGAAGGCCTGACTCTGACGGCGCCGATGCAGAACGAGGGTTACGTTCTGGTGACAGGAGAGCGCGACGCGTACGTGATCGGACACACGGCTGCGGGCGTCTTCTACGGGGCGCAGACTCTGGCGCAGCTGGTCACACCGGGCGGAGCCGGGCCGATCCTGCGGGGTGCGTTGATTCGCGACTGGCCGGCCATGCGGTGGCGCGGTGTCCATGACGATCTTTCCCGCGGCCCGGTGCCCACGCTCGACTTTCAGAAGCAGCAGATCCGGACGTTTGCGGCCTACAAGCTGAACGTGTACTCGCCGTATTTCGAGAATACGATGCAGTACGATTCAAATCCGCTGCCGGCGCTCCCGGGAGGCTCGATTTCCAAAGAGGACGCGAAGGCGCTGGTCGACTACGCCGAGCGGTATCACATCACCATCATTCCGGAGCAGGAGGCCTTCGGGCATCTGCACAAGGTGCTCACGTGGCAGCAGTACGCGCCGCTGGCGGAGATTCCCAATGGAGCTGTTCTTGCGCCGGGCCAGCCTGGATCGATGCAGATCATCGCGCAGTGGTTTGACGAATTGGCGGGGACGTATCCTGGGCCGTTTCTGCATATCGGCGCCGATGAGACGGCCGAACTCGGCCAGGGACAAACCGCCAATGCCGTCCAGCAGCGCGGTCTCGGCGCGGTTTACATCGATTTCCTGTCCGCGATCCATGCAAAGCTCGCCCCGCTGCACCGCCGGCTGCTTTTCTGGGGCGACATGGCCATGCGCAGCCCCGATTTAGTGCCGCGCCTGCCGCGCGACATGATTGCCGTCGCGTGGACCTACGATCCTGAGCCGAAAGGTTACGCCGCGTGGCTTACCCCCTATACAAAGGCCGGGATGGAGACGTGGGTTTCGCCGGGGGTGAACAACTGGAACCGTGTCTGGCCCGACTACGACATGGCTCTGCGCAATATTCAGGGATTCGTGGCGGACGGCCAGCAGGCCGGCAGCACGGGCATGCTCAACACGATCTGGGATGACGACGGGGAAGGGCTTTTCCTCGAGGACTGGTACGGCGTGCTGTTCGGGGCGGCCGCAGCGTGGCAGCCGGGGAGCAGCGACATCGGGCAGTTCCAGAGCGCTTATGGATCGGTCTTTCACGGGGATCCGACCGGCAAACTCGACGAGGCGCAGCGCGCACTGATCGCCGCGCATCTGGCATTGCAGCGCACCGGGCTCGAGGATGGACGTGACTCGTATTTTTGGGTCGATCCATGGAGCGCGGAGGGCCAGGAGGTCGACGCGAAGATCAGGCCCGTGGCCGCGGAGGTCCGCCTCGATGCCGAGCAAGCGATTACGCTGATTGCCCAGGCGCGGGCGGCGGGTCCGCTGCGCGAGAACGATGCCGTGGATGCCATGGACCTTGGCGCGCGCCGGCTGGACTTCCTGGCGCTGAAATTCGAACTGGCCGATCAGATCGCTTCCACGTACCGCAACCTGTACAACGGCGTCAGCAACCACGACGCCAACGTTCACGTTTCGCGCGATCTGTGGAACATCTCCGGAAACAACGGTCTCTGCGAGGATCTGCGCGATGGCTATTCGTATCTTGGCTCGCGCTACAGCGACATCTGGCTGCGCGAGAATCGCCCGTACTGGCTCGCCAACGTGAAAGCCCGTTACGACGCGGCTGCCGCGCTGTGGGTGGAACGCAGCACAAAGCTTGCGGCTGCCCGCGACGGATGGAGCGACACTCACAGCCTGCCTGCGCCGTCGGAGATTGGCATTCCTGCGGCCGCGGCAGCGCATTAAGCACCCGCGCGATCCCTCAAGGAGCCCAGCATGACCTGTCGCGTTCCGAGATTGTCTCTTCTCCTGCTCTTGCCCGGGTGCATCGGCGCCCTGGCAACGGCCCAGGGCAGGCCGGGTAACGCGCAAGCCCGGGCTGGTGCCGTCTCCCGCAGCCGAGACGCGGTGAAAACCGGAATCGATGTTCTCGAGGCAGACCACTTTGGGGAATTGGCAGTTCTCGCGAGGAGTCATGGCGGGCATTTGCGTCTCGGGCTGCTCACCAACCAGACGGGCCTCGATGCTGAGGGACGGCGCACCATCGACGTGCTCTTCCACGACGCCCCGCAGGCCGTTCCGGGCGTTGCGCTAACGACGCTGTTCAGCCCCGAGCAC
>Ga0335073_10006291_pt1 | contig 16664 bp, 16 predicted proteins | sample Lox_Sample_22_FD_207093 | JGI IMG/M metagenome (GOLD analysis project Ga0335073, IMG submission 207093) | Soil microbial communities from Loxahatchee National Wildlife Refuge, Florida, United States - Lox_Sample_2.2 | ecosystem: Environmental > Terrestrial > Soil > Wetlands | place: USA... | reverse complement strand
CGCATGACCGCATCGTCGGAGGTGTCGGTCATCGTGTCGATCAACCGGGTCACGCGGTCGGCGCTGCGCAGGCGCGGACGGCGCGTGTCCGAGTTGGTTGCTCCCGGTACGGCAAGATCCTTGTCCAGCATCAAGCCTATCGTGCCGGCTGCGTGGGGGTCGGTGTCACCCATAATGGCGCTGATTTCGGGGCCAGTCTCGACCATCAGAGCGACCGGGAAGTTCGACAGCACACCTCCATCGACAAAGACATGCCCGGTTTTGGAGCGTCCACGATACAGCCCCCAGCTTTCTTCCCAAATCATCTCCCGCCAAACGAAGGGAATACTCATCGACATCCGCACCGAAAGCGCTACCGGGCAATCGGGAGCGGTGCGTGAATTCAGCACCACCATCTCGTGCTCGGTGACATCGGAAGTGACGACCGAAACATCCGAACCTGTCCGCAACGCGAAGTCCTTCCAGGTAATATCCGGGTTGATTCCTTTGGCCTGCAGCTTGGCGCGCAACCAGTTCAGGAAGGCATTGCCCGCGTAGAATCCTCCGCATTCATTGAAGGAAAAAACTTCGCGATAGAGTTCGACATCGAGTAGGGCATCCAGAGTCATAGTGTCCAGGGCCGGCCCGATCACGGGAATGCGAACCTGCTTCAGGAGTGCCATGGTTTGACTGTTCTGTCGCATCTCGGGGCTGAAGTCCGACGCAGCGGGAGTATCCATGAAGGTCGTGAAAACCGGGGTGTGGGTTTCGGGCAAGGTTTCGGTACAGGCCTGCAGCAGTTCGTCCGCGGTATAGCCGGCGCCAATCAATGCCGCCGTGATCGCGCCCGCCGAGGTGCCCAGAATGCGGCGATGTCCGTGGCCTGCCTTGGCGAAGGCGTCCATCGCCCCGCTGAATGCGGCACCCTTCGCGCCACCACCTTCGAAGACGAGATCGTAGAGCGCCATAAACAAAACCTCCTGTCGTGGCAACAATATAGTCCTTATGCGGGCAAGCTCTCGTGTCATCGAACGCCAGGTCGGCAGTGGGACCAGCCTTTGTCACGTCTCACAAGCAATTGTGATTCCGGTCACAGCGAGCCGGTTCGCACTCTGGCATAAACGAGTGCATGACCAATGTGGGCTCCCAGTGTACCTTTCTGAAGGCTTCCGCCGCGTTAAAGAACAGTTTGCACGTTGTCGGCCAGAAGGAACATTATTCCGAGGATCAAGTGCTGTTTCGCGAAGATGAACGTAACAGCGGTGTCTTCCTGCTGTTGAAAGGTAAGATCCGAATGAGCGTGCGGGGATTACCGAAGCTGGATCGGTTGTTTTCGGCCGGTTCGGTCTTGGGCCTGCCCTCCACATTCACCGGTCATGACTACAGCCTTACGGCCCAGGCAGTAACTGACGCCGAGGTGGTTCGCGTTTCGGCAGAGAATTTCGTTCAGCTGATGCGCGAGCGTGCGGACCTTTGCCGCGAGGCAACGGAAATGCTCGGCAGAGAGGTCAGTTTCATTCAAGCTGCGCTGGCCGAGCGGCGCAAGCAAGCCGCCCGGGCCAAGCCGGGGCCTATCGAATTAGGCGCTCTCAGTTAAAACGGGCGCGTGGCGCGTTCGGTCCTCTCTTCCGGCTTGCATCCTCACGTCGTGCTGTTCCGGATAAACAGCTTATAGCTGCAGTTCCTTCGTTTCGGGCCGAAACCCGGTACAATCGCGCCTGATGCCTCTTCCGGTGCAGAGATCGCGCTCGCGAGCAGTCCACGAAAAAGGCCGGCCTTTTATTGCCGTAGCAACGGTGCTGGGGCTTGCTCTTCTGTTTGCGCTTCGTTCGCGCGCCGAGGACAAAGCAACCCCAAGCCCGCCACGCATTGGCGACGAACCAGTCGTTATCCTGAAACGCCCGCAGGTAGCCGACAAGTCCAGACCCCAGTTTCTATCCGCCACGCTCGTTCCCGGGCGTGGGATGGCGGTACTCCAAATCGAGGCTTACCTGCCCGGCAAAGGAGAATTCGATGTCCTGAATTCGCCCCCGCTGCCGGAGGCTGCGCAACTGCTTAACCGCGGCGATGACGAGTTCGGCAATGAAATTTTCAAAATCGGAGGCGCAATCCTGCTGCCCTTCGCCAATCGCATTCGCGGGAAGGCAGCGCCGGACGGAAAGACCATTACCGCAGTTGTCGCCGGAAAGAATGTCGTCCTTCCTGCCAATTGGAGCGGCAGTGAACCCGGCGCCGAAAAGCATTCAATCCACGGTCTGCTGCGACGGGCGCAATTTCAGAATGTCATTGCCCGCAATGGAGTGAGCGACTCGGCCGTCGACGCCACTTTCAATGCGGGCAACTTCGACGGCCACTGGCTCTCCGATACGAACGTGGAAGTGCAGGCCACCATCAGTCACGAGTCCTTCGAGTTGATGGTTACCGCAACCAATGTTGGACAGAGCATCCTGCCGATGGGCATCGGCTGGCACCCTTATTTTGTGCTGCCGAGCGGCGATCGCGGGCAGGTACGCCTGCACCTCCCGAGCGGCACCCGCGCTTTGGTCAACAATTACGACGACAGCTTTCCGACCGGCCAGCGCGTTCCGGTAAAGGGGACAGATTACGATTTCTCTCAGCCCGACGGCAGGGCGCTGGGGAACCTGTATCTCGACGACAACTATTCCGCGCTCGATTACAACAGCCAGGGCCAGACTGTGTCTGAGATCATCGATCCGGCCGCGAAGTACGGCTTGAGGCTGATCACGTTATCGCCGCAGATCACCTCGATTCAGGTCTACGCTCCACCCAAAAAGAATTTTGTTGCTATTGAACCGCAGTTCAATTTACCTGATCCTTATGGCAAGCAGTGGGGAAGTGTCGATACGGGTATGGTCTTGCTGAAGCCGGGGCAGTCGGTGTCATGGCGGGTTCGTCTGGAATTGTTCACGCCGAGGAACCAGTGAGTTGTGGCGGATGGGATTCCATAGTGGAAGACAGGTGAGCGATGCATCGTCTGGCCGTCAAAACGCACAAGAAGCGCGAGATTATCGACATTACGCAGAAGCTGGAAGCGATTCTGTGGAAGCACTACGCCGATAAAACCGGCATCTGCCAGCTCAACCTCTTGCACACCACCGCGGCCCTCACCACCGCCGATCTCGATCCGGGCACCGATCTTGACATGCTCGACGCCTTCGACATCATGGTGCCCAAGCTCGACTATCGCCACGAGCACAACCCCGAGCATATGCCCGACCATATTTTGTCGGCCATGATCGGGTGTTCGCTGAACTTGTCCGTGGAGGCAGGACTGCTCTTGTTGGGAACCTGGCAGCGCGTGATTCTGATCGAGTTCGACGGACCGCGTGAACGCGAGCTGGTCATGTCGCTGGCGGAGACGGCATAGTCGGAGTCTATTGACTTTTCAGAACCATCGTGAGGAAACCGCGAAACTGTCGTTACGAGCCGACTTCAGTGGGAGGGTATGCTTTCCTGGCGAGCAGCAAGAAACAAAATCACCAGCGCGCGGCAAAGCGCTCGTGAGGACAATCCGGCAGTGCGACGTGGTAGCGAATCGCAAAAAATCTACGCCCGATTCAGGTTCAATCTTTCTCCGTTCCAACGGCTCAATTATTCCAAGACTGCCGTGGTACTCGGCTTTGCCGCCGGCCTGATTCTCTCGCGCAGGCTATGGATCAGCACGCGCTTCTATCCGCTGGTTCCGGTCGTACGTAGTCTGCCCGCGATTCCGTACCCGCTGGATTACATCTGCGCCGCCGCTTTGTTTCTGCTTCTGGCGTGCGTTGGCGTCGCCGCCAGGCCGCGGATTGCGATCCTCGCATTCTCCACACTGCTGCTCATACTCGCGATGTTCGACCAGACGCGCTGGCAACCCTGGGCATATCTCTACCTATTTCTATTGCTATCCATCGCCTGTTTTTCATGGGACAAGAACGACGTCGCCGGTCAGGAGAACACCCTCAACATCTGCCGGCTCATCGTGGCCGCAACCTACTTCTATAGCGGCCTGCAAAAGATGAACGTACACTTCGCCGCCGTCGGAGTGAAGTCGTTGTTTGGGCCGTTCGCGCGCGTGGTTCCGTTGCCGCATCTCTGGCCATGGATCATGGCGGCCATCGAAGCCTCCATCGGTATTGGGTTGCTCACGCGCAAATATCGAAACCTCGCGGTTGTCGGCGGCGTGCTCATGCACGCGTTCATTCTGTTTTCCAACGTTGTGCTGATGTATTGGAATTCCGTGGTCTGGCCCTGGAACGTGACCATGATGGCGCTGCTGGTGCTGCTGTTCTGCAACGCCGATTTCTCGTTTGCCGAGGTGTTGTGGAGGAATCCGATCCGGTTTCAAAAAGTCGCGCTGGTACTTTTCGTGGTGTTGCCCTTTCTCAGCTTCTTTGGACTGTGGGATTCGTATCTTTCGGCGTCGCTCTATTCAGCCAACCTTGACCAGGCGAACATACTGTTTCGCGGACGAGTGAGGGAGCAGCTTCCTCCGCCCGTCGCAAAGTACGTGGTTCGACTTCCCGCCGCGACCGATCGGATTATTATCCGGGACTGGGCGCTTGGAGAACTGAACGTGCCGCCCTATCCGGCGATGCGCGCGCTCAGAACCGTCGCTGCCCAGATCTGCAAATACACCAACAACTCGCCGGATGTAGAGCTGATCATGCTCCCGAAAGACAACTGGCTCGGCAAAGGGCAGCAGATGAGCGATACCTGCCTGGGTACGCTGATGGTCAACAAATGGTAGAGAGACCGGCGGCGCTTGCGATTGCAGTCAAGTGATGTGAATGGAGGGGCGTAAGCCCGCGACGTGGCAAGAAAAGTCGCTCCATCCGGTTTACGGATGGAGCGAAAGCTTGGCCCAGCATCACCAATCATTTTGCGCCGCTAACAGAATTCAGATTTGCGTTCGGTCCTCCACTGAAAACCGTTGCACCGCTCAGGGCACTGTTCGCCGGAGCTGCTGCGTGCTTGCCCGATTTTGCAATCGTCTTCTGCGAAGGCTCGTAGTAATCATTGCACTGATACTCGGGATACGAAGTGCAGCGATATTGGTAATCCTGCGCTTCGTTGTAGGCCTGCAACTGGCAGGCGCGCAGCGACGCCAGACTCGACCAGCAACTGTCGTTGTGCGGATCGGGCAGGCTGTTTTGCGCCTGCATGGTGGAAGCCGCAACCAGGAACAAAATACCAAAGAGAAGAAACTTGCGAACTGTCATAGCCGAACCTCCTCACCTGCGTATGAGATTGCGCAAGCTCGCAGTCCGCACGGACAACTTGTCCTCGGTTTCGGCCAATGTTCCTGTTACTGCATATTCATGTAGCCTCGCGCGTGCCGGCGTCATCTTTAGTTCTATGCCTCAGAAGTTCTTACAGCGTGACATTCATCTGGAAAGCAAGGAACGCCCGACTCGTCGCGTCGCGTTGCTGGTCTTGCCGGGAATTCACCTGACCAGTCTGGCTGGACCGGTAGACGCCTTCGTTCGCGCATCGCTGACCCTGACTCAGTCCGGCAAAAGGCGAACGCCTGCTTACGAAGTTGAGTTGCTGACACCTGATAGCTCACCGCTCTTCGCCGGGGCGGGCTTGTCGATCGCCGGTGGCACTTGCTGGAGAGAGGCGCGATCCGGCATCGACACGTTGCTGGTGCTTGCGGGCGCCGACCTTTTTCGTACCGGGTTTGATCCCGATTTGATCGATTGGCTGCGGGAACGCGCCCAGGATGTGCGGCGCATCGGCTCGGTATGCGCCGGAGCGTTTGTTCTGGCGGCCGCCGGCATCCTCGACGGCCGACAGGCGACGACGCATTGGGACCTCGCCGACGAACTGGCGCGCCGTTATCCCAGGATCGCCGTCGACGGCGACCGCATTTACACGCAGGACGGAAATATCTGGACCAGCGCGGGCGTTTCTGCCGGCGTTGACGTCGCGCTGGCGATGGTGGAAGAAGATCACGGTCACGCGCTGGCGTTGGAGATTGCGCGCCGTATGGTGCTGTTCATGCGCCGGGGCTCGGGGCAGCGGCAATTCAGTTCGCAGCTTGCAGCCCAGGCGGCCGAACACCGCCCCATTCGCGAGCTGGTTGCATGGATCTCGGAGCATCTGGAGGCCGATCTTTCCGTGCCCTCGCTGGCGCGCCGGGTGGGGATGAGCGAGCGCAACTTCAGCCGCGTGTTCTCGCAGCAGTTGAAGACCACGCCCGCCCGCTTCGTGGCCCACCTGCGTACGCAGGCAGCGAAGGTCAAGCTGGTGGAGACTTCGGAGAAGTTGGAAGCAGTGGCACAAAGCGCCGGATTCGGCGATGGGGAGACGCTACGCCGCCATCTTCAGAATGAAGGGGACGGCTCCGTCTCTGCTCTGCGACTGCGCGCCAGTAATGGCGTCTGACGGCTTGGCCGGCTTACACGACCGCTGGCTCCAGTCGATGTTCCAGTTCGTGGGCGACGGCGATGGACAGCCGGCGAATCCCTTCGCGAATCTGCTCCGGCTGCGCGTTCGAGAAGTTGAGCCGCATGTGCGACCCCGGATCGCCCGCGGGATAGAAAGCGTCGCCGGGAACGAACGCCACATCCTGCCGTAACGCGGTTTGCAGCATCCGCGAAGAGTCCACGCCCGCAGGCATTGTGACCCACAGGAACAGCCCGCCTTGGGGATGGGTCCACGACACCTCGGGCGGGAAGTAATCGTGCAGCGCCTCCAGCATCGCGTCGCGCCGTTGGCTATACGTGCGGCGAATCAACTTCACGTGATCGTCGATGAACCCGTCTCGTGCCGCCTCATAGATCACCATTTGCGTGAACATGCTGGTGTGCAGATCGGTGCTCTGCTTCAACTGCACCAGCCTGCCAATTACATCGGGCGGGGCGACAATCCATGCCACCCGCAGCCCGGGAGCAAGCACCTTGGAGAAGGTGCTCAGGTAGATCACATTGCCGAGCTTGTAGCCGTCATCGCGCGCCAGGTTCGTACGATCGAGAACGACCAGAGGCGTAATGTGCTCACCTTCGTAGCGCAACTGTCCGTAGGGATCGTCTTCGATAATCGGTATCCCATATTTGTCGCTGAGTGCGACCAGTTCATCGCGTCGCGAACGTGACAGGGTGACACCGCCCGGATTCTGGAAGTTCGGCAAGACGTACATGAACTTCGGCCCGGAACGCAGGGCCCGCTCCATCTCCGAAGTCTGCAGCCCGTTGGCATCGATGGGCACGCTGACATATTCGGCGCCCATCAGATCAAACGCCTGTAGCGCGCCGACGTAGGTGGGCGACTCCACCAGGATGCGGTCGCCGCGATTGATCAGCAGCTTGGCGATCAGGTCCAGCGCCTGCTGTGATCCCGACGTGATCAACACGTTATCGACGCTGGCCAGAATTCCGTAACGCGCCATCTGCTCCACAATGAGCTCGCGTAGCGGACGATAGCCCTCGGTCGGGCCGTACTGCAACGCCGTCGCTGACTGCCGCTGCAAAACGCGGTGGCACGCCTCCTGGAAGCGCGCCACCGGAAAGACCTCAGGGGCGGGAAGACCGCCGGCAAAGGAGATGACCTCAGGTCGTTGGGTCAGCTTCAGCAGTTCGCGAATGATAGAACTCTTGACCGTCTTGGTGCGCTGCGCATAGCGATGTGCCCATGGCGCTGCCATTACACGCCTCCGTAACGCCCCAAGCTAGCGCCGACCGCAACCGCATGTCTGTGATGGTTGACACCATCGGTTGTTAGTACGCCTGGTTCACGCGGCGAACTTTTGGGCGTCGGCACGCTTCAGCTCCAATCCATTGCCCGGGCGCGAGAGATCGGGACGAAGCTCGCCCTTGACCAGGGCCGGCAGGCCGTCGAAGAACATGCGTTCGATGCGCACGTGATCGTGAAAATATTCCAGGTTTTTGAACATGGGCACGCAGCACGCAACCGCCGTGTGCAGCGCAGGTGCGGTATGGCCTGAGAGGGGGAGGTTATGCGACTGGCAGAGCGCTGCAATTTGCAGGAACGCCGTTATGCCGCCGCAACGGCTGACATCGGCCTGCTGCACATCGACCGCACCGGCATCAAGCATGTGGCGGAAGTAGAAAATGTCATAGCCGTATTCGCCGGCGGCGATCTGCATCGGTGCGGGCGCATGATCGCGCACCACCCGCAAGCCCTCAAGATCGTCGGACGACACCGGCTCCTCCAGCCAACGCACGTCGTACTCGCTGAACAGCTCCGCCTGCGCGATCGCCTGCTTCCGGGTGTAGGCCCCGTTGGCGTCGACGAACAGCTCGACATTCGGTCCGATCGCGTCGCGAGCGATTCTGACCCGCTCCACATCTGCATCGGCATCGCGCCCGATCTTCATCTTGACGCTGCCGATCCCTTGTTCGGCCCAGCCGGAAAGCTGATCGGCAAGTTGCTTGTTGGAGTACGACGTGAAACCACCGCTTCCGTAGATCTCCGCGCCCGCTCGAACCTGGCCCAGCAGCGTTACGAGCGGCAAATTGAGCAGCCGCGCCTTCAAATCCCACAGCGCGCAATCCACCGCCGAGATCGCCATCGAGCAGATGCCGGGGCGTCCCAGATTGCGAATGCGGCGCCACATGGCTTCGTAGGCCGCCGGAGGCGACATCGCGTCCATGCCGCGGACGACCTGGCTGAGCGTGTGATGGATGAGAAACGCGGTCGGCTCGTCGGCGTAGGTGTAACCGATACCGCGCATTCCGCCGCCTGCGGCCTCGACCAGCACCAGCGTCGTTTTGTCCCACTGCAAAGTGCCGTCGGATTCGGGGAAGTCGGTAGCGATTGTGTAATGCGAAACGTCGATGCTGTCGATTTTCACGATCTTCTCCGTCGCGTTCACAGCCCGTATCTTTCCTTCTTGCTTACCACCTTTAGATGTAGGCGCAGGGGTGGCAGTTCGCTCGAAGGGCAACCGGAGCCTCCACCGGGTTTTACAGCAGCATTCAGCAAACAGCGCCCTGCCGACAAAGCATCAATCTTAGGGTGGGAACAATTACCGATTGGGGAGAGCGATGTCAAAAAAACGCGAGATTGTCGTAATAACCGGGGCTTCTGCGGGTATTGGACGGGCGACGGTGCGGGAATTTGCCCGGCGGGGAGCCAACATCGGACTGATTGCGCGCGGCCGCGACGGCTTGGAGGCTGCGCGGCGCGAGGTCGAAGCTGCCGGGGGGAAAGCCTTGGTTCTGCCAACCGACGTCGCTGACGCCTCCCAGGTTGAAGGCGCGGCGGCACACGTTGAAAAGAAGCTCGGTCCTATCGACATCTGGATCAATGACGCAATGACCTCTGTCTTTTCTCCCGTCAAAGAGATGCACCCGGAAGAGTTCAAGCGCGTGACCGAAGTCTGCTATCTGGGTTACGTCTACGGAACATTGTCAGCGCTGAAACGTATGTTGCCGCGCGATCGCGGAACCATCGTACATGTCGGCTCGGCTCTGGCATACCGCAGCATTCCGCTGCAGGCGGCATACTGCGCCTCGAAGCACGCGATCCTCGGCTTTTATGCGTCGTTGCGAACCGAGTTGATCCACGACAAGAGCAATGTCAAAACGACCATGGTGCAGATGCCGGCCTTGAATACCCCGCAGTTCGGCTGGTGCAAGAGCCGCCTGCCGCGCAAGGCGCAGCCGGTCCCCCCGATTTATCAGCCAGAGGTTGCCGCGCGCGCTATCTACTACGCCGCGCATCACCCTGATAAGCGCGAGTATTATCCGGCGTGGTCCTCGGTAATGGCCATCTTCGGCAACAAAATCGCGCCTTCTTTTGCGGACCATTACCTGGCGCGGAACGGCTACGAAGCGCAACAGTATGACGGCCATGCGGACCCGGGGCGGCCCGACAATCTGTGGAAGCCGGTGCCGGGTGACCATGGCGCTCATGGCGCGTTCGACAGCCGCGCGAGATCGTGGAGTTCGGAAAACTGGTTTGAAACGCATCCCGCGCTGTTCGCGGCCATGGGCTTGGGAGCGCTGGCCACGCTGTTTGGAGCCTCGAGCTCGATCTACCGGAAGGTCAAGAACGCCGAGGGCGCTCCTCGGGATTACGAGCGCGAAGCGGCTTAGAAGGTCGATTATGGCTTACGTCGAAGGCGCCCCGCGGATTCTCCGACGTTGCCGGTGAAAGGAACGCATGAAGTGGCGTAAGGCATTTCTGGCGGGAATCGTTGGCGCAGCGCTCATGACGATCATGTTGAGCAGCGCTAACGCGGCGGGTTTTCACGTTCTCGACTTCTCCATGATGTGGGGAACTTTAACCGGTCTTCCGCTTGGTACGGCGGCGTGGCTGGCGGGATTCGGCATCCAGCTGGTTGTAGGCGGACTCTTCGCGCTGATTTACGCGCTGGTATTCAACGTCTTCTCCGCTGCTGGCGCGGTTCGTGGCGCGGGAATCGGTATCCTCCATGCTGGTACTACGGGCATCTTCCTTCCGTTGCTGCCGCTGGTTCATCCGTTAATGAACAATGGCCACATGCAAAGCCCTGGCCCATACTTTGCGGGACATGGGATACCGGGAGTGCTGTTTTACTTCGGGATGCACGTAGTCTATGGCATCACCGTTGGTTGGTTATACGCGCGCATGGTTCCGGAAGCGAAAAACGTTCCGGAGAGCGGCGACTTGCGCATCGCCGCGTAGCTCCAATGCCCTGCGTCCGCGTCAGGCAAACAACTTCAACTGTTCAGCTCGGACCCGCGCGTTCATGATCTCCCGGCGCGAGGTGACGGTGCGCGTGATTCCGTGCTTTTTGCGCAGACTCGCCATCATCTCAGAAATTCGCTGGCTGTAAGCCTTGCTTACGAAGGCCCGCCCCGCGAACCGTTTTTGATATTCCCCGACAAGCTGAGGGAACTGTTTCTCCAGAAACGGCAGAAACACGCTCGCCGAACATGGCTTCAGGAACAGGGGGTTCGCGTAAATGTATTTGCCGTCGACTCGCTTGGTTGCGCGAACCAGAGCTTCCAGCGACGCCGGCGAATCCGTGATGCCGGGCAACACCGGCGCACAAATCACTCCCGCATCGATTCCGGCCAGGCGCAGCTCACGAACTGCCTGCAACCGAAGATCGGGCCGTGGCGCCCGCGGCTCCAGAATGCGCGCCAGCTTCGTATCGAGAGTCGTAATCGTGAGATTCACGAACAGGGAATTGTTTTCCGCGATGCGCCGCAGCAGTTCGGCGTCGCGTGTAACCAGGTCGGACTTGGTGACGATTCCGATCTCCAGTCCATGATGCAGGGACAATTCTTCCAGAATCCCGCGCGTGATCTGATAGCGCTTCTCCGCCGGCTGGTAAGGATCGGTTGCGGTGCCGATCGCGATCTGCTCGCCGCGTTTCACCTTCCGCAATTCCTGCCGCAGCAACCATGAGGCCTGTTGCTTGACGTAAATTTTGCGCTCGAAATCGATGCCGTTCCGCATCTCCATGAACTCATGCGTATACCGCGCGTAGCAATATTTGCAGGCGAATTCACAGCCGCGATAGGGGTTGATCGTCCAGGTGAAGGGAACGCGAGCGGACGTGCACCGGTTCAGCAGCGCGCGGGTGGGCAGCGTGAAGTACTCGACCAGGTGGCCTTGGCGGATCGATTCGCCCTGCGAGGCGAGCTTCGCGATGCCGACCAGCGGCTGTGCCGGCTCTTCCAGCTCATCAAGATGGAGCAGGGCAGGGTACATACAAGACCGCATATGTTCGCTTTTTGTTCGCCACAACCATGCTAACCGAAGGGCCACCGCAAAGTCAATCCACGTTGTCGTGACGAAAGCGATGCGCTTACCCCTCGGCGTGAGGGAGGATGCCAACCGCCGACGTTCCCCCATCATCCAATCGACGAATACTTTATTGGGAGTAAAGCCATGCCAGATCAACAACATATACGTGAAGAGGTCGACCAGTTGATTCAGATCTGCCGGGACGGCGAAGAAGCCTATCGCGAAGGGGCGGAACAAGCGAAGGCTTTTGAGTTGAAGCGACTGCTTACACAGATCAGCGTGGACCGTGCCAAGTTCGCGGCAGAATTAGAGAGGGAGGGAGCCCGCTGGGGGCGGAACGTCGTCGAGCGCACCGGGACGGCCGGCGGCGCGGTGCGGCGCGGCTGGACCGACCTGAAAGTCGATCTGGGCGGCGGTGATGACGCCATCCTCTCCGCCGTCGAGTCGAGTGACGAATTCGCCAGAAAACGTTACGACGAAGCCATCAAGGATAAGGAGACTCCCGATGAACTCGTTGGCATTTTGCGCAATCAGGCGCAGGCGATTGTAGGAACACTGGACCGCATTCGAGCCCTGCGGCAGCATCGCAAGGCGGCATAGCCTCCAAGGCCGAAACCATTATACGTGCTGTTGCTCGCTGACCATCATCACTTCAAATTGTTCGCAAGAAAGTCCTGGGTAATTTTCTCCGCCTTGGTCGCATCCTCCGGCCGGTATCCCTTCTGATTGTTGGGGTTCTCGAACGCGTGACCCGCATCCGGGAAGATATAGATTTCCACTTTTTTCTTCATCGCCTTCATTTGAGCTTCAAACTTGTGAACGTCCGCGGGCGTGATTCCCTGATCCTGTCCCCCGAAGATGCCAAGAATCGAAGCATGGATCTTCTTCAAGGTGGCATCCTCCGTCGCCAGATGACCATAGTTGATGACGGCAACCTTCAGGCGCGGATCGGCCACGGCGAGATCGAGGGCGTAGCCTCCACCCATGCACCAGCCGATCGCGCCAATGCGCTTGGAGTTCACAGTGTTCAGCGAATCGAGATAGGTGACGGCGGCCAGCAAATCGCGCTGCGCGCGGTCCTCCGGAACGCCGCGCATGATCTGGTGCGCCTCATCCGGCGTGGTAGCCACCTGTCCCCGATATAAGTCGATGGCGAGCACCAGATATCCCTGATCGGCGTAGCGTTCAGCCTGCTGCTTGATCCAGTCGTTCAGCCCCCACCACTCGTGGATCATTACCAGCGCTGGAAATGGACCTTCGCCGGCAGGCTTGTAGAGCAGTGCGTGAACCGTCTCGGCGCCGCTCTGATACGAAACCTTTTGCGATTCCGCCGCAACCGCCGACAGAGTGAACAGGAATAGCAGAGCAATGGTGACTACCAACTTCACGATCACCTCCCAAAACGACAGAAAGCATAGTCTCACAACCGCCGGCAATTCTAGTAGTCTCCGCAAGGAGAGGAATTCACCATGACGCGTTTCTTCGCCAGTCCACGCTTTCTCGCCATCTATTCCGGCGTTCTCACCGTTGTCTTCGCTGTCGTCGTGCTCGGCGGGTTTGCCGAGTCGCGGCACAAGCAAACCTTCGACGAGATCGACGTGCAGCGTATCAACGTGGTTGAACCCGACGGCACGCTGCGCATGGTGATCTCGAATAAGGCGGATTTTCCTGGCGTCATCATCAAGGGAAAGGAAACGCCGCATCCGGATCGCAAGACTGCCGGCATGCTGTTCTTTAACGATGAAGGCACGGAGAACGGCGGCCTGATCTTCGGCGGCAGCAAGGACGCGAGCGGCAAGGTCAGCAGCTACGGTCATCTCAGCTTCGATCAGTATGAGCAGGATCAGATCTTCAGCATCGACGCCGGGCAGGACGACAGCCAACGCACTTCGGAGCTGCGTATGATCGACGAGCCTGACTACCCGATCACCGAGGATCTGGCAGCCGGCGCGCGGATTGAGAAGCTCCCCAAAGACCAACAGGCGGCCGCATGGAAGCAGTTTCGCGCCGGCAAGCAACACGCCGAGACACGCATTATGCTCGGCCGCACCGACGATCGCTCGGTGGCGCTGCGTCTTAAGGATGTCGAGGGTCGCGACCGCATCGTGATTCGCGTTGCTCCGGATGGAACGCCGACGTTACAGTTCCTCGACGCCAACGGAAAAGTGACGAACGAAATCGGGCAGGCGAAGTAGCTGGGTTATGGCAACAGGTATTCCATGTAATCGACGTTAGGTGGGGCGTTTCCCAGGGCTCGCAACATGCCGACAATCTGGCCGCGATGCAGTGTGGCATGGTTCACGAAATGCCGCATAACCTGCCAACGGGGAATATCTAACTGAGTTTCCCGAGAAATCTTAAACGGGAGAGTGTGGCTGAGCGTGTCCTGCGTCGCCGACTCCAGCCAGCGATCAAGCTTCGCCCATGCTTCCGGCCAGGACTGCACTAATTCGCCCAACTCTAACCGGGCGGGCGCTGGAACTCGGACCCACTCATAAAGAGGTGGAATGTGATCAGCCACGAGGCAGTCAGTCCAGAAACGGTCCGCGTCATAGATGTGATAAAGCGTGTTAAGCACGTTGCCATGGGAGATGCCGAGGTCGCGACGCTGCTCGTCGGCGCTGAGGCTGGCGCAGGCCTGCAACAAGCGGCGCGTCGCCCACGCCGAGTACTGCAAATCGATCCGCACTGTATCTTTTAGCGTCGTCATGCGGAAGAGTTTACGCTGGTTGCGAGTTGCACGATTGCGATAGCGTCCGGCGACCCTTCAAAGGGGCGCATAGTGGTAACGGCCTTAATGCCCGAATCTCGCCTTTAGCTGGCCGAAACCGCCCGCTTGGCCGTAAAATGTTGGGAGCTTTTCAGTTGACCGTTATCCTCTTGATAGGTTGCAACTGACCCCGCGGTATCAATGTGTCCAGCTGATGTGCTCTCATTCGCCGGAAGGCGTATTCCGCAGCGGACAATAAAAGGAGCTCGAAGTTGTCCAAGAATCGCTACCTGTTTACCTCCGAGTCGGTGACGGAGGGGCATCCCGACAAAATCGCCGATCAGATCTCCGACGCCATCCTCGACGCCTGCATCAAGGAAGATCCCTACAGCCGCGTGGCCTGCGAGACGCTGACCGCAACCGGCCTGGTGGTTATCGCCGGCGAAATCACGACCAAGGCTTACGTGGATTTTCAGACGCTGGTGCGCGGCGTGGTCGCCTCCATCGGCTATGACAACGCGCTTTATGGCTTCGATTCCAACACCTGCGCGGTGATCTCCTCCATCAACAAGCAGTCCGGCGATATCGCCATGGGTGTCGATACCGGCGGCGCGGGCGATCAGGGCATGATGTTCGGCTACGCGACCAACGAAAACCAAAACTTCATGCCGACGCCGATTTTTCTGGCCCACAGACTGACCGAACGGCTCACCGAGGTCCGCAAGAACGGCACGCTGCCTTACCTCCGGCCCGACGGCAAATCCCAAGTCACAGTTGAATACGACGAGAACCACAAGCCCGTCCGCATCGACGCGGTGGTCATCTCCAGCCAGCACTCGGAACTGGTCACCACCGAGGAGCTGCGCGCCGACATCTTGAAGCATGTGATCCAGGCTGCACTGCCGGCGGAGATGCTGGACGAAAACACCAGCTATCACATCAATCCTACTGGCCGCTTCGTGATCGGTGGCCCGATGGGCGATACCGGACTGACCGGCCGCAAGATCATCGTCGACACCTACGGCGGCATGGGACGTCACGGCGGCGGCGCCTTCAGCGGCAAGGACCCGACCAAGGTTGATCGCTCGGCTTGCTATATGGCGCGTTACATCGCCAAGAATATCGTCGCTGCAGGCCTGGCGGATCGCTGCGAAGTGCAGCTTGCGTACGCCATCGGCGTGGCCGAACCGGTCAGCGTGCTGATCGATACGTTTGGCACCTCGAAGGTCGACGAAGGCAAGATTGCCGAGCTGGTGCGCGCCAACTTCAAGCTGACGCCGAAGGGCATCATGGAATCGCTCAACCTGCGCCGGCCGATCTATCGCAAGACTGCGGCATATGGGCATTTCGGCCGCAACGATCCGGACTTTACGTGGGAGAAGACGGACAAGGCTGCAGCGCTGAAGGAGCAGGCGGGATTGGCAAGCGCGAATCAAAAAAGCGCACAGGTTGCGAAGTAGAAGTGGGTGCCCCACGTTCGCCTATTTTTTGGGCTAACGTGGGCCCAGGTTAGCGTCCGAATGATGGACGCGACCCTGGGGCACCGTGCTGACTCGCTGGAAATTTGAAACTCGAAACCTTGAAACTGTCTTAGGGAGCTTATGTCAACCACATCCACTCGCGTTGCCGGCGACATCGCCGATCTGGCCCTTGCCGATGTTGGCAAGAAGCGCATCGACTGGGCCAACCAGTCGATGAAGGTCCTGCAGATCATTCGCAAGGACTTCATCAAGAACCAGCCGCTGAAGGGCATCCGCATCTCGGCTTGCCTGCACGTCACGGCCGAAACCGCCAACCTGGGCATTACGCTGCGCGATGGCGGCGCCGATGTCGTGCTCTGCGCCTCGAATCCGCTCTCCACGCAGGACGACGTTGCCGCATGCCTGGTGCGCGACTACAACATCCCCGTGTTTGCCATCAAGGGCGAGGACAACGACACTTATTACTCGCACATCATGTCGGCGCTCGACCACAAGCCGCACATCACCATGGATGACGGCGCCGACCTGGTGACCACCGCCCTTACCAAGCGCACCGACGTGCTCGATGGCGTGATCGCCGGCACGGAAGAGACAACCACCGGCATCATCCGCCTGCGCGCCATGGCGAAGCAGGGAGTGCTGCGCTATCCCATCATCGCGGTCAACGATGCCGACACCAAGCACCTGTTCGACAATCGTTACGGCACCGGACAATCGACCATCGACGGCATCGTGCGCGCCACCAACTTCCTGCTGGCGGGATCGAAGTTCGTGGTCGCCGGCTACGG
>Ga0335073_10006290_pt1 | contig 16665 bp, 14 predicted proteins | sample Lox_Sample_22_FD_207093 | JGI IMG/M metagenome (GOLD analysis project Ga0335073, IMG submission 207093) | Soil microbial communities from Loxahatchee National Wildlife Refuge, Florida, United States - Lox_Sample_2.2 | ecosystem: Environmental > Terrestrial > Soil > Wetlands | place: USA... | reverse complement strand
TAAGGTTGCGCCGGTGGAAGCGGTGTAGCCGCCGCTGCCGCTCACCGTGGTCTTTTCATCCGAGCCGCCGACCAGGCCTTCCACAAACGGGGTTAGGCCCCACCGGCTGCGCACGCGATGGAAAAATCGCGGTCCGTAATGGTTTCCATACAACACGTTCTTGGTGGTGCCCGAGGACTGGTAGCTGTAGCTGGTGTCGGCCACCACTTGCAGCCAAGGCTTTGGGTTCCAGCCAAAGGAGCCGATTCCGCCCACCAGGTTGGCGCCGCTTGAGGCGCTGCCCAAACGCGCAAACGCAAAACCGCCGTAGAGCTCGATCAAAGGAGCAGTGCGAACACCGGGGCGCGGTTTCTCCCACGTCTCGATTTTGTCCCCTGGCTTAATCGGTGGCGGAGCAGGTTGGGCTGGCTCGGGTTGAGGCTGCGCGGCGGCAGGCTCAGGCTGAGCAGAGGCTGGCTGCGGCTGCGGAGCTGCAGCGGCGCTTGGCTCCGGCGCGTACCCAGAAGGTGCGGACGAAGTGGTTGTCGATGCTGCGGCTTCAGGTGCCGGAACCGATGCTGGTTGCTCGGCAACCGGCTGAGGTTGACTTGCCGCTGGCGCTGCGTCAGATTGCGTAGGTGCGTTTGGCGCGGGCTGCGCGGTGACTGCAGTTGTTTCCGCAGGACTTGAAGCTGCCGCGGTCGTTTGTGGTGCTGGCGTTTGAACCGCATCCGGCTGAGGTGGTGCAGCTGCAGGCTCAGGCTGCGGAGTCGCCGCCGCGTTCGGTTGCGAGCTAGGCGCCGCCGTTTCTGGCGCGCCCCCAGCAGGCGCCGGCGAACTAGCTGCTGGCGATGCAACTTCTGGCGAGGCGGCCACAGGCGCAGTGGTTGCAGGCGGCTGAGCCGATGCTGGTGGAACCTGTGCCGCCGCTGGTTCAGGCTGTGGCGTTGTCGGGGCAGGCTCCGCGTCAATGGGAGGCGTCGGCGGAATCTTAGTTTTCTCGGTCGCCATCTCTAAAGAAGGCACCTGTTGCACTACGCGTGGCGCGGGAGGCTGCTGGACTTGCGGCGCGGGCGCGGGCTGATGGACTGAGGCTCCGCCAGTATCCACGGTGATTAGATTCGAATAAATGTAGCCAACCTGGCCCGTTTTCGTCTCGATGCGTGAGAAATAAAATCCATAGACGAGAATCATGAAGCGTTCGCCGCAAGGCAAAGCGGCGACGACTTCGGGAGTCTTCCGCGGCTTTCCGAAAACTTGCGTCCCCTCGGAATGGCTCGAGCAGTCGATGTACCCCACATCGTCAGCCCACGCGGCTGAGGTCGCTAGTAAGCAGGCACCCAGCAAAATAAGGATTCGATTGCGCAACATCGCCCCCTCCTCGGCCCAGGCGCGCCCCGAGCCCTAAGCAAGAGTAGCGAGTCTAGAGAAAGAGCCGTGAGATGGACCGAAGGCCAGTTCGTTCCAAAGCGGCACTGGCCAAGAGGCCGGGACCTTTCCGGTTCCAGCCTCTTAGTCCAATGAGGGGACAGGGGATAGGTCAGAAATGGATGACCGCGCTAATTGACACGCGGGTGCAATTAGCTGTGCCGCCAGCGCTGTAGTTGTGCAGGCCGACATAATCAAGTTCAGGGCGCAATCCCAAGTGGGGCAAAACGGCGAAATCAACGCCGCCGCCCACGCTATAGGCGAAGTTGTTCGTGGAACCGCCGCCATCCCCTACCGTTATGTGCCCGTCACCCGCGAGGAACTGAACGAAAGGAGTGACGTTGGTGGGGTTGTGCATGATGATGCGGGGGCCGAAGAGAAAGGTGTAAGTGTTCACGGAAACGCCGCCCGGCGAAGCGTGGTAGCCGCCGACGTCGCCGACGATCCCAAAGAAGGGGATGGGTTTGTAGTCGAGCGAGCCGCTAATTCCGTTCTGATTGAGGTCGGCGCCACCACCCAGGTGGAAATAGGAGTAACCGACGGAGGCGTCGAAATTGGACTGGGCGCGCGACGGCAGGGCGAAGACGAGCAGTCCCAAGCTAAGAAAGAACAGGCGTTTCATGAGAATAGATCCTTTCGAGCGTGATTGAGAGTTGAAATGCCGAGCCCGAGGGCTAAACCAGGGCAGGGTGGGAGCCGTCCCTAAAGGCTCATCTCATTTTGATGCAGGGAAAGGCCGCTGCGACCAAGCAGTGTAGAGAAAGTTTCTTGGAGTGCAACAATTGGGGCGTGCCCCGGAAGCGTCTACTTCGCCTGCGCTTGCGCGGGCGCTTTTGCGCTGAAGGACTCCATTAAATCCAGAATTGTACGAACAACGGCTTCATCGCCGATAGCTGTATTAATCATGGCGTGGTAGGCATCGCGGTCCGGCCATTGCACGTGAAAATACCTGAGAATGAAATCAGCGCGCTCCCGATCGACGGTATCGACGCGCTCTTGCGCTTCCTTTTCGGTTTTGCCGCGAGCCATGACACGCCGCACTTTATCTTCTCTCGGAGCGTAGAGAAAAATGCGCAAAGCATCTTGGCGGTTCCGTAGAAAATGCTGCGAGCCTCTTCCGACGATGATGGAATTGCCGGCTTTCGCCGCGTGCTGAACGACGCGTTCGGTATATTTCAAGATGCTTTCGCTGTCGACGACATTGAGCTTATGGGCGTTGAGGCTCCCTTCGTAGCTGCCGCGCAAAAAAGATTTGAACAGCCGGTAATAAAGGGGATCGGTCTTTTCCTCCCGGACCTCAACGACGGCTTTTGGGCAATTCGCCAGCCGGGCGATTTCTTCCGTCAGCAGCTCGTCCCAAAGTTTCCACCCGAGGTGCTTGGAAAGCAGCTTCGCGATTTCGCCGCCGCCGCTGCCGTATTCGCGTTCAATCGTAATAATTTTGATCATGGAAGCCCCCCGCTCGCCATACGCCGGATGCACGTCCACTACATAGTATTCCACTCTACTTATTCGGCTACCACTCCTCCGCCGCCGGGATCATTTTTCTTCAAAGCAAAGGCCAGTACGAACATAATCGCCGACACCACGGCGAGGACCATAAAAGTGTCGATATAGGAGAGCGTGGCCGACTGCGCCTGGACGCTTTGGTAAATCCGGGCGTAAGCCTGCGCTTGAGCGTCATGTCCACTCAGGCCGGAATTAACAATTTGCTGAGTGAGGCCGCTGGCGGTATTTTCGAAATTAAAGTTTCCGGGTCTGGCGTACTCGACCAGCCTGGCCTGATGGAATTGCGAGCGCCGTGCAATCACGGTGGTAACCATCGAGGTTCCCACGCTGCTTCCGATATTGCGCATGAAATTTATAATTCCCGCCACGGAATTATTTTTTTCCGGCGCAATTCCGATGTAAGCCACCAGCGTGATCGGCACGAACAGGAACCCCAACCCAATCACCTGGTCAATGCGCAGCCACGTGGCGGCGCTGAAGCTAATATCTAGGTCGATTCGTTTGGTGGAATAGTACATCGCCACGGCTAACGCCAGCCATCCAAAGGCAATGAGGAATCGTGCTTGGATTTTGGTCGACAGTTTGCCCATTGCGGGCATCTCAACCAGCAAGACGAGGCCTCCGGCGGAAAGCGCCAACCCTGCCAACTCGGAGGTATAGCCGATAACTGTCTGAAGAAATTGCGGCATGAGCACCAAGCTGCTGAACAACATGATTCCCAAAGTAAACATCATCAAATTCGAGCTTGCGAAGTTGAAGTTCTTGAACATGTGCACGTCGATGATCGGAGCCTTCTGAAACCACTCCCAGATTACGAGCGAGATTAGGCATACCGTAGCGGTCACAATTAAAGTCGCGATGAAATGCGAGCCAAACCAATCATCTTCTTGGCCCTTGTCGAGCGTAATCTGCAATGCCCCGATTCCGAGAGCCAGCAACGCAATGCCAATGTAATCCAATTTGACGCCCGCCCTTTTCAGACGGCTCAGGTAAGGAGGATCCTCGACAAATCGCCGGACGAGAAGCCAGGTGGCCAAGCCGACGGGAATATTGATGAAAAATATCCAGCGCCAGGAATAATTGAACGTGATCCATCCGCCGAGGGTCGGGCCGATGGTCGGAGCCATGACGGCGGTAATGCCATAGAGCGCAAACGCCAGACCGCGCTCTTGCGGCGGAAAGGTGTCTGCCAGAATTGCCTGAGCCATGGGCTGAAGTCCGCCGCCCCCCGCGCCCTGCAGCACGCGGAAAAAAAGAAGCATCCCGAGACTTGGAGCGGTCCCGCAAAGGAGAGAACTGACCGTGAACACGCCCAAGCAAGTCATGAAAAAGCGTTTCCGGCCTATTGTGCCTGCAATCCAGCCGCTGATCGGCAGAATGATGGCATTCGACACGAGATAAGAAGTCAGCACCCACGTGCTTTGGTCGTTGCTCGCGCCCAGGTTTCCGGCAATATAGGGCAGAGCCACGTTGGCAATGCTGGTATCCAGGACCTCCATGAAGGCGGCCATCGCCACAACAACAGCAATGAGCCATGGATTGTATCTAGGCCGCCAAACGTCCTGGTCGAGAGCAATCGCGGCAGAACTCATTTGAGGTAGACATCAGGCACGACGTTCATGCCGGGCCGGAGCCGATGATCTCGATTCTCGCCCGCATCGAGAACGATTTTTACAGGCACTCTTTGCACAATCTTCACGTAGTTGCCGGTGGCGTCTTCGGGAGGAAGCAAACTGAAGAGCGGCCCGGTCGCGCCCGCGATGCTATCGACGTGGCCCTTAAGGGTCTGCCCGGTCGAATCCACGTAAATATCCGCCTTTTGGCCAACGCGCATGTACCGGAGCTGCGTTTCCTTGAAGTTCGCCGTCACCCAAACTTCGTCGAGCGGCACCACGGTGAGCAACTGTTGCCCGGGCTGAACGTTCAAACCTACGACGACCGTTTTATTCACTTCGCCCGTAACCGGCGCAACTATTTTTGTATATTGCAGATTCAGTAGGGCTTGCTCGAGCGCCGCGCGCTTTTGTTCGACATCAGCAATCGCCGCGCGCGCTCGAGCCTTGGTGGACGATACTTGCTGTGGGCCGGTCTCCGCATACTGGTGATTTGCTTCTGCCTCCACCAGGCGGCTCTGCGCTTGCTGAACGAACTGCTCGGCGGCGGACTCATTGGCGTGAGCCGCGGCCACGGATGCAGTGCTGGATTTGGCCGTTGCCAATGCCTGATCGTAAATCTGTTCGGATACCTCGCGCTTATCCACCAGAAGTTTGTAGCGATGGAGATCGTCCTGCGCCCGCACATCGTTGGCCTCGGCCTCCTCCAGTTGCGCGTGTGCTGCCGTCAACTGCTTCTGAGCGGCGGTGATTCCAGCCGTGGCATTCACAATGTCCGAGGACGTGGACGTCAATTGGCTCGACGTATTCACCGTCGTTATCGGCACAGTGATATTCAACGATTGAGCCGTCGCTTCGGCGTTGGCTAAGTTTGCTTGCGCCTGCGCAACGGCCACTTCGTAGTCTTTGGGATCGATTTCGACCAGCACGTCCCCCTTCTGCACCCACTGGTTGTCGCCCACGTTGACCTTGATCACGTAGCCGGAAATGCGCGCGCTCACCGGATAGAGGTGAACGTCCCCTTGCGCGTCGTCCGTCGATTCATAGCTGCTCAGGTAGCGCCACAAAAAAAAGCTGCCGATCAACACCACGACGAGGACAGCCACAATCAAGAGCCTTTTGCGTTTCTTTGGGCTCCCGTACGACGGCCGCGCGTACACCGTGTCCTTCACTGGTGATGGCTCGATCGGAGATTCTTTGTCTGCTTCTGGGGCCGAACGGGGAGGATTCTCTTCAGCCATTTTTATTGTCCTTTAAAGTATTCTTTGACGCCCTCTTCCGCGACGCCGAGCGCCCGAGCCAGGGATATTTTCGCAAAATTGTAGCTGTAAAGACTCGAGATGTATTGCTCATGGGCGCTGGCTACCGCCTCCTGCGATTGCACCACTTCGACCGTATCGGTCACGCCCGCGGTGAAACGATCGCGCGATTGCGCGAGAGTCTCCTCGGCCAGAACAATGTTGCTGCGCGCCACGGCGACCTGTTCCGCGGATGATTGCAGATTCAGCAGCGCGGTGCGAACATCGGAATCGATCTGCGCGCGCAAATTATCCAGCCTCTCGCGGCTCTCTTCAAGTTTCGCGTCGGCCTGCAAGATATCGCCGTGAACGCTGCCGCCCTCAAAGATGGGAATCGAGAGAGTGCCCCGCACGTCGAAGACTTGCGTTGCCGTTGAAGCGTGGTTGCCGCCGGCGCCGTAATCCGCGTTGAATGAAAGAGACGGCAGATAGCCCGCCTTTGCAGCTTTCCTTGCATATTCCGCCGCGCGGACGTCGGTCATGGCCGCGAGATAATCGGAACGGGAAGCGTAAGCGCGTTTCAAAGCTTCGTCGACGGTCATGCCCTCGAAGGGTTGATAGGGCGATTTGTCCGTCAATTCGAATTCTTGTCCTGGAGCAAGACCAATCACGCGCGCCACCGTGAGTTTCTCAATGGCGAAATTATTTTTCGCTTGAATAAGCTGCTGTTCGCGCGTTTGCAGTTCGACTTTGGCGCGCAAACCGTCAATTTCCGGCGAAGTGCCGGCGTTTACCTGGTCGGTGGCCTGCTCGAAAACCGCTTGCGCCGTTTTGACTTGTGCTTCAGCGGTTTCGATGCGAGCTTCGTCGGCGATGCCCTGCAAATAGGTGTAGCCCACGGCCAGCACCACGAGGTCGCGTGCGTCCTTGAAATTATACTGAGCGGATTTCAAGCTTTGGCTGGCCGCTCGCGTGTTGTTGATCGACTGCCAATTGAAGAGAGATTGGTTCACGCTGACGCGCGCGTCAAAATAAGAAAACGGTCCCAAAGACGGAGGGATGGCGTGGCCCAAAAGACTAGTAAGGCCGAGCTGCGCGAGATTGACTTCCGACGCCACGACGGCCGGCGCAGCCGTCACATGCGGCAAGAGCGCGCTCAATTCTTCCCAGCGCTGCCCGCGTGCGGAACGAATGCCGGTGTTTGAAATGAGAAGTCCCAGATTTTGTTTCAAGCCACGAGTGACGGCGTCCTGCAATGAAAGCGGCAGCACTCCGGGAGTTAGCTTCGCCGGTACGCTGCCCGCGAACGGACTCACGCCTTGTGTCCCAGGAATTGGCTGGCCCGGCGTGCTCGTACTTTGTGATGACTCGGTTTGCGCGAGGCTTGCAGCCGCACTGCAAAACAAAATTCCGGCCAGGAGAAATGCTCGGCCGAGTTCGTAAATGAGCCTCAAGGAACCCTCCTTGCATCGAAAGTCTTGCCGAGTACTGCTTCGGCGAGTTCTTGCTTATTGCAGATGATTCGTGAAGTCAACCGGTTCACCCGCCGAGATGGGGTTGGATGCGTGGGAGCGCACAAAAGACGCAAATATTTTGTTCGAGCACCGCGCGTGAATTGTCCGCGGTAAAGCTTCCGAGAAAGGGAAGAAAAAAAGCTGCGTGAAATTTCAGGAGTTTCGCAAGGATTCACAAAGCGAATGCAAGACTTGAGCTCCGCGGCTTTCCCCGCGCGCAGAAGAAATTTGGGGACGAAAAAAAGTCCCGCGAAAACAATAAAATGTGGCGACGAAAAAAACGCCGCAAACAAGAGAAAATTCAGCGAAACAAGTGCGCAGCGAAAAAATCGCGGCGCGTAAGAATGGTGGAGGCGGGGGGAGTTGAACCCCCGTCCGAAAAGCGCTACGGACCGAAGCCTACATGCTTATCTCAATTCGGTGTGCGACCCAGCCCTTGCGGGCCGATCGCGCGTTCGCCGGCGGCGCTTGGAATGAGCAAGATGCGCAACCAGCTAGTCCGATGGTTCTCGCCCGAGCCTTACGGACCGAAAGGCCCAGGCCAGCTCACTGTGTGACGCTTCTTGCCGGGCCCATGAGCAAAGCCCGGGGAAGCGTGCGCTTAATTAATTAAGCAGCAAGTGCCAAGTTGTTGTTGGCATTTCTAGTTTCCACCAAGTTACGGGCAGGTGGGTCCCGGCATGCCTTCGGGCCGCGACAGCTTCCGTCGAAACCGTGTCGCCCCCTGGGTACGGCTCTATTTTAGCATTGTTGTTGGGATAGCGTTCGGTCGAGCCTCCTATGGGTAGAGCTGAAAGACGACGGTTGAAAGTCGAAGGTAGAAGTCGGAGAGACCGACGGAGCCTGCGGCGGCTGTTTGGGTTGGATGGGCGACCTTCGGAATTCGGGAAGTAAGGGCGTCATGAGGTGATGAGATAACGACGGAATGGGCGGAGCGGCAGATCTCTTGCTCGCGATAGTCGCTCGGAATACAAATCGCTGGTGGGACAGAGGGGGGATCCGTCGTTGCAGTGCTCCTCCGGGGAGAAATCCTTGCTCGGAATGGCAGAGAGGTCCCTCGAGCGCGATGGCCGCCCAAGGCAGAAACCCTTCATCGGATTTCTGGTTAACCATTACTGAGGCCCCCTGGTTTTTTTCGGAAGTGTTCATTCTAAAGAGTTTTAAGTCCTTTGTTTTGGAAGTGCGGATTCTAAAGGAGTTACGCGCCTGTTTCGTGGAACTGCGCATTCTAAAGGGGTTAGCAGCGAGTTGATGGGGACGGGTATCGAATGGATCGAGCGACGTGAGGAAGCGGGTGGATTTTAACGCAGAGGGCGCGGAGACCTCAGAGAAAGACGCGAGATCCCCACCCCCGGGGTGTCCGCAAGTTATGAAGTAAGCGCATGAGAGGAAAGGATTTGCGGCGTTTCCTGCGTGTACGCGGAGGAAGGTGATGGAATGGCGGGTGGTGAATCGAGAGCGGAAGTCAGGCAGGAGTGTGGAGCGGCGCCGGATCATAGAGAATAGTAGCGTGATAATTACCATCTGTCAATAGCTATTTTTTTAACTGAGTGATTCATTCGAACGGGAGGGGAGGATTCAAAAGGGGTGAAGGGAAGTCGAGAGGTTTGAAGGAGTTGGAAGGGGAGTGATGGGTTTGTCACGGCTGTGGAAATGTGTGGAAAAGTGGGAAGCGGCAGTGAGTGGTGAGTAGTGAGTAGTGAATGGAAAGACGGGGAGGGAGAGGAGCACTCCACCGTTTGAGAAAACAAAGCCGCAAACGGTGCGCCACCCGAGAACAAAGGGCCGGCCGCCTGCCAGATTGGGAAAACTGGAAAACGTCCCGTCTGTCCCCAGGTTTCCCAGGTTTCCAATGCGTTCAAGGCCGGTGCCGAAATAAGCCGGGAGCACGGCTTCGGACCGAACGACGACCAGAAAATCTGGAATTTTCTCGCCAACAGTCCCACATATGGGCCTATTCTCAACATTCCGGTCTTCGATCCAGATAGGTTCCCCGCTGGAGCGGCACTACCGAACGTGCCTCTCGCAGGAGCGCCCGATAATGAGGATGACTGAGATTTTAGAGGCGTACATGGGTATCGTCGCTCTGACGCTCCTTGCGCCAATAGGCGCGATAGCTCAAATACAGACAGACGCACAGGCGGTGAATTTCTGCGACGTGGTCGGGTCTGCCGCCCGCTATAATGGGCATGCTCTTTCCGTTGAGGTGATTCTCTGGCCTAGCGAACATTCGGTCTCGCTATATGGGGCAGCATGTGTGCCCCGAGAAGGCTACAACGTCACAACGCAAGCAATATTGCCCTCCGCATGGGAATCCCAGCCGAATGGGAGGAAACTGAGAGGAATCCTAGAGCATCATCGACCCGCCAAGGTACTTGTCGTCGGTATTTTTGAGAGCCTCGGCGGGCCCTATGGACCTGATGCCGCTCGGTTCCGCTTCTCAATCTCTAAGATAACCTCAGTCTCCGAGCAAGTCTCTAAGAGCACAACGCATTGAGCTAGGAAACCTGGAGAAACCTGAGGACAGGAACTTGTGAAGAAATTGGCGAGCGCGTGATCTGCCCCCTAGCTCAGGCGGGTGGCGCATTCGATTTTCCTGATTTTTCAGCTTGACGGAGAGGCGCGAGAAGAGGATACCACTTTCGTAATTCACCGTGGGGTGACAAGACGAGGGCGCCCCACTCTTTCTGAAAGAAAGGGTGGGCTGTTCTTTTCTGATGCCGAGAAATTTGAAACGACACTACGGACGTGGGGATCTGCATTTCATCACCTTCAGCTGTTACGAGAGAAGGGCGCTCTTGGGGAGCGCTCGGGCGCGGAATCTTTTCGCAAAAGTGCTGGGAGAGGTGCGGGAACGATACGGGTTTTTGTTGCTGGGTTATGTCTTGATGCCGGAATACGCGCACTTGTTGATGAGCGAGCCGAGAAAAGGAAGTGGAGCAATGCGTGCACCAAATTGAGGGTGAGCTAGGATGAAGATGATAGTGCCGGTAATAATGGCGGTTTTTTTCACGGTGTCCATGGTTAACGGTGTGCAACAACCAAACCAAGAGGGCACGGGAAAAGTGCCCCAAGCGCTTTACGAACTCTACAGCTGGCCAGACGCAAAAGGCGGCGAGTGGGATTTCTCGATCCTGTACAACACCAGCCGGCAGAAGGCAGTTAGCGAAGTCTTCAGCAGGAAAACCTCGCTGAAAGGACTGAACAAGCTCGAGGGCAGAATCTCAGAGTTAGCTCCTGGATCCAAGATTATTTGGTTGGGTGAGTTGACTACGTCCGACAGGCACAAGGTAAAGGGTAGCGAAAAGCTCGGCTACCCCCCAGATGCCATAGTGGATCAAGTAAAACAATTTGCAGCAGCGCGAAACATTGAGGTTCTTGGCCCTTTTAAGTCTTCGACACAATAGTCGGAAACCTTCAAATACGATCCCTTCGGACGGCGTATCGAGAAGGTGTCACCGACCACGACGAGCATCCGGTTTCTCACCCGGGATCCACCCACACGGTTATTGAGGGACTCGGAATTTGGAGGAAATATGTACAAACCAAGGATTGGGTTAATTTTGATAGTATTTCTGACCACCTCATTGACTGCGAAAGCTCAAAGTGTCAAGGATAGATTCGTTGGTAAGAGTCCCTGTGCTGCTGAGACTCTGTCAGAACGTCCGGACTTCAGTATACGGCTCGACAAAGCTCAGCGAACGGATTTGGTCAATCGGAACCTGCCTAACTCGAAGGTGCTTCTAATTGTTCAATACAAAAATGAGGCCGACCATTGCGGAGTGATATTGGACGCGATTGAAATACAGAATATGTCCAAGGACTTTCAGTTCAGCTGCTTCGACCCACTAGAACCTGGAGCTGTCGTCGTCGGGACTCGGAGCACCAACGATAGCCGGGTAACCGCGGTGGCTACCGAGGCATGGCGAATAGATTTAAAAAAGGAGACCTTCAACAAAGACCGTCATAAAGTGAAATGTAGCTATGAAAGTGGCGCAGGAGAAGACGACGGCAGTGACCTCGTGGACGCGGCCAAGAAGCGAGCCGCGCAAGAGAGTTCTGGACAAAATGCCAAGCGCTCTGAACATTAGAGTCTCTTTCAAATACGATCCCTTCGGAAGAAGAATCGAGAAAATCTCGCCGACCACGACCAGCATCTTCGCTTACGACAGCGACACTCTGATCGAGACCGTGAATTCCACCGGTGGCGTGGTCGCTCGCTACTCGCAAGGTCTCAACATCGACGAGCCAGTGGCGATGCTGCGATCTTCGACGACCAGCTACTATCTTCAGCTTCTTAACAGCGTCGAGAAGCAAAACCGCAAAGCGTGAGCCCCGGAAAAAATCGAAGTCAAAATCACTTCAAAGCGTTAAGAGTCGCCCACCCGGCGATCGCAAACACTGCTGCAGGCCTTACTGTTTGCGCGGACAGACCGCCTCGATGGAAACGGAGAGTCAACTATGGCGAACTGAGCAGCAACAAAGGGCTCGATTCTGTGTTCCATACATAGTATCCGAACGAAAAGCGGGTAGCCGAGGAGCGATGGTTGCTTCTTGGATCCCGACATGAAGGGGGAATTTCCATGAGCTTTCTTTCAGGAGTTCGCAGAGTACTGTTCGCTGCGTCGCTGGCCGTGCCTATGCTGAGCTTGCCGGTGGCGCAGGCACAACTAGGGATCGGGATCGGTATTTCCGTGCACGTTGGTCCACCGGCGTTGCCGGTTTACACACAGCCGCCGCTGCCGGCTCCAGGCTATATCTGGACGCCGGGTTACTGGGGCTACGGAGATGCCGGGTATTACTGGGTTCCGGGAGTTTGGGTGCGGCCACCTCGAGTAGGCGTCCTTTGGACGCCAGGGTATTGGGGATTTGCTGGCGGAGTTTATGGATGGCACGCCGGATACTGGGGACCGCACGTCGGATTTTACGGCGGAGTTAACTATGGATTCGGATATGGCGGCGTGGGATTCTGCGGGGGCATGTGGCACGGCGGAGTGTTCGCGTACAACAGCGCGGTCGCGAACTTCGGCGGCGTTCACGTGACGAACGTGTACGTGGATCGGACGATCGTCGAGCGAAACACGATTGTGAGCGCGAATCACGTGAGCTTTAACGGCGGGGCGGGCATCCAGGCACGACCCACCGCGATGGGGATGCAAGCGGCGCACGAGCAGCATTTCGAAGCGACCGCGAATCAAGTGCAACACCAGAACTTCGCGGCACAGGACCGATCGCAACTGGCGTCAGTAAATCATGGCCGGCCGACGACGATGGCGACGTCAAATGTGAATGCATATCATCAAGTGGCGCAGGAGCACGCGCATTCGGAACCTATCTCGGCAGCCGACCGCAGCACTGGGCGCGACTACAACCCCAACGCGCGGGAGGCTAACCAGGATCAGCGGATTGCGAACGGGCTGCGGAGCGGGCAGATGACGTCTGGGGAAGCCGCGCGCGCAGATCGCACCCAGTCTCGCATCGATCAGCAGGTACACAATGACCGCGTCGCAAACGGCGGCAGGCTGACCAACCAGGAGCGGCAGCAGGTCAACCGCGAACAGAACGCAGCCAGCCGCCAGATCTATAACGAAAAGCACAACGGCAACACGGTGAGACCGAACGAGGTGGACGACCGAGAAGCGAACCAGCAGCAACGCACGGCGAACGGGCTGCGCAGCGGGGAGATGACCTCGGGCGAGGCGGCGCGAACCAACCGGAACCAAGCGAGGGTCGCCCAGCAAGTTCACAACGAGAGAACCGCAAATGGCGGAGCCCTCAGTGCGCGGGAAAAGAGGCAAGCCAACCGCGAAGAGAACAAGAACAGCAGACAGATCCACAACGAGAAACACAACAACAAAAAGGCAAAGCCAGAACGCAAACAGAAAGACCGCTAGATCAGAGCAATAAACACAAAGGCATGGATAGAAAAATCCAACGGCTGGCATTGTTGCCAGCCGTTGGATTTTGCGCAGGCGATGGCGGCGTTTCCAGATGGATTCGGAGTTGAGGCTGCGGTCGGTACTAAACATGAAATTTTGGCGGCGCGAATAACAAGCCCCGGACTCGGGGGCGCGGAGTGCGGGGCTTGTACTGTTTACGCGCGCGCGGGCGCGATTGTTTGTGTTTTTTAGTTGTGTTGGGGGAAGGAGAGGGGGAATTCGAAGATTTGGTCGTTGACGAAGACGCGGAGGTTGAGCTGGCGGGAATTTTTGGCGCGCTCAAACCAGACGGAGCCGGCGGATTTTTCGCCGGTGGCGAGGGTGCCTTCGTAGAGCGGGAAAGCCTGATCGGCCTCGGATTGCCCGGCGAGGAAATTTGGAGCGGAGACGATAACGGTGCGCGTTTGGGGGGCGGAGTTGACGTAGACGGCAGAAGCTGGAGCGATGGCGCTGGCTACCGTTGAATAAACCTGGTGAGTGCGGGATTTGGCGAGGTCCTCGGGATTCTGATAGTGGAGAGGGCGCAGGCGCGGGGTCAATTCGTCGAGTGTGAATGTGGAAGGATTGTAGTGAACTTCCGCATCGCTGGCATTGGCGATGGCCACGTTGGCGCGGAGTTTCCAGCCGGTGTCTTGCAGCGAAACTTGCACGGTGACGCCATTGGCGGTGAGGGATTCGACCATGATGGGACCGTTATAGAAATGATCGGTGCCGGGAGCGCCCAGTTGCCAGCGGGCAATGCCATTGGGATTGACGGCGGAGTCGACAGGGCGAGGAGCCGGGGCTGGCGTCGCCGGAGCAGCGGCGAGATACATGCGCGCGACGTAGCCATACTTGCCGTCGAGAGTGCGAATTTGGACTGTGTAACCTTCAGAGTCGGAGAGAATGTAAACTTTTTCGCCGCATCTCAGATGAGCGACGAGGTGCATCGGGAGAGCTTGTTCAGCGTCGGCGGTGACGGGAACACTTTGCACGTCGTGGCAGACAACCATGCTGCGAACGGCTGCCGAAACGGGAGCAACAGCGGAGCCGGAATGCTCCGCGGACCAAGAAGGCGGAGCGATTATGAGGCTTGCGATTGCGGCCGCAATCCATAGTTTGCTTCGCATAGTTATTACTCACCCCTCAGTGATGAGAATTTACCGCGAATCTTCTTTGTCAGTGTCGAGGGGCATCTTCGCGTTACGAAGGGTCTAGGTCCATAGCGCGTTCGTACCAGAGGACAGTTACGACCAGGAGACAGGAAGGCACGCTCGAAACTTGTGAATGTCAAAGAGTTAGATGCGGAAGGGCGGGGCTGGGGTACAGGCGAACCTTAGATTTGTAACATGAGATTTGTAACAAGGGCGTAACTTGACCATGGGGCGGGGGTGCGTTAGGGTGTAGGAAGTTTCTTCCTGAGTTGACCGCGGGGCGGTCATTGATCGCGAGGAGGAATCCCATCGGCCATCCGGCTCCCTTAGCAGGCAGACCTTCCACTTGGATGAGACGTACCGTTCACATATCCGGAAAAATTGAACCGTTCTTCGGCACACTTGATGAGAATGTGCGTTTGCTGGAAGACTCGCTGCATGTGCGGACGCATTTGCACGACACGCGGCTGACGATCGAAGGAGAACAGGAGAGCGTGGATCAGGCGGTGAAAATCGTCGAAGAGTATAACCACTTGACGAGACATGGGCGCGCGCTTTCGAGCACGGAAGTGAAATCGATGGTGCGCGTGGCGACGGAAGAGCCGCACGAATCGACGCGAGGGATGTTCGAGCCGGCGCGGACGCGCTCCTTCGGGAAAAAGCAGGTTACGCCGAAAAACGCGAGCCAGCGGCGGTATATGGAAGAGATCGAGAAGCACGACATGATGTTCGGAATTGGGCCGGGAGGAACGGGGAAGACGTACATCGCGGTGGCCATGGCGGTGAGCGCGCTGCTGACGAAGCAGGTGAACCGGATTATTTTAGCGAGGCCGGCGGTCGAAGCCGGAGAGCGACTGGGATTCTTGCCGGGAACGTTGCAGCAGAAGATCGATCCGTACATGCGGCCGCTGTATGACGCGCTGTACGACATGCTGGACGCGGACCGGCTGGAGAAATTTTTGGAGAAAGGAATTATCGAGGTTGCGCCTCTGGCATTTATGCGCGGGCGGACGCTAAACGATTCGTTCGTGATTCTGGATGAAGCGCAGAATACGACGAGCGAGCAGATGAAGATGTTTTTGACGCGGCTGGGATTCAATTCGAAGGCGGTGATTACCGGGGATACGACGCAGATTGATTTGCCGCAGGGGAAAAAGTCTGGCTTGATCGAGGCGCTGGAAGTGTGCGGGAAGATCGAGGGGATTGGCGTGGTGCAGTTCGGGGAGAAGGATGTGGTGCGGCACAATTTGGTGCAGCAGATCATTCGGGCTTATGAGGATTATGACGTGGCGCATCCGCAGCGCGGAGTGAACGTGGGGAGCGGCGCGGGAAACGGCAAGGCAGGAGCCGCGGCTGAGGGAAGCGGGAAAGAACAGGGTAAAGAAAATCAGCAAGCATGATTTTGAATCAGCAGAGAGACGTGCGAATAGCGCGGAAGGGGCTCGAAAGGTTCTTGGGGAGCGTGAAGAAAGAGCTGGGCGTGGAAGATTTGGGGGTAACGGTTTGTTTTGTTAGCGATGTTGAAATCGCGGGGATGAATGAGCGATTTCGGAAGAAGAAGGGGCCGACCGATGTGCTGTCGTTTCCGGCGGCAGGCAGGGGCTTGCTGCGCGCGAGGAAAAGCAAAAACATTTACACAGAGGGCGCGGGTGACCCACAGGGCAGGGAGAAGAGGCGAGGAGAGCGGAAATCAGAGGCGGCAGAGAGTTATTTGGGAGACATTGCGATTGCGCCGGAGACGGCCCGGCGTTACGCCAAGAAAAATGGGCGCAGCTTGGATCGTGAGTTGCGCGTGTTGATATTACATGGATTGCTCCATTTGATTGGATATGACCACGAAAACGATCGGGGCGAGATGAACCGCATCGAGCGGAAGATGCGGCGAAGATTCGGGTTGGCATGAATACGTATACATGGGTCTACGCAGTGGGCGTGGTCTTGCTCGCCTTTGGGTTGCCCATTTTTTCCTACCTCACGCTGATCTACCGCGAGCTGGGACGCATGAATACAGGGCGCGTTCACGAGCACCTGGAGATTTTTGAAGCGGAAATTGAACCAAAGTTAAAAATAAGACGGCGGAGCGGCGGACGGACGTTTCGCATTCTGGGCCACTTTTGGCTGGCTTTTTTGGTGCTGGAGACAACGCGGGGCGTAGTGTATTTCGTTTCAGGGACGTGGGAATCGCTGCTCGAGTTCGTGGTGTTCCTGACACTCGAAGTGGTCATCGCCATGCATTTTATTCCGGACATGCTGCTGTACCGCACGACGGGACGCTGGCTGTTTCCGTTGTTGCCGCTGATTCGGGGGGCGAT
>Ga0335073_10006289_pt1 | contig 16666 bp, 14 predicted proteins | sample Lox_Sample_22_FD_207093 | JGI IMG/M metagenome (GOLD analysis project Ga0335073, IMG submission 207093) | Soil microbial communities from Loxahatchee National Wildlife Refuge, Florida, United States - Lox_Sample_2.2 | ecosystem: Environmental > Terrestrial > Soil > Wetlands | place: USA... | reverse complement strand
CATCCGGGTCAGCCAGGAAGGCGCGGCCCGCGGCGTGAACATCCTGCACTTCACCGGCGGCTGCCGGATCACGCTGAAGGGAACCCGCGCCATCGCGCAGACCCGGATGACGATCATGCAGCGCGGCCCGGTCGAGGGCGTGCTGTGCGACGTCGCCTGCACCGGCCGGTTCTACGACTTCTTCGCCAAACGGGATCTTCGGGGGGTTGGGGGGGTCGTCCCCCCCGAGCCAGCAGGGGAGGGCCGGTGGGCGATCGTGCTGCGCCAGCCCATCTACGAGAAGGACCGCCTCGATCCGGTGGATCCCGCCGCCTCGCTCACCCTGGACCCCGACCTGCTCGCCCGCTACCCCGAGGGCTACAGGTACCTGGCCTACCTGCAGGTCCTGGCCGGCTACCCGGTCAAGCCGGACATGCCGGGGCTGCGCGGCCCCGAGGTCGAGCACCTGTACGAGCGCGGCGCCGCCTGGCTGGCCGGCCAGCCGGTCAGCCCGTAGCGGGTTTCAGCCGGCCGGCTTACCCGGCGGTCCGAGCCGCGCCTGCGCGGCGGCCCAGGCCGCGCTGTCGCCGGCCGGGGAGAAGGTGCGCAGCGGCTCCGACCCCGTCGCCGAACGGATCAGCGCGCGCATCCCGGCCAGGTCGCCTGGCGCGGCGCCCAGGGTGCGGGCCTGGACCAGCACGTTGCCGAAGCACGTGGCCTCGGCCGGGCCGGCGATCACCGGCAGCCCGGTGGCGTCGGCCGTGAGCTGGCAGAGCGGCGAGTTCCTGGCGCCGCCGCCGACGATGTGCAATACGTCCGCGTGCCGCCCGGCCAGCGACTGCGCCTCGGCGATCGCGCGCCGGTAGGCCAGCGCCAGGCTGTCCAGGATGCAGCGCACGGTCTCGGCGGGCGAGCCGGGGACGGCCTCGCCGCGGTCGGCCAGCCAGCCGGCGATCCGGCCCGGCATGTCGCCGGGCGGCAGGAACACCGGGTCGTCCGGGTCGATCACGAACCTGCGCGGCGGCAGCCGCGTCGCCTCGGCCAGCAGCGGCTCCAGCGAGGCCCGCGGCCAGTCGCGCAGGCTCTCCTGCAGCAGCCACAAGCCCATCACGTTGCGCAGGTACCGGATGGTGCCGTCGATGCCGGTCTCGTTGGTGAAGTTGGCGGCGCGGCTCGCCTCGGTCAGCACCGGCGCGTCGAGTTCCAGCCCGGCCAGCGACCAGGTGCCCGAGGAGATGTAGGCGAAGTTCGGTTCTCCGGCGGGCACGCCCGCCACCGCCGACGCCGTGTCATGCGACCCGACCGCGATGAGCCGGAGCGAGGAGCCTGATTCGTTCGGTACCTGGAAAGAACCGATCACCTCGCCCGGCCGGCGCAGCGGCGGGAAGATGCGCGGCGGGATGCCCGCCTTCCGCGCCACCTCGACGGCCCAGTCCTGGGCGCGGACGTCGAACAGCGAGGTGGTCGAGGCGTTGGTGACCTCGGCGCCGGCCTGGCCGGTGAGCCAGTACGCCAGCAGGTCGGGGATCAGCAGCATGGTCCGGGCGTGCCGGAGCGTGGGCGTGGCGGCGAGCTGGTAGATCGTGTTGAACGGCAGCTGCTGGATCCCGGTCACGGCGTAGAGCTCGCCGGCCGGCACGGCCGCCAGGACCCGGTCCGCCACCCCCTCGGTGCGCCCGTCGCGGTAGTGCACCGGGTTGCCGAGCAGCGCGCCGGTCTCGTCGAGCAGCCCGTAGTCCACGCCCCAGGAGTCGATGCCGGCGCTGGCCAGCGGGAACTGCCGCGCGGCCAGCTCCAGGCCGTGCCGGACGTCGCCGTACAGGCGCAGGATGTCCCAGTACAGCGTGCCTCCGGCGGCCACCGGCACGTTGGGGAACCGGTGCACCTCGTGCAGCGCGACGCCCGAGGCGCTGACCAGCCCGGCCATCACCCGCCCGCCGGACGCGCCCAGGTCGACGGCGGCCACCGCCACCGGCCCCGTCATCGGGGAAACCCTGTCATTGGCGGGAGCTCGGTCATCGCAGGAACGCGGCCGCCACCCCCGCGTCGACCGGGATGAGCAGGCCGGTGGTCAGGGCCAGGTCCCCGGCGCAGAGCGCGGCCACCGCCGCCGCCACGTGCTCGGGCAGCACCTCGCGCTTGAGCAGCGTCCGCTGGGCATAGAACGCGCCGAGCTCGTCCTCCGGCACGCCGTAGACCGCGGCCCGCTGCGCGCCCCAGCCGCCCGCGAAGATCCCCGAGCCGCGGACCACGCCGTCCGGGTTGACCCCGTTGACCCGGATGCCGTCGCCGCCGAGCTCGGCCGCCAGCAGCCGGACCTGGTGCGCCTGGTCGGCCTTGGTCGCCCCGTAGGCCACGTTGGACGGCCCGGCGAAGACCGCGTTCTTGCTGCAGATGTAGACGATGTCGCCGCCCATCCGCTGGGCGCGCATGGCCCGGGCCGCCTCGCGCGAGACCAGGAAGGAACCGCGGGCCATCACGTCGTGCTGCAGGTCCCAGTCCGCCACGGTCGTCTCGAGCAGCGGCTTGGACACCGACAGCCCGGCGTTGTTCACCACCAGGTCCACGCCGCCGAAGGCCAGCGCCGCGGCCGCGACAGCCGCCTCGACCTGCTCCTCGTCGGTGACGTCGGCGGTGCAGGCGACGGCCGCGTCGCGGCCGACCTCTAGACCGATCTCGGCCGCCACGGCGGCGGCGGCCTGCGCGTCGCGGTCGGCCGCCACCACGCACGCGCCCTCGGCGGCCAGCCGCAGCGCGATGGCCCGGCCGATGCCCGAGCCCGCCCCGGTGACCAGCGCGATCCGGGCGGCCAGCGGCCTGGGCTTGGGCAGCCGGGCCAGCTTGGCCTCCTCCAGGGCCCAGTACTCGATCCGGAACTTCTCGGCTTCATCGATGGGGGAGTAGGTGGAGATGGCTTCGGCGCCGCGCATCACGTTGATCGCGTTGACGTAGAACTCCCCGGCCACCCGGGCGGTCTGCTTGTTCGCGCCGTAGCTGAACATCCCGACGCCGGGCACCAGCACGATGGCCGGGTCGGCGCCGCGCATCGGCGGCGAGTCCGGGCCGGCGTACCGCCGGTAGTAGGCGGCGTAGTCCTCGCGGTAGGCCGCGTGCAGCCAGCGCAGCCGGGTGACCATGTCCTCGAGCGGGGCGTCCGGCGGCAGGTCCAGCACCATCGGCCGCACCTTGGTGCGCAGGAAGTGGTCGGGGCAGGACGTGCCGAGCGCGGCCAGCCGCGGGTGGGCGGCCCGGCTGAGGAAGTCGAGCACCACGCCGGCGTCGGTGTAGTGCCCCACCTGCGGCCGGTCGGTCGAGGCCAGGCCGCGGATGACCGGGGCCAGCGCGGCCGCGCGGGCGTGCCGCTGCGCCCCGGGCAGCGGCTCGTACCCGGCGATCACCGGGCCGAACGGTTCCGGGCGCCCGTTCGCCTCGATGAATTCCGCCGCGGTGCGGATGATCTCCAGCGAGCGGGCCTCGCACTCATCGCTGGACCGGCCCCAGGCGGTGATGCCGTGCCCGCCGAGCACCACCCCGATGGCCTGCGGGTTGGCCGCGGCGATGGCCGCGATGTCCAGGCCGAGCTGGAAGCCGGGCCGCCGCCACGGCACCCAGGCCACCCGGTCCCCGAAGCACGCGGCGGTCAGCTTCTCCCCGTCTGCGGCGGCCGCCAGCGCGATGCCGGAGTCCGGGTGCAGGTGATCGACGTGCGGCTGTCCCACCAGGGCGTGCATGGCGGTGTCGATGGACGGTGCCGCACCGCCTCTGCCATGCAAGCAGAAGTCGAACGCCGCCACCATCTCGTCCTCGCGGCCGACCCCCGGGTAGACGTTCACCAGCGCGCGGAGCCGGTCAAGACGCAGCACCGCCAGCCCGGCCGGGGTCAGCGTGCCCAGGTCACCGCCCGAGCCCTTGACCCAGAGCAGCTCGACGTCCTCGCCGGTGACCGGGTCGGTGGCCGTGCCCTTGGCCGAGGTGTTGCCGCCGGCGTAGTTGGTGTTGCGCGGATCGGCACCCAGCCGGTTCGACCGGGCGATCAGCTCCTCGCCGGCCGTCATACGCCCCAGCCTGCCTGCTGGCCGCCCACCCGCTCGGCCACGATCTTCTCGCCGTAGCCGGAGCCGCGGTAGGCCGCGACCGGGTCCGGGTCGAGCCCGCTCTCCTCGCGCAGCCCGGCCAGCAGCGGGCGGACGTCGGTGCTGTACGCGTCCATCATGGCGGCGTTGGCGCCCAGGACGTCGCCGGCCTGCTGCGCCGCGGCGAGCGCGTCGGCGTCTATCAGCAGGGCCTTGGCCGTGGCTTCCTGGACGTTCATGACCGAGCGGATCTGGGCCGGGATCTTGGGCTCGATGTTGTGGCACTGGTCGAGCATGAACGCGACGCCCGCGGCGGGCCGCAGCGCGCCGGCGCCGGCCACCTCGTGCATGATGCGGAACAGCTGGAACGGGTCGGCGGCCCCCACCATGAGGTCATCGTCGGCGTAGAAGCGGCTGTTGAAGTCGAAGCCGCCGAGCCTGCCCGCCCGCAGCAGCAGGGCCACGATGAACTCGATGTTGGTGCCGGGCGCGTGATGGCCGGTGTCCACCACGACCTGGGCCCGGGGGCCGAGGGCCTGGCAGTGCAGCAGGCTGGTGCCCCAGTCCGGGACGTCGGTGGTGTAGAACGACGGCTCGAACAGCTTGTACTCCAGCAGCATCCGCTGGTCCCCGCCGAGCCTGGCGTAGACGGTCGCCAGGGCCTCGGCCAGCCGGTCCTGCCTGCCCCTGATGTCGTCCTGGCCGGGGTAGTTGGTGCCGTCGGCAAACCACAGCTTGAGGTCACGCGACCCAGTGGCGTCCATGATGTCGACGCATTCGAGCAGGTGGGCCACGGCCTTCTTGCGCACCCTCGGGTCCGGGTGGCAGACGCTGCCCAGCTTGTAGTCGTCGTCCTGGAACACGTTGGCGTTGACGGTGCCGATCCTGATCCCCAGGTCGCCGGCATGCCGCGCGAGCGCCGCGTAGTCGTCCACCTTGTCCCAGGGAATGTGCACGGCCATGCTGGGGGCGACCCCGGTGCACCGGTGCACCTGCGCCGCGTCCTCGGCCTTCTCCCACGGCGTGCGGGGCACTCCCGGCTGGCTGAATACCTTGAACCGCGTCCCGGTGTTCCCGAAGGCCCAGGAGGGCAGCTCGATCTCGTGCTGCTTCAGCGCTGCCTTTACGTCGGCCAGGTCACGCATTCCCGTTCATCTCCACTTCCAGTTCATCCCGCTTCATCCCGTCCCGCCATCCCCGCCCGGTCCCGGTCAGTCCAGGTGAAATATCTCAGCGATCCGCCGGAACCCCTGATCGGGCGGCCGGCCGTCGAGCTCGGTGAAGTAAGGCGTCATGTCCCGCTGCCACCTGGCGTTGACCTCGGTCCCGGCCATCCCGTCGAGCGCGGCCTGGTAGTCGTCCGTCTCCAGGTATCCGACGAGCAGCCCGTCCTCGGTCAGGAACAGGCTGTAGTTCCCCCATCCGGCGCGGCGCAGCGCGTCCAGCATGTCCGGCCAGACCCGCTCGTGCCTTTCCCGGTATTCCTCGAGCCGGTCAGGCCGGACCCGCCCGAGGAAGCAGACCCTCTCCATGCGCCTCTCCGATCCGGAACGTGTGTACTTACCCCCGGGACGCGGGGGTAAGTACACACGATCATGCGGCCTGTGGGTCAGAAGTTGAATTGGTTGATGTTGCCGGCGTTGAAGGTGAACGGCGGGCCGAGCAGGATCGTCTTGTCCGCGCCGACCGTGTACGAGCCGAGCTTGCCCGCGGTGAACGTCTGGCCCTGGCTGCCGTCGAGCTTGCCCGAGGCGAAGTTGACCGCCGCGTACGCCGCGAGGTAGCCGAGGTCGTTCGGCTTCCACAGCACGAATTCCTTGATGGTGCCGTCGGAGACGTATTTCTTCAGCGAATCCGGGGTGCCGAGTCCGGTCAGCGCGATCTTGCCGCGGTACTTGGAGGTGTCCAGGACGGCCGCCGCGGCCGCGATCCCGACGGTGGTGGGGGAGATGATGCCCTTCAGGTTCGGGTACTGCTCGAGCAGGCCCTGGGTCACCTGGGTGGCCGTGGTCGGGTCGTCATTGCCGTAGACCGTCGCGACCAGCTTCATCTTCGGGTACTTCGTCAGCTCCTGCTTCATGTACCCGATCCAGGCGTTCTGGTTGGTGGCCGAGGCGGTCGCCGACACGATCGCGATGTCGCCGGTGTCGTTCAGCTGCTTGGCCAGCACGTCGACCTCGCTGGTGCCGATCTCGGCGGTCGACGCCTGGTTGACGAACAGGTCCCGGCAGCCCGGCGCGTCCGAGTCGTAGGTGACCACGGTGATCCCGCGCTTCATGGCGGCGTTCAGCGTCGGGCACAGCGCCGTCGGGTCGGTGGCCGACACCAGGAGAATGTTCGCGCCCTTGCTGACCGCCGCCTGGATGGCGGGGATCTGCGAGGCCGGGGTGGCGGCGGTGCCGCTGGTCTCCGTGCCGGTCTCGCCGAGCGTGTCGAGCGCGGCGATCGCGCCGCCGGTCTTCGCGCTGTCCGCCGTGGTGAAGTAGTTGTTCCCGAGGTTCTTCGGGATCACGAAGACCTTCAGGCCCGTCTTCAGCGCGGCGCCGGCCGACGGCGTGGCCGATCCGGATGAGGACGCTGCGGGTGAGGACGAGGTGGCAGCCGTTGAGCTCGAGCCCGACGAACTGCACGCGGCCAGCAGGATCGACACGATGACGAGCGGTACGGCCAGTCCTGCCGTCTGTCTCAGTTTCATATGAATCCTTTCAATTTCGGCTCTGAAAGCTTGCGGATTCTTCGTGCGTAACGGGCCCGCGGTCGGCCTTGGCCGCCGCTGCGGCCCTAGGGCGGTGTGACCGCGGCCGGGGGCGGGCCCCCGGCCGGGCTCTCGGGTCCCCGGCCGCGACGGCCCGCGGGCAGCCACGCCCGCAGCCGGCTCGAGAAGGACGCCGCGTTGCGGCCGAAGACGGAAAGGAGCAGCAGCCCGCCGGTGACGATCCCGGCGGCTTCCTGGTTGAAGTTGGTCAGGAACAGCGCGTTCTGGATGCCCGCGAACGCGAGCACGCCGAGCACCACCCCGACGATGGTGCCCTTGCCGCCGAAGATCGAGACCCCGCCGAGCAGCACGATCGCGACGACGTCGAGTTCCAGGCCGAGCCCGTTGTTCTGCACGGCGGTGTTGAGCCGGAAGGTCAGCAGCACGCCGGCCAGCGCGCAGACCAGCCCGGAGGTCATGAACAGGACGGTCTTGATCCGCTTGACCCTGATGCCGGCGAACTGCGCCGCCTCGGTGCTGGCGCCCATGGCGTAGACCGACCGGCCGAACGGCGTCGCGTGCAGCACGATCCCGAAGATGACCGCGAGCACGACGAAGATGGCCGTGGAGTAGGTGATGTCGTTGCCGGTGAACGGCACCGCGTTGACGCCCAGGTTGGTGTAGGCGGTGGGGAAGTTGGCCACCGTGTTCGGGCCGAGCAGGATCGTCGCGATGCCCCGGTACACCGCCAGCGTGCCGATGGTGACCGCCAGCGAGGGCAGCCCGAGCCGGGTGACGAGCAGGCCGTTGACCGCGCCCGCCGCCAGACCCACCACCGCGACCAGCACGAAGATGCCGAGCATCGGCCAGTGCCGGGCCCACAGGAAGCCGAGCAGGGCGCTGGACATGCCGAGGATCGACGCCACCGACAGGTCGATCTCGCCGCTGATGATGATCAGCGTCATCGGCAGCGTCATGATCGCGATCTCGCCGTTGGACAGGCCCAGGTTGAAGATGTTGTTGCCGGTGAAGAACTCCGACGACACCGACGCGCCGACGATCCCGATGATCACGACCACCAGCGCCAGGCCGGTCTCCCAGCGGAGGGCGGGCCGGAGCCGGTCACCCAGGTCGCTCAGGTCACTCATGGCGGGCCCCCCTCAGCCGCAGCGCGGCGGTAAGCCGGACCGTGATGAAGTGGTCCAGGGCGACGGCCAGGATGAGCAGGAAGCCCCAGATCGCCTGGTCCCAGAACGGCGAAATGCCCAGCACGTAGAGCGCGGAGCTGATGGTGTTGAGCAGCAGCGCGCCTAGCGCCGCCCCCACCGCGCTGCCGCTGCCGCCGAAGATCGCGACCCCGCCGACCACCACGGCCGATATCACCTGGAGCTCGTAACCGGTTCCCGCGGTGGAGTCGACGGTGCCGTACTGCGCGGCCCATAGCACGCCGGCCACCCCGGCGATCGCGCCGCTCACCGCGAACGCCATGAACACCCGCCGGCCGACGTGGATGCCGGCCAGCCGCGCGGCCTCCGGATTCGAGCCGATCGCGTACAGCTCACGGCCGGACCGGAACGAGCGCAGGTAGTACGCCCCGATCGCGATCACCACCGCGATCACTATGGCCAGGATGGGGATGCCGAAGACGGTGGCCTTCGGGATGTTCAGGAAGGCGGAAGGCAGCGAGTTCGCCACCACTTCCTTGCCGCCGACGATCAAGATGTCGACGCCGCGGAAGATATACAAGGTGGCCAGGGTCACGACCAGGCTCGGCACCTGGCCGCCCGCCACCATGATCCCGTTCGCCACGCCGCAGGCCAGGCCGATGCCCAGGCCGGCCAGGAACACCAGGGCGATGGGGATGCCGTGGTGCGGCCCGAACAGGCTCGCGGACAGGTAGGCCGAGAGCCCGAGCACGGACCCGACGGACAGGTCGTAGTTCCGGCTGATGACCACCATCGTCTCGCCCAGCGCGAGCAGCGCGAACACCGTGGTGTTAACCAGGATGAACTGGATGTTGGTGATGTTGAGGAACCGGGGCTGGATCGACGCGGTGACGGCGACGAACACCACCAGGACGACGATGATGCCCGATTCCCTGATCCGGAAGACCCGTTCGGTCAGCCGGCGCGCGCCTGTGCCGGCCGGGGCCGGCGGCCGCTCGCTCCGGGAGACCACCGTGGTGCTCATGGCGCTGCCCCCGGTTCTTGCGGCGCGGGTGGGGACTGGCCGGTGGCGGCGGACAGGATCTCCTCCTCCGAGGCGTCCGCGTGCGCGAGCTCGGCCATCAGCCGTCCCTCCCGCATGACCAGGATCCGGTCGCTGATCCGCAGCACCTCGGGCAGCTCGGAGGAGATCATCAGCACGCCCACCCCGTCCCGGGCCAGCTGGATCAGCAGGTGATGCACCTCCGCCTTGGTGGCCACGTCGATGCCCCGGGTCGGCTCGTCCACGATCAGCACCGCGGGCTTGCGGCCGAGCCATTTGGCCAGCACGACCTTCTGCTGGTTGCCGCCGGAGAGCATGGACACGGGGTCCTTGAGCCTGCCGTACTTGATCTTCAGGCGGGCCGCCCAGTCCGCGGCTAGGCGGCGCTCGGCCGAGGAGCGGATGAGCCCGCCGCGGCGCAGCCGGCGCAGCGAGGCGAGCGCCACGTTCTGCTGCACGGACATGTCCATGACCAGGCCCTGCTGGCGGCGGTCCTCGGGGACGAAGCCCACCCCGGCCGCCATGGCCCCGGTCGGCGAGCCGCGGCGGAGCTGGCTTCCCCGCACCGTGACCGCGCCGGCGTCGTACTTGTCGACGCCGAAGATCGCCCGCGCGACCTCGCTGCGGCCCGAGCCGACCAGCCCGGCCAGCGCCACGATCTCGCCCGCCCTGACGGTGAAGGAGATGTCGGTGAACACCCCCTCGCGGGTCAGCCGCTCGACCGCCAGCAGCGGCTCGCCCGGCGTGCCGTGCTCCTCGATGGGCCGCTCGGCCAGTTCCCGGCCGACCATGGCCCGGACCAGGTCGCCTGCCACCAGGCCCGCGAGCTCCTGGGTGAGCACCTGCCTGCCGTCGCGCATCACGGTAACCCGCTGGCACAGCGCGAAGACCTCCTCGAGCCGGTGCGAGATGAACAGCACCGCGGCGCCCGCGGCGCACAGCGTCCGCACCACGTCGAAGAGCCGGTCCACCTCGGCGGCGGACAGCGCGGCCGTCGGCTCGTCCATCACGATCACCCGCGCCTCGAGCGAGATGGCCTTGCCGATCTCGACCACCTGCTGGTCCGCGATGGACAGCCCGCGGGCGATCCGCGCCGGATCGAGCGCCACTCCCAGCTGGCCGAAGATCTCCGCCGCTTCGGTCCGCATCGCCCGCCGGTCGATCCGCCGGCCGGCGCTCAGCGGCTGGCGGCCGATGAACATGTTCTCCGCCACGCTCAGGTCGGGGAACAGCGCCGGCTCCTGGTAGATGACCGCGATCCCGGCCGCTCGCGCCGCCGCCGGACCGTGCAGCGTGACCTCCTGGCCGTCCACCAGCAGCGCCCCGGCGTCCGGCTGGTACACGCCCGCCAGGATCTTCACCAGCGTCGACTTGCCCGCCCCGTTCTCGCCGACCAGGGCGTGCGCCTCTCCCGGATACAGCTCGATCGACCCGTCGATCAGGGCCTGCACCGCCCCGAACGATTTCGCGGCATGCTCGAGCACCAGCACCGGCCGCCCTCCCGCAGCGCCGGCGCCAGCTCCGGCGGGTGCCGTGGCGCCGGCGGGTGCCGTGGTACCGGCGGGTGCTGTGGCGTCGGCGGGTGCCGTGGCGCCGGCAGCTCCGGCGGCCGGCCTGGCGTCCTCGCCAGCCGGGCTGCCCGAGCCGCCGCCCGAAGCCATCTCCACCCTGCGCTCCAATCCGCCGTGCCGATCCGCCGTCCCGCCGTGCCGATCCGCCGTCCCGTTCCGCGTCCTGGTCCGCCGTCCCGGTCTGCCGATCCGCCGGCCGGCCCGGTGTCCCGATCCGGGCCCCGCACCCGCCATGAATGGAACGTTTCAATTAGCATCAGTAGTGTCACCTCGGCTGGCACACGTGTCAATGACCCCCTTGCTGCTCGCCGCCGAATCGTTATCGGTCGGCCGGCGTCTACGATTGGAGGGCCGAGACGTGTTGAGCCAGCGTGCGAAGGGTTAAGGTCCGAGGGCTGATGGCTGCGGGCATGAAGGACGTGGCGAGCCTGGCCGGGGTGGCGGTCGGAACGGTTTCCAACGTGCTGAACCATCCCGACTTGGTGCGGCCGCTGACCCGCGCTCGTGTCGAGGCCGCGATGGAAGAGCTCGGGTTCATCCCGAACGGTTCCGCGCGCCAGCTCCGGGCCGGCCGCAGCCGCTGTCTCGGGCTGGTCGTGCTGGACGTGACGAACCCGTTCTTCACCGAGGTGGCCCGCGGCGTCGAGGATTACGCGCAGGCGGCCGGCTATGCCGTTATCTTGTGCAACTCGGACGAGGCGGGCGACAAGGAACGCCGGTACCTGCGCGTGCTCGAGGAGCAGCGGGTGCGGGGCATCCTCATCACCCCGGTGCACGGCCGGGCGCCCGAGCTGCGGCGCATCCGCGAGCGCGGCACCCCGGTCGTGCTGCTCGACCGGCCTGGCTCGCCCGGCCAGTGCTCGGTGGCCGTGGACGACCGGCGGGGCGGCGAGATCGCGGTCTCCCACTTGCTCAGCCTCGGGCACCGCAGCATCGCCCTGGTCAACGGCCCGACCGCGATCCGGCAGTGCGCCGACCGTCGCCAGGGCGCCCGCCGCGCGGTGGAACGGGCCGGCCTGGACCCGGCGGCGGTTCTCACCGAGATCACCGTGCAGGCGATGAACGCGCGGGCCGGCGCCGCGGCCGCCGATGAGCTCCTCGGCGAGGGGAGTAGGCCGACCGCCGTGTTCTGCACCAACGACATGCTGGCCCTGGGGCTGCTGCGCCGGCTGAGCCAGGCCGGGGTGGCGGTGCCCGGCGACCTCGCCGTGGTCGGTTATGACGACATCGAGTTCGCGGCCGACGCCGCGGTGCCGCTTACCTCGGTGCGCCAGCCCAAGTACCAGCTCGGCTGGGCGGCCGCCGAACTCCTGCTCGACGAGGCCGACCGGGCCGCCGAGCACGAGCACCGCCGTTTCGTCTTCAAGCCCGAACTGGTGGCGCGGGCCAGCAGTGCCTCCCCGGCTCAGGAGACCGCCGCCCTCCGGGAGGCAGCCGCCGGCGCATGAACCAGACGCGGCCGCCCTGGGTGCGGGCGGATCCTACCGCCGAGGACTCCAGCGCGGCCCGGTCGCGAGCCAGTCGGCTTCCCATGCGGCCAGCCTGCGCCGGTCCAGCACCCGGCGGGCCAGCGCGCCGGCCACGAACAGCGTGACGGCGAGGCCGATGACGGCCATCATCCCGGCCAGCCGGGCCCGCACCGCGACCTGCGCCTGCTGCAGTGGCGGATCGGTCAGCTCGCCGGCCCGGTCGGTCCACACCATCATCGTGCCGCTCGCCACGCCGTCGGGCACGAAGACCGGTCCGGTGCGCAGCTGCCCGTCCGGCGCCTGCCAGCGGGCGATCACGTCCGCCCCTTGCGATCCCGACACGTTCCAGCCGGGCACGGCCTGGAGCAAGGTGGCCGGGACCTGGTGCAGAAGCGCCCGCTGCGCCTGCGCTTCCCGCGCGTACGCGGCGTAGGACCAGGTTCCGGCGAAATGCCAGACCAGCGGGGTGCCGACCAGGAACAGCGCGACCAGCACGCTCAAGATAGCGGTTTCCGCCCGATCCGACCTGCGCCGCAGCGGGTTGCGGTCCGGCCGGCAGCCGCGCAGCAGCCTGCCCGGCCAGCTGGCCTGGCGGGTGCGCCGTAGGCCCATCGGTCTCACCACCTCACCCGGGCGGCCCAGGCGGCCTCATCGGCCCTCCGGTGCAGCCTCGGCAGCTAGAGCTTATCTCCGGTCCGGCGGTCGCCCGGCCGATGGTCAGTCCGGCTCGCCCCCCGCTGTCGCGCGAGCTCGCCCCCCGCTGTCGCGCGAGCTCGCCCCCCGCTGTCCCGTCCCCCGCTGCGCAGTGCTGTCCCGTTCCTGTTGCCCAGCGTTGTCCCGCCCCTGTTGCCCGATGCCGTGTTGCCCGAGTGCACTTTGGTACCTGAGGTGCGCCCTGGCACCCGAGGGTCCCATGCTGCGTCCCGCACCAAAAAGATCGTGGTAGAAAAGGGCTTGGCGGTTATTCCGGTGCACGATAGTGCTCCTAATTCACCGCCAAGCCCGAATCAACCACGGAAAACTTAAGTTCATCGAACGGGTAAGCGAATAAGTGTTACGGATAAGGCCAACGAGACCCGTGAGGCACCCAAGAGCAATCCCGGGCCGGGCTCACCGACAGCGCTCACCGACAGCGCCCGACGCCCATGGCGGTCTCGCCCGCCGTCGGCCCTCACTCGGCCGGAGTGTAGGCAAGGTGCAGTACCCCGTTGGCGTAGGCCTCGCTGCTAGCCAGGGCCAGCCTGACCGGGGCCGCGTTGTCACCGAACAGCCGCAGGCCCGAGCCGAACGCGAGCGGGAAGACGAACAGGTGCAGCTCGTCGACCAGTTCGTCGGCGAGCATGGCCCGGACCAGGGTGGCGCTGCCGCTGACGTAGATCTTGCCGCCCACCTGGTGCTTGAGGTCGCGGATGGCGTCAGCGCGGTATCCGGGCAGGACGGTAGCGGGACCCCAGCCGGCGCTCTTCAGCGTCGAGGACACCACGTACTTGTGCGTGCCGTTCATGAACGGCGCGCCGGGGTCCTCCTCGGCGGTCCGGGCGGACCAGGCGGGCGCGAACATCTCATAGGTCGTCCGCCCCAGCAAGATCGCCCCGCCGGGGTCCATCAGGCCGGAGATGGCCTCGCCCATCTTGGGATCGAACGGATAGTCGGCGGTCCAGCTCGGCGTGTCGATGATCCCGTCCAGCGTGATGAACTCGTGTACTCCGATGGTTCCCATCGTCAGCTCCTCGTCGGCGTTTCCCGGATTCTTTCACCGGGTGGACGGCCAGGGGCGGGTGGTCTCATCGGTGCCACCCCCGGATCGCCGTCACGGGAGCGCGCTGGTTGATCGTCTCTCGCATGCCGATCAACAATGGTTTGTGCCCCCGGCTATCCCGCTCGTGCTCGTGGCGGTGTCCTTGCTCACGGCCAGCCCGGCCGGGGCTGCGCTCACGGCCAGCCCGGCCGGCGCCGCGGCCCCGGGTCCCGGCCCGCCCGTCGGGACCGTGCACACCATCAGCCGGCCGGCGCGCGACGCCGCCCTGGCCTTCTGGACCCCGGCCCGGATGGCGCGGGCCACCGCGGCCCAGGACAAGGCCGAAGTCAAGGGCCGGGTCAAGGAGCACCAGGCCAGCCCGCCCCCTGGCATCCCGCAGGCCAAGGCCTTCGGCGGCGTGCCCACGATCGGGGCGCTGTTCTACACCACGGGTTCCGGCGCGCACTTCTGCACGGCCAGCGTGGTCGACAGCGAGCGCGGGAACCTCGTCATGACCGCGGCGCACTGCGTGTACTCCAGCGGGTACGCGACCAACATCGAGTTCGTGCCCGGATATCGCGACGGCCGCAGGCGCTACGGCGCCTGGCTGGTCCAGGCCGTCGTGGTGGCCACCGGCTGGCGGCAGCGGCACGACCCCGACCTGGACTTCGCCTTCCTCACCGTGGTCCCGCCCCGGGGTGCCGGGCGGCCGATCCAGCGTGTGACCGGCGGCCTGAAGCTTGGCATCGGGCGCGGCTACGCCCACCCGATCAAGGTGGTCGGCTACAACGACGCGGCCGCCGACCCGGTGTGGTGCGCCACCGCCAGCTTCGAGTTCCGGTCCGGCCAGATGGAGTTCTACTGCCGCGGCTTCCGGGACGGTACCAGCGGCGGCCCCTGGGTCATCGGCTATACCAGCCGGGGTACCGGCACGCTGTTCGGCGTCATTGGTGGCTACCAGGACGGCGGCGACGTCGACTGGGCCTCCTACAGCGCGGTCCTCGGCACCGCCGCGCTCGCCCTGTACCGGCAGGCCGAGGCGACGGGCTAGCCGAGGCGACGGGCTAGCCGAGGCGACGGGCTAGCCGAAGCGACGGGCTAGCCGCGCACCGCGCGCAGCGCGACGGTGACCATCGGCAAGGTGAATTCCCCATCCGATGTCTCCGGCCGGGTATGCAGGAAGTCGCTAACCCGGGCGAGTAGCGCGATCCGTTCGGCCTCATTCATTACCAGCAGGTGAGAGTGCGTGGCGATGGTGGCCAGCAGGGAATCGGCAGTGCGCGGCTGCCCGTGCCCGAACTCGCGCGTCTGGCCATCGCGGAACAGGCCGGCGGCGGCCGCGGTCATCCGGTGATAAGCGGCCTGGTCGGCCCCGCCCCTCCAGCGCAGCAGCGTGGTGCTCGCCTTGCGCTTGCTCATCTCGGCCAGTTCGGCGACCCAGCCGACCCGATCGTCGTCCACGTTCCAGAGTCCGGCGACCACGCCGCCCGGGGTGAGCACGCGGGCGATCTCCGGCATCGCGCGGTCCATGTCGAACCAGTGCATGGCCTGGGCGGCCAGGACGGCGTCGGCGCTGGCGTCGGGCAGCGGCAGCGTTTCCGCGCTCCCCGGCACCGAACGTACCCCAGGCATCGCCCGCCGCAACTCCGCCAACATCTGCTCGTCGGGTTCCACCGCGGTCACCTCCGCGCCCAGGCGGAGCAGCGTCGCGGTCAGCTTGCCGGTACCCGCGCCGACGTCGACGACCCGGAGCGGCCGCCGGGCCGAGACCGGCTCGAGCGCCCAGCGGACCGCGGCCTCGGCGTAGTCCGGGCGATGCTCGGCGTAGGCGGTCGCGGCCGCGCCGAACGACGAACCGTGCCGCAGCCTTTCCTCGGCCTCCGCCTGGGTCTCGGCCGCCGCCTGGGTCTCGGCCTCCGCCTGGCTCTCGGCCGCCGCCTGGGTCTCGGCCTCCGCCCGGCCGGAGCCCGGGACCGAGGCGGTCGCTTCCGTCTGCTCGTCCACCCCACCGAGCCTATTCGGCCGGGGCTGAGCTATTGGGAAGGTGCCGCGCGTCGTAGCCGGCCCGGGCGGCCTCGATCTCGGGCAGGTGGCTGTCCGCCCAGGTGACAAGCTTGCCGATGGTGTCAAGCAGGGTGCGCCCCATAGGGGTGAGCGCGTATTCGACCCGTGGCGGGATGACCGGGTGGATGGTCCTGGTCACGATGCCGTCCCGCTCTAGGCCGCGCAGGGTGACCGTGAGCATCCTGGCGGTGATGCCGTCGATGGCCCGGTGCAGTTCGGTGAACCGCATGGTGCCCTGCCCCAGCAGGTCGATGACGTACATCGACCACTTGTCGCCGACCCGCTGCAGAACCTCTCGCGCCCGGCAGCTCGTCGGACGACTGGCCGCTCCCGCCTCAGTGGCCGCTCCCGCCTCAGTGGCCGCCCCCGAATCGCACGCCGCCTCCGACAGGTCCCCGGCCGACCCTGACGGCTCGCTCACCGGGCCGGCTTGCCCGGAATCCAAGACATCGCCTCCTAGGTATCCCACCAGGCTACTTCGCGGATGCCGGTTTGGCCTAGTGCTTGACGCTTCAACCAATAGTAGGTTACTGTAAGGAACTTAGGTACGCGAGCGAAGTCGCGTACGCGTAAGAACTGTCAACCTGGAGGAATGATGACCGAGACAGCCGTGGAGATTCCCGGCTACGTCGCCGGAACGTGGACGATAGACCCCGTGCACTCCGAGGTGTCCTTCGTCGTCAGGCACATGATGGTGAGCAAGGTCCGCGGCCGTTTCGACAAGTTCGAAGGGACCATCGTGACCGCCGCGGACCCGCTGCAGTCCCGCGTGGATGCCACTGTCGACCTGAGCACGGTGAACACCGGCGAGCCCAACCGGGACAACCACATCAGGAGCGCCGACTTCTTCGAGGTCGAGTCGCACCCCA
>Ga0335073_10006288_pt1 | contig 16666 bp, 14 predicted proteins | sample Lox_Sample_22_FD_207093 | JGI IMG/M metagenome (GOLD analysis project Ga0335073, IMG submission 207093) | Soil microbial communities from Loxahatchee National Wildlife Refuge, Florida, United States - Lox_Sample_2.2 | ecosystem: Environmental > Terrestrial > Soil > Wetlands | place: USA... | reverse complement strand
GATCGATTTCCACGCGATGGGCAAACAGCAGCGTTTTCTGGGTGAGGTCGCGCTCGATTTCGGCATGAAGCGAAGCTTGCCATGCCCCGTCCAGCGTGAGATCGAAGGTTAGGGCGGAAGCGACGATTAGCACCACGAAAGCCGCCAACAGCTTAAAGAAAATGCGGTTCCTCACCTTTGCCTCATCTGGGCGTTTCGAATCGGTAACCGGCGCCGCGGACGGTCTTCAGGTAACGCGGATTTTCCGGATCAGGCTCGATTTTTTCGCGGATGCGGCGCACATAGACGTCAACCGAACGCGGAGTCACGTAAGAAGTGTCGCGCCAGACGGAATCGAGAAGATGGTCCCGGGAAAAAACCCGGCCTACGTGGCGGGCGAAATAATCGAGCAGGCGGAATTCGGTAGCGGTGGTGGAAACCAGCTCGCCACCCACCCTGAGCGTCATGGCGGAGGGATCGATCTCGATGTCGCCCACTTTGATCGGGCTGGGCGGAAGCGGACGCTCGAAACGGCGCAGCACCGCCTTGACGCGTGCGACGAGTTCGCGGGGGCTAAAAGGCTTGGCGATGTAGTCGTCGGCGCCGATCTCGAGGCCAAGGATGCGGTCCGCTTCGCTGCTTTTGGCGGTCAGAAAAATGACCGGGACGGAAGACAATCCCGCAGTCTGGCGGACGGTGCGGCACAGTTCAAGCCCGTCGCGGCCGGGCACCATGATGTCGAGAACAAACAATGCGGGGCGCTGGCGCTCGGCATCTCCCAGAACCGTGGCTCCGGTGGGATAAACGCGTACGGCGAAGCCTTCGTTCTCCAGATGGTGACGCACCAGCCGGGAAATATCGGGATCGTCTTCGACGACGAAGATATTCGGTTTCACGGCATCATTGTAACCAAGCGAGCAGCCAGTGCCTAATACCGAGTTCGTGTCTAACACAGGTCTTTATTTTCACGGGATTGTAATAATCAGACCTTGGGAATGCGGCCTCCGGGTTGATTGACTTCAAGGCGATGGAATGCCGAGATATTTTCGAAGGCGTGGGAACCCAGACGCAGCGATGCTCCCGGTATGTACTCGGCTTAGAACCAGAAGGCGGATGCTAGCAGTCGGCCTCTTGCCAATCCCTAAGTTGCAAGCATCGCATTCGTAGCGCGAAAATCAGCGCGTTTCTGCGCCCGCTACGGTTGCGACCACGTCGAACAGAATTTTCGGTCCGCGGCGCACTTCCTCCACGCGGATGCGCTCATCATCGCCGTGCTCGGTGTCGCTTTCCTCCTCGGTTGCGGTGTAGGGATTGAATCCATAAGCGTCGATCCCCAGCGGACGGTAGCGCTGATTTTCGGTGTAACCGCTGGTGATGAGCGGAACGACCGGCGTGCCAGGAAAATAATGCGCCGAGATATGGCGAATGGTGTCGAAAAGCGCGGTATTGGTCGGCGAAAAGTTGGCCTCCCGGAACTCCGCGTTGAGCGGCTCAACCGACACGTTGGGGTCGTTGACTACCTTGCGGATGGACTGTAGCAGCCGTTGAGGATCGCCGCCGGGCAAAATGCGGACATCGAGATTGGCCCAGGCCTCGGGCGGAATTACGTTGGTTTGTTCCGAGCCGCCCAGCATGGTGAGAGAGATGGTATCGCGCAAGAGATAATTCAGCGATTCGTCGTATTGGACCTCCTGCTGGAACCTTTTATCCGCAATTGCCTTGCGGATATTGCGGTAAATGCGAGCCTGATCGGGAGGTTCATAGGGCGCCATGTCACGCAGGAACTCATCCACGACGGGCAACACCTTGAGTGGTGTCTGGTAGGCGAGAATCCGGTCGAGCGCATGGACCAGCCGATTGGGCGCGGAATCCGAGATGGGCCGGGAAGCGTGGCCGGGGCGGCCATGGGCGACCACGTGCAACCAGTACGTGGTTTTCTCGCCCACATCCACGCCGATGTATTTCACCTTCCCGCTCTCCAGCAGGTTCTCGCCGCCCTCGTTGATGAGGAACTGGGCATTCTCCAGGAGATCGCGCTGATGGGCGATGAACCAGTCCGTTCCAGTGCCGTCGGCTTCTTCATCGCTGACCGCGAGAAAGATCACATCGCGGTCAAGCGGTACTCTTTCGCGCTTCAGCATTACCATGACCATCAGCTGGGCCAGGCCTTCGTCCTTCATGTCTTGCGCGCCTCGGCCCCAGATGTAACCGTCCTTGATCTCGCCGCTGAACGGCGGGACGCGCCAGTGGGCAGCATCGCTGGTCACCACGTCCATGTGATTCAGTAAAACGATGGGTCGCATGGCAGAGGCGGTGGTGTGCGGCAAGCGCGCCCACAGGTCGCCGCGTCCCGAAGCGTATTCGAAGACGCGGTTCTCGATGCCTGCTTCGTCGAGAATTTTCTTGAGAAAGACGATAGCTTTCATCTCGTTCCCGGGAGGGTTGGTGGTATCGATGCGCAGGTAATCCTGCATCCATTGGACGGAAAGGTCGCCATAATGCTGCCAGTGCTCGGCAGGAATGTGCACCGAAGTGGAGGGCACGGCGCCGGTTGAGGCAGCTTGAAGGGCGCCGGCCGAACCAACAAGGTAAAGAGCTAAATATCCCACCAGACGGGTCAACCGCAGCAGCTTCCCAACACGGTCACAACCCGCATCCTGACTGGTCCTGTCTGCCAACGCCTGCCTCCTGGCTCGATTGTGAAGTCCACGCAGTTTTTATATCAGGTTTGCCAAAATTACCTTGCCTGGACTGCACTCCCGGGGATGGGCGGCGTATAATATCTTTATATTTCAAGCATTTAGCTGGTGAACCCTGGGTTAGCTTTTGGCATCCGACCTGTAATAGGGAGAGGCGGCGCCAAGTGGTGTGGTGCGCCGGGTTCTGAAGGCTGGCGTGGCGTCAGCGCTGGCTGGCAGTGCAAAAGCATTGCTACCGTTTATTCGTGAAACGACGCATCAACGTAACGCGCCGAATGGCGCAGGAGTGGAGCCCCGAACGCTCCCTCAACTTGGAGGAAGCAACCGATGAACAACCGCGTACTCATCGCTCTGCCATTGGCCGCAGTGCTGACATTACCGGCCCTGGCGCAAACTTCGTCTACTCAGGATCAATCGGCGCAGCCGGCGACTTCCCAGACACAGTCGACCGACACCGCCACAGGCAAAGCGCCCCTCGCGCCACCCAGCCGGGAGGGCTTCTGGGGACGCATTAATCCCTTCGCGCGCAAGAGCTATGTGAAGCGCCAGACCGATCCGATTCGCGACCGCGTGAACGAACTCGATGATCTGACCGCAGCCAATAGCAAGGATATTAAGGACACCGACGCACGCGCCCAGGCCGGTATCAAGATGGCCTCTGACAAGGCCAATGAGGCCGACCAGCATGCCATCGACGCCGGCAACAAGGCCACCATGGCGCAACAAACCGCGCAGCAGGCCACAACCCGCATTCAGACGGTGGAAACCGTGGTGGGCAACATCGACCAGTACAAAGCCTCGAATGAAACCGAAATCCGCTTCCGTCCAGGCCAGACCCTGTTGAGCAAGAATGCCAAGGACGCGCTGGATGAGATGGCCAACGGCGTCAAGGGCCAGCGTGGCTATATCTTCGAAGTGCAGGGCTTCTCATCGGGCCGTGGGCAGGTGGCCATCGAGAACTCGCAGAAGATGGCAGAGTCGGTGGTGCGTTATCTGGTGCTTAGCCACGACATTCCGGTCTACCGGATTTATCTCGTGGGAATGGGCAATGCTCCCATGCCGGATGAGACCGCGAAAACCAAGCGCATCAGCGGCGGCCGGGTGGAGATCAGCCTCCTGAAAAACGATCTGGAGCAGCTGGCCTCTTCCACCGGTTCAACCACGGGCGCAAGCATGGATCAGCAATCGCAACCGAAATGAGCTAGGGACCTGACGGGCGCTGGCCCGCGTCCCTCCCCCAGAGAAAGCCTCTTGCGCAAGCGAGAGGCTTTCTTGCGTTTCGCTTCCTCGCGTTTCTCTCCTTCCGTTTGACCCAGCTAGGCTGCTCATCTAGACTCGCCTCTCAGCGGGGTTTCTATGAAATACACAGCGCGATTGCTGATTCTGCTTGTTCCGTTGGCGATTCTTTTCTCTGGTTCCGCCTCGGCCGATGACGAGCACGGCCACATGCACCACGAAGATCTGAACGAAACACAACTGGGCACGGTGCATTTCCCCGTCTCGTGCGCGCCGGCGGTGCGCAAGCCGTTCGAGCGCGGGGTGGCGCTGCTGCACTCGTTCTGGTACGAGGAGGCGCAGAAAGAATTCGAACAGATTGCCGCCGAGGATCCCAATTGCGCGATGGCGCATTGGGGCATCGCGATGAGCCTGTGGCACGAACTGTGGAACCATCCGGATGCCGAGGTGATTCAGCACGGAGCGGACGAGGTCTTCGAGGCGCAACAGACCGACGGACCGGTCACTCAGCGGGAGCGCGACTACATCTCCGCCATCGGAGCTTTTTACAGCAATTCCAAGAAACTCGGCTACGAGGAACGCGCCAAGGCTTACTCCGATGCTATGAAGAAAGTCTATGAGACGCATCCCGACGATCATGAAGCGGCGGTGTTCTACGCCTTATCGCTGCTGGCTTCGGAACCGCCCGACGACACGACCTTCGCGAACCGCAAGCAGGCTGCTGCCATTCTGGAAAAGCTGTTTGCCAGCGAGCCGGATCATCCCGGTGTGGCCCATTATTTGATCCACACGTATGACAAGCCGCAACTGGCGGAGCTCGGCCTGCCCGCGGCGCGGCGTTACGCGAAGATTGCGCCGGCGGCACCGCATGCGCTGCACATGCCTTCGCACATCTTCGCCCGCGTGGGTCTGTGGCAGGATGACATCAATTCCAATCTGGCTTCCATCGCGGCCTCGCGCAAGACTGCGGCGATGGGAATGGGCGGGGAGGGGCATCAGTTCCATGCCATGACGTTCCTGTTCTATGCCTACATGCAGAGCGGCCGGGATGCGGACGCCCGGGCGCTGATCGCGGAAATCCGCGCTATGCCCGACAAGAAGGACGATATGTACGGCAAGGGATACGATCCGCACATGGCAGCGCTGGCGCACCTGAGCGCTTTGTATCCGATCGAGATGCACGACTGGGCCGCCGCAGCGGCGCTGCCGCCGATGGAAGTGGCAGGGACGGCGGAGGATTCCGTGATCTATTGGGCCCGGGCGGTCGGCTCGGCGCACCTGCACAAACCGGACGAGGTGCGCAAGGATATCGCGCAGATTGACGATCTTCACAAACGGCTGGTGAGTGAAAAGTCAGAATTTGCCGAGGGTGTGGCGGATGACAGCAGGGAGGCTCAGGCCTGGCTGGCCTTCGCGGAGGGGAAATACGACGATGCCGTCGAGGCGATGCGGCCTATCGCCGATAAAGAAGACTCGCTGGGCGACGAGCCAGAGGGTGTTCCGGCACGGGAAATGATGGCGGACATGCTGCTGGAGGCAAAGCGACCGCAGCAGGCGCTGGCCGAGTATCGGACCGATCTGAAGGTGAATCCGAATCGCTTCGACGGTCTCTACGGCGCCGCCCGCGCCGCCGAAGAAGCCGGCAACCAGAAGGATGCGTCGGAATACTATGCGCTGTTGCTGAAGGTGTGCGACGGATCGAACTCGACGCGACCAGAGTTGAGCCGGGCTCGGGAGTTGGTAGCGAGAAAGTAACTCTACTCTCGAAAGAACGACATCTTCACCAGCAGCGCCACCACCATCGCCAGCACTCCCAGCAACGCGTTGTACTCGCGATGTTTTAGGTACAAGTTCCAGGAGAATCCCGCGGACGTTTCGCCCTTTTCCGGATACGGTACGAGTCTTGGAAGCATCCTCGGCACGCTCTGCGCATACTCCTCAAACTCGGGAAACTTCTGCCGGAGAAACACCTCTTCGTCACGGATGACGGGAACGTAGATTGCGAAAAACATCGCGACAAGAATGACTCCCACCCACCAGCTGAGCGCCGCAATAGCAAATCCCACGGCAATCAGCGATGATCCCAAGTAGAGCGGATTGCGGGTATGGGCGTAGGGGCCGGATGTTGTCAGCGCTTCGTTCTTGCGAACATGGCCGGATGCGAGCGCGCGAATCAGCAGTCCGGGCAGGATGACAACTGCACCCAGAGCCAACGAAGTCGACGTCGGCCGTGCCAGCCAGAAATAGAAGACGGCGAAGACAAAGCCCAGAGGCACACGGACGCGGCGGGCGATTTGCGACCATTCAGCCATGAATCCTTCCTGGCCGGGATTTCCTGTCGTCGCAAGATGCCGCGAGCAAGGAGAACGCGGCATCGGCCACTGCCTCGACGGTAATATCCAGCAAGCCGGCGTCTGCTTGGTCTTTTCGGGCGTGCGAAGTAAGGCTTTGCGGACTGCGCAAAACGATGCTTCGCATTCCATAAGGGCCGTTGCGCGCGGGATCGGTCGGGCCGAAGATCGCTACTGCAGGCACACCCAGCGCGGCAGCGAGGTGCAGGGGACCGGTATCGCCGCCGATGAGGAGCCGGGCGCGGCGCGTAAGCGCGATCAATTCTGTAATCGAGCTCTTGAGCGGACGGGCGTGCCCGCCGCTGGCCCCCAACACGGCTCGGAATAGATCCTCTTCACCAGGACCGTAGTTGACAAGCGAACAGATGCCCGCGTCGGCCAGCCTGCGGGCCACTTCTCCATAGCGCTCCGCCGGCCAGCGCTTCGCGCCCCAACCAGCACCTGGATTCAGGATGGCGAACCCGCCAGCGCCGCACGCCGCCAAATCGATGGCAACCCGGCTTTCCGCCGTGGGATCGTGGGGAAACTCCGTGCGCGGCACTGCCAACTTTTCTTGCGCGAATCCTTCTGCGATCGAAAGATTCTGCTCGACAATATGGCTTCCATGGGTGACGATGCGGCGGGTGTACCAAAGACTGGCGGGAGCTTCCCACGGTTGGGCTGCGCCATAAACCACGCGCGCGCCAGACCAGCGCGCCAGCAGGGCGGAGCGAATGGATCCCTGCAGATCAATCGCGACGTCGTAGCGTGCGCCGCGAATGTCGTTCCAGACGGTCGCAATCTGCTGCACTGTGTGGATTCCAAACAAGGACTTGCGCCACGCCTTCAGCTTCACAGTGTGGACCTGATCGACCAAAGGGCGCTGAGGCGAGCGCGGGCCGCGGCGCGGGGATCCCGGCGCGCAGAGAAGTTCCGCCCAGCGCTCTTCGATCAGCCATCCGATCGTCGCCTGCGGAAATGCAGCGCGCAATGCGTAGGCGGCAGGCAGCGTGTGAATCACGTCGCCCATGGCGCCGAGGCGCACGATCAGCACACGCTCGATTCCGCGGGTCACCGCAGCGGAAGAGTTTTGCGAAACGAGCGTCAAGTTTTCCTCGGCGAGAGGCGAGAGCGGATGATTTCGCTGGTGGAGTGATTCTTGGGATCGCCGACAATCTCGACTCGTCCTCCGCACTCTGTGACCGCGTCGCGTTCGGGCACGGAGTCCAGCGTGTAGTCGGTGCCCTTGGCCTGGATGTCGGGCCGAATCTCGCGAATGATGGCGCGCACATCCAGTTCCGGAAAAATCACCACGGCATCGACGTCAGCCAAAGCGGCGACGATTTCGGCGCGTTCGTTCTCCGGCATGATGGGCCGGCCTTGCCCTTTGAGCGCGCGCACGGATTCGTCGGAATTGATGGCGACCACCAGTTTGCCGCCGAGATTCTTGGCCCCGCGAAGATAGCGCACGTGGCCAACGTGCAAAAGATCGAAGTTGCCGTTCGCCAGAATGATGGGTTCGCCGTCACGCCGCCATTGCTGCGCGCGCCGTCGAAGGGCATCGCGGCTCAGAATTTTTTCCGGACCGAGTCTGTCGTTTCCACTCATCTTTCCGTGAGATCCGCTCAATGCGATCTGGTGACCGGCGGCGATTGCTCCACTGCCTGCAGTAACTCCTGCCGTGAAACCGTGGCCGTGCCGCGCTTCATCACCACGATTCCGCCAGCGTAGTTGGCCAGCTGGGCGGCTTCCACTGTGCTGGCGCCCATAGCCAGAGCTGCCGTGAAAGCGGCAATGACGGTATCGCCGGCACCGGTCACGTCGGCAACCTGGTCGGAGCCGAAGATCGGAATGTCCACGGGTTTGTGGCGGTGATCGAAAGCTGCCATGCCGTCCCGCCCGCGCGTGATCAGCAGAGCCTGCAGCTTCATGCGGGACATCACTTTCTGGCCCGCCGCAGCCAGTTTTTTCCAGCCCTGCCCAATGTGCAGCTGAAGAGCCTGCTCGATTTCGGGCTCGTTGGGCGTGGCGGCAGTGACGCCGGAGTACTCGAGCAAGCGGTAGCGCGAATCAAGCACAATAGGAAGAGGCTTGCGCCGGTCCTGTTTCTCAAGCGCTTTTACCAGCGCGGGTGTGGCTGATCCATAGCCGTAGTCGGAAATGAGCAAGGCATCCGAGGCCCGCAGGTTCTGTCGCGCGGCCTGCAGCAACCTGCGCGCCATAAGGCGGCTGGGAGCGGCATCCGGCTCGCGATCCACCCGCACCACCTGCTGCTGCGAGGTATGTGTCATCCCGGCTAAAATGCGCGTCTTGGTTACCGTGGCATAAGACTTGTCCTGGAGAATGGCCCGGGTCGGAATGCGTTTGTGCTGAAGATATTCCAGAAGCGACCTTCCTGGCTCGTCGTCGCCGATGACGCCGACCGGAAGCACCTTCACGCCGAGGTCGGCCAGATTGTTGACGGCGTTGGCACCCCCACCCGGCAGCACAATGCGCTCCCGGTGTTTGAGGATAAGAACCGGCGCTTCCCGCGAGACCCGCGAAATCTCCCCGAATATGAATTCGTCGGCCACAAGATCGCCCAGCACTGTGATGGTGAGCCTGGGGAAAGCTTCGATGATTTCCTTCAGCCGCTCCGATTTGGTGGAATGCCTGGCCATGGTACGACGACGGTTCGCGTCTCGGGCATTTTCTCATGCGCCGCCACGGCGCTCGTGAATGATGCGCAGCATGGTATCCACAGCGTTAGCTGCATCGGCCAGCTCCATCTTGACCGGCACCACCGCCAGGGGAGCCAGGGCCGGCATAAACTCTCCGAGATTGACTGCATCTTTTTCGGTGGTGACAAAACCGCCCGCCTCGCTGCGCTGCTTGAGTTGCAGTAATTCTCCGACATCTTTTTCGGTGTAGAGGTGATGATCGCGGTAAAAGGCTTCGGCTGCCAGCTCGACGCCGGCCGTGCGCAATTGCAGCAGGAAGTTGGCCGGGCGCGCTATTCCGCAGAAGGCGACGGGGCGCGGAGGAAGGTTGCGCGCGACAATTCCGCGCCGCACGCGCCAAACCGGCTTGCCTTCGACGGGGAAAGATTCGGCGGAGGCGCCGCTGGTCAACACAACCGCATCGGCGCGGCGCAGGGAAGAAACCGGCTCGCGCAAGCGTCCCGCAGGAAGCAGGCGATCGCGAGCATCCTCGGGCGTGACCAGAACGATGTCGAAATCCCGGGCCAGAGCACGATGCTGAAAAGCATCGTCCAGCAGGTGGAGTTGGGAGCCAAAGCGAGACTCGGCCAAGCGGCCAGCATCATAGCGATCTTCTCCGACGATCACGGGAACTTGCAGCTTTCGCGCGATCAATAGAGGTTCGTCTCCAAATTCGTGCGGCGAACCTGCCGGATCTACGAGAAAAGCGCCGCGAGTAGTCCGCCCGTAACCGCGGGAAAGCACATCGAACGCGATCCGGCGCTCTTTCAGCAATTCGCCCAGCATTAGGATGAACGGGGTCTTTCCCGCGCCGCCCACCGAAAGATTTCCGACGCTTACCGCCGGGCCCTGCAATCGCCGAATCGGAAACATATGGCCATCGTAGAGCGCATTGCGCGCCCGGCCGATCCCGCCATAAACAATCGAGAGAGGATTCAGGTTCATGGGACGGATTGCACAGAAGAAAGTGGAGCCTGCTCTTCCGAGGCAAGCAGTTTATGCAACGTTTCTGCGGTGCGCTTCGATGCTCCCGCTTGCGAGAGTACGGTTTCGGCGGCGCGTGCTCCCAGCGATTCGCGTCCAGCGTCGTTTTCCAGCAGCTCCATCAATGCCAACGGCAATTCGGCCGGGCCTACCATCTTCACTGCGCCGCGACTCAGGAACAGGCCGACGATGTCGCGAAAGTTTTCCATGTGGTTTCCCACGATAATGGCCACGCCATGCTGCGCCGGCTCAATGATGTTGTGTCCGCCGCGCGACACCAGACTGCCTCCCACGAAAGCCACATCGGCCAGAGCATAGAGCGCGGCGAGCTCGCCAATTGTATCTACCAGCAGAACTCCGCCGTTGAGCGCTTCGCCATTCCACAAAGAGCGCCGCCAAAAGCGGATCGACATCTGCTGCAGCAGCATGCCCACACTTTCGAAGCGCTCCGGATGCCGGGGCGCCAGAAGCATCACAGCCCGCGGATGCCGCACCAGTATGTTCTCAAGTGCCTTGAGGAGCAGTGGCTCCTCGCCTTCCACAGTGCTGCCGCAAACCAGCACAGGACCTGCGCCGGCCGCCGCTATGGACCCTCGCAGGCGATCTACAACAGGAGACAAAGCGGGCGGTTGCAGATCAAACTTGAGATTTCCGGCAACCTGCACGCGCCCAGGCTCGGCGCCAATCTCGCGCAAGCGGCGAGCATCCTCCTCGGTTTGCGCCAGGAACAAATCGATATTCGTGAGCACACGCCGCCATACCCAGCGAAAGCGCCGGTAATTCGGCGAAGAACGATCGGAAATGCGGGCGTTGACCACGGCAACCCGCGCTCCGCTGCCATGCGCCAGGCGCAGAAAATTCGGCCAGAATTCGGTTTCCGCCATCACCACCAGCTGGGGATGCAAGGCGCGCAGCCAGGGGCGAATCGCGAAGGAGAAATCCATGGGAAAGTAAAAAACATTTTCCTGTCCGAACCGTTTGCGGGCGAGCGCCTGCCCGGTATCGGTGGTGGTGGAGATGACAAGCCGGTGCTGCGGAAACATTCGCCGCAATTCCTCCACCAGGCCGGTCACGGCCTGCACCTCTCCCACCGAAACCGCGTGAATCCAAATTACCGGAGGATTCGATGGCGGAGAAATCTGTTCAACAGAGTTCTGGAGCAGGCGTTGTGGGACCCTTCCCATGCGCTCGAAAAATCCATGGCGATACTTGCCGTGCCGGATCATCTGAAAGATCCAATAGGGCAGGGCGAGCAACATGGCGGCCGCCAGTAACAGACTGTAAAGGAAGTAGCTCAAGCGGAATCATTCTAAACTTAGCTGAGTTTCCGCCCCCTGGAGTCTGCAGACGTGCAACGGCCAGGTGGTCTCCGGCATCGGAGAAGAAGGCAGCCCCGTTGTCGCCGCTATAATCGAGGTTGAAATTTTTGTCCTGATGGGAACTTTACCTGCAAGCCAGGCACGCTTTCTCGCTGTGACCCTTTGCACAGCCATTCTCGCGCCATCCCTGGCGGCAAAGGATTTTGTGAAGCCGGAGGCTCGACCGGCACGTACGTATCCGGCCCACGACGATCACCCGAACGAAAAGGTCGCGATCGCCGTCGATCCCTACGATACCGCCGAGAAGTCCAAGATTTTTACCATCGACTTCCCCAACTACGGGTTCCTTCCGGTTTTTTTTGTGGTCACCAATGACGGCGATCAGCCGATCTCGATCGCGGACATCGCCATCACGCTGGTCACGCCAAATCGCTCGAAGTTTACGCCCGTTTCCTCCGACGATATCTATCGCCGCATGTCGCATCCGCAGGCCAACACCAACTCGCCGATTCCGTTTCCGATCCCGCACAAGAAAGTGAAAGGCACGGTCAGCAAGAAAGACATGGACGAGATCGATTCGGCCCAGTTTGCGGCGCGGGCTGTCGAGCCGCACACCACGCAATCGGGATTTCTCTTTTTCGATGTCAGCGGGATGGCGACACCCTTGGCGGGCTCCTATATCGACATCACCGGCGTGCGCAACGCGCAAGGCAACGAGTTAATGTATTTTGAGATGCCGCTGGACAAGTACCTGAACTCGCCCAAAACGAACTGAGGTGCGGCTTCACCGCGCTTTATAATCAGCTGATATGTCGACCTCCGCCGATACATCCGTCGCCTCCCGGACGACCTTCGAGCCGGTGATTGGCCTGGAGGTACATATTCAGCTGCTGACCGTCAGCAAGATTTTCTGCTCGTGTTCTACGCGATTCGGCGCTCCACCCAACAGCAATGTCTGTCCCGTCTGTCTGGGCATGCCCGGCGCTTTACCGGTGTTGAACAAGAAAGCGGTGGAATTTGCCGCGCTGGCGGCGATGGCGCTGAACTGCCGGATCAACCAGACTTCGATCTTCGCCCGCAAAAACTATTTTTATCCTGACCTGCCCAAGGGCTACCAGATTTCGCAGTATGACAAGCCGCTGGCCGAGCATGGATTCATCGAAGTGCCTGCCGGCAGCGCCAAGCACGACTTCCGCAAGAAAAAAATCGGAATTACCCGCATTCATCTGGAGGAGGACGCAGGAAAGAGCCTGCACGAAGGTTTTCCCGACGCCGCCCAGAAAACCGCCATCGACCTCAACCGGACCGGCGTGCCTTTGATTGAGATTGTCAGCGAACCGGAGATCGGGTCCCCCGATGAAGCCTACGAGTATCTGACGCGGCTGAAGGAGATCATCCTCTACACCGGGGTGAGCGACTGCAATATGGAGGAGGGATCGCTGCGCGCCGACGCCAATGTAAGCGTGCGTCCGCGGGGGCAAAAGGATCTGGGCACAAAGACGGAAATCAAGAATGTAAATTCCTTTCGCTTCATCCGGGAGGCTCTGGAATATGAGATTGCCCGCCAGATCGAAGTTATTGAAGGCGGCGGCAAGATCGTACAGGAAACACGCCTTTACAACGCTGCCGAGGGCAGGACCTACAGCATGCGTTCGAAAGAAGAGGCGCATGACTACCGCTATTTTCCCGAGCCGGATCTGCTGCCCCTGGTTGTCGATGAAAAATGGGAGGCGGAAATTGCCCGATCCTTGCCTGAACTGCCAGAAGCTCGACGGGCGCGAATGGTGAAGGAATATGCCATCACCGAATACGACGCCCAGGTGCTGACCGTTTCCAAGCAGCTCGCCGATCAGTTCGAGGCGGCCGCGAAAGCGGCCAGCAACCCCAAGCGTGTGGCCAATCTGGTGCAGAGCGAGTTGATGGGCCGGCTGAAGAGCAAAGGCATCGCGATCGAGCAGTCGCCCATCTCGATGAAGGGGGTGGCGGCGTCGGCCGATCTGGTCGAGTCGGGCGCGATTTCCGGCAAAATGCTAAAAGAGCTTTACGATCTCAGCTTCGAACGGCGCAAGGATTTCCCCGAGGTTTACCGGGAACAGGGTTCTCCGCGGCAGTCCACGGACACGGCCGCGCTGGAGAAAATCGTCGACGAGGTTCTGGCGGCGAATCCCAGGCAGCTTGACCAATATCGTGCAGGCAAGAAAACCATGCTCGGCTTTTTCGTAGGGCAGGTCATGAAGGCCTCGAAAGGCCAAGCCAATCCGCAGTTGGTAAACGAGCTTCTGGCCCGGAAGCTCGGGTGACTTCACGCTGACACTTTCGTCATCTCAACTTCCCCGCCTCTGCGGGAATAGCATATTTGAGGGTTATCTATACTGTGCTGCCGGAAATGTGGAAAAAACTAAAGATTGACCGCATCATCAGCATCGCGACTTTGGCCGCTTCGCTTGCGGCCATCGTTCTGGTTCTGAAAAGACCTGCTCCGGTCGCCCAACGGCAGACTCCAGCAGCAATCGCCGCCCACGCGCAATCATTCGACGAGAAGATGTCGCAGTTGCAGCAAGCCGCGCAGGCCTCGCAACCGGCGCAGCCAGTAACAAGTCCCGCAGCGCAGCCGGATTCAGCACCGTCTACAGCGGCTCAGCCGGAGGCGAGTTCAGGCGATCAACCCAAGCCAGAAGTCAAGCTCAGTTCCGACGAGGTTGGGGCGGCCCTGGCGCAGGCGCTGGGCGCGGCCGCTGAAGGCACCTCAGGTCTGACTCCGGATTCCAACATCGGCACCGGTGCGCCAACGATCAAGGACCAGCAGATCAGCTTCGACGGCGACGTCGTGCATGGCCAGTTTCTGACTGAGATTGGCGGGAAGGATGTCTGGATCACGATTTCCGGGCATCTCGGCTCGAAGGATGGATATGCAACGTTCGACCCCACCCAGTTTAAAGTGGGCGACCTTGATATTCCCGTCTCTTTGGTCAATCCGGCGTTACAGGCAAAAATGGCCGAGCAGCGCGACCGCTTGAAACTTCCAGACTACGTTGGCGGGATGAAAGTGGAAGACGGCCAGCTGGTGATGCAGCCGAAGTAATCGCATCCCTCGGTTAGCCGCCAGCACGTCATCCCGAGCGCTGGGATGTCTCTTGACTGGGGGCAACGAGACGATTCCCGCCGGCAACCTTCGCATACCACCAGCCGGAATCTTTAATGGTTCGCTTCTGCGATTTGAAGTCCACGTAGGTCAGCCCGAAGCGCTGGCCGAACCCTTCGGCCCATTCAAAGTTATCCATCAGGCTCCAGGCCTGGTAACCGCGGACCTGCGCGCCATCGGTCATTGCCTGCGCTAAAGCGGCCAGATACTGGTGATGGTAAGCGATACGCCGGGTATCGTGAATTACTCCGTCGGCGCTCGGCGCATCGTCGTAGGCGCAGCCGGATTCGGTGATCTGAATCTCCGGGCGGTTGTAATCCCGCGTGATGCGCATGACCATGTCGTATAACGCCTGCGGCCAGACCTCCCATCCCATATCCGTTCTTGGCCCTTGCTGTCCTTCGGCCATCTTCGCCGGAAACAGCCACTCCTGCGGGTGGGTGAGGCGGTCGAGCGCGCCAGGCGCCGAAACCATGGTGCGGTAGTAAAGATTGATGCCCACAAAATCGAGCGGAGCCTGCACTCTCTCCATGTCGCCCGCCTTGATCCCCATGGCCGTGGCGGGAAGGAAAACAAAGGCTTCGGGATAGCGTCCGCGCAGGGCAGGCTCCAGAAACCACACATTGGTGATGGCGTGAGCGCGCTCTGCGGCCAGCCGGTCGGCTTCGGAATCGGTCGCCGGCTCGCACGGGGACATGCTGAATGCCGTCCCCACATGCGCGGAAGGACGCGTGGCCTTCAGCGCCCGGAAGCTCGCGCCCTGCGCCAGGTTCACGGTGTGGGTGGCTCGCAGAAAATCGAGCAGGCTGCTGCGTCCCGGGGCATGCGATGATTCGAGATAGCCCCGGTAGGTGAAGGCCATGGGTTCGTTGAAGAGCATCCACTCGGAAACTCGATCGCCCAGCGCCCGGGAGATCAAATCGACATAATCGGCAAAGCGGTCGGCGATGTCGCGGTTAGGCCAACCTCCGGCGTCCTCCAAGGCCTGTGGCAGGTCCCAATGGTAGAGCGTCACGAGCGGACGGATTCCGGCTTCGTTCAGGTCATCCACCAACCGGCTGTAGTAGTCGATCCCCTTTGCATTCCCCGATCCGGAGCCTAACGGTTGAATGCGTGGCCAGGAAATCGAGAAGCGGTAGCTGTTCAACTTCATGGCACGCATCAACGCAATGTCTTCGTGCCAGAGATGGTAGGAGTCGCACGCCACGTCGCCAGTATCGCCGTGTTTGATCTTTCCCGGCGTGTGAGCGAAACGGTCCCAGATGGATTCTCCCTTGGCATCCTCTTCCCAGGCGCCTTCGATCTGGTAAGCGGCGGTCGCCGCTCCCCACAGAAAGCTGGCAGGAAAGGCAAAGTCGCTGGCCAACGAGAATGTCCTTGGATGGGCGAGACCCGACGCAATGCCCGAGGCGCTGGATGGCACAGTGCAGCCGGAAAATGCCATGGGCAAGGCTGCGGCAGCGCCGGCGCTGAGGGCCGATTGCATAAAGTCACGGCGGGTCAAACGCAAATGGAATCAGGCTCCTTCAAGAAGTGGGATAGACCAGAACTTCACGTATGCTCGTGAACTTCCTGCTCGGCTTGCCGGCATCACATTTTAACCAAAAGCAGAGGCGGTTGAAGGCAAAAAGGCGGGCATGGAATCGCCGCGGGCAAGACTTTTCTGCCTTGTCGTCGCGGAGCTATTCTGGATTCAGGCTGTCGAACATCTTCCAGAGGGTGTCGGCCGTGGCGCGATAGATCACGTAGCCGGTTCCGGCGTCGCTGGTTTCGCGGAACAGCAGTTCGCCGCGGCCATCACCATCCGCGTCGACCACGTCAATCAACTCGAGCCTGGGAGTTACATCGAGGTCATATTTGTCGGTGACTCCCAGATACAGCTTGTGCAGATCGCCATAAATGTCGGTGCGCGCCACCAGAGTGATCCAGTAATGCCGCGGCTCGCCTGTGACTTTGGCGGTTGCCGGAGATTTGGGTATATTGGCTTCGGCATTCAGAATCATCACTGGCTGGTTGTTGGCCCACACGTCGAAGGCCTGGAACTGGACGTTCTCCAACACCGGCTTCGCCGCATTGGCTGCATGTTTGCGCCGCGACGCGGTCTTCGACGCTGGCATCTTCGGCGATATCGTATTCTTGGCTTGCTGAGCCAGGTAAGTGGTGAAATCTTTCTCCGCGAGATCGAGCATCTGCTGGCGCCGATCCCCTTCCTCGCCCTTTCGCCACTCGAATTTATAGGAACGCGGCTCTGGCCCTGCGGCATCGGAAATCGCAGGGA
>Ga0335073_10006287_pt1 | contig 16668 bp, 16 predicted proteins | sample Lox_Sample_22_FD_207093 | JGI IMG/M metagenome (GOLD analysis project Ga0335073, IMG submission 207093) | Soil microbial communities from Loxahatchee National Wildlife Refuge, Florida, United States - Lox_Sample_2.2 | ecosystem: Environmental > Terrestrial > Soil > Wetlands | place: USA... | reverse complement strand
TTGTGAACGGCGCTTCTCGGGCTGCCCGGTGGCGAACGCAACGTGCCGTCGGCCGGGGCGATAGCGATGATTTCGACGGGGCCGAGGATGCCGCCCAGGAGATTCAGGGTGATGTCGCCCAGGTCGGGGTCCATGTGGGTGTTGTTCCCTGCGGCGGCGAGCATGATTGCAGCAGGCGGGTGTCATTCCCGGGGTGATCGTGGGACCGGCCGGGGATGCAGAGTACAGCCCAGGGATGATTTTCTGTTCGCTGCGGTCATGCGTATGCGGTGGCGGTTCAGGTGCCGGCGTTGATCAGCGCGGTGATGGCCGGGTGGCGGCGTAGCTTGTCCAGGCAGCGGCGGCGGCGCGGCCCGATGCTGCCGGCCGGGATACCCAGCCTGGCGCTGATCTCGGCGTAGGACGGCGGGGGATCGTGCAGGAGCAGGGCGAGCAGCTGCTGGCAGTCCGGAGGCAGCTGCTCGAACGCCTCGCGCAGCGCGGCGTGCCGTTCGGCCGCGAGCAGGTGCTCCTCGACCGCCTGGGTGTGATCGTCCGGGATGGCCCCGGCGGCCAGCGCACGCCCGGCGCCGCCGGATCGGCGGGCGGCGTGCGCGGTGCTGGCGCATTCGCGGCGGGCGGTGGTGGCCAGCCAGCCGGGGAGCGCGGCCGGGTCGCGCAGGCTGTCCAGGTGGTCCACGAGCTTGAGCCAGACGGTCTGGGCGGTGTCGGCGGCATCGGCGGCCTCCAGCCGGTACCGGCGGCAGATGGACCAGATCAGCGGGGCATACTGCTCGACCAGCGCGTTCCAGGCCTGCTGGTCGCCGTTCCTGGCCCGGGTCACCAGGCCGGTGATCAGCGGGTCATCGCGGCTGGCCGGCCGGGTGGGGGCGGGGTTGGTGACCATGGCCTTCTCCTGTTCCTTGGTCCGGCGGGGATCCATGTCGGGTTCCGGGTGCGCCCGCGTCCGGCGGCGGGCCAGCTGCGGTCCTGCCCCGGCGGCTGCGGTCCTGGTGGTCCGGCGGGGCCTGTCATGACCTGGCGGGCCCGGGTTGCCGCTGCCCGCCTGGCCGGGCCTGCGGCTGTAGTCAGGCGGGCGGCGCGGTCGGCTTGCGGCTGGCATCTAGCCCGGTTGGTCAGAGCGGGGCAGCTCCATCGAGCGGACGCTGGCCGTAATGCCCGCCGCAGGTGCCTCCGGGGCAGGGGTCCTCCTTACTTGGCGGTGTGCTCTCTACGGTCTGTGGCCAGGGGCGTCCTTCGCTTCCGTGAAGTCCGCAATGTGCGTTGCGGCGTGGGCCAGCGCCTGCCGGCCGGGCAAGACATCGCCGCCGGCCGGTACAGCGAAGCGGCCAGTTCCTGTTGGACGCCTGCGACGGCATCGAACTGCTCGCGCGTCGCCCTTGATAGCTGACGTGGTCAGGCCGGCCGGGGCGGGGGTGCCGTTTTAGAAGTGCGTGCTCGCTCTCTGGCGTCCTTCGGGTGGTTCTGGCTCCGGCCCGCCTATCTCAGTCACGGATTGTGACCGCGGCGCGGTGACGCGGGGCTGATGTTGCGTGGCCATATGGCGCTCAGCACGCGGTCCGGCCAGTCGTCGGGGATGCCGGCGATGGTGACGTATCGGCCGTAGAAGGAGCCGATGAGCATGCTGGTGAGCGCGTCGAGGTCAGCGGACTCAGAGAGATCGCCGGCCGCCAGCGCTTGCCGGAGCAGTGCCCGTCGCGGCTCGACGAGGCGGGTCTTGAAGAGGTGGAGCAGTTCGGGGTGGCGTTCCTCTTCGGCGAGCAGTGAGCCGAGGATGGCTAGCGCGGGGATGGCCTGCAGGTTGCTGTGGAAGTTTTCCAGGATCGCCAGGGCGTGGGCGCGGGGGGACGGGGCGTCGGCGGGTGGTTCCTCGACCCGTAGTGAGCCGATCACTGCGGCGGCCAGCTCCGCCTTGTTCCGGTATCGGCGCCGGAGGCTGGGCGCGGTGGTTCCTGCGGCAGCCGCCACGGATTCCAGCGACATGCGGGCGTAGCCGAGCTCGCCGAGCTGGCGGGCAGCGGCGGACAGGATCGCTCGGTCCAGGGCTGGGTTCCTCGGCCGTCCGGCCTTCATCCGCGGATTGCTCATTACATTCCGATAGCCTATCGTAATGTAATGACCCGAGGAAAAGGATCACCATGACCGAGTCGTTGCCGGTGACCGCCGTCGTCCGCGTCTCGCGCGGTAGCTTCGACCCGAGCCGGTTCGCCGAGGTCGACGCCGTGAACAAGAAGGTCTCGGAGTACCTGGTCCCGGCCATCAAGCGACTGCCGGGGCTCATTCACTGGTACGCGGGCGTCTCGCCGGAGGGCTCGATCGTGAACGTCAGCGTCTGGGACTCCGATGAGCATGCGGCGCGGATGGGCCGGCTCAAGGAGATGACCGTCGACGCGCGCGGGGAGATGGAGGCGCTCGGCGTGACGTTCATCCCGATCGTCAACTACCCGGTCAACTGGACCATCTGACCTGGTACGGCCACTCAACCCGCCCGGTATTCGCCGCGCGCGACTATGACGGCGCGGCCGGCGCCGATGACGCGCTCGATTGCGTCGGCGGTCCATCGGCGCGGGCATAGAGCACAGACGGGGCGGCGGACCCGCGCGCCTCCTTCACCAGGCCAGTAGCCGGATGACGCTAAGGGGATGCTGGCCTCCTGGTCCTCCCGTGGTCCGCTCGCGTACGTCGAAGCGGACTACTTTGGCGGATGGCGGGATCCCTCTCCGCAAGCGAAGCCCGGGTGAGGAACCTGGGGACCTCGTCGGGTTCCGTCCCGGTTGCCAGCATCCTTGGCTAGCCGCGCGCTCGTGAGCGTGATGCGTCCCCGGACCAGCGCAGCCGGACCGGGAGCGCCTCCAGGCCGTGGATCAGGCTCGACGGCCGCCACCGCAGCGACGCCGCCGGTACCGCCAGTGACAGCGCTGGGAACCGGGAAAGCAGCGCCCCGAACGCAATCTCACCCTCCAGCCGGGCGAGCGGAGCGCCCAGGCAGTAGTGGATTCCGTGGCCGAACGCCAGGTGGCCCCTCGTGTCCCGTCCGAGGTCCAGGCGACCGGGCGAACCGAACCGGGACGGGTCGTGGTTGGCCGACGACGTCACGCAGGTTACCCACTCGTGCGCCGGGATCTCCACGCCGCCGATCACTACGGGCTCCAGCGTGAACCGCTCGGTCGCGTGGTTCAGCGGGTTCGCGTACCGCAGCAGCTCCTCGACCGCCGCCGGCAGCAGCGACGGGTCGGACCGCAGCCGCTCCATCTCCTCTGGGAACTCCAGCAGCGCCAGCACCCCGCTGGCGATCAGGTTCACCGTGGTCTCGTGGCCGGCGATCATCAGCAGGAAGATCATCCCGATGAGCTCCTGCTCGTCGAGCGAGTCTCCCTCGTCGGTCGCGGCGATCAGCGCGGACAGCAGGTCGTCGGCGGGTGCCTTCCGCTTGGCCGCCACCAGCTCTGTGAAGTACGTGTACATCGCCAGACCCGCCTCGCGGAACTCCTCAGGCCCGGTGGTCGAGGACAGCACGGCGTGCGACCAGTGCTGGAACTTGTCCTGGTCAGCCGCGGGAACGCCGAGCAGCTCGCAGATCACCGTGACTGGCAGCGGGAACGCGAACGCCTCGATCAGGTCGGCCTGATCCGGGCCGGAGGCCAGCGCGTCCAGCAGCCCGGCCGTGATCGCCTCGACCCTCGGCCGCAAGGCGGCGACCCGCCGCGGCGTGAACGCCTTCACCACCAGCCGGCGCAGCCGAGTGTGGTCGGGCGGATCCAGGTTCAGCATGTGCCGGTTGAGGTACATGCCCGCCGGGTCCGGCGTCCAGCCCTGCGGCACCATGTGCTTCATCCAGTCCTTGGCGAGCCGCGGGTCGGCGAGCGCGCTGCGCACGTCCTCGTACCTTGTGACGAGCCATTGCCGGCCGCCATCTGGCATGGCTACCGGGGTGACGGGCCGCGAGTCGCGCAGCCGCGCGAACACCGCCAGGGGATCCTGGAAGTAGCTGTCGCCGAATTCCGTAACGGAGGTCTGAGAAGGGTCCGTGGAGGAGGACGTCATGTTCGCTAGCTTAAGATATAACGCGAGTTGTCTCAAGGGCTCGGCCAACCGGTGCCGCGGCAACGGTCGAGGGCACCGCGTTGACCATTCGGCGTCCTGGCTGATCCTGACTCGCCGACCCACAGCCGCGGCAGGCGGTCGGGCCTTCGGTTTATCCGGCCAGCGCTTGCCGCCGATCGTAAGACACTCGGGCGGCCGGGACCGGGATCACTGTGGCCCCGGTTTCCGGCGGGCGGCAGTCCGCGCACAGCGGGTTTCCGCGGGGTCCGTAGACACACGTGCGGGCACGGCAGCGGGCGCAGGGTCCCTCTTCGCTCGCCAGCCAGGCATCGATCACGTCAGCGACGGGGAGCGTGCTGGTTCTCGGCTCGGTGCCGATGATGTCGGCGCGGAGAATGCCTGCCAGCAAGACCATGGCGGTATCCGTTCTGCCGTGTCCGTTCCGATGGCCGTCAAGCACTATTCTATCGTGCCTGTCAACGGGCTGTTTTCGCTGGTGGTAGCGATGCATCCGGCGTGGCCGCCGAGTCGTCCGATATCCGTTTGGATGGCCAGCGCTGAAGGACCCTGGGCTGACGCTGGCGTGGGCCTGAGAGCGGGGCGGCCCGGTCACGGTGACTTCTATGGGGCCGAGCAGGTCAGCCAGGCGGACCAGGATGATGTCTCCGGGATCGGGGTCCGCGTCCTGTTCGTTGCCCTGGCCGGGTCCGGTACCTTGACCGGCACTTTAAAGAAGCCCAGCCAGCGGGTGCCCGGGCCTCGGCAGACTGGAACACCTCGAGCGCGAATAAGACCTTCGCCTGCTGGTGACAAAAGGCCTCGGCGAATTGTCGCCGGGACGGGGCTTGACGTCCGGGCTGACTGATGCCTGTCATATTCGGGGTTGCACAAGCCTTATCGCCACCTCCAATGTCGCTGATGGCACACGTACATCACGGTTACGGCACATCGGCAATCCGCGTCCATCGTCGCTGCATGATGCGGGGCAAGGGGAGGGAGCGGGACAGAACCCGGGGCCTGGTGGTCCTTCTCGCTGGCGTGACGTTTCCGGCGTCCCCCCCGGCTTCTCCTAGCCAAGGGCCAGGCCGTAACCCGCCAGGAGGGAGGAAACCGCCCGCGCACGCGGGGCTGCGGGCCAGGCCGCTCTAGTTCATGTATCCATGTATCAAGGACAGGAACCTGTGGGTCTTATTATAGGCTAGCGGCCTAGCCATCCCGTCAGGATACTGAAACCTGCCGCCCGGCTCTAAGGTGGGTCGGAGGCCTTCGGGAAGGAAACTGCCGGTAGCGAATATCGCTCCAATGCGCAGTCAAGAGAAAGGGCAAACTTAGTGCCAATAAATACGGTCAGTAAGCTCATCGATCATAACCATCCCGGATCGCTTGCCCATCGCCTTCGCCAGCAGCGGAACGAGGAATTCAAGCGGCGTTTCCCGGACCTAGCTGACATGCGGGTCCTGGACTTGGGCGGAACGGTTGTCTTCTGGCATACTCTGGGTTTGCGGGCCCGTAATGTCACGTTGGTGAATCTCGATAACAGCGGAGATCCTGAGGAACCGTGGATGGAGATTCTGCACGCTGACGCGTGTGCAGGCGGCTTCGGTAATTACGACCTAGTCTTCAGCAATAGCCTGCTGGAGCACCTTGGCGGGCACGCCCGGCGGCGTCAATTCGCTGACGTGGTGGAGCAGTCCGCGCCGTCGTGGTGGATACAGACTCCGTATCGTTATTTTCCAGTCGAACCGCACTGGGTATTTCCTGGCTTCCAGTTCCTGCCATTCCAGGTGCGCCGTATGATATGCCAGCACTGGAGCATGGGGTATGGTCCCGCCATTAAGGATGCGGCCGAAGCAGCCGAGCTGGTCGCATCCATAGAACTGATTTCAGCCGCCGAGATGCGGGCGTATTTTCCGGACAGTGAGATTTGGTTCGACCGGATCGCGGGCATGCCGAAATCGCTAGTTGCTGTCAAGGCTCAGGCGTGAGGACAAGGAACCCCGAGGCCGGGGCTTACCGCTCGTAGCACGTGCGCGGCCGCGCCTGAAGGATGACCCTGCGGCTAACCCGCTAGATAGCGCGGATTTGCCCGTCCTGGACGAGTGATCATGCACCTGAGCTTCCAGCCCCTGCATCCTCGCGGTTACCGACAGGAGAGTGAGATGCGGATATCCGTCATCGGCACCGGGCACCTGGGTGCCGTGCACGCCGTGTGCCTGGCTGAACTCGGCCACGAGGTGCTTGGCGTCGACACCGACTCCGCCATGATTGCTGCCCTCGCCGAGGGGCGGGTGCCGTTCCATGAGCCGGGGCTCACCAGCCTGCTGATCGGCGGCCTCAGCGCGGGCCGCCTCCGGTTCAGTACCGCGCTCGCCGACGCGGCTACCTTCGCCGATGTCCACTTTGTCTGCGTCGGCACGCCGCAGCTACCCGGTTCGCTCCGCGCTGACCTCGGCCATCTTGAAGCGGTCATCGACAGGCTGGCCCCGAACCTGACCCGCGACTGCCTGGTCGTCGGGAAGTCGACAGTACCGGTCGGGACCGCGGCGCGGCTGGCCGCCAGGCTGGCCACCTTGATACCGAACGGACTGAACGTCAGCCTCGCCTGGAATCCAGAGTTCCTGCGCGAGGGCAATGCAGTACAGGACACCCTGCGTCCCGACCGACTGGTGGTCGGCGTGGCATCATCCCGGGACGACGCCACGCTGCGCGCGGTATATGCGCGGCTGCTGGCGGAGGACACGCCCTACGTCTCCACCGACCTGGCCACGGCCGAACTGGCCAAGGCGGCGGCCAATGCCTTCCTAGCCACCAAGGTGTCGTTCATCAACGCCGTGGCGGAGGTGTGCGAGGCGGCCGGGGCCGACGTGGTGACGCTGGCGGACATCCTCGGCTATGACAGCCGGATCGGCCGACGTTTTCTCTCCCCGGGACTCGGCTACGGTGGCGGCTGCCTGCCCAAAGACGTTCGGGCGTTCCTGGCCCGGGCGGATGAGCTGGGCGTGGTTGGCCCAGCGCGGTTCCTCGAGCAGGTCGAGGAGATCAACGGCGCTCGCCGGCGGCGAGCTGTCGACCTGGCCCGGACACTGGTCGGCGGATCTTTCGTCGGCCAGAACGTCGCGGTGCTAGGAGCCGCATTCAAGCCGGGCACCGACGACGTGCGCGACTCGCCGGCCCTCGCCGTGGCCTCGGCCATCCGGGCCGAAGGCGCGGTCGTCCGGGTCCACGACCCGTGGGCCACCGACAACGCCCGGCTGGCCGCCCCCCAGCTCGACTACGCCGACGGGCCGGAGAAGGCCTGCGACAGTGCCGACGTGGTGCTGCACCTGACTGAGTGGCCACAGTACCGTGACCTCGACCCGGTCCGGCTCCGCGGCGTGGTGCGGGTCCCGCGGATGCTAGACGGGCGCAACGTCCTGGCCATCGAGCAATGGCGGGACGCTGGCTGGACCGTGCGGTCCATGGGCGCCGCATGATGTGGAATGCGCCGTTCCCGGGCGCGGGTCAGCACGCGGTGAACTACGCGGAGAGGGTGGTGTCCGCCTGCCACCCGGACGTCGGCGCCTGGCAGGCCAGCAACCACTCGGCCGTCCGGCGTATCCCGTCGGCGGCCGGTATCTCAGGCTGCCAGTCCAGCAACCGGCGGGCTCGGCCGATGTCCGGACACCGCCGGGTCGGGTCGTCCACCGGCAGCGGGCGGTACTCGATCGGCGAGGACGACCCGGTGATCCGCAGCACCAGCGCGGCCAGGTCGGCGACGGTGAGCTCCTCGGGGTTGCCGAGGTTGATCGGCCCGCGCTCGGGCGAGCCGAGCATGGCAAGGATCCCTCGGATCAGGTCGTCGATGTAGCAGAAGCTGCGGGTCTGCGTGCCCGTTCCGTGGATCGTGATGGGGGCACCGCTGAGAGCCTGGGTGAGGAAGTTGGTCACCACCCGGCCGTCGCGCGGGCTCATCCGCGGGCCGTAGGTGTTGAAGATCCGGATGACGCCAACGTCCAGACCGTGGGTCCGGCCGTAGGCAAAGGTCAGCGCCTCGCCGAACCGCTTCGCCTCGTCGTAGACGCTGCGCGGGCCGACCGGGTTCACGTTGCCCCAGTATTCCTCGGTCTGCGGGTGCACCGCCGGGTCGCCGTATACCTCGCTAGTCGAGGCGAACAGGAACCGGGCTCCCTTGGCCTCAGCCAGCTGCAGCGCGTTCTCGGTACCCCGGCTGCCCGCCGCGAGCGTCTCCAGCGGCAGCCGCTGATAGTCCGGGGGAGATGCCGCACTGGCGAAGTGGGCAACGACACCGACCGGGCCGTCGACCTCGATCCCGGTGCTAACGTCGCACTCGGCCAGTTCGAAGCCAGGCTGCCCAGCCAGATGCGCGACGTTGTCCGCCCGGCCGGTGCAGAAATTATCCAGGCACACGACGCTGTCGCCCCTGGCCACCAGCGCATCACACAAATGCGACCCGACAAAGCCCGCGCCGCCGGTCACCACTACACGCATTGATCCTCCCCATGGAGAAGAATACGCCAGTGTCGGGTGTGCGATTCCATGTCGGCAAAATATCCCCATATGAATAATTCCGCCCGAGTTGGGGTTCATCCGGAAGACTTACCGGGCGTGGCCAGAACTCGTGGTACTCGATGTTCCTCGGTCAGTTTCCGGGCTGGCGGCTGGGAGCAGGCCGCCGCGGGCTGGTTGAGCCCGCGCCGCGGCGATGAGGGCATGGTCAGGACCGGCGGAATCGAGCCGTCCATGGCGCCGCCCACTTATCGTCTATGACGGAATTGTCGAGCTTACCTCTCGATTTCCGGGGTCATAGTGATCGACTGGCTGGCGGAGCATCTGGCCGCCAGGACGGGTTCCGGGGCATTCGACGCGATCGGCGTGCTCCAAGAGCGCCGAGACGAGCGAACAATATGCCCGGCGACAGTATCACCGCTGCCGGCTTAACGCTCAAATGTACACGCTCCCGTCGGCGAGCGAACCAGGCAACCCAGCCAGGCCCGCCATGGAGGTGGCTGAGTACTTGGGGCGACTAGAAACACGGCTCGTACCGAGAGGTGAAGAACGTGATATCGAGAGGTGAAGAGCATGGCATCACTGCGGCCGGTACTGGTAGCCTTGCCTCGCCGCGTGCAAGCACAATCACTCGGCGGCAGGGGATATACGTCCGCACCTGGAAGCCCTGTCTTGATAGGTTTTTTTCTGTTTTCTTGATAATAATAACCGCGCCGATCATGGTGCTTATTGCGCTCCTCGTCCGGGCGAGCCTAGGCCCCGGCGTGATCTTCCGTCAACAGCGGATCGGCATACATGGTGGCTCATTCGGCGTCCTCAAGTTCCGGACCATGCTCCCAGACAGGCGTCAGGCCAACGTATCGATTTCCTTTCCCGATCGCCGGTGTACTCACAAGTCCGACGCTGACCCCCGGCACACGACCGTAGGCCGTTTCCTCCGCCGCTGGAGCCTGGACGAGCTTCCGCAGCTTTTCAACGTCGCCAGAGGACAGATGAGCCTGATCGGCCCGCGCCCCGAACTTCCGTCCGTCGTGGCGAGGTATCAGCCATGGCAGCACGAACGGCATGACGTCAAGCCAGGGCTGACAGGACTCTGGCAGGTGAAGGCTCGCGGGGAGGGGCCCATGGAGCTCCGCACAGACCTCGATATCGAATACGCCCGGTCCATCGGTTTCGCCCTCGACGCCTGGATCTTCATGGTTACCGCGATGGCGCTCCTCAGAAAACGGGGGAAGTGAGCGCGGGCGCCGGTCACCGATCGCGAAATCCGTAAAAGTCACGGAGAAGGGTCATGGAACGATCTGCAGCTCTGGGACGCATGTACGCCGCGGCAACGGTCGTTCACGGCGAGACGGTTGCACGGACGTTTACGACTTTCACCTGCAGGCCCGGACAGGGCCACTGGTGAACCTCGCATCCCCGATTTCACGCCAATGGTGAATGCCAGAGACTGATGTCCAGGAGAGCGCTTCACGCCGCAGGCGCGACCGAAAGTTGTCCCGCATCGGGTGAGTGCCTGGTGTTGGCCGATGGTCCTGTTTCCGCCCGTAGCCGAGGGGGCCAGGCTCCAGCGTCGCCCGCAGCCGCGCGAGTTGCCCGCGTCCAGCTTCTGACCTGCCGGTCCATCTCGGCCCAGGTCACCGCCTCGCTGGCCTCGTACACCGTGCGCTTGTCGCCTTCCTCGGCCCTGGTCAGCTTTTGGCCGCGGTGTTCAGCGTCCGGCACACGTCGGTGATGTCGATCACTCCGAGGAGGCCGGCGGCGCCGGCGACCGGCAGGTGGCGGAAATGCCTGGCGCTCATGATGGTGGCCGCGTCGCGGATGCTTGTCGTAGTGGTGACGGCCGGGCGGGTGATCGTCACGGCATGGACCCGGACGTCGTTGAGGTCTTTCCCATTCGCGACTGCGCGGGCGATATCTGCCTGGGTGATGATGCCGGTCGGCTGGCCGCTTTGCGCGTCCATGACCATGAGGGCTGTCGTGCCTGCGTGCTTCATCAGGTAGGCGGCCGCGGCCGCGTGGTCGTACTGCCCGGCCGTGACCAGCGGTAGCCGCATGATGTCTGTGACGGTGGCCGTGGCCGCGCGCGGATGACGCGGCGATTTCTGCGCCGGGGCTTTTGACGTAATCTGCTGCACTTTCGGCTTCCTAACTACTGGATGGCGATGGTGTTGTGTTCGGTGGGCGCAGGCGCGGTCAGCGGGCCGCGAGCTGAGCTTCAAGATCATCCGGTCGCGGGGGCCGCGGGGTACGTGCCGGTTCCGGGTGTGCTGGCCATGAGGGGGTTACCGGTCTGCGGGGGCTATGTGTGGCCGCCGCGGCACGTGCCAGGTGGCGGTGTATCAGGGGGATGGCGGCGGCGCCTTCGCCGACCGCGGAGGCGACCCGTTTGACTGATCCCCGACGCACATCGCCAGCGGCGAACACCCCGGGCAGGCTGGTCTCCAGTGGCAGCGGCGGTCGGCTTGCGGGCCGGCGGGCGCGGGAGCCGGCGGGCAGGTCTGGACCGGTGAGGATGAATCCCCACCGGTCGCGGGCGACGCTGTCGCCGAGCCATTCCGTTCGCGGCTGGCTGCCGATGAGCACGAACAGAGCATCCGCGGGGACGGTCCGCCGCGCCCCGGAGGCGGTGTCCAGCAGGACCAGCGATTGGAGATGGCCGGCGCCGGTGCCGTCGGCGACTTGTGCGCGGTAGCGGATGTCGATGTTCGGGGCGGCGCCGATCTGGCGGATGAGGTAGTCGGACATGCTGGCGGCCAGCGACGGCGCGCGCACCAAGATGGTCACCTGGCTGGCCCATCTGGCCAGGTGCAGCGAGGCCTGCCCGGCGGAGTTGCCGCCGCCGGCGACGAACACGTTCCGCCCGCGCATGGCCGGTGCCTCGCTGGCCGCGGCGCCGTAGAAGACCCCCCGGCCCTGCAGGTCCTCCAGCGCGGGGATGCCCAGCCGCCGGTAGGCGACGCCGGTCGAGATGATCACGGTGCGCGCGGCCAGGACGCCGCCGTCAGACAGCCGCAGCCGGTAGTGGCCGGTGTCTGTCGACAGGCTCTTCACCTGGCGCATGTACACGAACGTGGTGCCGAGGGCCCAGGCCTGCCACCAGGCTTCCTGCGCCAGCATGGCGCCGCTGATGCCCTGAGAGAAGCCGGGGTAGTTGCGGATCATCGAACTGGTCCCCGCCTGGCCGCCGATGGCCTCATGCTCGACCGCAACCGTCGAAAGGCCTTCCGAAGACGCGCCGACCGCGGCAGCCAGCCCGGCCGGGCCCGCGCCGACCACCGCCACATCGAAGACCTCCCCGGGCGGGATCGGCCTCATGACGCCGAAGGCGTCAGCGATCTGCCGGTTGGACGGGTTGACCAGCGCTGGCCGCTCCGCGGCGAACCGGAGCACCACCACCGGCAGTTCCGGGGACTGCAGGCCCAGGTCGCGCAGCATCTGCCGGCCGGGCCCGCGGGTGGCGTCGTAGAAGCCGGCCGGGACCCGGTGGCGGGCGAAAAGGTCACGCAACTCCTGCGACCGCGCCGACCACCGCTCGCCGATCACTTGTGCCGCCTCGAAGCCGCCGCCGCGCTGGCTGCCCCACTCCCGCAAGAACTCGGTCACCGAGTGGTGGAACTCCTCGGCCGGGGCCTGCGCCGGACGGTTCACCCAGTGGTCGAGGGCGCCCAGGGCGACCGCGTCGAACACCGACCGCACCGATTGCCAGTCACCCCAGCTCACCGCGGCTACCCGAAGGGCGGCCGGGTCGATGGCGCGGACCGCGGCCAGCACCTCGATGCCATCCGGGTCCTCCGCACCGACGCCGCCGATGACGAGCGCGACCGGCAGGCCAGCGGCCCGTAGGTCCCGCATCCGGGCCGCCAGTTCCGCCGGCTGCCGGCAGGCCATGATCTGATAGTCCGCGTCATACCGCTGGGATAGCTCCCGGTGCAGGATCTCCCGGGTGCCAGATTCCTGGCTGACGATCAGGATGGCCGCCTGTGCCCCGGCGATTTCACCCCGCACGGCGGCGGCCGTTCCTTCGTCCGCAGCAGCGGCAACGTCGGCTGATGTACTCATGTCGTCTCCTTCAGGTACGTCGCTCGAAAATGCGTGCACGCTCCCCCTTGCCCGGCCTGGCACCGTCGGCGTCAGGCACCTCAGCGGCCGTCCGTGTCTTGGTCCTGGGCGGGCAAGGGATATGGCTGGGGCAGGGCCTGTCCTTGTACCGCGTCGCACAGAGCATGATGACCGTCGTGGCCGAGATCTGGATCCCGCCGAGCGCGATGAACACGTCGGCGTGGATGGCAATGGCGCGTGCTGTGGTCAGAACGGCGGCCAGCAGCCATGCCTCAAACGCCAGCCGGCTGATGCCTGCCGAGCAGCGGGCCTTGATGAGGTGGGAGATCTGCGGCACGTAGGCCGCTCCGGCCAGTCCGGCGCCGGCGAAGCCTGCGATCTCGGTGGCGGTCAGCATCGCTGATCCTCACTGGGTCGGCGAGGTGTATCAGCGGAGGGTGAGAATGGTTTCCAGGTAGGTCGCGGGGACGGCGATGCTGCCGCCGCGGCTCCGGTCCCAGTGCCGGGCCAGCTGCGCCAGGTCCCGGGCCAGCGCGGCGCGGCCGTCCTCGTCGAGTACCTCGAATGCCTTCAGGACCGGCCCGTACCAGCGGCGGAAGAACCAGACGAGCTCCTCGGGGGAGGTGAACCGCCACGTGCAGGTGCGCTGTGCGGACCGGGCATCGGCGACCACCGCGCCGAACAGGCTGGACAGGTGCCGTTCGGTGCCCCACAGCAGCGGCGACGCGATACCGGCCGGCCCGGGCACGTGCCGGGTGATGACACCGAACATCTGGCCGATGAACCCGTCCGGGGTCCACGAGGCAAGGCCCACGGTGCCGCCCGTGCGCGTGGCCCGGATGATCTCGTCCGCGGCCAGCTGATGATCGGGCGCGAACATCGCCCCGAAGACGCTCAGCACGGCGTCGAAATACCCGTCCGCCACGGGCAGGTCTTCGGTGTCGCCGAGCCGGAACTCGACGTCGAGGCCTTCGGCCAGCGCGCGTTCGCGTCCGCCCTCGAGCAGTCCGGGAACGTAGTCGATGCCGGTGGCGTGGGCGCCTGAGCGGGCCGCGGCCAAGGTGGCGTTGCCGTTGCCGCACGCGACATCCAAGACCTCCCAGCCCGCCTGCAGGTCAGCCGCGTCGGCGAGCAGCTCGCTGGCCAGCACGATGCGGGAGGCGATAACGGCGTAGTCGCCGCTGGCCCAGGTGCTCTGCTGGCGCGCCTTGATGACCGACAGGTCCGCACGCGCCATTGCCGTAGTCATAACGACTCCTCTTTCTCGGGCCCCGGTATGGGACGCTCCGGTAAAGAGCTTGCGTCACGGCAGTGCCCCCGACGAGTGATGATCCGGTACCACCGCCGGTCGGGCCCCGGCCCGGCCAACCGGGCATCACGCGGCCGGCAGTACCCGCACATGCTGCGCCGATACGGCCTGGCAGGGGTACAGAATCCGTACTACCCAAGGCCCGGCCGGCCCGGCATCATGGGCCCATGGCACCCTACGCGGACTACTGCCCGATCGCGGTCGGGGTCGAGGTGCTGGGCGACCGGTGGACGCCACTGGTCATCCGCGAGCTCATGGTGGGCGCCAGCGGCTTCAACGAGATCCACCGGGGGATCCCCCGGATCAGCAGGACCCTGCTCGCACAGCGGCTCCGGCTGCTCGAGCGGCGCGGGCTGGTCCGCCGGGAGCCCGGCGCCCGCGGCCGGCCCGGACATTACACGCTGACCCCGGCGGGGGAATCGCTGACCCCGATCGTCTGGGCCATCGGGCACTGGGCCGCCGAGTGGATCTTCGGGGACCCCGCTGAGGAGGACCGCGACGGCCGGTCGCTCATGTGGCGCCTGCACCAGCACGCGAACCCGGCCAAGCTCCCCCGGCAGCGCACCGTCTTGCACCTGACACTGACCGGCGCGGGTGCCGCCGAGGGCTGGCTCGACATCCAGCACGGCGCGGTCACCGTGTGCAAGGACGACCCCGGCTACGACGTCGACCTGGCGATCACGGCCGATACCGGGCAGATGCAGCGCTGGCTGGTCGGCCTCGTCCCGTTCCGTGACCTGATCGCCAACGGCCACGCCCGCCTGCTCGGGCCCAGCCGGCTGGCCCGGGCGTTCCCGACCTGGTTCGACACCACCTACTTCGCCGAAGGCCTGCACCGGGCCGAACAACGCCGCAGCCGACAGGCAATACCCGCCCAAGGCCTGACCGTCTAGCTCCCGCACCAGGCCAAGCTGGCGGCGGGATCAGCACCGGGCGCGGCCCCCAGAAGGCACTCACGGGTAAGAAGTAGGTCACCTACTACCGGCGCATGTCGTCGTCAGCTTCGCCCGGCTGGCCTGCCACGATGTCCTAACCCGTTGGCCGGAAGAGCCAAAAGCGCGCGCCGCAGGGGTCGGCCACCCGGGCGACCCGCCCGAGGCCGTGGTCGGCGGCCTCGGTGAGCACTGCTCCGCCAAGCGCGCTCACTTTCGCGACCGAGGCGTCGACGTCGTCGCTTTGCCAGAATACCGACCAGGACGGCGCTTCTCCGGGCGCCAGTGACTCCACCTCGTCGCCGATACCGGCGATTGGCCGGTTGCTCTCCGGGTCCATGTAGCCGGCGTAGTGATGACCGTCGGCTTCCTCCTCGAGTGGATCCCAGCCGAACACTTGGCGGTAGAAGGCGACCTCTCCGTGGTAGTCGTGGACATCGATGGCGATGAAGCTCGGGGTGCCGTGCTCGTGGATCGCGGTGAAGCCAGGGAAACTGCCGGGCTGCCAGATGCCAGTTACCGCCCCCGCCGGGTCGGCGATCACCGCCTGACTGCCGAGGTTATCGATGGGCATGGCCGGGAGATGCACCGTGGCACCGTGCGCAGTGGCGAGCTTGAGGGTGCGCTCGATGTCCTGCGTCGCGAAGAAGGGCTTCCACGTGTTATCGGCACGCGCCTCGCCCATGTCGCCCATCGCCCCGGCGACCGGCACGCCGGCGCGGGTGAACATGAAGTAGCCGCCGTGATCGGCGCTCGGTTCCTCTGCCTGCCAGCCGAACAGCCCGGCATAGAACTGCCGGCTTCCCTCGATGTCCGAGGTCCACAGGTCAACCCAGCAGGGAGCTCCGAGGGGGGCGGCGTGCCGGTTCGTCATCGCTGCTCCTTAAAAGGGGTCGTCGTCTTTGCTACATAGACGGGAGCCGCCTCGGGATCTCATCGCTGGGTCCGGACCCCGGTGCAGAGGCCGACAGACCTCGGGCTCGGACCCGACGAGAAGAACGTCGGTGCCGAGCTTCGACGACAACGCCTGGAAGGTGAGCGACGGCGAGCCTGTCGAGGAAGTGCTTCACAGGTACAGGGATAACATCGAACACGCCAATGCGATTATCGCCACCCGCTCCCTGGATGCAGGGCCGGCGTGGTGGCCCGACTTTTTCGGCTCCTGGCGGCTCCGCAGCCTCCGCGAGGTCGTGCTCCACGTCGTGACGGAGACCGCCACCCACGCCGGTCACCTTGATGCGGCACGTGAACTGATCGACGGCAAGCTGCATCTTGTCCTAACGGAGTGAGCGAGGCGCGCAGATCACCGGGCCAAAGCGTGGCTGACCCCCCCGGCCCGCTCCCGAGTCGAGTTCGCCTGGCGTGATCCGTGCAGGCTCGGCCGGGTGGCGCCCTCCTGCCGCGATGAGTTCTGGCCGGGTCTCGCGTCTGTCCTGGTGTTATAGGGCGTCGTGCGACGCTACCCGGCACGAGACACCACGGAGGACACCATGCCAACCACGCCGGACGACCTGACCAGCGCGCTGCCCGGCCGCCCGCCCGTCGTTGACCTGGCCGCCTGGCAGGCCGCTCGTGACGAGCTGCTGGTCCGCGAGAAGGCCCACACCCGCGAAGGCGACGCCATCGCTGCGGCCCGCCGCCGGCTGCCGATGGTGGAGTTCGACCCGACGGTCCAGGTCACCGGCCCGGACGGGCCTGTCCCGTTCCAGGACCTGTTCCAGGGCCGCGACGAGCTCGTGGTCTACAAGCACATGTGGTGGGACGGCGCGCCGCACCAGGGGCAGTGCGAAGGCTGCACCACCACGGCCTGGGTCC
>Ga0335073_10006285_pt1 | contig 16670 bp, 12 predicted proteins | sample Lox_Sample_22_FD_207093 | JGI IMG/M metagenome (GOLD analysis project Ga0335073, IMG submission 207093) | Soil microbial communities from Loxahatchee National Wildlife Refuge, Florida, United States - Lox_Sample_2.2 | ecosystem: Environmental > Terrestrial > Soil > Wetlands | place: USA... | reverse complement strand
TATTGCCCGAACCGTAATGAGTAAGCACGTAGGTGCCCAGCACGGCTATGCTGCGGTTGCTGAGTTGATTGGAATCAGTCGGGTGGCCGCCGAACCCGGGCATGAAGGCCTGCTTTCCCGAGACAGTGCGATCGACGCCATAAAGGATGGCGGCTATCAGGTTTGTCGGATCTTTCGCGCCCGTGGCGGAGTTGTGGAACAGGCTCGGATAGTAGCCGTCCTTGCTGCCCTGTCCGCCGGCCGAGTGGCAGGAGGCGCAATTGCCCTGAAACAGCTCGGCTCCGCCGGGACTTGTGTCGTCGTTGGAGATGCCGTCACGACCGCGTAGCGCGGCGAGCCCGGTGGATATCTTTCCGGCTGTGAATCGGGAAGCGCCGGTCGGTGTTCTGACGGGCGGCACACTCCTCACGTAAGTCGCGATGGCATCGAGGTCGGCCGTCGTCAGATGTTGGAAGCTGTGCTCGACGGCTTCGCCCATGCTTCCGGCCGCCTGCGCCTTGCCCAGCAAACGTCCGCTACGCAAAAATGCCGCGAGCTCGTCCTTGCTCCAGCTTCCGATCCCGCTCGCGGCATCCGAGGTGATGTTCGGCGCGAACCACGGTCCGACCTGGGCGCCCGACAAGGCGCGGCCGACCTTCTCCTGCATTAAAAATCCGCGCGGCGTATGGCAGGTGCTGCAGTGGGCTGCGCCCTCCGCCAGATAAGCGCCGCGATTCCATTCCGCAGACTGCTTCGGATCTGGCGCAAAGACATGCGCGTCCAGGAAAAGGAAATTCCAGGCCAGCATCGATAGGCGGATGTTCATCGGAAACGGCAGTGCCGTCTCCGGCCCGCGCGCATCGACCGCCTGCACTCTCTTCGTGAAATAGAGGTAGAGCGCGTGCGTGTCGTCGTTCGTGAGCTTGGCATAAGACGTATAGGGCATCGCGGGATAGAGATGCGCGCCGTCGCGGCGGATGCCGCCGCGAAGCGCCCGCACAAATTCCTCTTCCGAGTATCGCCCGATCCCGAACTCCGTCGAGGGGGAAATGTTTGTGGAATAAATGGTACCGAGCGGCGTGCTGATGGGCAGCCCGCCGGCAAACGGCTTGCTGCCCGGTGCAGTGTGACAGGCTGCACAATCGGCGGCGATGGCCAGATATTGCCCGCGTTCGATTGTAGCCTTTTCGGCCGGCGAATTAGGCTGTTCGGCTGCACGTGAAGCAAAGGCCACGAGAGAGCCAGCGAAAAGGATGAGAAGCGCGCTGATGCGATGACCATCTCGGCACATGATCAGCCATGCCTCAGTTGATCGACGATCGCGTCGGCGGCCTTGAGTGCCAATGCCGTCATCGTCAGCGTGCTGTTCGACGCCGTTCCGCTGGGCATTGCGCCACCGCCGGGCAAGAACAGGTTGTGGTGGTCATGCGCACGACAATCGGGATCAACCACCGACGTCGTTGGATCGGTTCCCATGATGCAACCGCCCATGATGTGGTCGCTGTTGAGAAATTCAGGGGAGAGCTTGAAGCTGGTTGCGCCGAGCCCGTCGGCCAGCTTGTGCAAGAGCGGAACGGTGTATTCCTTGGCGCTCCGGCGCACATAGTCGCTGACATCGTAATAAATGTTCGGCTTGCTGATGCCAAGCCAGTCCTTCTTGCTCGACAGCGTCAATCGGTTGTTTGGCCAGGGCAACGGCTCGTGCTCGACGGTGAGACGCGCCGTGCATGCGGAAATCCGCCGAATCTCCTTGTCGAGGGCCTTGCCGACGAGCCCTTTTTTTAGCGCGGCAGCCGCGCCGAGCGAGCTTCGCGCAAAATTCTCCATGCGGAACAGCGCGCCGGCGTAGTTGCTGCGGAATTCGCCCTGCGTCGTATTCATGATGCTGCTGCTCTGAACCGGCCCGACGCCCGTCCAAAGCGGTTCCGTCATCTCGATATCGGTGATCAGCTTGGGCTGATCCATCATGTTGCGCCCGACCTGGTCGGAGCTGTTCGCAATCCCGTTGGGATTGCGATCGTCCTTTGAAAACAGCAGGAGCTTGGGCGTTTCAATTCCATTGCAGGCGATGACGAAGATCTTTCCGGTAACTCTGTGGGAGCCTTTGTCTGGGTCGAAATAGTGGACGGCCTCGATCGTCTTCCTCTCGCCCGTCTCGATCCGATAGACGACGGCGTTGGCAAGAATCCTGCCGCCCTTGGCCTCTATCTTCGGCAACGCCGTGGCTGCATCATATTTGGCGGCGATCGGGCAGACCGGAAAGCAATTGTTGTTGCCGCAACAGGGCGGCCGCCCGTCGTAGGAAACGCCGCTGTTGCGCGCCTGCGGGGCATGGATGTTCATCAATCCGATCTTGGATGCCGCTTCAGTCAGGCGATGCTCGCCGGCGCCGAACGGCGTCGGTCCCATCGGATAGGGTTTCGAGCGCTTGACGTTCGGTGGCCACTGTTGGGCAGGATCGGACGGACCGCACACACCGAGCGCGTATTCTGCGCGCGAGTAGTAGGGCTCGATGACATCGTGACCGAATGGCCAATCGCGGCCGACGCCATAGAGGCTTTTCAGGCGCATGTCCTCAGGCGTCAGCCGCCAGCAGATGCCCGCCCAGTGCCAGGTCGCGCCGCCCGCGTAGCGCACATAGCCCTGGAGATAAGCGCGGGCATTCGGTCCCTCCAATTGCAGATATTGCTCGGACTCCTTCTCCCGGCGCGTTTCGAGATGCGGCGCCCACGGCTTCGGCGGATAAGGCGCATCCCAATGAAACAGGCGTATGCCTGGAGGAAGGTTCCGGTAATTCTCGACGATGCGCCAGCGGTCGACGCGCGGACCCGCCTCTAGCATCAGCACGGACAAGCCCGCATCAAGCGCCTGTTCCGCGATCAGACACCCGACCACACCGGTTCCCACGACTACGACATCTGCGCCATCGTCGGTTGCCATGCAGGTCCTCCTTCGCGAAGATGCCGTATTCAGAATTCCGGCATGCTGTCCAATGGCGGAGCCTCCGCCGTCCATCCGTTCGGACCCGAGATCGCATAGGACGGAATTGTCATGACGTCCTTCGTCGGCCCATACATGAGCGCATATTCGTAGGCGAACACTTCAGCATCGGGAGCATCGCTGACGACGCCGAGATACCAGGCCGAAATGATCGCAAGCGCAGTGTCCTTGAGCGGACCCGCCGGTACGTCGGGAAAAAACTCCTCGACAATCCGCGCGTTCTTGTTTTTTGCAATGGAGAGGAGCGCGGTCACCTGCTCCGACAGCGATGGATTCAATGCGCTCATCGCGGCGCCCATGCGCTTGCCAACCTCCTCATTGAGGCGATGAGGAATCAGCAGCGACGAAATTTCCATGAATTGGGCCGCGGATTGCTGCGACCACGAAGGCGGCGCGGCGGTGGCCGGCAGCGTCGGGACACCAGCCAGGCCGCCGACCAAGGACAACCCGGTCAACAGAAGTTCGCGGCGGTCCAGACTGAACGCTGTCGGACAGTCATCCCGATATCGGGCAAGCTTGGTCCGCTCTGTCACACCGGGGGATATCGGAGCGTGCTGTTTTCGTTCATCCATGCTTTTGACCTTCCACTACCGCCGGCCCGCGCGAAGCGAACTACTTGACGGTTGCCGCAATCCCTTTGCAGCTGACATCCGCGAAGATATGGCAGCGCTCCGCTGCCGATCCATCGTGCGAAGAGCTATTCGGATTTCACCCTTGGAATATCTCCGAGATACCAAGGTATAATTCGTCTCTAGTTTCGGCAGGCGAAAGTGTATCGCGCCGATCGGGATGATTACGTTTAACGTGTTCCTAATAGTCGACAGATCGCCATGCGATTGGATGCATGCATAGCGCCCATCGCCACGCACAGGAGCTCTGTTGGCTTAGTTGACGTAGCCGTCCGACCGATAGCCGTTCATTTCGCCAAAGCCTGTCGTGTCGAGACAAAGCCGAATGAGGGCACTGGGAAGCAAACGCCGAGATCGACCCGAGCCTGCTGCCGGCCCCGCGTCCTATCCCACTAGAGACCAAGGACGACTATTTACCGCCGCGAGCAGCCATCGCCAGACCGCCTCAAGTATGGCAAACTCTCTGTGCAAACCCGGTCCAGTCGAGTGGTTGGATGCAGTTCTTGGCCTCGGCTACTGGGGTCAACGGCGGAGGCCGCGGTGAACCAAGCCCCTGACGCCTGCAAAGAAGTGAGCGGCCTCCAAGTTCTGTGGGAGGACGACGAACGCATTTTCTGTCGAGGTTGGCGCGCGGATGAAGCCGGCAGCGAGCGGGCCGTTCTCGTATTGCTGCCTGCAGGGGAGCGTCCGGCTCCCGCCCTCCTCAGTCGTCTCATTCACGAATTTGGGTTGAAAGACGACCTTGTGGCCGCATGGGCGGTGCGGCCGCTTGAGCTCTGGCGCGATCACGGACGAACCATGCTAGTGCTCGAAGATCCAGGCGGCGAACCACTTAGTCGCTTGCTCGACGCGCCGATGGAAACCAGGAGCTTCTTGCGTTTTGCTGTCTCCATCACGGCGGCTATCGGCAAAGCCCACCAACACGGACTCGTGCATAAGGACATCCAACCGCACAACATTATCGTGAATCGCACTACGAGCGATATCAAGCTGACTGGCTTTGGCGTGGCCTCGCGACTCGCGCGCGAACGCCAAAGCCCCGAAGCGCCCGAGACCATCGCCGGCACGCTTGCCTACATGGCACCAGAACAGACCGGCAGGATGAACCGCTCCATCGACTCTCGCAGTGATCTCTATGCCCTTGGCGTCACATTCTATCAGATGCTCACCGGTCAAATGCCCTTTAGCGCCTCCGATCCTATGGAATGGGTGCACTGCCATATTGCAAGGCGACCGGTGCCTCCCACCGAGCGGCTTAGGACTGTGCCCAACGCCGTCTCGAACATCATCATGAAGCTGCTCGCCAAGATGCCCGAGGAACGATACCAAACCGCGCTTGGCATCGAACGCGATCTCCGCCGCTGCCTAGCAGACTTGGACCTCCAGGCTGGTGTCAAAGACTTCCCGCTCGGTCAGTACGACACGCCGGACCGGCTATTAATTCCCGAGAAGCTGTATGGGCGCGAACGAGAGATCGAAAGCCTGCTTGCTGCCTTTGATCGCATCGTCGAGAGCGGGTCGCCGGAGCTGGTACTCGTCTCAGGTTATTCCGGTATAGGGAAGTCCTCGGTCGTAAATGAATTGCATAGGGCACTTGTGCCGCCGCGCGGGCTCTTCGCCTCCGGCAAGTTTGACCAGTATAAACGTGACATCCCCTATTCGACTCTGGTGCAAGCCTTTCAGGACCTCATCCGGCCACTTCTCGGAAAAAGTGAAGCCGAACTCGCGACCTGGCGGGACGCGCTCTGCGACGCACTGGGGCCGAACGCGCAGCTTATGGTCGATGTCGTCCCGGAACTGAAGCTCATTATCGGTGACCAGCCACCTGTCCCCGAGCTTTCTCCCCAGGACGCGCAACGGCGCTTCCATCTACTGTTTCGACGCTTTATCGGTGTCTTCGCCCAACCGGAACATCCGCTAGCACTTTTCCTCGACGACTTGCAATGGCTCGACGCTGCGACACTTGAGCTGCTGGAGGATTTATTAACACGCTCCGACTTGGCACACCTGTTGCTGATCGGCGCTTATCGTAACAACGAAGTCGATCCCACCCACCTTCTGATGCGCAAGCTGGACGCAATCAGAACCGCTGGTGGAAAGGTAGCGGAGATCACGCTTGCGCCCCTCACCCGACAGCATTTGGAGCAACTGATCGCAGAAGCGCTTCGCTGCGGGCCAGAGCAGGCCGAGCCACTCGCCCGACTGTCACACGTGAAGACTGGCGGAAATCCGTTCTTCGCCATCCAATTTATTTCGGCGCTTGCTGAAGAGAGGATGCTTTACTTCGACTATGATGCTGCGCGCTGGTCTTGGGATATCAAGCGCATTCAAGCTCATGCGTACACCGACAATGTTGTGGATTTTGTAGTCGGGAAGCTCGCCCGCCTACCGGCCGACACACAGGATGCGTTGCAGCAGCTTGCCTGCCTTGGAAGCGGCGCCGAGATTACCACAGTTTCGGTCATTCTCGGACTTCCGAAGGAACGGGTTCACGCGGCTCTTTGGCCGGCCGTCCGCCAAGAGTTGATCGAGCAGCTATCGGGCGCTTACTGGTTCATCCATGATCGCGTTCAAGAGGCGGCCTATTCCTTGATGCCAGAGCAACAGCGCGTCGAGGCGCACCTCCGCATTGGAAGACTGCTTGCGGTCCACACACCTCTCGACAGACAGGATGAAGCAATTTTCGACATCGTCAGCCACTTCAACCGCGGCGCGGCTCTAATCACCTCGCAAGATGAGCGCGAGCGGGTCGCCGGGCTCAACTTAGTTGCCGGCCGGCGCGCAAGGGCATCAACCGCCTACACATCGGCGCTCAAGTATTTCGTCGCGGGCTCGGCGTTGCTACCGTCCGACTCATGGGAACTCCGGCATCAACTTGTCTTTTCTCTAGAGTTGCATTGGGCAGAATGCGAATTCGTTACCGGTGCCGTGACGCAAGCAGAGCAGCGATTAGCGACTCTGGCAGAGCGCTCCGCGAACGCCAGTGAGCGGGGCTTCGTCGCGCGACTGCAGGTGGACTTGTATATGGCGCTCAGTCAGCGCGACCGCGCGGTGAGTGTCGGTCTCGATTATCTACGACATATCGGAATTCATTGGCCCATCCATCCAGGCAACGATGACGTGCGGCGCCAATATGAGAAACTTTGGTCTCGAATCGGTAGTCGGGCGATCGAGGATCTATTCGACCTGCCGCAGATGACTGATGCAGTTGCTCTGGCAACCTTGGACCTTCTGACCGCACTTATGCCGCCGGCGTTCTTCACTGATGCAAACCTTCGTTCGCTGGTGGTTCTCAAAGCAGTGGAGCTAAGTCTCGAGTGGGGTCACAGCGAAGCTTCGTGCGTTCACTATGTCATGTTCGGTGCGATTGCGGGTGCGCTTTTCGGCGACTATCAGACGGGGCTTCGATTTTGCCATATCGGGATCGAACTAGCAGAACGGCGCGGACTTTCCCGCGTCCAGGCAAGGACCTATCTGAACTATGGCAACCTCGTCCTGACTTGGACCAAGCATTTTCGGCACGCCCGCGAGGCGTTTCGTCGCGCATTCGAGACCGCGAACGGCAGTGGTGACATCACGTTCGCGGCTTTCAGCTGTGCTAGCCTAAACGTGAATTTCCTCGCGGCGGGCGATCCGCTTTCAGAAGCGCAGCGTGAGGCGGAGCAGGGCTTACGATTCGCCACGAAAGCGAACTTTGCCTTCCTGGCCGACATCATGAAGCCGCAGATCGGCTTGATCCGGATGCTTCGGGGCTTAACGCAGCGATTCGGCTCACTCGACGACGAACGATTCGACGAGCTTGCATTTGAGCGGCATCTCTCTGCCGATGCCGCCTTCGCGCTACCCGAGAGTTGGTATTGGATTCGCAAGCTGCAAGCTCGGTTCTTTGCCGGTGATTTTGGGTCGGCTGTCGACGCGGCATCGAAGGCGCGACGGCTGCGGTGGTCACCGCCTCAGCTGTTCGAAACGGCAGAGTACGAGTTCTATGCCGCACTGTCTCACGCCGCATGCTGGACTTCGGCACCGACCGACCGGCGCCAGCGTCACCATATAGCGTTGTCTGCCCACCACAAGCAATTGGAACACTGGGCGAAGGATTGCCCCGACAATTTCCGTGATCGTGAGGCACTGGTCGCGGCCGAAATTGCTCGCATCGAAGGCCGCGACGTCGATGCGATGCGCCTCTACGAGCAAGCCATCCGCGCGGCCCGCGCAAGCCAATTTGTCCACAACGAGGCACTCGCCAACGAACTTGCTGCACACCACTATGCAGGACGTGGGTTCGAGAAGATCGCGAATGCGTATATGCGCGACGCGCGTTATTGCTACGGGCGCTGGGGTGCGGATGGCAAGGTGCGGTACCTCGATGAGATCTATCCGCACCTGAGGGAAGCAGACTCAGCGGTCGCTCCAGCTGGTGCGATCGGCACCTCCGTCGAACACCTCGATCTCGCGACCGTGATTAAAGTGTCGCAAGCAGTGTCGGGTGAGATAGTTCTCGAACGATTGCTCGACACGCTTATGCGCGTGGTCATGGCTCAGGCAGGTGCCGAGCGGGCCGTGCTCATTCTTACCTCAGAAACTGGACCACAAATCGCCGCAGAAGCAATGACGAGCGGCGATGCCGTGACGGTACATTTGCGCGACGAGCCCATGACGGCGGCCATGCTCCCGGAGACTGTGCTCCGCTATGTCCTACGCAGCCGGGAAAGTACAATTCTTGAAGATGCCGCGGCCCAATCGCCCTTTGCCGCAGATCCGTATATCCGTCAGCACCAGGTCCGTTCGGTCTTGTTCCTGCCGCTGCTCAATCAGGCCAAGCTGATTGGCGTCCTGTACTTGGAAAACAATCTGGCTCCTCGCGTCTTTTCGCCCGGTCGGATTTCTGTACTGAAGCTTCTGGCCTCGCAGGCCGCGATCTCGCTGGAAAATACCCGCTTGTACCGCGATCTGGCGGAGCGGGAAGCCAAGATTCGGCGCCTGGTTGACGCCAATATCATCGGGATTTTCGTCTCGGATATTGAAGGTCGGATTATCGAGGCCAACGACGCATTCCTGGAAATGTTGGGATATGACCGTGAGGATCTCGCCTCTGGGCGCGTGAATCGGACAGACTTGACCCCACCGGACTGGCGCGAGCGTGACGCGCGGACGGTGGCGGAAGTCAAGGCGACCGGAACCGTTCAGCCCTTCGAAAAGGAGTACTTCCGCAAGGACGGTAGCCGCATTTCTGTCCTGCTCGGCGTCACCGCGTTCGACGTGAAACGGAACCAAGGGATTGGCTTCGTGCTGGATTTAACTGAGCGCAAGCGCGCCGCCGAGGCGTTGCACGAAATGCAGATGGCCCTGACGCACGCTACTCGCGTCGCAACAATGGGGCAGCTCACGGCCTCGATTGCCCACGAGGTCAGTCAACCTATCACGGCAACAATCGCCAACGCACGGGCCGGTTCGCGTTGGCTCGAAGCCGACCTGCCCGATGTTGATGAGGCTCGACAGGCGTTTAATGCGATTGTCCGCGATGGAGAACGGGCTGGGCAGATCATTGGTCGGATTCGGAGTCTCATAAAAAAGGCACCGCCGCGGATGGACCGGATGGACATCAATGAGGCGATCCTCGACGTAGTCGCGCTGACCCAGAGCGAATTGCTCAGGCATCGCGTTTTGCTCCGGACAGATCTCGCAATCGGCTTGCCCCTCATCGAGGGCGATCGCGTGCAACTGCAACAAGTGATGCTCAATTTGGTCTTTAATGCGATCGAGGCGATGGAGGGCAACGACGAGGCGATTCGAGAGCTTGGGATAGGCTCAAAGATGGACGGTCCGAACCGCGTGGTGGTCGCAGTGCGAGATACCGGTTCCGGGATCGACGCCAAGAACGCACACCTGCTGTTCGAGGCTTTTTACACCACCAAGACCGGTGGCATGGGAATTGGGTTATCGCTCAGCCGTTCGATTATCGAAGCGCACGATGGAAGACTTTGGGCCAGCGCCAACGAGCCTCGGGGGGCTATCTTTCAGTTCACGGTTCCTGCCCTCCCCGTCGACTCATCGTAACGACGCTGAGACTTTCAGACGGAAACTTATGTCCGTCCGCCGACGTCGCGGATGTTGCCCAAGGCTCAAGCCCGACAAGGGTCTTTTGCGGCGTGATGACCGCATACTTGCTTCCTGTCCGCCCATCGTACCGGTCCCCTTCCGATAAGCTCTAATGTCACTCGGACTTCCTTCTGTTTTTCCGCGCGAAAGCTAAACCAACGTTTGTCGTCTGTTAACCGAAGATATCATTCCGCAGTACGCGCGTGTGATGGAAGTGCCGACCTAAATCGAGCATCGTCTTGGCGGCGAAGGCGCAGCTCACGTGGAAGGTGTATCATGCACAATCACGATTTGGTCTCCGATGGATTTCTCACGCTGACAGCGGTCAGCCTCTTGCTGCTGGGCTCGATTTTTCTGGCTCTAACATTCGGCTGAGCCGAGAGTCCCATGTTTTTCGACTCTTGCGACCGATTGGCGACTGACGGGATCATGCGTCCATGTGAATTACCGGCCTCTCAAGTAATCGCCGGATCTGCAACGTCCTGAGCGACCACGATGTTTTCTGCGCCGTGGGCACCAGCGAGCCCTCGCTTCCGAAAAGTTGCACTGGGAGGAACAGACGCCAGCCAAGACGTAAAGCGATCCATCGTCCGGCTGCTTACGACGCACAGCGCTAACGCCGAGGCCATGCGCCGTTCGCTCAACTAAGACCCAGGTGGGCTTATCCTAAACCTAAGTATGCCCCTCCCTTCCGAATGTACCGTATGGAAGCAACCTCTAGGCAATGGTCTGGTCCATGCGGTTGCGGCTACGGTTGGGATGTAGTGCTGATCGGTCGACGGCAACAACAGGCGGAGTTCGCGGAATGAAAATCACCGACATGATCGCGTCGCCGGGTTTTGCCCGAAACACTGCGAAGAACATCTCGGGTTTCGCTACCCTCTTGCACAATCTGATCCTTGACGTCCGCGACAGCTACCGGCCCGGGCTTCACCCCCTGCGCGGCCCAGGGCCGAATTGGCGCACCAAACACCGGCCTTGGTAGGCTTTACGCGCCGCTAATCCAGCGCGCTAGTGGGCGAAAATATCGAAAGCGACCGAGGCGATCAGCGGACGACGACCCGCAAAAATAGAAAGTGGATAGGGAGATATGATGATGAGGAATTTTTTTCTCTGTGTAACCGCCGCAGCCTCCCTTGTTGCCTTGACCTACGGTGCACAGGCTCGCTCGACCTATGATGGTTCATGGAACCTCGTCTTCGTGACGCAGAGAGGCTCGTGCGATCCAACCTATAGCTTCTCTGTCAACATCACTGACGGAATCGTCACTCATCCAAACCTGGTGAGGTTCAGAGGCTACGTGGGACGCTCGGGGGCGGTTCGCGCTTCCGTGACCGTTCACGACAAGTACGCCTCCGGTTCAGGCCGGCTCTCGGCTAATTCCGGCGGCGGCAGGTGGAGCGGTTACTCGGGAAGCGCGCGTTGTTCAGGGTCCTGGACCGCTCAGCGGACCTAGCACCTTTCCCACGAACCAGTTCGCTCAATCCAAGACTTCGCAGCCTCAGACAACTTCAATTTCTTCAAAATGAGCAAAGTTCTCATCCAATACCACCGGAGATTGCCGAAATGACCGGAAGCCTGTCCGGGGCAACCGGACCTGCCGCCCCCCAAACCTCGGCCGGCTTCTCCGACGATGCCGTTCAGGCGCTTTCCGAGTCCTTCACGCGGCTTTTGGCGGACATGCTCGCGGTCTACATCAAAACGAAGAGCTTTCATTGGCACATTTGGGGAGCGCATTTCCTCGATTATCATTTGCTGTTGGACGACCAGGCAGAACAGATTCTCGCGACGACGGATGCGATGGCTGAACGGGTTAGAAAGGTGGGCGGCACCACGATCAGATCGATCGGTCACATCGCGAGATGTCAGCGTGTGCGCGACAACGACGAGGTTGACCTCCAACCCGCTGACATGCTGAAAGAACTGCGCAAGGACAACGAGTTTCTCGTGACAAGCATGCGCGAGGTGCACGCGCTCTGCGACGAGAAGGGCGATCTTGCCGGCGCGAGCCTTCTCGAGAATTGGATCGACGAAGGCGAACAGAGAGTCTGGTTTCTGTTCGAGACGACCAGGCACGGTGGCTGAACGTCATAGTGCAGCGGTCGCGGCGCAACCGCCGCGAGGCGCAAGTCAATGGATGGCGTACAAGACGGAGCTTCTAATCTGGCTAAGATATTTCCATAGTTGCTCATTAGGCGAAGACGGCTCGCGACATGCACGCGTCGCCAGCCTCGACCATGCTGCTCACTACGATAGCCGGCGTTGCAGACACGCGCTACGGCTCTTACGCGGTGATAGCGGTCAGCCCGCGTCCAAGTTACTGATTGCCAATGAGATCAATGCCTTACCAACTAACCGCAAACAGGGGAAGACGGTCGATTCCGTAGCGCTTAACCTGTGTCCCTTTGCCAGAAATAGACATGCCCAAACCGCATCGAGTGTGGCAGAATGGGTTCTTCAAGCTAGACTCCTGGTCCCCTTTCAACCGTGAACGGGGCGAGCAGCTCATACCTCACTGATCCAGGGGAAAAACAATGGCCGAAGCGCCAAGATCTGTCCGGCTCGCGGGATCGACACTGCAGTGTTCATGTCATGCCTGCGCGTTTTTCTATTCGAAGGAGGACGAATACCAAGTCCTTCTGCCGTTCGTGAAAGATGGACTGGATTCTGGAGACAAGAGTTTCCAGATCGTTTCGAATGAGACCGTCGAAGAGCGACTTGCCGAGCTGAGAAAGAGTGGCGTCGACACCATAGCCGCCGAACAAGACGGCCGGCTGGAGATTCGCCCATGCGAAGATGCGTATCTGCGGGGCGGCCGGTTTGATCAGCAGGCCATGCTCGCGCTGATCGAGGAAATACTTAGCGCCGGAAAACAGCAAGGCGTCGGATTGACCAGGCTGTGGGCGAATATGGAATGGGCCCTCAAAGAAATGCCGGGCGTACACGACCTCGTCGAGTATGAGACACGGTTGAACAACGTGTTGCCCAAATACGACGATGTGGTTGTCTGCACCTATGACTTGACGAAATTCAGCGCTGCCGTCGTGATGGATGTTCTGCGCACCCATCCGCAGGTTATCGTGGGCGGAATCATGCGGGAGAATCCTTACTACGTGCCAGCGGAAGAATTCCTGCTCGAATTGCGTGGCCGAGGCGCCTCGGCCCACTGAAGGCGGCGGGAAGCAATGCCAACGAGGGCCTGTCTTTAATGCTGCAGGCGCTGTCTGACCCGGCCGAACTGCGCCGCTTCATTCGCGACCTCCTCGCGCTTTCCGCGCTGCCGGCAATCATGAAGAGCTACAATCCGCGTCAGATCGCCGACACTGTTGTGGAGGCGGTGGAATCAATGCTCGATGCGGACTTCATGTACATGTCGCTGCTGGGCCGCCGCGACGACGCCGTCATCGAAATCGTCCGGACACACGAGCGGCGTGCCGGCGACTTTGCGGATGCAATCAGCACGGCGATGCGTGAGCTGTTGCCCGCGTACTCATCCGCGCCGACGGTGGCGGTCCCAAACCCGATCGGAGAGGGCACGGTGCGGATTGCCGTTGCCCCGATCGGAATTGGGGGCAACACGGTTATCCTTGCGGCCTCGCGCCGACCAGACTTTCCGACCGCAGCGGAACGGTTGCTGCTCGGAATTGCTGCCAATGAAGCGACGATCGCGCTGCAGAGATGGCGCGCCGAGACGGAAGAAAGAATTCGCCAGACCGAACAGGAGCTTCGTTTTGTTATCGACACGATCCCGGCATTGGTGTGGAGTGCCCGGCCCGACGGCTCCATTGATTTCGGCAATCGGCGACTGCTCGAATACACGGGCCTGGCTTTGGAGGATGTAAGGGACTGGGTCCGGACGGCTGAGTGGCATCCCGCAGACGCAATTCTCACCGAGGACGGACATGCGGCCTTGGCGGCGGGACAACCTTTCAATCGGGAGGCCCGCTTGCGGCGGGCTGATGGAGAATATCGATGGTTCCTGCTGCACGCCGTGCCGCTGCGGGATGAGACCGGAAGGATCGTCAGGTGGTATGGAACGACGACCGACATCGAAGACCGCAAGCGGGCCGAGGAGGCCCTGCGTCGAAGCGAGGGATATCTGGCGGAAGCGCAAAGATTGAGTCGCACGGGAAGTTTCGGCTGGAATGTCTTCACAGGAGAGCTGTTCTGGTCCGAGGAAAGCTTTCGGATCTTCGGATATGACCGGGCGATCAAACCCACCCTCCAGTTGGTGCTTCAACGAGTCCATCCCGACGACCTCGTTTTCGTGCAAGAACGCGTCAGGCGCGTATCGGAGGAAGGAAAGGATTGGAATCTTGAGCATCGTCTGTTGATGCCGGGTGGCGCGGTGAGGCATCTCCATGTGATGGCGCGCGCGTCACGGGATGAATCGGGCAACCTCGAGTTCATTGGGGCGGTGATGGATGTGACGACCACCAAACGAGCGGAAGACGAACTGCACAGGGCGCGAGCGGATTTCGCGCACGTCGCGCGTGTGACGACGCTGGGTGAACTGACGGCGTCAATTGCTCACGAAGTCAACCAGCCGGTTGCCGCGATGAAGATCAACGCCAACGCCGGTTTGCGCTGGCTTGCCACCCAACCACCTGACCTCGGGGAGGCACGACAGGCTCTCGGGGGCATCATCGAGGAAGCCACTCGAGCCCGTGAAGTCATCGACCGTATCCGCGCACTCGCTAGCAAGGCGCCACCGCGCAACGACAGGCTCGACGTCAACGACATCGTCCGCGACGTCATCGCCCTGACGCGAAGCGAAGTACAGAGGAACCGCGTTGCACTGCAGACTGGCCTCGCAGGCGACTTACCTCCCATTTCGGGAGACCGGGTCCAACTCCAGCAAGTTGTTCTCAACCTGATCATCAATGCCATCGAAGCCCTGAACGAGGCCAGCGATGGGCCGCGAGAGCTGTTGGTCGGCACCGGGAAAAATGGTTCGGATGGAGTATTCGTCGCGGTAAGCGATTCGGGCCCGGGGCTGGATACGAAGCACCTCGACCACATCTTCGACGCCTTCCATACGACCAAGCCCAATGGCTTGGGAATGGGGCTTGCGATCAGCCGCTCGATCATCGAGGCCCACGGGGGGCGACTGTGGGCCACACCGAACGACCGCCGGGGTGCGATCTTCCAATTTTGGCTACCGACGAATGGAGAGGATGTGTCTCGATCGAAACGGACCTGATGAGGGGAAGAAGAGAAGTTGCCAGCCCGCACTCCGTGGAACGGCGGCATCTCCAGAGACTTACCAAATATCTTGTGTCCATGCCGCATGTCAGGGCGGCGGCTTGGCGCCATGCAAGCCTGGACATGATAGTTTGCCGCTTGCAGCCAAGAGGACGCCAGCGCCAGCCACTCTCAGATGGCCCTTGTCGATGGTTGGGTCGTCAGGCGATAGGCGATAAGCGCGCTGCCGTCGAACTTCTCCAGAACCTCGGCGCATACCGGACAACGATATTCGCCCTTGGCGCCCGGTCTGGACATAAGCTCAACTCGCCGGAAGCCCGCTCCACACATGGAACACGTCACGTCGTCCATTTTCATTCGTCACCTTCGAGAAGAATAGAGCATGGGAATCCGTTCGTTCTTCACCGTGATCACATCCCATCAGGCAAGCCTTCGAATTTCTGCGCCTTTTGATAACTGCCGGACCGCGGCTCACATCAGAGTGCTCTCTTCAGTTTCGGCGCGCGCGGCCGACCGTGCCAATGCCTTGGCCGCATCAGTGCGCGAGGCTTTCTCGGCTCGCCGCTCGTAGTCCTCGGCAAGCGCCTTGAGCTGACCCGACACTATTGGGTCGCTCATCGTTTGGGCTTCGCGGAACAAGGTCCGCGCCGTAGCCAAATATTCTTTGCTCAACATATCGCCTCCAGATCTCGGGGTCACCACCAGTCCTATAAGGCGCGTTAACTGTACTGAGACGCGGCAATATTTCGATTGTACTTGAGGGTGCTCAGACTGCTCGGGCGGCTACACGATCCCAACCAATGTATAATGTTGCCAAACTACTTTCGCGCCGACGCTGCCATACCTCTATCCGCTGCCTGAACAAACCGATCTCCAAAATGACGATGCTCAAGCATCTGAGGAAGATCATTGGAGACGAGACACTTACCGTGCATAGCTTCGTATCACGTTGCCGACTTGGGCTGAAGCCGAGATCGTGGAGCATTGCCTGCACCACATCGCGGGTGACGACGCCGAAAGCCCTACAAGGCGGCGAGCCTCTAAGAAAGCGGCGGGGGCGCTTCTACAGCATGCGGGCCGTTTCAATATTTACGCTTGGACGACTTTTCGGACTGATCGGCTCAACCCTGTATAGTATCCGGCTGACCGAGGTGCATGTTTTGACTTACCTCAAATTTGGAGCGGGCGAACGTGCCTATCATGAAAAGCGCCCCAATGAGTGGGTCGAGAGACAAGATCGGATACCTCGATGCCAAACCGAAAGATCGTTTACATTGTTGATGATGATCCTTCGATTCTAGACTCCGTCCAGAGTCTGCTGCGGTCGTACGGGTACCGAACCGCAATCCTTTCATCTGCGCAGGCCTTCGAAAATGATATCAATTTCGACAAGGCCCTTTGCATCGTGTTGGATATCAACCTGAACGACGGATTCTCGGGCATCGACATAATGCATCAGCTCAAATCAGCGGGTATTTCTGTGCCTTTCATCTACATGACTGGGAATGACGACCCTGTCACTCGGATGGCGGCGCTGGAGTCAGGATGCCTCGCGTATCTCACAAAGCCTTTCTCGGCGGAGTCGCTGATCGAGCCACTGGCGAAAGCATCGCTGGGACTCACATAAGATGCGATGGAATTGTGATGGCATATCTGTAGCGATCGTTGCTTCACTCTCCCCTGATCCGGCGGAGGTCGAAGGCCCCCAGACTCCGACGTGAAAATCAAGCCCGAGCGAAGTAACAGGGCACCGCTTGC
>Ga0335073_10006283_pt1 | contig 16673 bp, 17 predicted proteins | sample Lox_Sample_22_FD_207093 | JGI IMG/M metagenome (GOLD analysis project Ga0335073, IMG submission 207093) | Soil microbial communities from Loxahatchee National Wildlife Refuge, Florida, United States - Lox_Sample_2.2 | ecosystem: Environmental > Terrestrial > Soil > Wetlands | place: USA... | reverse complement strand
TTCGCGGTTGTCGCGTCGGAGGTGAAATCCCTGGCCAAACAAACCGGCCAGGCGACCGAGCGAGTCGGCCAGCAAGTGGGGGAGATGCAGCGCTATGCCCGGGAGTCATCCCTCGCGATTGCCGAGATCAGGCGGACAATCGGAAACTTCTCCGACGGCTCCTCGCTGATTCAAGGCGCCGTACAAGAGCAAGATGCGGCCACGCGCGAGATCGCACATTACGCGAACGATTCCGGAAAGAGAGCGGCCGAAGTCGCGCGGAATCTCGAAAGCCTGAGCCACAAGGCACTCGAGGCGGGATCCGCATCGGCGCAGGTCTTGTCCGCCACGCAAACCCTGTCACGCGACAGCAATGCCTTGAAGGTTCAAGTCCAAAAATTCCTGGCCGAAATTCAAGAGGCGAGCGAACGCCGCCTCGGCCGCAGGTCGGTCGGTTGAGCGCCACGCGCGGCCCAAGCCGGCCCAAAGCCGGCCCGTGAGCGCCGCAGACCTGAACGACTTTTCCGAAGATCATGCGTGCTGCAGCGGCACGAGGTGCCGCCGGCCGTCACGCAGCCTTGGTCTGCGACTCGATCAGCGATCTTACTCGCTGCGCATCTTCAGGCGTCGCCGGATTGTAGACCACCATGCCGAGATCATGCCGGCCGTCGACGGCGAAGGCCGAATATTCGAACGCAATCGCCCCGGCGGTCGGGTGCCTCAGACGCTTGAGCCCCTCGCCGTAGCTGCGCACGTCGTTGTCGCGCCACATCGCCGTGAATTCGGAGCTCGTCCGGCTGAGCTCATCGACGAGCGCTTCCACGCGCGCCGTCGCGCCGGCGCGCGCCGCATCGGCGCGAAAAGCAGCCACCACGAAGCGTGCGACGCTGTCCCAATCGAACTGCGCGGCGCGAACGCGCGGATCGCAGAAGATCAGGCGCAGGATGTTGCGTTGCTCCGGCGCCAGCGCGCCGTAATCGGTCAACACCGCGGCGGCGGCGCGATTCCAGGCGACGACGTCCCAGGTCGGGGTTTTCACGATGGCCGGGCTGAGCTCGAGGGCATCGAGGAGGCGCTGCAGCCGCGGCGTGACGCCTTCGGCGGCTTGATAGCGGACCTCGGGCGGGCGGCCGAGCGCGAGCAGAAAAAGATGCTCGCGTTCGACATCGGTCAGCATCAGCGCGCGGGCGATGCGATCGAGCACATCGGCCGACGGCGCGCCGCCGCGCCCCTGCTCGAGCCACGTGTACCAGGTGGCGCTGACATTGGCGCGCTGCGCCACTTCTTCGCGGCGCAGTCCCGGCGTTCGCCTGCGCTGCAATGGCAGACCGAAGGCGGCCGGATCGAGCTTGGCGCGGCGATCCCGCAGATAGGTGCCAAGCGGATTGTCGTGGGGCGCGAGCGCGCTCATCCTGTTAGGCATTATACCTGTATAAGATCACTACTTTACCCTGATATGAAGGCAGCACAAATCACCGCCAAGTCAAGCGTCGACCCCAGCCCGTCGACCGCCAACTCGGAGGTTTTCCATGCGTGTCTTCGTCACCGGCGCGAGCGGATTTGTCGGCTCGGCCATCGTCAAGGAATTGATTGGCGCGGGACACGAGGTCACCGGCCTCGCGCGCTCGGATAGCGCAGCCGCGTCCGTCGCCGCTCTCGGAGCCGAGGTCCATCGCGGCGATATGACGGATCCGGAGAGCCTGCGCCGCGGCGCCGCGGCGGCCGATGGCGTGATCCACACCGCGTTCAACCACGACTTCTCGAAATTCCAGGAGAACTGCGAGATGGACCGGAAGGCCATCGAAGCGCTGGGCGCGGCGCTCAAGGGCTCCGACCGGCCGCTCCTCGTCACCTCCGGCATTGCGCTGCTGGCGTCAGGCCGCGCCGCCACCGAGGACGATATGCACGATCACAGCTTTCCGCGCGCATCGGAAGCCGCCGCTGTGGCGCTCGCGGCGCAAGGCGTGCGGGCGTCGACGGTTCGTCTGCCGCCGTCGACCCACGGTCATGGCGATCACGGCTTCGTTCCAACCCTGATCGACATTGCGCGTGAGAAAGGCGCGTCGGCCTATATCGGGGACGGGAACAACCGCTGGGCGGCCACGCATCGCGTCGATGCCGCGCGCGTCTACCGGCTCGCGCTGGAGCGGGGCGCCACGGGAGGACCGTTTCACGCCATCGCCGAGGAAGGAATACCGTTCAAGGACATTGCCGCGGTGATCGGCCGCCGCTTGAACGTGCCGGTGGTCGGCAAGTCCGCCGAACAAGCCGCCGCGCATTTCGGCTGGTTCGCGAGGTTCGCCGGCATGGACCTCGCGGCCGCGAGCGCGCGGACCCGTCGCCTCCTGGCATGGGAACCGAAACAGCCCGGCCTTCTCGCCGATATCGACCATCCGAGCTATTTCGGCGGGTAAAAAGCGGAGAAATGACGGAGTTTTAGCCAGCTTTCTTGACTTTTGGGGCTTCCTGACTAGGTTGGCCGCCAATAGCGAAAGGTTTCCCCAATGGCCAAGAACGTGACCATCAAGGTCAAGCTGGTTTCCAGCGCCGACACCGGCTTCTATTACGTGACGCGGAAGAATTCGCGCACCATGACGGATAAGCTCGTGAAGAAGAAATACGACCCCGTCGCCAAGAAGCACGTCGAATTCCGCGAAGCCAAGATCAAGTAAAGCCTCAAGTAAAGCTTCGGTCTTTTAAGGCTTTTCACCGTCATGCCCGGCCGCGCGCCGGGTTTTGGCGTTTTGGCGGGTGCGTAGTCCAGGCCCGGCGCCGCTACGCCGCCTCGGGCACGACGCGGTTGCGGCCGTCGCGCTTGGCGCGATAGAGGGCCTCGTCGGCGCGCTTGAGGAGACGGGCGGCGTTATCGTCCTTGCCGCGCAGGCCGGCGATGCCGATCGAGATCGTCACCGGGATGTGCTTGGTGCCCTGCGCGATGGCAAAGGGATCGGCGGCGATGCGCCGACGCAGCCGCTCGGCCACCATGGCCGCCACCGCCATGTCGGTCTCCGGCATGACGATGACGAATTCCTCGCCGCCGTAACGGCAGGCGAGATCGATGCCGCGGATCGAGCGCTTGATGCGCATGGCGAAGTCGCGCAGCACGTCGTCGCCGGCATCGTGGCCGTACGTGTCGTTGATCGCCTTGAAATAGTCGATGTCGAGGACGAGCGCCGCGAGCGGCTTGCCGCGCGCCGCCGACTGCTCGATCAGGGTTGCCAGATGACTTTCCATGTAGCGGCGATTGGACAAGCCGGTGAGCGCGTCCGTGATCGCCATCTCGATCGACATCTGGAAATTATCGCGCAGCCGCTCGGTGTAGCGGCGCTTGCGTATCTGGGTGCGCACGCGCGCGAGCAGTTCGTTCTTGTCGATCGGGCGCAACAGATGATCGTTGACGCCGATCTCGAGCCCGCGCGCCATGCGCGCATTGGCGTCGGGCTCGGCGACGGCGAGAATGGGCAGGTGCCGGGTGCGGTCGAGCGAGCGCAGCTGGCTGCACAGCCGCAGCGCATCGAAATTTTCCAGGTTGAGCGAAACGATGGCGAGGTCGTAATTGCCGTCGGCGGCGCGGAACAGTGCCTGGTTCGGATCCGGCTCGATCTCGACATCGTGCTCGGCCTCCAGCACCGTCGCGATCCGCTCGTAGGAGGCCGGCCGGTCATCGACGATGAGGACGCGCCCGTCGCGGCCGGTATCGGCGACCGCGTCACGCTCCGGCGATTGGAGGCCGATCTCGCGCGAGGTCAGCGCACGCATGCGCAATTCGTCGGTGACGACTTTGAGCCGCGCCAGCGAGCGCACGCGTGGAATGAGCGCCATTTCCGGGATCGGCTTGGTGAGGAAATCGTCGGCGCCGGCTTCGAGCCCGCGCACCCGATCGGACGGCTGATCGAGCGCGGTGACCATCACCACCGGGATGTGCTGGGTTGCCGGATTGCTTTTGAGCCTGCGGCAGACTTCGAAGCCGTCCATGTCCGGCATCATCACGTCGAGCAGGACGATGTCGCACTCGGCGCGCTCGCAGACTGCAAGCGCATCCGCGCCGCAGCTTGCCGTGACAACGTCGAAATACTCCGCCGTCAGCCGCGCTTCGAGCAGCTTGACGTTCGTCGGGACATCGTCAACGACCAGGACGCGGGCGGTCATGTTTCTCTTCCTACGGCGTTCCCAGGAAATGGCGAATGGTCTCGATGAATTTCGCCACCGAGATCGGCTTGCTGAGATAGGCCTCGCAACCTCCCTCGCGGATACGTTCTTCGTCGCCCTTCATCGCGAATGCCGTGACGGCGACGACCGGAATCTTTTTCAGATCCTGATCGTCCTTGAGCCACTTGGTGACTTCCAGGCCGGAGACTTCCGGCAGCTGGATGTCCATCAGGATTAGATCGGGCCGGTGCTTGCGGGCAAGATCGAGCGCCTCGATGCCGTTGCGCGTGCCGACCGTGGTATAGCCGTGGGCTTCCAACAGGTCGTGGAAGAGCTTCATATTGAGCTCGTTGTCCTCCACGATCAGGACGGTCTTGGCCATCCCAGATGTCCCTTCCCCAAAGCCGGCATGCGAAACCCGGTACCCGCCGCCCGGTGCGTTGACGCGCCAAAGCGGCAGAATCGCTTTACACCGCCTGTGGGCAACGTGGTGCAACCTAGTGCCCATATATTACGGAAAGGCAAATGGAACCCGATGAAAGCGCGTGCGGCACAATCCCGGGAGGCGGCGGAAGCACTGGCAATTCAAGCGCTTAGCTTCCTCGCCGAGGAACCGGAGCGGCTCGGCGGGTTTCTCGCGGCAAGCGGCATCGGACCGGAGGCCGTTCGCGACGCGGCACGCGCGCCGGGCTTTCTCGGCGGCGTGCTCGACCATATGCTCGGCGACGAGTCCCTCCTGCTGGCCTTTGCCGACAGTGCCGGGCTCGATCCCGCGAGCATCGGGCGGGCGCGACGCGCGCTCGGCAAACCGTGGGAGCGCGACATACCGTAGTCCACTGCCGTCATTGCGAGGGGCGCAGCTACAAAGCAATCCAGACACGGAGCCGGCTGCCCCGGATTGCGCCGCTTCGCCGACAATGACGGCAAGAGCCGATCGTAATGGATCACGCTTCGAGGTTGGCCGTGCTGAGCTTCTGCCGCGACTGCCTCACCGACGCCGCGTCAAGGGCGGCGCGCTGCGCGGCCTGCGGCTCGCCGCGGCTTCTGCGCCATGCCGAGCTTGAAGCGCTGTCGATCGCGCATGTCGATTGCGACGCCTTCTATGCCACGATCGAAAAGCGCGACGATCCCTCGCTCGCCTCCGAGCCGCTGATCGTCGGCGGCGGCAAACGCGGCGTGGTGGCGACCGCCTGCTACATCGCGCGCACCTACGGCGTGAGATCGGCGATGCCGATGTTCGAGGCGCTCCGGCTGTGCCCGCATGCCAAAGTGGTGCGGCCGAACATGGAGAAATATGCCAGGACCGGGCGCGAGGTGCGGGCGATGATGCAGGCGCTCACGCCTTTGGTCGAGCCGCTTTCCATCGACGAGGCCTTTCTCGATCTCTCCGGCACCGATCGGCTGCACAATATGCCGCCGGCCAAGGTGCTGGCGCGCTTCGCCAATGCGGTCGAGACGAAGCTGCGCATCACGGTGTCGATCGGATTGTCCTGCAACAAATTCCTCGCCAAGGTGGCCTCCGATCTCGACAAGCCGCGCGGCTTTGCGGTGCTCGGCCAGAGCGAGGCGAAAGCCTTCCTTGCCGAGAAGCCGGTGAGCTTCATCTACGGCGTCGGCAAGGTCAGCGCCGCGCGTTATGCGCGCGACGGCTTCCACCGCATCGCCGACCTGCAGCGCGCCGATGAACGCGATCTGACGCGACGCTACGGCGAAGAAGGCCGCCGCCTCTATCGCCTCGCCCAGGGCGAGGACGCGCGCGAGGTCTCGGCCGATCGCGAGACCAAGAGCGTGTCGTCGGAGACGACCTTCGAGCATGACATTTCAGACTTCCGCGCGCTCGAGCTCATTCTGTGGAGTCTCGCCGAAGACGTTTCGGCACGCCTGAAGACGAAGGAGCTCTGCGGCACGACGGTGACGCTGAAGCTGAAGACGGCGGACTTCAAGATCCGCACCCGCGCCCGCTCGCTCGATACGCCCACCCAATTGGCGCAACGCATTTTCTTGGCCGCCCGCGGGCTCCTCGAACACGAAGCCAACGGCACCAAATTCCGCCTGCTCGGCATCGGCTTGAGCGGCATCGACTCCGCCGACCAGGCCGATCCGGCCGATCTGGTCGACGGCCGCTCGGCGCTTGCCGAGCACGCCGTCGACAGCGTGCGCGCCCGCTTCGGCGACGATGCGGTGGTGCGGGGCTTGGCCTTCATCCGCAAGGAAGAGTGATGCCGCTTATGCGACAGGGTGCTTGTGCGCTTTGGCGAGCCCGCGACGATTTCACTCGTTGCAGAACGAGCGATAGGGCACGTCCAACTTGGCGTCGCCATAAACAAGCCGCAACCGGCCCATAGCCGAAGCGGGTCGCGATGCATGACCGCGTCGGCGCAATTCGGCCGATCTCCCATGGTGTGAATGATGAGGGCCGGCGGGATCACGCTGTAGGAATCACACTGTGCTGTAAGAATCACACTGTAGTGGACACACACCTTCCCAGGAGCGATGGATGGACAAGAAAATGGCGGGTCTACTTGGAGCGGCGGCTGCCTTGGCCACCGTTGGCGTTGGCAACGCAAACGCAGCGCCAATCGCCGGTCCCGCGCCTGTGACAACTTATCGGGACCTTCTCGAACCGATTCCCGATGCCCTGGCTCTACTGAAACTCGACGACGAGACGCGCGCGCAGGAGACGGCATCCGTCCAGCTCGCGCAATATCATCATCATCACCATCACCACCACCATCATCACCATCACGGTTTTAATCCTGGGGCCGCTATTATCGGCGGTGTTGTCGGCGGCATACTGGGTGCGCAACCGGGCTATTACGGGCCGCCGCCTGGACCTTGCTATTGGACGCTGGGTCGGCCGTATTGGAACGGCTACTCTTGGGTCCGGCCGCGGGTGCGGGTATGTGAATGAACGCCTGCCCTGGCCGGGTTGGCTTTGGCCAGGTTGGCTTGGCCAGTTTGCCTGGCCAGTTTGCCCGGCCAGGCATAAAGTCGGCTCGTTTCATCGTCAGGCTGCCCTGCTTATGCTCGGTCGCGCGGGCGCAGGCGAGAACGCTCGAGCCTAACTGCGACTGGTGTGCTAACCTGCGGGAGGACGGGGTAAGTTAATACCCGGCCGTTGCATGCGAGCAGAACGTTCCGACAAATTATGCAGAAAGTGTCGGGGGATGTCGTCGTGGTGCGTCTCCGCAAGCCTTTGAAGCCGCTCTTTATCATCGGCGCACTCTGCGCAGCCGTGAGCATGACAGCCGCTGGACCGGCGCGCGCGCAAGGCTTCTTCGATTTTCTGTTTGGCGGTCCAAAGCCGCCACCGCCGCCGCCGGCCTATAATTATCCGCCGCCGCCACCGCCGGGCTTGGGACGGGTCGTCCCGCCGCCGATGAACCAGGAGCGCGTCACCGGCGGCGAAGCCTCGACCGGTCATGGCGTCGCATTCTGCGTGCGGCTGTGCGACGGCCAGCATTTTCCACTGGAGCGCATGTCTAATGCGACTCCGGCGGACACCTGCCGCGCGATCTGTCCGCACGCCACCACCAAGGTGTTTTTCGGCAGCGAAATCGGCGGCGCGGTGGCCCAGGACGGCCAGTCCTATACCAGCCTGCCGACGGCGTTCATCTACCGCAAGCAGCTCGTGGCCAACTGCACCTGTACCGGCAAGGACCCGCTCGGGCTTGTGTCGCTCGATGTGAAGAGCGATCCCACGCTGCGGCCGGGCGACATCGTGTCGACCACAACCGGCTTGCAGGCCTATACCGGCAAATCCGGCCAGACGGCGGCCTTCACGCCGGTCAATCCGGCGACTCTTCCCGTCGACATCGGCTCCGCAACTCTGCCGGCCGGGACCTCGTTGGCGCCGGCGCCGCCTGACGAGCCGTCAGGGACTACCGCGCAGCAGCAGAACAGCGCGCAGCCGACCGCCGCGCCGCAATCTAAGTCACAGGGGCCGAATGCACCGGCCGGTCCTCGTCCGCAACGCCGTCCGCCGCAATAGACGTTCCGGCTTTTTGCTTGTCGCATGTCCGGTCCGAAAAACCGCACGCCACTTTTCCGGGACATGCATTATGGACACGGCTTGGGCTCCTTGAACTCGAGCGAAGTCAGTCTGCCGGTCACGACGAAATCGTTGTAGTCGAGCGTGAGCGCGCGCGAAATGCCGTTCTCGTAGAGCTCAAAGCCGATCGAATAATCCGGCGTCTGCTCGCTGGTATTCTCGGCCTTCTTTTTCTCGAAATAGCTGATGGTCACCGGCCAGCGCGGCACGCCGGCGAGCCTGGCTTCGCCGGCTGCGGCATCGTCGTGCTTGCGCTCGTCGGAATTCAGTTTCTGGCCGATCACGGTGAGCGTGTCGAAGACCTTTTGCCCGGTCTCCGAGCCGTCATAGACCGGAAAACTGAGAATGTTCTTGCCCGCGTGGGCGGCATTGATCACCCGCACCATATGCTCGGTCGGAAACACGACGCCGGCGGCAAGATCGAGCGTCTTCTTCTCCGGCCGGTCCAGCGACACCGCCGTCTCGCCGGCGTCGTGCTCGGCATTGCCGTCAACGGAGCCGCTCAGATTGTCGTCGACATAATTCTCGGAAGTGAATTTAAATTTCTTGGCGTCGGCCTCTTCCCAGGTGGTCGAGCGCAGATCGCTGACCGAGGTCTTGCCCTCGCCGGTATTGAGCTCGGAGACCTGACGGAATTCCAGCGAATAGCCTTGGCAGGCATTGCCGTCGAAGTTGTAAAGGATGCGGCCGCTGACGCTTGAGACCTGCGCGTTGCCGCGGACGTCGCCAAGCGAAAGATCGTAGACCGCGCGATGCGGCACCAGCGGCACCTGCTTGATCGGGGCAATTAATGCGTCCTTGGGCAGGTCTTGAGACAGGTCTTGAGACAGGTCTTGAGACAGGTCTTGAGACAGGTCTTGCGACAGGGCGATAGTTGCAGGGAGCAACAGACAAAGGGCAAGGGCGGCGTGCGCTGCCAAACGATCGATCATGAATCCTCTTGCTCCTCGCGCCTGTTGCAGAGGGCTGCCGCGCCCGCCGGCCTTCCCTGCTTCGTGCATGTCCTTTGATGCCGAAATTGCGGCGAAGATAGGCAGGCTGGCCGGCATGGGCAACAGGCCGTGCAACAGGCCGGCAACAGGCGGGGCCACAGCCGTCCCGCTTGCATGGCCGCCGTTGATCGGCCAGAAAGCCAGCTCGTGACCCATCCCCAAAAACGACGCAGAAATGGAGAGGCCGATGGCCGGGACCGTGGAGAAGAAACTGCAAGAGCTCGGCATCGTGCTGCATCAGCCGCGGGCGCCGATGGCCAACTATGTGCCTTTCGTGCGCACTGGCAACATGCTGACGGTGTCCGGCCAGGTCTGCATCGACGGCGACGGCAAGATCGTCGCCAAGGGCCAGCTGGGCGCCGAAGTCTCCATCGAGGACGGCCAGAAAGCGGCGCGCGCCTGCGCCATCAATGTCCTGGCGCAGGTGAAGGCGGCGCTCGGCGATCTCGACAAAGTGGTGCGCGTCGTGAAGCTCACCGGCTTTGTCAATTCGGCGCCGCATTTTCCCGAAGGGCCGAAAGTGATGAACGGCGCCTCCGACCTGATGGTCGCGGCGTTCGGCGACAAGGGCCGGCATGCGCGTTCGACCGTCGGCGTCGCGGCGCTGCCGTCGGATGCCGCTGTCGAGGTCGAGGGCCTGTTCGAGGTGTCGTGATCGCGCGGAAACCAGACTCTCGTGCCGCTTGATTGGCTGATCGCCCGCCCCATCGCCCACCGCGGCCTGCATGACGCCGCGAACGGGGTGATCGAAAACACCGCCGGCGCCTTCCGTGCCGCGATCGATGCCGGCTATGCGATCGAAACCGACGTGCAGATCTCTGCCGACGGCGAAGCCATGGTGCATCACGACGACGCGCTCGGCCGCTTGACCGAAGGCCATGGCCGGCTCGACACGTTCAGCGCCGCAGCGCTCAAGCGCGTGCCGTTCCGCGGCAGCACCGAGCACATGATCACGCTCGGCGAATTGTGCGACCTCGTCGCCGGACGGGCCACGCTGGTGGTCGAGCTCAAGGGCCGCTTCGATGGCGACGAGCGTCTCGCCCAGCGCGTCGCCGACGTGCTGTCGCGCTACACCGGCCCGGTCGCCGCGATGTCGTTCGATCTGCGTCAGATCGTGCAGCTGCGGCAAAAGGCGCCGGCGCTGGTGCGCGGCATGACCGCGGCCGAATACCGCCCGAATTCCTACCGCGACTTGCTGCCGGAGGGCGCACGGCGCGGGCTCGGCTATATCCGGGCCGGGCTCAAGGCGCGCCCGCAATTTTTGGCGTATTCGGTCGGCGCCCTGCCGGGGCCGCTGCCGACCTTCATGCGGCGCATTATGTGCATGCCTGTCCTGACATGGACGGTCCGCAGCGAAGCCGAGCGGCAAATCGCGGCGCGCTATGCGGACCAGATGATTTTTGAGGGTTTTCGGCCATAAGGTTTGTGTGAAAATGAGCCCGGCGCGGAAAGATGTTCAAGACGCCAAGCAGGACGGCGCGGTTCAGCCTGAACGCGCCGTCGAGCTGCGCATCAGCGTCATCGACAGCATCGGCGACGTGAGCAGTGCCGACTGGAACGCTTGCGCCGATCCGCATTCCGCGCGCAGCAAAGATGCCGCGACGGCTTCAGCTCATCCGGAACCTGAGCCCGCCCAAGCGGCGGCCACCGACCCGACATGCGAGCCCGCCTATAACCCATTCGTTTCGCATGATTTTCTTTCGGCCCTGGAAGCCTCGAAGTCGGTCGGCGGCCGCACCGGCTGGCATGTTCAACATGTTCTGGCGAAAACCTCCGACGGCGCTTTAATTGCCGCGGTGCCGGCCTATCTCAAGAGCCATTCGCGCGGCGAATATGTCTTCGATTCCGGCTGGGCCGACGCCTATATGCGCGCCGGCGGCGACTATTACCCCAAGCTCCAGGTCGCGGTGCCGTTCACGCCGGCGACCGGCCCTCGCCTCCTGGTGCGCAACGGACTTCCCACGACCGCGATGCGTCGCGCGCTCGGCCAAGGCCTGATGAAGGTCTGCGCCGCGGCCGGCGCCTCAGGCGTACATGTGACCTTTGCCACCCAGGACGAATATCGGCTCCTCGGCGAGCTTGGCTATCTGCAGCGCACCGATCAGCAGTTTCATTTCGAGAACGCGAATTTCTCCAGCTTCGACGATTTCCTCGCCGCGCTGAGCTCGCGCAAGCGCAAGACCATCCGCCGCGAACGGCAGGAGGCGCTGCAAAACGGCATCACCGTGCACTGGCTCACCGGCAGCGATCTCACCGAAGATGTCTGGGACGCGTTCTTCGACTTCTATATGGAGACCGGCTCGCGCAAATGGGGCCGTCCTTATTTGACGCGCGAATTCTATTCGCTGGTCGGCGAGACGATGAAAGATCGCATTCTCCTGGTGATGGCCAAGCGCGCCGGGCGCTGGATCGCCGGCGCCATCAATTTCATCGGCTCGCACACATTGTTCGGCCGGCATTGGGGCGCCATCGAGCATCACCCGTTCCTGCATTTCGAACTGTGTTATTATCAAGCCATCGACTACGCGATCGCGCGCAAACTGCCGCGGGTCGAGGCCGGCGCACAGGGCGAGCACAAGATCTCACGCGGCTACATGCCGACGACGACCTTCTCCGCGCATTACATCGCCGATCCCGGTCTGCGCCGCGCCATTGCCGACTACCTGGTGCGCGAACGTGCTTATGTCGAAGCCGCCGGCGAGGAGCTTTCCACGCTGGCGCCGTTCCGCAAGGATTTGGCCGCCGAGACGGAATGACCTGCGTCATTGCGAACGAAGCCGAGCAATCCGGCATTGGGGCCGCCGCCCCGGATTGCTTCACCGCTCCGGTTCCTCGCAATGACGGTGCTACAATGCTCGCTGTCAGGAGACCGCCATGCCGACCTACGATCCCAACAATGTCTTTGCCAAGATTCTGCGCGGCGAATTTCCGGCCTACAAAGTCTACGAGGACGACCGGGTGCTGGCCTTTCTCGATATCATGCCGCAAGCGCCGGGCCACACGCTGGTGGTCCCCAAGGCGCCCGCGCGCAACGTGCTCGACGTCGCGCCGGACGATCTGGCCTACCTGATCCAGGTCACGCAGAAAATCGCCAAGACCGCGATGCCGGTCTTTGCCGCCGATGGCCTCAATATCTTTCAGTTCAACGAGCCGGCCGCGGGACAGACGGTATATCATCTGCACTTCCACGTTATTCCGCGGAAGGACGGCGTGCCGTTGAAACCTCCGGCGAGCGTCAAGGAAGATGCCGCGGTGCTGGCCGAACACCAGGCGCGGCTCGCGGCGGCGTTAAAGGGGTGAGGTCTTCATCCTCCCTGCGATCGCAGGAGCGGACCGACTAGCCGGGACGGCCGCGCGAAACGCGCTCGATTTCGGCACGCACCATGCGCTCGACCATGCCCGGCAAGTTGTCGTCGAGCCACGACTTCAACATCGGCCGCAGCATTTCGCGCACCAGATCTTCCAGCGTGCGGGCGTTCTGCGACAGCACGGTCTGCGCCAGCGCGTGAAAGGCCGAATCGACGGCGGCGCCGGCGGCGTTGGAAAGCAGCCGCTCCTGATGATCGTCGAGACGCGCCGGCGCCGGCGGAAACGGCGCGGAAGGCGGCGGTGGCGGCTCCTGCGCGTCGTTGAAACCGAGATCGGAACTGCCGTCGATGGTGCGGAACTGCGGCGGCGCGGACGGTTCCATCGTCATCGATTCGGTGAGATCGAGAATGTCGGCGGACTGCTCCGCGACTGTCTCCGGCTGGAAGGTCACCGGCTCTTTGACAACAGGCGGCGGCGGTTCCAGCTCCATTCGCGGCGGCGCCGGCGGCGGCGCAGGCGGCGGTGGTGGCGGCGGCGGCGCGACCTGAACCGGGGGCTGGACCTGCTGCACCGGCGGAGCCTGAGGTGTCGGCCGCGGCGGTGGTGGCGGCGGCGGCGGCTCTGCCGGAGGCAACTCCCCGGCGGGCGCCTTGCTGGCATCGTCATCGGCGATAATGCGCCGAATGGAGGCGAGAATCTCCTCCATCGACGGTTCTTGCGCTCTCGCCGGCTGATTCATACGCATCCCCACCTACGGTCCTGCGCGCGAGTGCCGTGAGCCCTTTCAGATGCCCTGGGAAGCAGATGCCTAGGAAGCGGATGCCTAGGAAGCAGATGCCTGGGAAGCCGGAGCATGCGGCGAATCACGCAAGGACAACTATGCAATGGTGGCGGCAAGTATGTCATGGCGAAAGGCGAACGCAAGGCGCGACAAAGCGCGGTCCTGTGGACACAAGCCCTGCCCGGATGCCGTTGTCTCAAGATAAAACAGCGTCTCAAGATAAAACAGCGGCTCAAGACGAAGCAGCGCAGCTGTGCTGCGATTCGCGGGCCGCTTCCAACCGCCCCGCTTCAAGCCGCCGGCTATCTGCCGTCCGGCGTCCGTACGCCAACCCAGGCATCGCGGACTTGCTGATAATGAACCTGCGGGTCGTAGATGGTGACGTTCAATCCAAGATGCTGCATGGAGAGCGCGCCAACCGCCGCCAGCAAGGTATAGGACGCGACGACGCGATCGTGCTGCGCGGTCACCAGCGCCACGCGCGCATTGACCAGTTCCTGCTGCGCATTGAGGACGTCGAGCGTGGTGCGCTGGCCGACGCGGGCCTCTTCGCGCACGCCGTTGAGCGCGATCTCGGCGGCGTTGACCTGCGCGGTGGTGGCCTCGATCTGCGCCTTGGCGGCATCGAGCTGACCCCAGCTCTGCACCACGGTCTCGCGCGCCTGATCGCGATTGACGTCGAGCGCCAGGCGCTGCTGGCCGACTGTTTCCTTGGCCTGGCGGATGGTCGAATATTCGGCCCCGCCTTGATAGAGCGGAATGGTCAAGGTGCCGAGTATCGATGCCTGCGTCTGCTTGTTGGTGTTGTAGGCGGGATCCCAGGCCTTCTGTACCGAGGCCTGAATGCCGAGGTTCGGGTAGAGATTGCCTTCGTTGACCTTGACCTGCAATTCGGCGATGTCGACGCCATACATGGCGGCAAGGACGGAGGGGTTTAGCTGTTCGCCCTGTGCGATCGCGGCGGGCAGCGTCGAGGGCGACATGCGGTCGACCGGCGTGCCCGGCGCAAGATGACCGGGGTCGACACCGATGATGCGGCGATATTGCGCCTGCGACGTTACATATTGCGACTGAGCGGCGAGCAATTGCGAGCGGCCGGCGGCGAGCCGCGATTCGGCCTGCGCCACGTCGGTGCGCGTCACTTCACCGACATTGAAACGGTCGCGCGTCTGTTTGAGCTGTTCGGTGAGGACTTCGACGTTGCTGCGCTGCAGATCGAGCGTCGCCTCGTCGCGCAGCAGATCCATATAGGCTGTCGCCGCATCGAGCAGCACCTGCTGCTCGGTGACGCGCAGTGTTTCGCGCGCGCCCATGACCTGGCTTTCCGCCTGACGGGTTTTATTGGCGGTCTGGTTGCCGTTGTAGATGGTCTGCGAGGCGGTGATGCCGATGCCGCGCGAAGCGAAATCGTCGGAGACATTTGAGTAGTTTACGAAGTTGGGAAACGTCGATTGGATGACTTGGTGTGTCAGCGTGCTGGTGTAGTTGTAGCCGCCGGTAGCGGTGGCAACGATCTTCGGCCGATAGCCCGATAGCGCCTGGGGCACGTTTTCGTCCGTCGCGCGCAGCGCGGCGCGCTGCGAATTGAGCGAAGGATTGTTCTGATAGGCTTGAACGAGCGCCCACTCGATCGTGTCAGCGAACGCAGCGGTCGGGCCAACGACGGGCATCCCGCCGACGAGCAGGGAAGCGGCCGCGGCAAAGCTCGCAGCGCTGCGAAGACAAGTTCGCAGTCTTCGTCCACCCATGACGCAGACAGCTCCCACCCTGCTCCACTCGCCCCCTGCAGTGGACCCCATTTACGCAAAAAGACCCCCGGCCGCCTCGGCAATACCGGTCAGCCAAGGCATTATTAACGAAACATTAAGCACTTATCGTGGCGGGTGGAACCCTCGGGCTGGGGATGAGATGCAGAAATTCGAGTCATGGCACATAAGCGCCACAGGTCCACCGAAGCCCCAGAAGTGGTCGCGGCTCATTCCGGCCAAGCGGCGGCCCAAGCGGCGTCCTGGAGCACGCACGCGCATCCACCCTGCTAGCAAGGCCGACGAAAGCTACTGGAAGTTGCCGTTGAGATAGCGGCGCGTTTTGCGAGCAGGAAAACGATGGCTGCGGTCAGAAAACGAAAGCCTCGGGAGCGGCAAAACCCGGCAGCACCGGCGCCGAAGCATCGAAGACCGGACGGCCGACGAGGTGATCTTCGACCAAGCGATAGAGCATCGCTTTGCCGGCAGGCCCACGCTTGTAGATACACGCAAGCCGGCCGCTCGGTTTCAATTGGCCGGCATAGGATTCCGGCGTGACCTCGCTGGCGCCGTTGAGCAGGATAAAGTCGTAAGGACCGGCCGCCGGCCAGCCCGTCGTCAGCGGCCCGGTGACCACCGTGACCCCGCCGGCATTGGCAGCCGACAAAGCCTGTTTCGCAGCGGCCGCGAGGCTCGCATCCTGTTCCAGCGCCACGACCGAATCCGCCAATCGCGCCAGCACCGCCGACGAATAACCGGTGCCGCAAGCGACATCGAGCACATGATCGGCGGACGTCACCTGCCCGGCCTGAATGAGCTTGGCGAGGACCATCGGCTTGAGCAGGACCCGGCCCGGCCCGAGCGCGACGTCAGAATCGAGATAGGCGCGATCGGCCAGGCCCTTGGGCATGAAGCGCTCGCGCGGCACGTCAAGCATTGCCGCAATCAAATCGGGATTGGTGACGTCGGCAGTGCGAACCTGGCAGTCCACCATCATCCGGCGCGCCGCGGCGGTGTCGAACATCGATGAAATCCCCAAATGACCGTGAATTCCGGGTCGTCTGCCTTGTGCGACAGGGTCGACGAAAACGCAAGCGCCGGACCGGCGAACCGCCTTGGTTTCGCCTAACCGCGGCGGCCCTAGCGATGATGTGCAAAGCTACGGCAAATCGCCGGTTCCGCCCCGCTTTATGCATAGGCATTGCTTAATGGTTGTCGTGCAGATACCCATGCCGGCGCGTAAGGGCTGCCCGGATGGCCACGTGGCGGAGTGGTTACGCAACGGTCTGCAAAACCGTGTACCCCGGTTCAATTCCGGGCGTGGCCTCTAGCTTTGCAAGCGCGGCGCAGCGAAGGCTGCCGCGCCTAAGCCTGTCTTCAGGCGTAGGCGGGTTTACCGCCTGGGCTCGGCGGGCCAGCCCAGGTGACGAGAAACCCGGCAGGCCCCGTGAATTTGCGGCGTTTGGCGCTTTCAATGCCGGACGGGCTTTGTTATATGCGCCCCCACTCACACGAGCAGGCTATTCCCCGGTAGCTCAGTGGTAGAGCAACCGGCTGTTAACCGGTTGGTCGCTGGTTCGAATCCGGCCCGGGGAGCCAAGTCAGATCAATGGCTTACGTACATCCGTAATCATTTCGAATTTTACCAGAAATCCCACAGGGCAACA
>Ga0335073_10006281_pt1 | contig 16680 bp, 12 predicted proteins | sample Lox_Sample_22_FD_207093 | JGI IMG/M metagenome (GOLD analysis project Ga0335073, IMG submission 207093) | Soil microbial communities from Loxahatchee National Wildlife Refuge, Florida, United States - Lox_Sample_2.2 | ecosystem: Environmental > Terrestrial > Soil > Wetlands | place: USA... | reverse complement strand
AGCGCGGTGTAGTGTATTTCAATCGATCGCGCACCAGGTAAAATCCGGATCCGGCTGGGCCCAGAAACAGCGACGCCGTCGATGGTCGCCTCTTCGGTAAGAACGCGAAAGCCAGGATCGCGCAACGCCGCTGGATCGGACGGTGAGACCTCCACCAATCCATCCGCGGTGGAGAACCACAAGTGCCCGTCAGGTGTCCGGGCACAATTGGGAAAATAATTGCCAGCGGTGTAGGTTTGGATCGTCCCGGCGCTGGGTTCGAGGATCGGAATAATGTTCTGGCGCCGTCCGGCCGCCCAGTCGTTCAAGTTCTTTTTATCGATGACTGTGAACCCGGCAAACCCGGTGAACCAGAGGCGGCCGTAAGAATCATCGAGAATCGCCCAAATTTGATTCGCGAGCAAGCCCTGTTGAGAATTCACAGTGCGGAGTCGCCCGTCCTGGAACCAACTCAGGCCTCCGGTGGATCCTATCCAAAGCTGACCTTCTCCATCTACCAGAAGTGTTTGAACCTCCAGATCTGGGAGACCTTCGTCGCGGCCGAAGTGTTGCACGTTTCCACCCGACAGACGGTAGAGACCTCCGCCGAGATAACTGCCTGCCCAAATAGCCCCAGTGCGATCCTCGGCGAGGGTCGCGATGAATCTATCGCGAACGCCAGTCTCGCTGAGGCCTTGTGAGCCTGCCGATGGCACCCAGCGCAGCAGGCCTCTATTTCCTGTCCCGATCCAAATACTTCCGTCACGAGCGCGCAGCAACGACCGCACATCTAATCCTGACAATTGTGATATCAACTCGGTGTGTTCGTCGGTCCGGCTTGCGACCCCGTGATCGAAGCCGACCAAAAAGCCAGAATCAGGTTCGGATAACAGGGTTGAGGGAGTGTTGCCCCCGGGAAGAGACAGAGAACGCGCGTCTGCAGTGTTGTTCGTGACCCGCGTGATCTGATGTTTAGATGCCGTCCAGACACCCCGGTTGTCGGCGACAACGGGACCCTCCGGCTGACTGAACACGCGAATTTGACCGTCCCGAAAGCGATCCAGGCCACTGCGGGTGCCGACCCATAGGTTACGTTCTTCGTCTTCGAAAACGCTGTACACGTAATCGCTGCTGAGCCCGGCCCGGCGATTCACGCTGCCCACCTCCTTGCCGTGAACCCGAAACAGGCCGGACGAAGAGGCGATCCAGAGATTTCCGTCGCGATCTTCGGTGCACGAGCGGACCTCGCTCTCGCTGACCGCCGCACTCACCACTGGATGAGCGACGAATCTGGTGCCGTTCCATAGACTGACTCCTTTCCACCCCGTGGTCCAGATCCTGCCGGTATGATCAAAGTACAGATTCATCACGCGATTGTCCGGAAGACCATTCTTGACCGTAAAGGAGGTGAGGATTCCATCTTTCAGCCGAAATACGCCCGATCCGATCGTCGCCATCCAGAGCGCGTGATCTGGGCCCTCGAGAAACGCAGTGACGACAATCGGCGGGATCGCAACAGGCGGTTTCTCGAATCTTCCATTGACCATTTGAGCAATGCCTGCACCTGTTCCCACCCAAAGAGTGCCACGCGAGTCCCGGTACAGGGAACCGGTATCGTCGGACGGCAAACCGTCCTTTACGGTGTAGGTGTGAAACTTCCCTGCCTGGTAATGGGCAAGGCCGCCACCAAGGGCGGCAACCCAGATTGAGCCGTCGGGATCGATCAGCAGGTCCTGGAGCGAGTTGCTTTTGAGACCCTGCTCGGAGCCCGCCTTGAAGATCAAAAACCGGACTCCATCGAAGCGAACCAGGCCAACGCCAGTGGCCAGCCAGAGATACCCGTCTGGGGTTTGTTTGATCCTGCGCACGTTCACGATACCGGCGTCACGGCCCCAGGAGGTGTGGGCGTATTGCGCAAGTGTGTACCCTGGGTTCAGCGCATAGAGGGGTAGCCAAGACGCCGTGAGCGCCAACATGATGGCGGTTCGCCAGCGCCTCGGCAGAAGTGCCGCCTCTCTTCGCCACGGAGCAAACCATGCAAGTGGTCGAGGCATAGAATTTAGTTGGCAAACCGGATCGCGAACCTATCAATTTTACCTGCGCAGCGTTCGGCAGCCAGCGGCTCGAGAAGCGCTTAGAGGAGTTCCTTTTCCGCGCCAACGGTGATCTGGCCGTCGAGAGTCTTGCTTGGGTTATTTGAAGATTCGAATCGGCTCTAGCGGGAACGGTGAAATGATGTGATTCGCGAGAACGTTCGCTCCAGAAAAAAGGATTTGATAGCGCCCTTGTCGAATGCGAGATGACCGGGAATGCTCAAGCGGACTTCCGTGCCCCTCCCGACCCGGCTATAGACGTCAAGAGAACCACCGATCCGTTCCGCTCGTTCGCGCATTCCCTTCAGGCCGAAATGGCCCTCCTTTCCTGAATCCAACAGGTCTTGCGGGATGCCTTTGCCGTCGTCTCGCACCAGCAGTTGCAGCCCGTTCGCGTAGTCCAATGTGACCAAAATCGAACTGGCGCCGGCATGTTTGAAGACGTTAGTCACCGCTTCCGATGCGATGCGAAAGACCTCGTACTGAATCGCGGGACGAAGAGCGCGCGATTCGCCCTCGATGACCAGCCTGAACTGGGTCGCGGCCGTGCGCGGGTCATTCGCCAGTTCGGAAAGCTGTCTCGACAACTCGATACTCTCCGAACCGCGCAGGCCTTTAAGAGCCGCGCGCGACTCATTCAGCGCAGCATCCAATTTATCGACTGCGCGCAACAACGAGCCCTTCACGACTGGCAGAGAGTCGGGAATCCTCTCAGCGGCATTTTCGACCAGCATAGTCGATCCGGAGATCGCCTGTACTACTGTGTCGTGCAATTCCTGGGCGATGCGTGTTCGCTCTTCCATTCGCTCCCGAAAGGCAGCTTGAATTCGATTCGTTGCCTGTTGCAAGCGCAGCCGGTAGACCATGAAAAACATCACGCCGACCGCTGCGACGCATAGCGTCTCGAACCAGATCGTCTGGTAATAAGCGGGAGCGACCCGGAAACTCCACGCCGCGCCTGCCTCGTTCCAGACGCCGCTCTCATTTGCAGCGATGACCCGAAAGCGATACTTTTTCGGCGCCAGACCGCCATAGTACGCCTGGCGCCGGCCTCCGACGTCCTTCCAATCGGAGTCGTACCCCTCAAGCTTGTATTTAAAGCGGACTCGTTCGGGAATCGTCAAGCTCAACGCGGCGTAATCGATTTCGAGGTCATTCGCACCGGGAGACAGCACCAATCCGTCAGCGGGAGCAGCTTCCTTCCCGTTGACTTTCACACTGTCGACGTGCACCTGCGGCGCGACCGGGTTCCTCGGAATCCGGCGCGGATCTACGTAGGCGATCCCATTCGCGGTTGCGACCCAGATGCGGCCATTCGCCGTTTTCACAAGGATCGGAATACCGGGTACTTCGACAGGCCTGGAGGGGAGACCGTCCAACAGATTGAGCAACTCATAGGGAACGCGATAAGCCGGATCGCCAAGCGCATGATCCAGCTCTTCGGCGCCAATGCGCAGGACACCAGCATCGCAGGCGATCCACCAGTAACCATCGTTGTCTTCAGCCAGGCCGGAAACGGGCTGCGCGGGCAGTCCATTGGAGCGCGAAAGCCGCCGGAAGCGATCATGATCAAATTTCGCCAGGCCTCCGTCGCCCGCAACCCAAACATTGCCCGCGTTATCTTCAGCGAACACCGAGATAAATCCGTCCGTAACACCATCGCTCGCACCGAATCTTCGTCTCGAGCCATGGTCAAACATCTCGATCGAATTACGCTCCCCCAACCAAACCCGGTCCCTGCTGTCCGCATAAATTCTGGGGAATCGATAACTGGGATCGGCGGAATCGGCGATCTTTGTGAGAGCACTGTCAGTTAAACGAAAAAGGCCCTGTTGTGGGTCGAATATCCAAACGCCGCCGGCGTGATCGCAGGTGATCTTAGAATAGACTCCGAGTCGAGTGCCGCGCGGCAACTGGAAGGGAGCAACTCGGCCTTGTCTAGACCGGTAAAGTTCCACGCCGTCGAGTGTCGCGCGCAGAATCCAAAGTGCGCCGCTCTCATCCTCGCAGACTCCTAAGGTTGAGAAGTTCGTGCTGAGGATTTCCTTTTTACCGTTTGGACTGATGCGGACGGTTTCACCCGATCTACTCGCGAAGGTCCAGAGACCGCCGTCCTTCGTGGCGAGGACACTTCGTCCGGCGTCCGGGTGCGCGACGTCAACGGCTAAAAACGCGCCTTGTCGAAAACGGTCGAGACCATTTGTAGTCCCGCACCAGATATTGCCTTCCCGATCCTGCAGCATCGTGACCACAATCGCGCTGGACAGTCCGTTTTTAGCGGTGAATTGCTCCGCCTCCTGACCGAATTGAGCGACCTGCTTGCCACTGATTCGATCGGGGTGCGGCACACGGCGCAGACCGTCCCCAACCGTCGCGACCCAAAGAGTGCCATCGCGGTCGAAGAGAACCCAAGTAGCGCCGACGCGCACTTCAGTCTCGCGTCCTCCATCATGCTCCTTCGAGAGAGTGTGAGCGGATTTGCCAACCTCCGAGACCCAAATCTCCCCATCTGGCGCCTGCGCGAAATTGTAGAAGTATGTCAGTGTGCTCCCCGGATCGATAAAGCGGCTCTCTCCGCGCGCAAGGGAGACTACCCCATCCTCGGTTTCGACCCAGAGAGTGCCCATTTTGTCAAAGTAAAGCTGCCTTGCCTGCTTGCCGGGAAAATTCCATTCCTTTGTTACGTCCTTCCACGCGCCACGTTCGAAGCGGAACAAGCCACTCGCGGTGGCGGCGATGATGGTTCCGTCATCAGATTCGACCAACGCCGCCGTGGCTGGGAGACCATCCTTCGTCGAGTAAGACGTCAAGTGGCCATTTTGAAATAGGCTTACCTCGCCCGCGGCCCAAACGATCCAGAGGGCTCCGTCGCGGGTCGCAAGCAATCTCTGGACTCGCGTGGCAGGAAAAGATTCTCCCGCCGGAGGCTCAAAGGCAGTGAAGCGAACGCCGTCGAAGCGAAACAGGCCGGCCGTCGTCCCGATCCACAAATATCCGTCCTGCGTTTGAGCAAGCGCGCGAATGTTGTTCGGCGCGCCGTCTTTCTCCGTAAAAGAGGTATGAACGAACTGCGTGATCGCCGTTTGCGGATCGAGTGCGAACGCCGGTGTCGCAAGGATCCTGGTCGCAAGGCACGCCAACCTGAGCATAGATTTGCCGCTCATCAGTGGTATTCTATCGCCTAGCAATCCGGAGGCCGCGCAAAAACGGCTCAGGACGTCGAGGAGTTGCTTGCCCCAGGATCGGCCGATCACGGTTCTTTGCGTGGATGATCACCCCATCGTTCGCGAGGGTCTGGTTTCGATCATCAACGCGGACCCCGAACTGCAAGTGATCGGCGAGGCGGAAACGGTGAAGCAAGCGATCGCCGCCTTCCGCACCTTTAAACCGGACGTCACCGTGATTGACCTGAGGCTGCCCGATGGTGAGGGAACGGACATGATCCGGCAAATCCGCGGTGATTTTCCGAAGGCGCGCTTCATCGTCCTCACCTCCGCCGAAGGCGATATCGATATCCGGCGCGCTCTCGAAGCCGGCGCCCACGCCTACCTGATCAAGGGAGTCGTACGCACAGAATTGCGGCAGGTGATCAAGGAGGTCTATGCGGGTGAGCGGCACGTTCCGGCGAATGTCGCTGAAAAGGTCGCTGCTCATTTGAACGAACCGGTTCTCACCGCGCGTGAATTGGAAGTGCTCCAACTCGTCGCAGACGGGATGCGCAATAAAGAGGTGGCGGCGCGCCTCTCGATCAGCGAAGAGACAGTGAAGATGCACATGCGGAACGTGATGGAAAAGCTGGAAGTAAATGACCGCACCCACGCCGTTATGGTGGCAGTCCGGCGCGGATTTATCCGGCCGTAGCTCTTCCGATCGTCGGGAGCAGGTACCCCTTTCGGGGTAGGCCCTTTGCACACGCTTTAGCAATGGTTCCGAAAGCGATTTGAGCCTATCTTAGCCTTAGTGATCGAGCGAAAGAAGCAAAATCACGGAAGGTCGTAGAAAGATTCCGCCCCATTTATTTCGGACGTTCCCGGCCGGTGCGGCGGGTCTCGGTCTTTTCTTGCTACGGCTGATTACCGCCTTGACGTTAGGTTATGCGGGCTATACGGTTCATGAGAGGTCGGCAATGACAGACGCGTCCGTGCTAGATCTGGCGGGCTTCGCAAGTTGGCTGTTGCCGCTCATTGGAGTTCTGATGATCCTTGGATTCGCCACCTGTATTTGCGGAATTCTTTCGTGTGCGATTCTCGCTCTTTCAAGCTGGTGGCATCCTGGATCGAACGGCCTGTTTGCGGTCGCCGGCGGCCTTTCGCTGGTACTGATCCTGGTGGGCCCTGGTGCTTACTCGCTCGACGCTTGGTTTTTTGGATTGCGGCGCATCGAGATTGTCCGGCGCACGCCGAGATCAAAACGTTAAGACGATTCAGCGCTGCCCAAAGGTTTAGAAGTTTTTGGTTCAGCCCGACAAGGAGTGAAAACGATGGCCAGTTTAAACTTAATCGGACACAGCGATGCATTTCGCGCTCTGCGCGACGACATTGACCTGGTCGCGCCGTTGAATTCAGCCGTCCTGATTCAGGGCGAAACCGGCACCGGTAAGGAAGTGGTCGCACGGGCGATTCACGACGCGAGCCCCAGGCGCGCGAACCATTTCGTAGCGCTCAACTGCGCGGCCATTCCAAGTGCTCTGCTCGAAAGCGAGCTCTTTGGCTACGAAAGAGGCGCATTCACCGGCGCCGTCGCTCAGACCGTGGGGCGCTTTCAATCCGCGGATCGGGGAACCTTGTTCCTGGACGAAATCGGAGATCTTCCCCTTGAGCTGCAACCCAAGCTCCTTCGCGCCCTTCAAGAGAAGCAGTTCGAGCGTCTGGGTGGCAATCGTACCTTTCAGGTTGACGTACGGGTGGTCGCCGCGACCAATCAGGATCTCGGACAAATGGTTCGAGAGCGTAAGTTTCGGGCAGATCTCTATTACCGGCTGAACGTGTTTCCGATGGCGCTTCCACCGCTCCGGGAACGGCGGGACGATATTCCGCTACTGGCCGAGCATTTTGTTCAAAAATTCGCAGCACAGCAGGGCAAGTCGATCGATGCGATCCCCGATGAGGTGCTGGCGGCTCTCAAACATCATGACTGGCCGGGGAACGTCCGGGAACTCCAGAATGTTATCGAACGAGGCGTAATCAGGACGACTGGCCGCGTGCTAAGCCCGAAAACGGCAGAGTGTTTGACAGGAGGCGCCGCGGGGGCGGTTCGCACACTTCCCGGGACCGAACAAATGAATGTCAGAACGCTCGCCGAGGCAGAGCGTGCGCACATCACCGCGACGCTTCGGGAAACTCATGGTGTAGTTTCCGGTCCCAACGGAGCCGCAGCGCAACTCGGCATACCGAGAGCAACCTTGATGTCCAGAATGAAGCGACTCGGCATTCCGAGCGTGGGGCGCCGAGGCCGGGTGCCGCAGTCTGGTCTGCGATTCCCGGAAGTGACGGATGGCCGCTTCTCGCATTTCGGAGGCAATTCTGCCGCCGATCTGCATGTGACTGCAGCCGTGGCGATCTAACCCGCACAATTGTGGCAGACACACTCATTAAGTCCCAGGCAGGCCCACGTTCAATGCTGACTGCGACCGGCTGTCAAACCCATCCCAGCAAGATGAGTTCGCGATGATACCGCCACAAGCCGCAATGTTCGTGTCGCTCAGATCGACGAGAATCTCGAGGAGAAGATGCCCACACCAGGCGATCGAATCAACGATTTTGAGACGCTTCAGCCGATCCTCACGCGCGTTGTCGAGACATTCTAGTATGTCGTCCTTGAGACCGAACGTGCAGGACCCTGCGACGGTCACCAGCGGCGGCTTTCCTCCGTCGTCCTGTCTTGAGCTCTTCCGATGTTCTTCAGCGAGGGCTTCATTCAGCGCATCCGAACAGGGCGGTACATCCGGACGGCCTACCCGTTCGGGATCGGCTGATAGAAGTGCGTGCATGGTCGAGCGCCTTTCGCGTCGATTTCACGCCGTTACAGGAAATGGGATCTGCGCATCGGCAGCAGACTGCGGACCCCGTGCTCCATAATCGGTATCCGCGATCGCGTGACCGCCGAGGATCAAGTCGTACGGCGCATCGTATTTGTCCATCACGCATTCAATGAAAACCATGCTCGAATGCGGAGAATCCAGGACTTTCTGCAGCTCATTGCTGGTGCGTGCAACGAAGGTCTCTGCTTTTTTGTCTCGACTAAAGACGTTCGGCAGTTCCGAATATCGCCAGTACGCAATGTCGTTGTACTTCGCGTCTTTGCCCAGAACGGCTCTCTCCACCGTGTATCCGGAGTTCTCGTTTACAAAAATGAAAGGCTTAAGATCGTGGCGCATAACGGTCGAGATCTCTTGAACGGTCATCTGGAGAGACCCTTCGCCGGTAAGCAAGATGTGGCGCCGTCCAGGGGATGCAAGGATGGCGCCGAGGAGTGCGGGTGTTGCATAGCCGATGGAGCACCAGACGTAAGCCCCTGTAATGTAGGTGCAGCCGTCCGGTATCGTCAATCGGCCGAACCCTGCACTCGAAGTTCCGTCTTCGACGACGATCACATCGCCGGGGCGGAGGAAGTTCTGTATCGCTTTCCAGTATGAGCCCTGGGTGAGCGGATCGTCAGACGGAACGAGTTCCACGCGCTTGGGTGGGCGCGGGGGCCGTTTGGCCGGGCCAACGCTCGAAGACAGGTCGAGAATCGACTTCAACAGCTCAGCGATGTAGACACCTTGATAATTTTTGTCCGCCGAGTCGACGTAGCTGGAGTTGAGATGAATCACGGATGCAGGCAGCTTGTCGGTAAAAAAACCTGTGGTCGATTCGACCCGCCTGTAACCGACCGTCAGCAGACAGTCACTTCCTTCGATTGATTCGCGGGTCGCGGGGGCGCTTGCAATACCGCCGTAGATCCCAATGAACTGCGAGGAACTTTCAGGCACAGCACCCTTTGCGCAGTTCACCGTCGCCACCTGCATCTGAAACCGCTCGGCGAGCTCCATGATCGGCGCAGAGATCCCAAAACGCATCGTATCGATATCCAGAAGGAATGCAGGCGACTTCGCGGCCTTCAATCTGTCAAAAATCATTGCAGCGCAGGCGTTCAGGTTTTGCGGTTCGCTCGGCGGCATTTCGAGTGCGAGCGGCCCCTCGGGCACCTCGACTTCGAGGTAGGAAATGTCCGAGGGTAGCTCCAGGTAGACGGGGCGTTTTTGGCGCCATGCCGTCAGGAGCAGTCGATCGATCTCAGCAACGGCATTCTCCGGGGTGAGTTGCGCCTGGGCCGCCGTCACCTCGGCGAGGATACGGCAGAGGTCTCCTTTTCCTCGTTCAGCGAGAGTGTGGTGCATCATATCGCCATGCTGAACCGACCGCAGCGGGAGGGAACCAGAAATCAGAATGACGGGAACATGCTCGCTGTAAGCGCCAGCGATGCCGTTGATCGCGCTCAGTGTTCCGACGCCGTGCGTCACAATCAGCGCGCCGATTCCATTGATCCGCGCGTAACCGTCTGCCGCGTAGGACGCGTTAAGCTCGTTGCAATTGCCAATCCAGGCCGGTTCACCCCGGTCTTCGAGCTGCTGCATCAGCGCCAGGCTGTAGTCCCCTGGAACGCCAAAAATGTGGCGCACGCCGGCTTCTTTGAGACGACGGAGTAGAAAATTTCCGATGGATTGCTTCATACATGTTCCTTTCTCGTTCGCTTATTTTGGAAGTGTGTGGTCATTTGCTTCGGTTTGCCTCCGAGGGCGATCGCTCGTTGAACGATGACCGCCCTGATCGTTTTATTCAGCTCGCCGACACCAATCGCAGAACTAAAGGCCAGCTCTTTCACGAAGCGCGAGAAGTCCCATCAGGACTTCGTTCTCCCGTTTACTGAGTTGGTCTACCGATCTGTTGCCCGCCTCATTCAAGACCCCGTCCACCACCGATTGCTTCAACGAATCCGTTACCGTCGGAGTGCTGAGTGTTTGGATCATGCCGGCGAGGGGCTGCATCAGGTGCTCCATAAAGTGGTGGATGCCGTTCGATCCACCGCCGAGATGCCATTGCAGACTTGGCCCCATCACGCCCCAGCGCAGACCGGGTCCATAACAGATCGCGGCATCGGCATCCTCAACGCTGAGCACTCCCTGCTGGACCAGATACAACACTTCCTTATAGAGCGCCGCCTGAAACCGGTTGGCGACATGCCCCGGTAGCGCCTTAAATAGGCGAATGGGCTTTTTTCCGATGGAGGCGTAAAATTCCATCGCTCGCTGAATCGTTTGCTCGGACGTTTTGGCTCCGCCCACGACCTCGACGAGCGGAATGATGTGGGGCGGGTTGAAAGGATGACCGATCACGCAGCGCTCGGGACGTTTGCAACCGGACTGTATCACGTCCATTGTGAGCCCGGAGGAACTCGAGGCGAGGATCGAATCCGGCGGTGTGGCCTCATCCATCTCGGCGAACAGCTTGATCTTGAACTCCGGCCGCTCCGGCCCGTTTTCCTGTACAAAATCCGCCTTGGCCAGCGCTTCTTGCATGCTGGGCGCGAAGGACAAGCGGTCCAGCGAGGTTTTCGGCGCAATCCCCGAGACCATCAGCAAGTCCCAGGCATCTTGCACGTACTTGCGAAGATTGACCTCCGCGTTGGGTGCGGGATCGGTGGCGACCACATTCAGGCCGCGCGCCAGATAGTACGCGGCCCAACTTGCGCCGATTACGCCGGTGCCGACGATCGCCACATTTTGAATCTTTCCGTTCTTTGCCACAATTGTTCTCCTTTTTCGGACGTCCCCTCTTTTAGCTCGCGCGGTGTTCCTCGACATCCTAAGCGCCTCAGGGGCGTTGCACAACGTGTTCACCAGAGAAGAGCGGGGCCCGCGAAGTGTGTGTTGGGTGACGCATGCCTCTACGCAGCAAATGCGAATTGGCCTCTCTAGGCCGCCAATCGAACCTTCTTCAGGTGTGGTGCAAGCTTTTTCTTCGCGTTGAAGACCCGCCACAAGAAAAATGCTGAACTGTTGACATCCCCGAGATTGAAGTCGACAACGGCTCACTTTAAATGAGAAGCGTTTTTCTTAACTTGATTGGCCAGGACGCCCAAGAATCCATCGTGATGGCCGTCTCTTGGAAATCTGGAGGAACAAGCAAATGGGCAGTGCAAATCGGATGATTCTAACTCGCCGGCAGTTTGGGAAAGCCTCGTTAGGTGCCGGCGGCAGCTTATTGGTGGCGGGAAGTTCTGCAGCGCTTCCTCAAGATATCGGGTCCCGGCCCGCGGTGAGAAATGTCGTGCTTACGCATGGCGCTTTCGCCGATGGCTCCAGTTGGAGCAAAGTGATTCCTTTGCTCGAATCCAAGGGCCTGAACGTGACGGCCGTACAGAATCCACTCACCTCCTTGTCCGAAGACGTTGCCACGACTCGAAGACTATTGGCGCAGCAAGACGGTCCGACCATTCTGGTCGGCCACTCCTACGCAGGATTCGTGATAACTGAGGCCGGTAACGCTCCTAACGTTGTCGGCATGGTGTACGTCTCGTCCTATGGGCCGGACCAGGGCGAGTCCCACGATGATTTATCGAAACAGTTTCCCGCCCCGGCCGGCATCTCCGCGATCAAGCTCGACGAAAACGGATTTCTGTGGATTGCGCGGGACAAGTTTCACGAAGTCTTTGTACACGATATCGACGCAGCTCAGGCGCGGATTCTCGCCGCGGTTCAAAAACCGGTCGCCAAGAAGGGTTGCTTCGGAATTCCAGTGACCGCGCCGGCGTGGAAATCGAAGCGGACCTGGATGCTGATCTCAACGGACGATCGCCTGATCAATCCTGACCTCCAGCGGTTCATGGCAAAACGAATGGGCGCCGTCGTCAAAACTGTTGCTTCGAGCCATGCTTCGCTCGTCTCTCACCCGATTCAGGTGGCGCAGCTAATTTTCGACGCGGCGCAGCACCAAGCATAAGCTCGCCAGGCTGCACCAGATAGCTATGGTTCGCCGACGTAAGAGGAATTGAAAGCCGTTCGGTTCAGACCGTAGGAATTAGCATCTCTACATCGCGCCAACCCTACCGTCAGCATGGAGATGCGATCCCATCTTTCTCCGGCCTCGGGAATGGCGGTCCCATTCGAGCGATATGGCGGCAGGTCCGCTGATCGCTTTCTCGAATGTCAAGGACACTCAATCCGGCGTCGGTTAATTCAATTGGGAAACCCGGGTCGAGCAGCATGTGTGGGAGCGGGGCTCGAGACTCTCGCCGATGTCGCATCGGTCGATGGCGAATTCAGCCGAACTGCAGTCTCGGTTTTCTGAAGCGACGTCGTCAGGGAAGATCGCGAGATCCGCCGCACAATCGGATCGACGAACCAGCGGAGCGCTAACGGAATATCGCGGCTGAGCGCGACTCCTTCGACCTCGATGTAGACGCCGCCATCGCGTTCTTCGAAGCGAGTTACGCTATGCAAACGCCATATCAGACCCGTTCCGTGGTCCTCTGGAAGAACGTGTTGAGACGGCGTGTCATAATCGGCGATCTCCTGAATGCAGGTAGATTCAGTGATGCTGTACAACCGGTGATCATCGATATGCTGGTACAGCGTCTGATATTCGAAATGGAGTGCCGTTTTCGCGACGACCGACTTGTTCATTATCGTCATCGAGAACTGGTCTCGCGCGTCGGTTGTGGAGATGCGCTTTGACTCTATAACGTTTGGGCGATAGAAGTCCTTGTAGCGATCGTAATTACGGACGACCGAAAGAATCCCATCGAGCGTAGTGCCCGGAAGGAAAACCGCAGCAGCCCAGTCATGGATTAGACCCGAAGGCACTTTCATCGGAACGTGAGGCCCGACCGGTGTCACAACGATTTCGCCGGCACGAACCTTGGCCATCTGCTCCGGGATTTCATCGCTTGAAAGGAACGTCGCTCCAGACGCAAGACGTGCCTGATTGCGTGCGTCAACAGTCTGGATATATTCCTCCCACCTCCGCAGCGTTTCCGGCTTCAGATCGGCCCCTAATATTGGCCCGGGCATAAGGCAGACGATTGCTCCAAACACCATGCGAAGTTTTTCAAGCTGCATCATTTGTAGATTCCTTCTTTTTCGAGACATCAGCGTCATCGTTAAGGCATCCGACGGGCCAAGCCAAAAGGAATTGAAAAGACGGCAGTTCACGATGGGATTCGTGCCTCGGCTAGGAGGTGTGCCGAAAGCTCGTCATTTTCCTGGCAATGGAGATTCAATTTTCGGCAATCCCGTGATGGCGGGAATTTAGAACCGGAGCTCGCGGTGCACAATCGAATCCTCGAGGAGAAGAACGATTGACAGCAACAATGACCCATTGGCCACGGTCCGCACGACCACGCGCTAATGGAAACTTGCGAACCGCCTCCGCCGTACAGCGAAAGTTACTATCGATTGCGGCGACCGAACGAAAGCACTTGCCATCGTCCGCTAGATCGCGCGCATCCGCTGTGGCGAAGCCTTTATTGTTCATCGCAAGGGAACTGGATTTCCCACCGGCGACGAGATGATTCAGGCTCGATAAACAAAGACCGGTCGAAGGGACATTGGAGGTTATGCTTTTTAAGGCTCGTCCGACGGCCCGCACGAGCCTATGATTGATCGCAAAGGAAAAACTTTGTATGGCAGTCGTTTGGGTTGCAGCAACTTGCGAAAACGCGTAGCATTGGGCACCCTTACTCGAATTCGTCTTCAACTCCGGTTCATCGCACACTGCTGTGCGCAGAACGTGCCTTGACGGATTGATCCAAAACGGAAATGCTCTCCGCGATCGAGCTCGCAACTAGGTTCGAAGTTACGGCACTTCATCGCGCGAGATCGCGCGATGTCGCGCGTCGCCAGCTACCGGTCGAATCGCGAACTGCCGGAAAATGAGCATAAGGCGCTGGTTGAGAGTGTAATCACGACTCGATCCGAAGCATCCGCTGTAATGCTTTGAAAATCTGCAGGCAGTTGCGAATCGATCGCGAACGTGATCCGATGCTGCTTTTCCTCATCTCCCTGGGGGCAATCGGTGTTATGGATGTTTAACCTTCTTAAACAAGATCGATCTTTCGATGCAAATCTGCATTGGGTTTCGCGATGCAAACGTAGGACAGGTGCGGGAGCGACCCACGAGAGAGCCGCGGCGAACGAGGCGGAACCGTGGCGGATAACAGCCACGGTTTTCGGGGTCGCTCCCGCACCTGCCCCGACGCGACGGCCGCCATTTTCAGCCGGAGCCACCGCGGTACGCCACTGTGATTATTCAGGACGTCGTGGACCGGCGGTGACTCCGCTTCCTAACTGCGATGGTGACTAAAGCTGTTGAGGCCCAGTCACCAGAGTCACCGTTGTGGAAAACCCTCTCGACTGACAGATCCGGTTGGTCGCCGATGGATTTTCGCTCACCCATGCGATCGTTCTCGGTGACCGGGCGCGCCGACCGCGATCGTGACCACGTAGTTCGGGAAGCGCGGTCACCGGGGTCACCGCATTGTTGTCTCAACGTGCGACATCGGGAGTTCAAAATTCATCGAAGTTGCGCAAACGGAGGAGTGGACGAACCGGTCCGTGACCCTCGCGAATCTGCTGCTACAACATGAATTCGAACAGCGAAGCCCTCCACGCGAAACGTCGAAATCTCACGAAAGTGTTCGATTTCGTACCTCGCCCTCTGGTTGAGGATTTCCACCGAGGCGCCACAATCTCGTGGTGCCGAGCACCGAATTCGCTGAGGTCGCTGCCTTGTTAGTGTGGAGAGCCGCCCTCAGGCAGCGGCTCCTTCGACGACGGTTCCGACCTTCGAGCGATCTAGCTTCGCGATCCCGGTGGCGCGGATCTCGTTGATGGACTTCTTCACGTCGGCCGACTTCTTGCCAGTGGCCTTCTGAACGTACTCGCGGCTGCGAATCTCACCTTCGATCTGAAGGTGCATTCCCTTGGTCAGGTTGGCGGCATACTCGCCGAGCCGGCCCCATGCGATGATCCGATGCCAGGTCGTTTCTGACTGCCGTTCGCCGGTTGCGCGATCCTTCCAACTCCGCTTGGTCGCGAGCGACAGCAGGGTGAAGGAAGCGTTGTTGCGAGTGGTCTTGACCTCTGCGTCTTTGCCAAGGAATCCGGTGAGTGAAACTCGATTTGCGTACATTGTCTGATCTCCTTTTTCTGCTCCCGAATGTCTCTCGGGGCACACCTCCCGAAGGGCGCGAGGCGCGCTGCTCCCAAGGCAAGGGCTGCATTTTCGGGAAGGGGACCCAAGCTCGCCTTGGGGAAGGAGTCCAGAAAAAGCAGAAGCCCACAGTCCGCCGGGCGCAGCTACCGCGCCGAAGCGGTGCCCGAGAGACTTAGGGGCAGATAGAGGGCGATCAGAATTATCTCGCAATGAGTTCATGAACGGATTCAGGGACGAAAGCTCGCGAGAAACGAGAGGCGAGATCGCGCTTTTCCACCCTTGGGCGACGAACGCCGCCGGGATTGAAGCAACGCCGACATACAGAAGAGGTCGGCCCAACGGAAGCTGCTTCGTCGAACACCGACCCCAATGCACCACCGGCATCAACTGCGAACCGAATAACATTGGACTCGCGACTCGAGAGAACGTATTCTACGCATGGAAAGATGTCCGCAGTCCGAATATGAAAAGCGACATAGCGAGCCCGGAACGTCTTCATGCCTTTAAATCTGAAGCCGCATTCGAGCCGACATTGACCAGCGAAGAAGCCGCCCGCCTACTGAACATTCACCCGAAAACTCTGCAGCGAATGGCGCGCAGGGGAGAGGTTCCGGCGCATCGCATCGGCGATCTCTGGCGGTTCCGCGCGTCGGAACTGGATGCGTGGTTTCGAAGCAAGCGTGGTAGACTCGAATCGCCACTCGTGCCGTGATTGACGAAAGGATTACGTTGATTACGCGCACAAGATATCAGTACGGAAGTTTGCAGCCGAAAATGCGAGCGAGCGGCGAGATGATGTGGGAATTCCGGTATTACGAAACCGACACGAAAGGCGGACGGCAGCGCCGCACCGCGACGGTCGGTTCGTTGGCCGATTATCCGACCGAATCCGCGGTTCGCAAGTCGCCTGACCTTCAAGCCCTGCTGCTGAGAATCAATTCTGAAGCGGCCCAACCCGGAGCGCCCGCGCCCACGTTCGGGGCGGTTCTCGCCCGATACGAAAAGGAGGAAATGCCAGAGCGTTATTCGACAAGCTCGGCCTACAAATCCAACATCAAAATTCACATCCGCCCGCGCTGGGCCGACACGCCACTGGCGGCCGTCAAGACCCTGGCCGTTGAGGATTGGCTGAAGGATCTCGCGCTCGCGCCTAAGACGAAGGCTCACATCCGAAGCCTCATGCACACGATTTTCCAGTGTGCCCGGCGGTGGGAGATGGTTGAGAAAAATCCGATCGAGCTCGTTCGTGTTCGAGGCGGTTCCAAACGTCTCCGAACGCCGCGAGTTCTGACAGCGGAGCAGTTCTGCCTGATACCGCCCCTGCTCCCGGAACCGTACCGGACGCAAGTCTGGATTGCAGGTTGCCTCGGGCTTAGGGCGAGCGAGATCATGCCGCTGAAGTGGTCGGACCT
>Ga0335073_10006279_pt1 | contig 16681 bp, 16 predicted proteins | sample Lox_Sample_22_FD_207093 | JGI IMG/M metagenome (GOLD analysis project Ga0335073, IMG submission 207093) | Soil microbial communities from Loxahatchee National Wildlife Refuge, Florida, United States - Lox_Sample_2.2 | ecosystem: Environmental > Terrestrial > Soil > Wetlands | place: USA... | reverse complement strand
CAAGCTACTGAAGAACGAGGTCAAGAAGTCATACGGACAGGCGCCCTAGCCGCCATATCGGCCGTACCTGCGGATCATCTGGCGGCGCATGGCCATCATCGCCGCGGGGTTCGGGCTGGGCTGCAGCGCGCCGCCCGCCGGCAGGTCGGCGGGGTCGACGCCCACGCCGAGCAGGGTGCGGGTCACCGCCTGCGCGGAGTCGAGCAGGTCGTCGAGCGCGCGGGCCAGGTGCGCGCCGGTGACGGCGGTCAGCGCCGGGTCGTCGTGCAGCGACTCAAGGACGGCGCGCCGGATCAGCTCCTTGATGAACGACGCCGTCGTGCCGTCGGTGCGCTCGATGGCCAGGTCGAGGTCCGCGCGCGTCAGGGCCAGCGGGACACGCTGACCGTAGAGCGCCAGCAGGCGCTCGCGGGCGGGAGCGTCAGGCAGGGCGATCTCGACGGCGACGTCGACCCGCCCCGGCCGCGCCGCCAGCGCCGGCTCGAGCAGGTCGGCGCGGTTGGTGGTCAGCAGGAACAGCAGGTCGGCGTCGGGGGCGGCGCCGTCCATGGCGTCGAGCAGGTCGAAGAGCACCGGGCTCGACGCCGGGCCGAAGGAGCGGTCCTCTGCGACGAGGTCGACGTCCTCGAGCACCACGACGGCCGGCTGCAGGGCGCGGGCCAGCTCGGTGACCGAGCCGACGACGATCAGGGACCGGCCGGTCAGCACCAGCCGCGTATAGCCGGTCATCGCGCCAAGCAGGTACCTGGTCGTGTGCGTTTTCCCGGTGCCGGGCGGGCCGTACAGCAGCAGGCCGCGCTTGAGGTGCTGACCGGCGCCGAGCAGCGCCGCGCGGTGGCCGGCGACCTCGAGGGCGTGCCGCTCGATCCGGGCCAGCACGGCGGCGGGCAGCACGACGTCCCCGCGGCCGATGCCGGATGGGGTCGCGAAACTCAGCTCGACGCCGCCCATCGGTCCCAGCGACACGTCGAGCAGGTGGCCGCGGTACACGTTGAGTTCGGACCGCAGCTCGTCAAGCTCGGCGAGCACGGCCTGCGCGACGCTGACAGGCAGGCCCGCCACCTCGACTTCGAGGGCCAGCTGATGCTCACCAGGACCCTGGATCAGCACGACGTAGCGGCCGCGAGTGTCGGTGACGAGGAGCAGGGCCAGGCGCAGGCAGCCGAGCGTGGACGCCGGGCCGTTCGGCAGGTCGACGAGAGCGGGCGGGGTCAGGCGCAGCGGCGGCAGGTCCTCGCCGGCGATCAGCTGCTGCAGCGACACGGCCGGATGGTGCGGCGGCACCGCGAAACCGCGGACCTCGACGGCCCGCCCCGCGCGCGCCGACCACGCGTCCACCGCGGTCTGCAGGTTGACGTGCTCGAACGGGGGCAGCTCCCTGGTGACAACGGAATGCTCGGCGCCGTCGGGCCCGAGGAAGCCGCGAGCCAGCTCCGAGACCTCGTTGGGTTCGTCGTCGGCCGCCCCGGAATGGATCCAGTCGAGGAACGCGCGGAACGCCGCCGCGAACTCCTGTGCCTGCTGGTCTGGCGCCTTGTCCGGCATGGGGTCAGGCTACCCTCCAGGACGGATGCGGCGGCCCCGGACAGACGGCACGGTCCGTTCGGGATCAATGAATTCATATTTTTCCGAACGGGACGCTTCTTCGCGTCAGCGGATACCGAAGAGCGCGGCCGCGTTGCCGCCAAGGATCGCCGTGCGGTCTCCGGCGGGCAGCGCCGCCGCGGTGGCGCGCTCCACCGGGTCGGTGACGCCCATGTCGAAGGGGTAGTCGGTGCCGAGCATCACCTTGTCCGCACCGGCCGCGTCCACGAGGTGGCGCAGCGCCCACGGGCTGTACACGAGGGCGTCGTACCAGATGCGGCGCAGGTAGGAGCTGGGCGGGTGGTGGCAGCCGCGCGCGTCCTCGCGGGCGGACCACGCGTGGTCGGAGCGGCCGATGTAGGTGGGCAGGAAGCCGCCGCCGTGCGCGGCGAGCAGCTTCAGCTCTGGGTGCCTGTCCAGCGTGCCGCCGAAGATCAGGTGTGACAGCGCCAGGGCGGTCTCGGCCGGCTGCCCGAACGTGTTGGCGAGGAAGTTCGCGCTGAGCCTGGTCCCGAGCGTGCAGCCCCACGGGTGGATGAACACCACCGCGCCGAGATCGGCGGCGGCCGCCCACACCGGGTCGAACACCGGGTCGGCGAGTTCGCGCCCGGCGACGTTCGTCGACACGCTGACGCCCTTCAGGCCCAGGTCCGCCATGGCGTGCTTGAGCTCCTGCACGGCCAGGGCCGGGTGCTGCAGCGGCAGCGTCCCCAGGCCGTAGAGCCTGCCGTTCCCCTGGGCGCAGTGCGCGGCGACGGCCTCGTTCACCGTGCGGGTGAGGATGGCGGCCAGGCCGTGCTCGGCCCAGTACCTGTGCATCGGCATCGGGCCGACGACCTGGATGTCCACGCCCATGGCGTCCAGGTCGTCCAGCCGCCGTCGCACGTCGGTGAGCTGTGGCCAGACTCGCTGGATCTGGGCGCGGTTGGCCTCGACGCTCGCGGCTGTGAACGATTCGCGCTCGGCCGCCTCGTCGGCGGCCTGCCTGGGATGGCCGGCGGCCAGTTCGTTGGCCCGCGGGACGAGCAGGTGCCCGTGCGCGTCGATCACCGGGTGCTTCGCGGGCGAGGCCATGGGTCAGGCCTGCGAGGCCGCGAGGAAGCCGAGCGTGGACTCCACGGCCTGCGCCACGTCCTGGCCGGTGTGAGGTTCGGCGCCCGTCTCCCAGCGCGCCAGTTGCAGCGAGTTCCTGACGACCCGCCTGACGCGGGGAAGCCGGCGGGCCATGAACGCCGGGAGCGCCCGGTCGAGCGAGGCGCCGGCGGTGACGACTTCGGCGAGGACCACGGCGTCTTCCGCGCACATGGCGGCGCCTTGCGCGATCAGCGGCGGGCACGCGTGCGCCGCGTCCCCGACGACGATGACACGGCCGCGGTACCAGGGATCGGGGACGAGGAGCCACTCGATCCTTGTGTGCGAGACGCAGGAGTCCGGGCCGATCGCCTGGCGGATCTCGGCCCAGGCGCCGCCGTAGCCGGCGGAGCGCTCGCACATCAGCTGCCAGGGCTGGCCCGCGCCGAAGTCGTCCCTGTCCTCGTCCGCGATGTAGGCGTAGCACTGGCTGGCCGAGACCGGGCTGAGGCCGGCCATGTATCGCGGGCCGCCGTCGTAGCGCTCGGCGCAGTCCATCCCGGCGGGGCGCGGCGCGACGACCCGCCAGATGCTCATGCCCGTGGTCCTGGGCTCTGTGCTGATGCCGAGCAGCGGGCGGATCGCCGACCTGATGCCGTCCGCCCCGGCGACCAGGTCGTAGCTGCCTGTGGTGCCGTCGGTGAACTCGACGTGCGCCTTGCAGGCGTCCTGGCTGAGCGTCTTGACGGTCAGGCCGAGCCGCACGTTGACGTCCGCGTCGCGGACCCGTTCGCAGAGCACGGCCTGCAGGTCCGAGCGCAGCGCGCCGAGGGTCGCGGGCAGCCGCGGGCCGCCGGTTCGCGGCGTCGGCACGTCGGCGATCAGCTCGCCGTCCGCGCGGAGCATCCGCACGTGGTCGAAGGGCACGCCCCGCTTGAGGACTTCGTCGAGCACGCCGAGCCGCGCCAGCGCCGCGAGCGCGTTGCCCTGCACGGTGATGCCGTGCCCGGCGCCGTGCCAGCGCGGGCTGATCTCCGCCAGGTCGACCTGGACTCCGCGCCGCGCCAGGGCGAGCGAGAGCATGCTGCCGGTGATCCCGCCTCCGACGACCAGCGCCGACCACACGGTCACCGGGTCGCTCCCCCATGTTCGCGCGCGGCCGGCTTGCCCGGCTTGCGGACGCACTGGTTGCGCTGGGTGCCGAGGCCCGTGATCGCGCCCTCGACCAGGTCTCCCTCCTGGAGGAACACGCCCCAGTGCGCGCCGTTGCCGGCCGGCGAGCCTGTGAGCACGAGGTCGCCGGGCCGCAATTCGGTCACCGAGGTGATGTATTCCAGGATCGCGGGCAGGTCGAAGAGCATGTCCGCGCATGACTCGTTCTGCCGCACGATCCCGTTGTGGGTCAGGGTGATCCGCATGGCGCGGGGGTCCCCGGCGAACGCCGCGGGCACCAGGTACGGGCCGGTGGGCAGGAAGGTCGGGGCGTTCTTGGCGGCGAACCAGTCGGTGCCGATCGCCTTCAGGTCGCTGCGGTAGACGAGGGAACGCGTCGTGATGTCGTTGCAGATCGTGTAGCCGGCCACGTGCTCGAGCGCGTTCTCGCGGGTCAGGTGGCGGGCGTTCTTGCCGATGACGGCGGCGAGCTCGAGCTCCCAGTCGTGCTGCGATCCGCGCTCTGGCAGCACGATCTCATCCCGGGGGCCGGTCAGGGCGCTCGGCAGCCCGGCGAACACGTACGGCGTGCCTTCGCGGGCCCGCTGGTCCATCATCGCTTCGGCCCAGGCACGGACCTCGGCCTCGGGGATGTCGGAGTTGTGCCCGGTTCGCGAGGAGTCCGCGCGCCGTTCGGCCATGACGATGTCGACGACGTGCGAGCGGTAGTTCGCGCCGCACTGCAGGATCTGCGCGGGGGCGACGGGGCAGCGCACGTCGAGTTCGGCCACGTCCGTCCAGTCGCCCCGCGCCGTCGCCGCGAGGTCAGCCAGGCGCGCCAGCGACGCGTCCCAGTCGGCGAGCAGGTCGTTGACTGTGCCGAGCGCCGATATGTCGAGCACGCGTTCCCCGCACACCAGGCCGGTGAAGGCGGCACCGGCAGCCGCGGCGCGACGCTGGAACACGCCGAGCGCGAAAGGCGTGACGGTCATGGGGTGGACATTAGGAGCGCGCGGCGCAAACGGGAAATGCTTGTTTGCAATGCCAGGCATGGCGCTGTGGCATACCACCCATCAACAGTCAAGATCGCTGACGGGGTGACCGCTGGCCCGCGGCGTGCTGTGATTGATCGTCGAACCAGCGTCGAACCGGAGTCGATCCGCCAGAGCACCGGAGCTAGCAGCATGCCCACCATTCCCCGCCGCGTCGTCACCGGGCACGACGAACACGGCGTTTCCGTCTTCCTGTCCGACGGCCCGCCGTCCGTGGTGCGGACCGCGCCCGACGGCGCGCTGTTCTACGAGCTCTGGGGCACCACCGCGATGCCGGCGCCGCTGCGGGCCGCGGAGCCCGACCCGACGCAGGGCTCGCTTGCCGTGCCGCCCGCGCCGAACGGCACCAAGATCCGGATCAACGAGTTCCCGCCCGGCGTCGTGTCGCCGATGCACCGCACGCAGTCCGTGGACTACGGAATCGTGCTCGAGGGCGAGGTCGTGCTCGCGCTCGACGACAGCGAGGTCGTGCTCGGCCCGGGTGACATGGTCGTGCAGCGCGGCACGAACCACCGGTGGGAGAACCGTTCCGGGCGCACCGCCCGGATGGTGTTCATCCTCGTCGACGGCGTCTTCACAGAAGAACTGCTCGGCGCGGTTGGCCGCGATGTGCTCGGCGGACTGCTGCACGACCCTTTGACTACGCACGAAGAGAAGACACTGCACGAAGAGAAGACACTGCACGAAGAGACACTGCACGAAGAGACACTGCCTGGAGGGAATCAATGAGTCGGGACATGCACGGCCGGACGGTCATCATCACCGGGGCCGCGCGCGGGCAGGGCGCCGCCGAGGCGGAACTGCTTGTCCGCGCCGGGGCTCGGGTCGTCGGCGCGGACATCCTCGACTCCGAGGGCGAAGCGCTGGCCAAGCGGCTGAGCGCCGAAGGCCCAGGGGTGATGGAGTACCGGCACCTCGACGTGAGCCAGGAAGAGGAGTGGGCCGGGCTCGCCGCGTACCTCGCTGGCGGCCCTGTGCACGGGCTGGTCAACAACGCGGGCGTCCCGTACCGGGCGCGGCTGCTCGAGATGGACACCGAGGGCTGGAACCGGGTGCTGGCGATCGACCTGACCGGCGCCATGTTCGGCATCCGCGCGATCGCGCCGCTGATGCCATCCGGCGCCGGCGCCGCCATCGTGAACATCGGCTCGATCGCCGGGCTCACCGCGCACTTCGCCGTCGCCTACACCGCCGCGAAGTGGGGACTGCGGGGCCTGACGAAGGTGGCCGCGCTCGAACTCGCGCCGCGCGGGATCCGGGTGAACATCGTGCATCCCGGGCCGATCGAGACGCCGATCCTGGACGGGGCGAACCCGGCGTTCCTGCGGGCGTCGCGGGAGCAGACGATGCTGGGCAGGAACGGGCAGGCCGAGGAGGTGGCCGCCGTGGTGGTCTTCCTGCTCTCCGACGGGGCCTCGTACATCACCGGGGCGGAGATACCCGTCGACGGCGGGCACACCGGGCACGGCGGGGCCAAGGTCATCCTGGACGCGGTCGAGGCTTCGGCCCGAGGCTGACCGCGGCTCAGGCCGCCACCGCTCCGTCGCCGCCGTCGATCGCGATCTCGGCGCCCGTGATGAACGCCGCGTCGTCGCTCGCCAGGAAGGCGGCGAGCTTGGCGACCTCGTGCGCCTCGCCGTACCGGCCGAGCGGGATCTTCGCCAAGATCCCTGGCAGCGGCCCGTCCGGGTCATCGATGAAGCGCGCGGTCTCCGGCGTGTAGATCAGGCCGGGCAGGATCGCGTTCGCGCGGATCCCGTGCTGGCCGCCCGCCGCGCACAGGTGCTTGGTCATCGCGAGCACACCGCCCTTGGCGGACCCGTGCGGCACCTGCCCGACGAACCGCGCGCCGAGCTTGGCCGCGATCGACGCGACGTTGACGATCGAGCCCCCACCGCGTTTGACCAGTTCCGGCCAGGCGGCGCGGACCGAGTACCACACGATGTCCAGCTCGTTGGTGATCGTGAACCGCCAGTCCTCGTCGGACAGCTCCATCAGCGGGCCGTTGCGCAGCGCGGACGCGTTGTTGTAGAGGATGTCCACGCCGCCGAAACGGTCGACCGCGGCCGCTACCCAGGCTCGCGCGCCCTCGCTCGTGGCGAGGTCGACCGGCGCCATGGCCGCCATCACCCCGCCGGCCTCGGCGACAAGCGCGACGGTCTCCGCGCTGGCCGCCTCGTTCAGGTCGCAGCCGAACACCCGCGCGCCCTGCGCGGCGAACACGAGCGCCGCGGCACGGCCCATGCCCCGCCCGGTGCCGCTGATCAGCGCGACCTTGCCGTCGAGCTTGCCCATGGGTTCGCTCCTCCTCGTGCCCGGTTGACGCGTCGTGGTCCCGGCGACAGTAACAAGGAGCACTCGAGCACGGGAAATCACGCAAAGGTATGCCACGTATTGGAGGCCGGTACGAGGCCGGGCAGCGGGGACTGACCGTGGTTACCAGACTTCGGCGCCGCACTCCGCGCAGGCATGCCCATCCGCGGACCCCTGCGCATGCTTGCACGACGCGAGCCGCTCGATCTCGACCTGGAGCCCTGCCAGTTCGGCCAGCGTCGCCTTAAGCTCCGCGCGCAGCCGCGCCTTGTCATCGACTATCCCGACGACGACGACCTCCGCCTCAGGCTGTCGGCTGTCGCGCTGGGGCTCACCACCCGGCTCTGACATGACGCAAGGCTAGACCCGCGTTACCTATTGGTGATGCTGTTTCAGAGTCTTTCGCGACATCGTGGTTATTGTTGTCCGATGTCCGCGCTGACCGATGGCGCGAGGGCCAGGAGCGGGGGTATCCATCCGGCGGGCTTGCCGCCCGGGGGCCAGCGGACGCGGAGCACGACGCTGAAATCGCCCTTCGGAGCAGGCAGCCAGTTGGGCTGCTGTGCCTGCGCTGGCGGGCTCGCCTGGACGTAAAGATCGACATCGCCGTTTGCGGCCGTGATCAATTGCCCGCTTGAGGTGCCTACTGAAAAGCGCATCAAAGCGTTCGGGAAGAGGCGGTCCTGGTCGCTGTAGAGCGTCACCGACCATGCTCCGCCCACGCCCGGCAGCTGGCCGGCGGGCATGTGCAGGACGTAGCCGCGGCTTCCGTCCAGCGCCTCCCCGTCGAGGCGCGCGAGTGTGTACTCCTCGCCCTGAGGGAGCCCGCGCAGGAATTCGACCGCCACCGGATACTCGGGCCGGGAAACGTATCCGCTGTGGTCGCACACTCCGACGGGCTCCCCGGTCCGCGGGTCGACATCCAGTGTCAGCGGGTCCGGCAGCATCTGCCAGTCAGTGCAGGCGGGCGACCCCAGCGCGATGTCGGCACCGATCGGGTCGGTCTGCGCCCACAGATTCAGCCACCGCTTGCCGGTCTGTTCCCCGACTTCCTCGAGCACGGGCACGGAGAAGTAAGCGGGAAAGCCCCGGGCATACAGCCGCCGGAGCGGGGAGCCGAACGTGAGCAGCGACACGCGCTGCAGCACACCGCCATGGTCGTCATCCTGGGCGAGGCGCAGCACCGCCGCGGCGGTCAGCACGCTGCCCTGGCTATGCCCGGACAGGACCAGGAAATCGGTGTCTTCGTCAGTCAGCGCCGCGATGCGGTCGGCGAGCTGGGGGATCGCGCGCTGCGCGGAGCAGGCCGGCGTGAGCGGATGGTTGGCCCGCGGCCAGAAGGTCGTGACGTCCCAGAGGATCCCCACGATGCGGCGGGTGGACTGGTTGCGGAAGGCCAAGTAGGCGACGACGACGAGCCCGACTGTCCCGGTCGTGATGACCCACGCCCCGCCCGACGCGGCGACCCGGATGAATTCCGGGTCGGGGAAACCCAGGAACCAGCCTGGCAGGAGGAGCAGGGGGCTCAGGCCCGCGACAACGAGAAGCATCCACGGCAGCGTCTCTACCGACTGGGCAAGGATCTTCCAGCGGGCGGCCGCCCTGGCGCGGGACTGTATTTCCGCGAAGGTCGATCGCTCTTCGGCGTTCTCGGCTGGGTGTGCGGCGAGGACTGCCTGCGTTTCGCCGCCAGTCCGGCGCGCGAGCCTGCAGGCCACGTAGCCCGCATAAAGGAAGATCATCGCGATGGTCGCCAGTGCGTACGCGTCGATCCAGGTGAAGAAGTCAGGCAGCGCGGCACGGGAGTCCGCGCCCGGCACTTGTCCGGTCGGCAGCCGGTCGGCGACCCACAGGCTATAACCGGCGCTCTGGCTAAGACCAAGCAGCCAGCCAAGCGCCACCGCTACCACGGCGAACATCCCGCCGAGAAACGGTCCCCACCGCCGGCTCGCGGCGCGATCCTCGGCGGGCAGGGTGGCGCCCGCGTCAGCGTCCGCGTGCGCGCGCGCGTGCGCGAAACGCCAGGCGAGCCAGCCCACGCAGCCGGCTAGCAGGAGCAGGACGATGCCCTGCCCGAAAGTCAGCCAGCCCAGCGCGCCTTGCGCGTAAGGCAGCATGGGGTGGCTGCCCTGTGGTTTGGCGGGCATGTAAACCGCGGTGACGGTCAGGCTGGCGAGCAGCAAGCCGACCGCGGCGAGGTTGATCCAGCGGTACCCAGTGGTCCGGCGCCAGCCTTTGCCGCCGCGGCCGAACCGCTGCCAGGTGGACAGCCCGAAGACCGCGGCCAAGACGGCCAGGTTGGCGCATACGAGGGCGATGGCGACGGGATTGTGATCGCCCTGGGGCCGCAGCGCCGCCAGAGCTCCGCTGGCCACCGCCCCGGTCGCCGCGCACCAGGCGACGGTGTGCAGGCAGCGCAGCCATCTGGTCGAGTGATCGACCTCCCAGAACTTGGGATCGCCAAGCACAGGGCGGGCACGAGTGATCGACACCAGCGGGCTGTCCATCGGGTCGCTGTCGCGCAGCGGCTTGAATCGGGCGTTGCCGGCAAGCAGCAGGACCAGGAGGACCAGGAGCGACAGGGCCCCGGCGATGGCCAGCCGCGGGCCCGGATCGTTCAGGAACCTGCCCAGCGGGTCGTGCCGTTGCAGGGTGGCCAGGCAGGCGGGGTTCGCGCCGCACTGCCAGGCGCCCAGGTCCATCGCCACCTCCGCCCCGGCCAGCGCCAGGGTCACGGTGAATGAGAGCCCGAGCACACGCAACAGTGAGACGGCGGCATAGGAAACGGCCTTGTCACGGCCGTCGCCGCGTGTGTAGGGCGGCAGCATCCAGTGCGCGAGGTTGACCAGGGAAAACGGCACTAACAACAGCCACAGTGCCTGCCGCGACGCGCGGGAGGTGAGGCCGCCCCAGCTGAAGGCTTCGATCCGGTGCAGGTGGGGGACGTCTTCCAGGCTCCCGCCGAGGCGCCATCGCCGCCAGAATCCGGACGTGGCGTTCCCGTGCACCAGGGTGACCACCGCTGCCGGATAATCCAGGATGCTCTCCGGCGGCGGCCCGGATACCCCATGCACCCTCAACTCGGTGAAGCCGTCGGTTGTCTCGTCGACGTAGGCGAAGCGCTGCAGCGGCTCACCTTCCCAGTCGGGTCGGCCGACCGGGTACCCCGTTGTCTTACCCATGGCAGGAACCCCCGTTCCCCGGAAATCTTCGAACAGCAGTCATGCGGGCACTTCTGATATCCCGGCATGACTCCACTTGAGCGACACTTACTACATCTTCGCCTTTTGCGCTATACCTTCCTGGCCCGACCTTCCTAGCCCGACCTTCCTGGCCCGCGGCTGGTGTGAAATAGCTGGGCCTCGCGCATGGTTGGCACGATGCGTCCCCGCGAGCCCGCAACCAGCGGGCGGCGCCATCAGTGAAGGAGCTGACGTGTCGGACACCTACCGCAAGGACCCCGAGGCCATCGCCCGGCTGACGCCGGAGCAGTACCAGGTGACCCAGCATGATGCCACCGAGCCGCCATTCCGCAACGAGTTCTGGGACAACCACGAGCCCGGACTATACGTCGACGTGGTCTCCGGCGAGCCCCTGTTCGCCTCGGTGAACAAGTTCGACAGCCACACGGGCTGGCCGAGCTTTACCGTCCCTGTCAACCCGGGGAACGTGGTGGAGCGCCGTGACTTCGGCTACGGCATGATGCGCACCGAGGTCCGTTCCGCTCACGGCGACAGCCACCTCGGCCACGTGTTCCCGGACGGCCCGGCCGATGAGGGCGGGCTGCGCTACTGCATCAACTCCGCGGCCCTGCGCTTCGTCCCGGTCGCTGACCTGGAGCGCGAGGGTTACGGTGAGTACAGCAAGCTGTTCGAGACCACAGATGACAGGAGTGCGTCATGACCAGTCAGCCTGAGACGGCCATCCTGGCCGGCGGATGTTTCTGGGGCGTCCAGGAGCTCGTGCGCAAGCTGCCCGGCGTGATATCGACGCGGGTCGGCTACAGCGGCGGCGACGTGCCCAACGCCACCTACCGGCATCACGGCACCCACGCCGAGGCCATCGAGATCGTCTTCGACCCAGAGCGGATCTCCTACAGGGACCTGCTGGAGTTCTTCTTCCAGATCCACGACCCGACGACCCGCAACCGGCAGGGCAACGACATCGGGGCCAGCTACCGGTCGGCGATCTTCTACCTCAGCGACGAGCAGAAGCGGGTCGCCGAGGACACCATCGCCGACGTCGACGCCTCCGGCCTGTGGCCGGGCAAGGTGGTCACCGAGGTCACCCCGGCGGGGCCGTTCTGGGAGGCCGAGCCCGAGCACCAGGATTACCTCCAGCACTACCCCGACGGGTACACCTGCCACTTCGTCCGGCCGGGCTGGAAGCTCCCGCGCCGCGCGGAGCACGCCAAGCCGTAGCCGAACGCTGCCATCGGGCCGCGGATCGCGGCCCGATCAGCCCTTCCAGTTGAGCACGCGGCGGACCGAGCCGCCGAAGAGCCACTCCTTTTCCGTCCGCGAGAGCTGGCCGGAGTCGAGCAGGTAGTACAGGCATTGCGCCCAGCTGTTGCCGTTCTGGTCGCGCGCGATGGTGTAGTCGCTAGCCCACATGATGCGCTCGACGCCGAAGGCTTCGATCGCCTGGCGCAGCAGCGGCAGCACATCGGTGTAGGGATAGTCCTCCTCGGACAGCAGGCCCGGTCCGTGGCACCACTTCAGGGCCACGTTCGGGTACCGCGCCATCTCGCAGACACGCGTCAGTTCGGCCAGGCGGTCGTCGCGAGACCTGGTCAGTGAGCTCTCCATCGTGATCGGCAGCTGGCCTATCCGCAGCGGCGCGACGCCGACGCCGCAGTGGTCGACGATGAACCACAGGTTCGGGAACTTCTGGATGTAGGGCAGCAGGAGTGGCGCCCGGCTGGGCACCCAGGCGAACACCGGGACCTGGTGGCGCTCCGCGGCCGCGAACAGGTCGTCGAATTCACCGCGTTCGAGGCTGTCCACCGCGCCGGTCTGCGGCACAGGGACGATTCGCATCGAGTTCGCGCCCGGGCGGGTCTGGACTTGCGCGGTCAGCCGGTCGAGTTCCGGATCGCGGAAGTCCACGACGACGTGATAGGTGAAGCGGTCGGGATGCAACTCCACCGCGCGCTCAGAGAACGGATAGGGCGAGCGGATGGCGCCGTTCGGGAGTTCTTCGCCAAGCGGCCGGAACTTCGAATCGAATCCGTGAGCCTCGCCGATCAGCACCTTGTCGATGCCTACCGCGTCCATCGCCTGAATACCCGTGGCGATAACCGAATCGATCGAAGCGGTTTTCCAGTCCGGGCCGAGCTGGTTGAGGTGAACTTGCGCGTCAATGATCTCGATCTCGGGGGCCATGATGATCATGATCCACCCGATCACGGGCGGGCTCAAGGACTGTCCGACGAGCAGGCAGTAGCATCAAGATCGTTTCCCGGGGGGTGACCTGGCGGCACCTGGTGGCGACCACCAATGATCGCCGGACGAATTGGAGGAGCTTATGCGGATTCTCGTGCTCGGCGCCGGATTCGGCGGCTTGGAGCTGACCACCCGGCTCTCGGACGAACTCGGCGACGACATCGACATCGTGCTGATCGACAAGGCCGACGGATTCGTGTTCGGCTTCTCCAAGCTCGACGTGATGTTCGGCCGCACCACGGCACAGGCGGTCTCGCATTCCTACCGCGACCTGGTCAAGCCGGGCGTCCGGTTCGTCCAGACCACGATCCGGTCCATCGACCCTGTGCGGCGCCGTGTGGAGACGGACGCCGGCCCGTTCGAGGCCGACGTGATGGTGGTGGCCCTGGGGGCCGACCTCGATCCGGCGGCGACACCCGGACTTGCCGAGGCCGGCCGCGAGTTCTACACCGTCGACGGCGCCTTCGCCACCCGCGACGTGCTGGACTCCTTCGACGGCGGGCGGGTCATCGTCGGCGTCACCTCCACGCCGTTCAAGTGCCCGCCTGCCCCGAGCGAGACAGCGCTGATGCTGCACGACTATCTCGTGGCGCGAGGGCTGCGCGGCGCGAGCGAGATCTCACTGGTGATGCCGCTCGGCACACCGATCCCGCCCTCGCCCGCGGCATCGCAGGCACTGCTCGCGGCGTTCGCGGAGCGGGGAATCGGCTGGTACCCGGATCGGCTGGTGCTACGCCTGGACCCGCGGCGCCGGGTGGCGATCCTCGCCGACGGTGCGCAGCTGCCGTTCGACCTGTTCCTTGGCGTGCCCGTGCACGTGGTACCGCCTGTCGTCGCGGAGTCAGGGATGTGCGTCGACGGCTGGATCCCCGTCGACCCGCTCACCCTTGAAACCGCGTACCCGGACGTCTACGCGGTCGGCGACGTCACCAGCGTCGGCACGCCCAAGGCGGGAGTCTTCTCCGAGCGGCAGGCGTCGGTCGTCGCCGATCTGCTGATCGCCAGGCGCGGGCGCGGCCCGGGGGCGGCCTACGACGGCAAGGGAATCTGCTACATCGAGTTCGGGCACGACCGGGTCGCGCGCGTCGAGGTGACGTTCCGCAGCGGAGAACGCCCGAGCGGACAGTTCGACGAGCCGTCCGACCTGCTGCTCGCCGACAAGGCCAACTTCGGCACCAGTCGCGTGCGGCGCTGGTTCGGCCGTGACTGGACCAGCTACTGACCCTTTCCGACCTGCGCGGTCAGTTGCCGGCCCTTGTGCCAGAGCGCCGGGGCTGGTTAGCAGGAGATCCGTACGCTCGTGATTCCATGCCGCGCCGCTCGGTGCGATGCTGCAAGGGTGATTGCGCGTTTCGCTGCGGTGGCCGCAGTGATTATCTTCGCCGCTGGGTGTACTTCCGCGGCCAGCCATGCTCCGGCGACGCCTACGTCGCCGGCCCGCACGACCTCGGCGCGGTTCAACGAGGCGGGCCTGATGTTCAGGTATCCCGCCAACTGGCAGGCCGCCACCTGGACCGATGACGTCTCCGCCGACTCATGGATGATCGTGTCCCTGAGCACTACCGCGCAGCAGGACCCCTGCGTCTCGTCCCTGACCATCGGCGGCGGCAGGGTCCAGGCGATTTGCCGGCAGCCGGTCGTCGCCCTCCCGCCGGGGCGGATGCTTGTTATGTGGTCCGAGCATGGCCTGCGGAACTGGCACGAGCCCGTGATGACCACGATGGTCAGCGGACGCCTGGCCAGCGAGACATATTCGATGGAGAACTGGTGCAAGCGGCTCGGCGGCTCAGCGACCATCACCGTCGTCATACCCCGCTCGCTGGCCGACAACTGGTACCAGATGGACGCCTGCTTCCGCGGCCCCGCCCTGGCGGCCTCCGAGGCGCAGGTAGCGGCCATGCTCAGCTCTGTCCAGATAGCCCACGGCTGGTAGTGGTGCCGGCGGAAGCCAGGTGTTCGACATGCCAGACCTCTAAAGTCCTTCACCGCCTCCTCCCGGCAGACCCCAACGGGCAAACGTCGCCGGTCGCGGCGCTAGCTGCCGGACTCGACGAGACCATGCAACCAACTGGAGCGTGGCCGCCCTCTAAGGAGGCGAGGAGGTGGAGATGGGCGCCGAATCGGACGACGAGTTCCGGGACTTCATGCGGGGCAGGTGGTCTGCCATGGTCCGCTTGGCGTACACGCTGACCGGCGACCAAGGGCACGCCGAGGACATCGCGCAGGCGGCGTTCTCCAGTGCCTACTCGGCCTGGGGGCGGGTCAGGCGGGCCGGCGACCCGGACGCGTACGTGCGGGCCATCGTGATCCACGAGAACAGCAAGCGGTTCCGCAAGCAGCGCGTCCGTGAGGACCTGCGCGCCGCCGTCCCGGAATGCGGCACCGGCGCTGACGAGAGCCTGGCCGACCGGGCGGCGCTGCGCGACGCGCTGAGCAGGCTCGGCCCGCGCCAGCGCGCGGTGATCGTGCTCCGCTTCTGGCTGGACATGTCAGAAGCCGCCACCGCTGAGGCGCTCAACTGCTCAGTCGGCACGGTCAAGAGCCAGACCTCCCGGGCGCTGGCCACCCTGCGCAAGCACGCCGACATCACGGAGGGCGAACTACGATGACCGGACTACACGAGGCTCTCGACGACATCGCCGCCGAGATCACGCCCATCGACCCGCCGGTCGAACTGGCGATCCGCCTTGGCCGCAAGAAGAGGCACGGGCGCCGCATCGCGGCGATCACCGGAACGGCTGGCGCCATGGCCCTGACCGCCGCCGCGCTGGTCGGCATCCCGGCACTGACCGGCCCGGCGTCCACTCCGACGCCCATTCCCGGGACTGCCAGGGGCGCCGGCATCCCGCTGGCGCGGCCGGTCCTGCTTGAGTCTCCGCAGGGCAGCGCGAAGGAGTACGGGGACGCTCACCTGGTGAACACCGCCACGCTACGGCTGTTCCGGCGGCTCACCTGTACCCCGATGCCGGGCGGCCTGAGCGGCGCCGTCACCAATGACGCCTGGAAGGCGACCGTGGGCTACACCGCCGCCCAGTGGAACGCGGCCGGAAGCGAGGTCGTATCCTGCGACGCATCCGGAGGCAAGTACGTCCTCGGCAAGGCCGTGATCCTCGACTCGCAGGTGACGTCCGCGACGGCCCAGCACGTGGAGAACACTGGCCAGTGGGTCGTGGACGTGACACTCAACAGCGCGGCCACCGCGGCCTTCGCGCAACTGACCACCAGCCAGGCCACGCGTTACTACCCGGCTAGCCAGCGCAACTGGAACGACGCGGTGCTGGCCTCCACCGCCTTCGTCATCAACGGGGACGTACAGTCCAGTCCGCTCACCGAGGCGCCGATCACGATCGGCAAGCTCATGATCGCCGGGCCGGCGCCCGGCGGCCTCACCGAGGCCGAGGCCCAAGCCCTCGCCGCGCAACTCAGCTAGGCGCGCGCTAGCAGGACCCAAACTCGGTGCCCGGTGTTCCCGCGGGTCAGAGCTACCGCACGTCGAGCCCGGTGACGGCGCGGCCGATGAGCATCCGCTGTATCTCACTCGTGCCCTCGAAGATCGTGAAGATCTTCGCGTCCCTGTGCCAGCGTTCGACGGGGTACTCGCGGGTGTAGCCGTTGCCGCCGAGGATCTGGATCGCCTGCTCGGTCACCCGCACGGCGGTCTCCCCCGCGACCAGCTTTGACATTGACCCCTCGGCCGCGGTGAATGGCAGCCCCCGCCGTGCCATCCACGCCGCCCGCCAGGTGAGCAGCCGCGCGGCGTCGACCGACGCGCGCATGTCGGCGAGCTGGAAGGCCACGCCCTGGTTCTGCCCGATGGGCCGTCCGAACTGCATCCGCGTCCGCGAGTACTCGGTGGCGTACTCCACGGCGGCCCGTGCCACGCCGACCGCCATCGCGGCCACCGACGGGCGGGACGCCTCGAACGTCTTCATCGCCGCCTGCTCGCCGCCGCGCTTGCCCTCCCGGATGCGGGCGAGGCGTTCGTCGAGCTTGTCCTTGCCCCCGACAAGGCACCGCCCCGGTACGCGCACGTCGTCCAGGATCACTTCAGCGGTGTGCGAAGCC
>Ga0335073_10006278_pt1 | contig 16682 bp, 14 predicted proteins | sample Lox_Sample_22_FD_207093 | JGI IMG/M metagenome (GOLD analysis project Ga0335073, IMG submission 207093) | Soil microbial communities from Loxahatchee National Wildlife Refuge, Florida, United States - Lox_Sample_2.2 | ecosystem: Environmental > Terrestrial > Soil > Wetlands | place: USA... | reverse complement strand
TCCCGAGCTGTGCCGGCTGTACCAGGCCGTGGCTTCCGGCGGCCAGCCGCCGCCGGGCGTGCTGCAGTTGCTGGCCGATTCCAGCCCTGCGACGGTGCTGTCGCAGCTGCGCGCGCCGGTGCTGCTCACCCAGGGCCAGCAGGACTCGCTGTTCCCGCTGAGCGAGGCGGACGCCAACGCCCGGCAACTCTCCGCGGCCGGCGCGCCGGTCAGCGTCCGCTGGCGCTCCGGCGGTCACGACGCGCCCGGTGCCGCCGCCGACGTGACCGGGTGGCAGCGGCAGTTCTTCGACGCCGAACTGCGCGACCGGGGCAGCGTGCCGGGCGGCTTCCTGATGTCGCAGATCGGCGCGGGCATCTCGGCCAGCGACGGCCGGACGGTGGACACCACCCTGCGGGCGCCGGACTACCCAGGGGTGAACGGGGTCGGCGGCTTCGATACCGCCACGCTGCCGCTCACCAGCGGCCCGGCGCAGCAGGTTGTCGCGCCGGCCGGGGGCACGCCGGCCGCGGTGTCCAGCATCCCCGGCCTCGGCGGCGTGCTCGGCACCGCGGCCGGGCTGTCGGGCGTGCTCGGCGGCACCGGGCTGTCGGCGGTCCCGGGCCAGGTTGCGCGGTTCGCCACCGCCCCGCTGGCCGAGCCACGGCTGGTCGTCGGAGCGTCCGGGGTGCGGCTGGCGGTGACCGCCGGCCGGACCGGTTCGGTCACGCTCTTCGCGTCCCTGCACGACGTCGCCCCGGACGGCACCGACACGCTGCCGGCCCGGCTGGTGTCACCGGTGCGGCTGGCCGGCGCGCCCGGCGCGGTGCACACGGTGAGCGTGCAGCTGCCCTGGATCGTGCAGCAGATCCCGGCCGGGCACCGGCTGGTGGTCGAGGTGTCGTCCACCGACTTCCAGTACGCGCTGCCCGCCCAGGCCGACAGCTACCGGATCGGGCTGGCGGCGGGCACGCTCACCGTCAGCACGCTGCCGACCAGCCAGGTGCGCTCGGGTGACGTGCTGGTCTGGGTGCTGCTCGCCGCGCTGGTGCTGCTGCTCTGCGCCGGGTACGCCGGCTGGCGGCTGCGGGCCCGCCGGCCGCCGCCGCCCGATCCGGCGCTAGCCACGGTGCCGGTCGTGGTGCGCGACCTGCAGAAGGTCTACGCCGACGGGTTCCGGGCGGTGGACGGGGTCAGCTTCCGGGTCGAGCGCGGCCAGGTGCTCGGGCTGCTCGGCCCGAACGGGGCCGGCAAGACCACCACGCTGCGGGTGCTGATGGGGCTTATCCTGCCCACCGCCGGGGCGGTGCGGGTCTTCGGCGAGCAGGTGGTGCCCGGGGCGCCGGTGCTGTCCCGGCTCGGTGCCTTCGTCGAGGGGCCGGGCTTCCTGCCGCACCTGACCGGCCTGGAGAACCTGCGGCTGTTCTGGGCCGCGTCCGGCCGGCCGGTGGCCGCCGCGGGCTTCGACACGGTGCTCGAGATCGCCGGCCTCGGCGCGTCGGTGCACCGCCGGGTGAAGACCTACAGCCACGGCATGCAGCAGCGGCTGGCGATCGCCCAGGCGATGCTGGGGCTGCCCGAGGTGCTGATCCTGGACGAGCCGACGAACGGGCTCGACCCGCCCCAGATCGCCGAGATGCGCGAGGTGCTGGCCGGCTACGCCGCGACCGGGCGCACCGTCATCGTCTCCTCCCACCTGCTGGCCGAGGTGGAGCAGACCTGCACCCACGTGGTGGTCATGCACCGGGGCCGGCTGGTCGCGGCCGGGTCGGTGGCCGAGGTGGCCGGCGCCGGTGCCATGCACCTGTCGGTGCCCGAACCGGAGCGCGCCGTCGCGGTGCTGGCCGCGGCCGGCATCCCGGCCTCGGCGGTGCCGGCCCGGCGGGCACTGGAGGACGTGTTCCTCGACCTGATCGGAGAGCGCGGTGACTGATCGCGAACCTGGCGCGCCCGACACCGTTCTGGCCTCGACCCGGCGCGGCGTGCACGACCGGCTGGCCGCGCTGCCGCCACCGGAGCCCGCCGGCGACTTCCGGGCCGGCCGGACGCTGCCGCTGCGGGTGGAGTTCCGGCGGCAGCTGAAGCGGCGGCGCACCCAGTGGACGTTCGGGCTGCTGCTCCTGCTGCCGATCGTCATGGCCATCGCGTTCCAGATCGGCGGGTCGTCCTCGAACAGCTCGCGCGGCCAGTCGGCGCTGCTGAGCGTGGCGACCGACAGCGCCGGCAACTTCGCGTTCTTCGCCGAGTTCGCGGCGATCGGCTTCCTGCTGGTGGTGCTGGTCGCGATGTTCTGCGGTGACACGGTGGCCAGCGAGGCCAGCTGGTCGTCGCTGCGCTACCTGCTGGCGCTGCCGGTGCCCCGGTCGAGGTTGCTGCGGCAGAAGCTGGTCGTCGCGCTCACCTTCAGCTTCGGGGTGAACCTGGTGCTGCCGGCCTGGGCGTACGCGGTGGGCGGGGCGTTCTTCGGCTGGGGGCCGGCACGGTCACCGTTCGGCGGGACGTTCAGCTACCCCGAGACGGTGCAGCGGATGCTGATCGTGGCGGTGTACGCCTGCCTGCAGTCGGTGCTGGTGGCGGCGCTGGCGTTCCTGCTCAGCGTGCTCACCGACGCCCCGCTGGCCGCGGTCGGCGGGGCGGTGTTCCTGGTGGTCGTGTCGAACATCCTCGACTCGATCACCGCCCTCGACCCGTACCGGGTGGTGCTGCCGACGCACTTCCAGTACTCCTGGCTGGAGGCGCTCACCCCGTCGATCAGCTGGAGCGGCATGATCCGCGGCACCGCGCTGGCCGCGATCTACAGCGCGGTGTTCTTCACCGCCGCCTGGACCCGGTTCGCCGGCAAGGACATCACCAGCTGACCCGCTGTGGCAGGTCCGTGCTGTGGCTGACACCCGTAATGGCCGGTCCGCGCTGTGGCAGGTCCGCGCTGCGGCAGGTCCGCGCCGTGTCCGGCCCGTGCCCTGTGCGGCCCGTGCTATGGCCGGCCCAGCGCGCGGTAGGCCCAGCCGGCGCCACGCCAGCCGGTCGGGTCGAGCACGTTGCGCCCGTCCACGATGTTCTTCTGGGCGACCAGCTTGCCGATCTCGTCGGCGTCCATCGTCCGGAACTCCTGCCACTCGGTCAGCAGCATGACCAGGTCGGCGTCGGTGACGGCCTGCTCCAGTGACGAGGCGTAGCTCAGCTCGGGGTGGATCCGGCGGGCGCTCTCGTTCGCCTCCGGGTCGAAGATCAGCACGGTGGCACCGCGCCGGCCGACCGCGGCGGCCACGTCGAGGGCCGGGGAGTCCCGGACGTCGTCGGAGTTCGGCTTGAACGCCGCGCCGAGCACGGCCACCCGGGTGCCGCGGTAGGAGCCGTCCAGCAGGTCCAGGCCGAGTTCCAGGGTGCGGGCCCGCCGGCGCAGGTTGATCTCGTCCACGTCGCGCAGGAACGACACCGCCTGGTCGACGCCCAGCTCACCGGCCCGGGCGATGAACGCGCGGATGTCCTTGGGCAGGCAGCCGCCGCCGAAGCCGAGGCCGGCGTTCAGGAAGCGGCGGCCGATCCGGGCGTCGTGGCCGATCGCGTCGGCCAGCTGGGTGACGTCCGCCCCGGTCGCCTCGCACACCTCGGCCATCGCGTTGATGAAGCTGATCTTGGTCGCCAGGAAGGAGTTGGCGGCCACCTTGACCAGCTCGGCGGTGGCGAAGTCGGTGACGATCACCGGCGTGCCCGACTCGATCACCGGCTCGAAGGCGCCCCGCAGCGCCTGCTCGGCCCACGCGCTGTGCACGCCGAAGACCAGCCGGTCCGGGCGCAGCGTGTCCTCGACCGCGAAGCCCTCGCGCAGGAACTCGGGGTTCCAGGCCAGCTCGACGTCCTTGCTGGGTGCCAGGTCGAGCAGCACCTGCTGCATCCGCACCGCGGTACCGGCCGGGACGGTCGACTTGCCGACCACGAGTGCCTTGCGGCCGAGGTGCGGGGCGAGGGAGCGGAACGCGGACTCGACGTAGCTCAGGTCCGCGGCGTACTGGCCCTTCTGCTGCGGGGTGCCGACGCAGACGAAGTGCACGTCGGCGAACTCGGCCGCCTCGGCGTAGTCGGTGGTGAACCGCAGCCGGCCGGAGTCGATGTGCTTGGCCAGCAGTTCCGGCAGCCCGGGCTCGAAGAACGGGATGGTGCCCTGCCGCAGCGAGTCGATCTTGGCCTGGTCGACGTCGACGCCGATCACCTCGTAGCCGAGTTCGACCATGCATACGGCGTGGGTGGCGCCGAGGTACCCGGTCCCGATCACTGACAGCCGTGGGCGCTGGCTCATGACATCGATCTCCTGCGTGGTCCGACGGTCCGCCGAGCAGTTCCCGGCATTTCATCAGAGGCTAGCCGGTGGCAGCTCCGAGGCCCGTCCGGCTGGTGCGGGGGAGCGAACCCGCTCACTTTCGGGCACTCTCGATTGCCCTCGCCATACTGCTGGGTAACCTGCTCCCATGGCCCTGAATGCTGACTTCGAGACGTACCGGCTCAGCGACGAGCACGTCATGCTCCGGGACGCGGTGCGCTCGCTCGCCGAGGACAGGATCGCGCCCCGCGCGGCCGAGATCGACGAGAGGGCGGAGTTCCCGTACGACGTGCTCGACGCGCTGACCCGCGCGGGGTTCCATGCCACCCACATCCCGGAGGAGTACGGCGGGGCCGGGGCCGACTCGCTGGCCACCGCGATCGTGATCGAGGAGGTCGCGCGGGTGTGCGCGTCGTCCTCGCTGATCCCGGCCGTGAACAAGCTCGGCACCATGCCGGTGCTGCTCTCGGGGTCGGAGGAGCTGAAGAAGCAGGTGCTGCCGCCGGTGGCCAGCGGCGAGGCGATGTTCTCCTACGCGCTGTCCGAGCGGGGGGCGGGTTCGGACGCGGCCGCCATGCGCACCCGGGCGGTGCGCGACGGCGACAGCTGGGTGCTGAACGGCACCAAGTGCTGGATCTCCAACGCCGGCGTCTCCACGTACTACACCGTGATGGCGGTGACCGACCCGTCGGCGGGCGCGCGGGGCATCTCGGCGTTCGTGGTGCACAAGGACGACCCGGGCTTCTCGGTCGGCACCCACGAGCGCAAGCTCGGCATCAAGGGCTCGCCGACGTGTGAGATCCACTTCGACAACTGCACCATCCCCGCCGACCGGATCATCGGCGAGCCGGGCACCGGCTTCAAGACCGCGCTGGCCACCCTCGACCACACCCGGCTGACCATCGGCGCGCAGGCGCTCGGCATCGCGCAGGGCGCGATCGACGCCTCGATCAAGTACATGAAGGAGCGCCAGCAGTTCGGCAAGCCGATCGCGGACTTCCAGGGCCTGCAGTTCATGCTCGCCGACATGGTGATGCAGACCGAGGCCGCCCGGCAGCTGATCTACGCCGCCGCGGCGCGCGCCGAGCGCGGCGAGCCCGGGCTGACCTGGTACTCCGCCTCAGCGAAAGCCTTTGCCTCGGACGTCGCGATGAAGGTGACCACCGACGCGGTGCAGCTCTTCGGCGGCTACGGCTATACGGTCGACTTCCCGGTGGAGCGGATGATGCGCGACGCCAAGATCACCCAGATCTACGAGGGCACCAACCAGATCAACCGGATGGTCATCGCCCGCCAGATCCTGAAGTAGTCGCTCGGGCGCCCCGGGTGCCAGCCGTGGCCTGAGGAACAAGTACCTTTCGGGCCGCCTTCGGCGATCCAGCAATCCGCTCTCGTCCGGCGCCTGGCCTGTCTGGCGAGGATGGGTCGAGGCCCGGCAGCTGCCGGTCGTAACCGGCTTCGGGGTCCGTGCCGATGATGGGCGATTCGCATGCCGTCACGCCCGGTCGTGGCGGATGTCCCGGCCGGTCCACCCGGCGAACTCGGGCAGGACCGACAGCCGCGAAGGCAGGCAAAGCTAGGCCAGCTCGGACGCCTCCGCGGCGGCCAGCGTCCCGGCCGGAACGGCACGCAGCCTCGCCGCCGTGCTCAGCGCGGCGACAACCCCGACGGCCAGCACCGCCGCGACCAGCTGGGCCAGGGCGCGCAGGCCGCCACTGCTGAGCAGCAACCCGGCCAGTGCCGCTCCGGTCGCGCCGGAGATCGTCCCGATGACGCCTACCCATGCGAATGTCTCCGACGGCCGGTGCGGTCCGACCATCGCCAGCAGCTGGGATCGGATGCTGACCAGCGCGGGTCCCATCGCCAGGCCCGTGACGACGAACGCCGCGTCCAGCACGGCGGTGTTGGGGCTGATGGCGATCGCCACGGCGGCCGCCGCGGGCGCGGCCAGCAGCACCGCCGTCGCCAGCGCGACCGGCACGGCGCGGCTCATCCTGGCGTAGGCGAGGGTGGCGACCAGACTGAGCGCAGACCAGGTGGCAAGCAGCACGCCGCTGCCGACCCCGCGGGCCTGCTGGCTGATGCACACCTCGGCGGCGGACAGGGCGGTCAGCAGCGTCGCGATCGAGACCAGCACCGGCAGCAGCCGTCGCAGCGCGCGGCCGATCCCGGGCGCGTGCAGCAGGTCGTGACGGGTGGCCTCGGCGGTCGAGGGCTGCTCGGCGTGCCGGTGCGAGTCGGCGGTCAGCCGGGAATTGGCACGCATCGCAGCGATCGCGGAACCGAAGCCGACGACCGCCACCAGCCCGGGCGGCCAGCGCAGCAGTGCCACGACGCCGAGGATGAGCGGGCCGACCAGCAGCGCGGCTTCGTTGACGACCGAATCGGCGGCGGCGAGCCTGGACGCGTCGTGGCTGGCGAGGGAGGCTCGCGACCAGGCCCCGCGGATCGACTCGGTGACGGGCGGCAGCGCGGCGGACGACAGCGCCGCCAGGACCAGCACGACCGGGGTCGCGGCCCGGAACCCGACGGCGGTGGCCAACGCGGTCATCGCGGCGGCATGCGCGCACGCGGCGCGCGTGATCACGAACGTCGAACCGCGCCGGTCGACCTGGCGCGACCAGACCGGGGCGCCGACCGCGCGGCCGGCCGCGACGGCTCCGGCGGCGATCCCGGCAGCCGCCGAGCTGTAGCCGGCCAGCGGCAGCGCGATCAGCAGGCTGACGCCGACGCAGAGGCTCAGCGCCACGTACGCCCCGTACCAGACCAGGGTGCTGGCGAAGGGGATCTCGCGGACACCTCGCAGCTTCGCCAGGGCGGTCATGCGCATGCCGGTCCTCTCGTTCAGTAGCTCGTGTTGGGCACCGGCCAGTGCCGAAGTCGGTAGGGCAGCGTCACGGCGATCCCGTTCAGGTCGAGCACGAAGCCGGCCTCGATGAGCTCGCCGGCCGCGGCGCGGCTCCGGCGCCCCAGCTCGGCGAGCCGGGTCGGCTCGTGCAGCGCGCCGAAGGCGCCGGTCAGGACGGGATCGTCGATGACCGTCTGGCTGGCCGCCCCGTCGCGCTCGTCGAGGACGACGACGAACCCGGTGCCCTGCCGCCACCGGCACAGCCCGGGCGCGTGCCGGTGGCTCCAGTCCGTGGCGGCCCGGCCGGCACCGTCACCGATCGTCGGAGGCGGCAGGTGGACCAGGAGCGAGACGTCGAGGCCGTCGTCCCAGCCTGCCGAGAGCGGCGGCTGCCAGCTGACGGGCAGCCCGTGGCTGACCGCCTCCCGCAGGAACGCGATCATCGACGGCCACCACAGCTCGCCCGCGTCCCGCTCCGGCCTGGCCAGCTGCACGCTGTCGACCCCGGCGGCGAGCAGCAGCTCGACGTGGCCGGCGTCCGGCGGCGTCTCGGTGCTGACCGTGACATGGGTGCGCGGGCCGCCGATCGCCTGCAGTTCCCGCGCCAGCTCCGGCAGCTCACCGGCGGCAGCCCGCACGTGCGCACCGTGCGCGTACGGCAGTGCCAGCCGAGAGCGCCACTCCTCGGCCCGCAACTGCGCGGGTTCGACGGCCGAGGTGGTCAGGAGGAAGCTCACCGGTGGCTCCCCGCGTACGCCGGGAGCTGCTCCGCCGAGCGGATGGCGAGGGTCGTGCCACCGGCCGGCAGCCGGCGCAGGCGCGGGTCGTGCGCCAGCGACAGCGCAACGTGCGTGTCGCCGTCTGCGTAGGTGAGACCCGCCCGATGGAGCTCGGCGAGGAACGCGCGCGCCCACGGCTCGTCGATGTCGTGGCCTGCCTTTCGCTGCCGGGCCGTCAGACGTTCGGCTGAATGTGGTCGCGCCAGCTCACGATAGGCGGCGACTGCAGCCGGATCGCAGATGCGGTGGTCGACCGGGTCCCTGCCGTGCCGGCGGTCGTAGACGGTCAGCGTGTCGCCGACGAGCCGGTGGGTCAGGCTGGAGCAGTGGTAGTGGTCCTGCCAGGCGGCCACCGCCTCGCGCAGCGCCGACGCGGTCACCTCGTCGATCCCGGCCGGCTGCGAGGCGAACAGGTAGGCGAGGTCGTCGAGGTCGCCGTCGGCGACGTGCGGGTAGACCCAGCGGTACCAGGGCATCGGCGCCCGCCGGGCGAAGCCGAGTTCGGGCCGTTCGAAGTAGGGGTTGAACCGTTCGATGATGTGCCGGTAGGCCCCGGCCGGCGGCAGCAGGTGGACCAGGTTGGGCAGCTGTGCGATGACGGGCAGGTAGTGCGCCGCGCTCTCTCCGGGAAAGCCGTAGAGGTAGTTCCACATGGTCGTCATGCCGTTGCCCTGCAGCTCGCGCAGCAGCGCGACGTTCATCGCGCCGGTGGACCCCTTGTCCATGAGCTTCAGCGGCGCCGAGTGCAGGTTCTCGATGCCCGGCTGGACGGTCAGCACCCCGGCCGCGCGCAGCGTCGCAAGCTGCTCGGCGGTCAGGTTCGCCTTGATCTCGTAGAACAGGTGCAGGTCGAGGCCCGCGGCCGCGAGCTCGGGCAGCAGCGAGTCCAGGTAGGCCAGGTCCAGGATGTTGTCGGTGGTCATGACGTCGAGCACCTGGTGGCGGTCGACCGCGCCGAGCAGCTCCTCGGACGCCGTCCTGGCCGGCTTCGCGCGGAACCTGATGGTCCGGTCCGACAGCCCGCAGAACGTGCAGTGCTTGCGCTGCCCCCACCAGCACCCGCGGGAGGTCTCCAGCACCAGGCCGGGCCGGACCCAGTCGGCGGCCTCGGAGCTGGCGACCGCGTCGAAGTAGGCGTCCTGGGTGCCGCCGCGCAACTCCTCGCCCTCGGGCAGCGCCGTCCCCTCCGGCTGGACGACCTGCGTGCCGGCGCGCCACCGGCACAGCCCGGCGATCGTCCCCAGCTGCCGTTCCCGGTCCGCCGGATCGGCGGTGTCGAGGGCGTTGACGAGCTGGCGCAAGGGTTGCTCGCCCTCGCCGCGGACGACGAAGTCGATCTCGGCCGGGAACGACCGCTGCAGGGCGGCACCCATCGGCCCGTCGCAGTTGGAGCCGCCGAAGACGACCGGCAGGTCGGGACGCTGCCGCTTGAGCCGCCTGGCCAGGGCTAGGGCGGCGACGGACTGGGCGAACGTCGTGGACAGCCCGACCGCGTCCGGCTGCAGGGCGAGGATGTCGGCGGCGGCCAGGTCGGCCCAGCGCTCCGCGATGCGGTGGGCGGCCAGCGTCTGCTCCCAGTCGAAGCCGGCGCTCGCGCAGGCGCCGCGGGCGTCCTCGACGGCGTGATCGCCCTGGCCGTACAGCGCGCGGGTGAAGACCCAGTCGCCGATGCCGGAGAGGTAGCCGCTCTCCGCCAGCCGGTGGTACCGGCCGGGGTCGTCACGGTCGGCGTCGCGGAGCAACTCGGCGAAGGTCAGGTTCGCGTAGTGGACGGTGGCCCGGTGCGGAGGGTCGAGCACCCCGGCGAGCAGCTCGGCTGCGGCGTGCGCATGGTGCAGCAGGTGCCAGGGGGTGACGGCGAGAACGAGATGCATCGGGGTCCTGGAGTCGCAGAATGGGGGCGGGTCCCGCCGGCTCGTCTCGACGCCGGCGGGACCGGGAAGCAACTCAAGCGACGCGCTCCCGCCGCCGAACCTGCCGCTTCTGCACGGTCGTCTTCTTCACCTGACCTCCCTTCGGATGACGCAGAGCCCACTGGGACCTGTACTCGGGCAACGCAGAGATTCAGCACACTACAGGTCGAATCGGGAGCCGATCCGCGACTCCTACCTATCGGTCAGATGCGTCGCTAGTAGTACGTATGCCGGTACTGCGCCCCGGTCCTGGCGGGTCCGGTGCTCGGCCGGCCCACGCGCGGGGGGCAGGCCGAGCGCCGGCTCGATAGGGTCTGCGGCGTGACGACGTTGACCCCCGAGCTGGAGCGGGCCATCGCGCTCGGCTACGAGCGCCGCGACCGGGAGAACATGGCCCCGACGATCGCGTACTTCGAGGACCTGCTGGCCCGGCACCCGGGCCACCCGGTGCTGACCTACGAGGTGGCCGGTGCCTACGACAGCGCCGGCGACGAGGCCAGGGCCCGGACCCTGTACGAGCGGGCGCTGGAGCTCGGGCTCGACGGTGAGCCGCTGCGCCGCTGCCTGTGCCAGTACGGCAGCACGCTGCGCTGGCTCGGTGAGTACGACGCGTCGCTCGCGGTGCTGGAGCGGGCCCGGGCCGAGTTTCCCGACTCGGAGTCCGTCCGGGTGTTCCAGGCGCTGACCCTGAACGACGCCGGCCGTGCCGACGCGGCGGTCGGGCTGCTGCTCGGCATCGTCGCCCAGCACGGCGAGGTCACCGACCTCGGCCGGTACGCCGCCGGGCTGGGTGGCCTGGCCCGGTGGCTCCAGGACGGGCGCCCGTAGCGCTCACCGCGGCAGCAACGCCCGGACCTCCTCCGGCGCCGGCCCGCCGGGCGCCAGCAGCACCACCGCGTCGTCGAAGCCGGCGCCGGCGTAACGACGGAGCAGCCGGCCGGTGCGTTCGACGTGGGCGCCCCGCGGACCGAGCAGCAGGGGCGGTCCGTCGCCGCGCGGCGGCCGCAGCCGGTCCAGCGCGTCGGGAAGGTCGCGAAACAGGCCGGATGTCCAGGCCCACCGTGGCGAAATCGGCCTCCGTCGAGCCAGGACTGACCCGAGCGCCCGGCACGGGGGTTCCCCTCCGATGATGTCCGGATCGTCGATGGACGCGCGGTTCACCCTCACCGAGGGGTGACCTCCTCGGCCCAGTGAACGATCCGCAGCGAGCGCCCCTCAGCCGAGCAGCGCGACCCCGCTGCGGATCGCCACGTACCCCGCGACCGCGAAGAGCAGGCCGACGAACGCCCTGGTCAGGGCATCGGGCGCGACCCGGTCCGCCACCCGCTTGCCGGTGAGGGAGCCGGCGATGGCAGCCAGCGTGAACGGCACGATCACCGACCAGTGGAAGGTCTGGTGGCCCGATCGGGCGAGCAGGGCGGCCGCGGAGTTGATCGCGATGACCAGCAGCGAGGTGCCGACCGTGATCGGCATGTCGTAGCCGAGCGCCATGACCAGGGCCGGCACGATCACGAATCCGCCGCCGACACCGAAGAATCCGGTCAGGAAGCCGACGGCCAGCCCGGCCGCCAGCACCTTGGCCGCCACGGCCGGTGTCACCGTCCGGCTGGCGATGCCGGTCACCGGGCGGGTCAGCACGGTGCGGTCCTGGGCCGGTGCGGTGGCCGGCTCCGCGGCGGGGGTGCGCGCGCCACCGCGCTGGCGCAGCAGCATCGCGGTGGCTGCCACGACGATCAGCCCGGCAAAGGCCAGCAGCAGCAGGTTCGGGTCCACCGCGCGGTTGGCGGCCGTCCCCACGTACGAGGCGGCGACGCCGGTCAGGCCGAAGACGAGCCCGGCTCCCCACCGGACGTGGCCCGCCCGCGCGTGACCGCCCGCCGCCACCAGCGAGGTCAGCCCGACAATGACCAGCGATTCGGTCGTCGCGGCGTGCGCGGACTCGCCCACTGCGTAGACCAGGGCCGGCACGGTGAGGATCGAGCCACCACCGCCGAGGGCGCCGAGGCTGAGACCGATCAGGACGCCGAACAGCGCCGCCGCGGCCAGCGTCATCGCCGGCTGCTCACGTGACGTCTCCGGGCCGGCCGGAGTCGGTCACCACCGGCAGGCCGCAGCGCAGCCACTCGGTCATGCCACCGGCCAGGTTGACCACGTCGATGCCGGCGGCGGTGAGCAGCGCGGCGGCCCGGCGCGAGCGGTTGCCCGACCGGCAGACCGCCACGATCCGGCCCCGTCCGGCCAGTTGCCCGGCGTCGAGGGCAGCCAGCGGCAGGTGGATCGCGCCCGGGGCGTGCCCGGCGTCCCACTCGTCCTGCTCCCGGACGTCGACCAGGATCGCTCGGCCGCCGCGGTGCTCGCGCTCGGCGTCCAGCGGGCCGATGTCGCCGTCGGCCAGGGGTTGGTTCATCCGGAACTCGCCTTCGGGTCGGGGGTGCTCGGGCTGGGCAGGTCGAACGCGCGCAGGTCGAGCCGGTAGCCGCCCCGCGCGGAGAACTCGGCCACGGCGGTGAACCGGTCGCCGCGGATGAAGGTGGTCCGCCACTCCAGCGGCCGGCCGCCGGCGTGACCGAGCCGGTCGATCGAGAATGCCGCCTCGTCGAAAGGCAGATCGAGCAGCCGTCGTTCCAGGGCCGAGGGCAGCACGGCGCGCAGCCGTTCCCGGCCGCCCGACAGCTTCACCCCGCAGCGCCCGGCCAGCTCGTGGTAGAGCGCGGTATGGCTGAAGTCGACCTGCAGCAGCGGCGCGGCGACCGCGGCCGGCAGCCAGACCCGGTCGTGGGCCAGCGGCTCGCCCCCGGCCAGCCGCAGCCGTTCCAGGTGCAGCAGCGGGGTGGACTCCTCCAGGCCGAGCCGGACCGCGACGTGGGCGTCGGCACGGATCTCCAGCGCGCGCACCACGCTGCGCTGCTCCAGCCCGGCGGCCTCGACCGAGGCGAAGAGGCTGTAGAGCGCGCCGAGCGGCTGCTCGATGTCGGTGTCGGCGGCGAGCCGCGGCGGCCGGCCCCGCGCGGCGGTAACCACCCCGGCCGCGCGCAGTTCCCGCAGCGCCTCCCGCACCGTGTGCCGGGACACCCCGTACTGGTCCCGCAGCTCCAGCTCGCCGGGAAAGGTCTCGGTGAACTCACCGGCCTCGACCCGCGACCGCAGGTCGGCGAGCAGCTGCGCCCACAGCGGCTCCGGCCCGGCCCGGTCGAGCCGGGCGGCGCGCGGCGAGGGTGCGTCGAGCACGGTGGGCGGCCTCCTCACTTGCCGTGGACGTGGTGACACTCTAATGTACGGACATTATCGCCGACGAGTGGAGTGGCGGAGCGGGCATGCATGTTGAGGTCATCACCACCGCGGAGCTGGGCGACCGCAGCTACCTGGTGACGAGCGGTCGCGACGCGCTCGTCGTCGACCCGCAGCGCGACATCGACCGGGTCGAGCGGCTGCTTACCGGGCGCGGCCTGCGGCTGTCCCTGGTCCTGGAGACCCACATCCACAACGACTACGTCACCGGCGGGTACGAGCTGGCCCGGCGGTGGCACGCCCAGTACGCGGTCAACGCCGCCGACCCGGTTGCCTTCGAGCGCCTCGCGGTGGCCGACGGCGACGAGCTGCAGGCCGGCTCGCTGCGGGTGCGGGTGCTGGCCACCCCGGGGCACACCGACACCCACCTCGCCTACCTGGTGACCGATCTCGACGCGCCTGGCGCGCCGCCGGCGGTCTTCACCGGGGGCTCGCTGCTCTACGGCAGCGTCGGCCGCACCGACCTGGTCGACACTGCCCGCACCGACGAGCTGACCCGGGCCCAGTTCCGCTCGGCCCGCAGGCTCGCCGAGCTCCTGCCCGACAGCGCGCCGGTCTTCCCGACGCACGGTTTCGGCAGCTTCTGCTCCTCCGGATCGGCGGCCGGCGGCGAGGAGTCGACCATTGGGCAGGAGCGGCGGCGCAACGACGCGCTGACCGAGCCCGACGAGCAGGCCTTCGTCGAGCGGCTGGTGGCGAACCTGACCGCCTACCCGGCCTACTACGCCCACATGGCGCCGCTGAACCGGCAGGGGCCCGCGGTGCCGGAGCTGCTCGCCCCAGTCGCGGTGGACGGCCTCGAGCTGGGCAAGCGGCTGGCGGCCGGTGAATGGGTGGTCGACCTGCGCGACCGGATCGCCTACGCCCGTGACCACCTGCGGGGCAGCGTCTCCATCGAGCTGGGCGAGCAGTTCAGCACCTACCTCGGCTGGCTCGCGCCGTGGGACGCCCCGATCACCCTGATCGCCGGGTCGGCCGAGGACGTGACCGAGGCGCAGCGGCAGCTGATGCGGATCGGCATCGACGGCCTGGCCGGCGCCGCGACCGGTGATCTCGGCTCGTTGACCACGTCGGCCACCGAGCGCGCCGGCTATCGGGTCGCCGGCTTCGCCGAGCTGGCCGAGCGGGAGCCGGGGGAGGTGGTGCTCGACGTCCGCCGGGCCGACGAGCGTGCCGCCAGCCGGTTGCCGGGCTCGCTGGGCATTCCACTGCATTCGTTGCTGGCCCGGCTCGCCGAGCTGCCCGACGCCCGGTTGTGGGTGCACTGCGCCTCGGGGTTCCGCTCCGCGATCGCGGCCAGCCTGCTGGACCGGGCCGGCTTCGACGTGGTCTACGTCGACGACGACTTCGACACCGCGGTCGAACTCGGCCTCGTGACCGGGTGACGGCACCCGGTCGCTGTGGCGAGGGGAGCCGCATGACCACTCGGCTGCTCGTCCTGTTCCAGGTCAAGACGCGGATCGAGGAGGCCGCGCTCGGCCGGCGGTTCCCCGGCTACCGGGCCTACGCGGCGACCACCGGCCGCCCGCTGCCCCGGCCCCGCGGTGGCTGCGCCGAGCGCAGCCACCGGTAGGCGCAAACCTCCGCCGGCCAGCTACCGGCACCGTCGGGGCTCCGGTGCGCGGCGGGGTGGGACCCCGTCCGGGCAGCGCGTTCTGGCGGCCGGCCAAGGCGGAGCCGGGGGTTGCCCCGGGCGCGTCCCGGCGTGTTTCATGGGCGGCGTGACCGCCGCCCCCGCAGCCTGTCCGGGCTACCGGCTGTGCCTGCTCGCGGTCACGCCCCTGTCGGTCGACGACCGGCTCTGTCGCGGGTGATTCCGCAGCCGGGCCCGCCGGCTGCGGCTGTCCGCCGCATGCCGCCATCCGATCGACAAGGCCCGCACATGTCCCAGCACCCGACTGCCACCGCCGACCCTGACGCGGCGCCGCGGCCGCGCTCGCTGCGCGCGTTCCTGCGGCGGCTGGGCCGGATTGTCGAGTCAGCCCAGCGCGCCGGCGTTCCGTTCTGAGACGCCCCGCTCAGCGGCCGCGGAACCGCTGCAGCAGGCTCCTGCGGGGCTCCGGAGCGCAGGTGCAGCGCTGCGCTTGCGGCACGCCTGCCATGACCTGGTCGACGTGCTGGCCGCAGCCCCGCCAGGTCGTCTTGCCGCACCGGTTGCATCGTGCCTGAGAGCACATGAATTCGGCTTCTCCTCGGTCTCGTTCCGGCCGGGCCGGAGCTGGTGGGCCGGCCGGGCCATGGTAGCCCGGCCGTCCCGGAGTATACCCCTGTGGGTATCAGGCGGGCTGGATGCGGCGCGTCTCGAAGTCGGACTCGGCCCCGTGGGTATCGGGTGGGCATACCCCCTGCCGTACCGACCTGCTGGCCACGACTAATACCCATGGGGGTATAGTCGCACCTGGCGGGCCTCCGGGCCGCAATCCCGAATCGTCTTCGCACAGGAGAACTCCGACGTGAGCACCACGCACCTCACTGCCCGACCCGAGGTAGGACCCGAGCCCGCACCCGGCTGGCTGTCGAGGCTCGGCGCCTGGTCGGCCACCCATCTGCGGGTCGTCCTGCTCGCCTGGCTGGTGGTCATCGCCGTGTTCGGCGCGTTCGCGCCGCAGGTCGAGTCGGCCCTCTCCGGGGCCGGCTGGCAGAACAGCGGCAGCCAGTCGGTGCAGGCCCGGAACCTGATCGCCCGGGAGTTCTCCGGGCTCGGATCCACCGCGCTGCAGGTGGTCGTGCAGGACAGGCACGGCGCGATCGCGACCGACCCGGCGGCGCAGCGAGTGATCGCCGAGGCGACCGCGCTGCTCAAGGCCGACCACCGGGTCAGCAGCGTGGTGCCGCCCCGGCCCGGCGCGACGATCTCCCGGGACGGCCGCACCGCGGTCATCCAGGCGGGCGCCGCGGCAAACCCGAACGAGATGGTCCGGGCGGCCGACGACCTGGTCGGTCCGATCACGAAGCTCGGCAGCGGCGGCATCTCGGTGAACCTCACCGGCTCCAGCGCGCTCTGGTCCAACTTCAACAAGGTCAACCACAGCGCGATGATCAAGTCCGAGGTGCTGTCCTGGCCGGTCACGATGGCCGTGCTGGTGCTGGCCTTCGGCAGCCTGGTCGCCGCCGGCCTGCCACTCATGCTGACCCTGGTCGGCCTGCTCACCGCCGCCGGTGCGCTGGTCATCGGCACCCACATCGCACCGATCAGCATCTGGGCGATGAACTTCGCGATGATGTTCGCCCTGGCCCTGGGCATCGACTACGCGCTGTTCATCGTGGTCCGGTTCCGGGCCGCCCTGCAGCGCCGCGCGGACGAGGCCGACCACCGGCAGGCCGCGGTTGCCGCGGTGGCCGAGACGATGGGCACGGCCGGCAAGGCGGTCGCGTTCAGCGGGCTCACCGTGCTGGTCTCGCTCTCGACCGTGCTGCTGGTGCCGAGCCCGGCCTTCCGCAGCATGGCATTGGGCATCATGCTCTCCGTCGTCGCGGTGCTGGCGGCCACCCTCACGCTGCTGCCGGCGGTGCTGGGCCGGCTGGGCAGGCGCATCGACGCGGGCCGGCTGCGGTTC
>Ga0335073_10006277_pt1 | contig 16682 bp, 15 predicted proteins | sample Lox_Sample_22_FD_207093 | JGI IMG/M metagenome (GOLD analysis project Ga0335073, IMG submission 207093) | Soil microbial communities from Loxahatchee National Wildlife Refuge, Florida, United States - Lox_Sample_2.2 | ecosystem: Environmental > Terrestrial > Soil > Wetlands | place: USA... | reverse complement strand
TCCGCTGCCGCAGGACGCGGTCGTAGTCCGCGCGGATGCCCGCGTACCGCGGCCGCATCGCCACGAGCAGGTCATCGAGGTAACGCCGGCGCTGATCCGGGTCGCCCTTCACCACGGCAATGTCCTCTGGGGCAAACAGCACGCACCGCAGGACGCCAAGCACCTCGCGGGGGCGCGGCACGGGCGCCCGGTTCAGCCGGACCCGGTTGGCCCGGCCCGCGTTGATCTCGATCTCCAGCAGGCTGTCACGTCCGGCCGAGACGACAACCGCGCGCAGGATGGCCCGGTCCGCCCCCTGCCGGATCAGCGGAGCATCGGTCGCCACCCGGTGGCTGCCGAACGTAGCCAGATACGCCGCGGCCTCCACCAGGTTGGTCTTGCCCTGGCCGTTCAAGCCGGTGAACGTCGTGATGCCGGGCCCGAGCGGCACGTCGGCTTCGGCGTAGCTGCGGAAGTCGGTCAGCGAGAGCCGGCTCAGGTGCACAACCGGACTATAGGCTCAGCTGCCGAGCCTGATCGGCATCAGCAAGTACCTGAACTCCGGGTTGTCGTCTGGCTCGGGCTTCCCGGTCAGCAGGGCCGGCTTGCCCGCCTCGGTGAACGAGATGCGCACGGTGTCGGAGTCGATGGCGGCCAGCCCGTCGAGAAGGTACTGCGGGTTGAACGCGATCGACAGATCGTCGCCGGAGAAGTCAGCCTCGAGGATCTCCTCCGCCTGGGCCTCGTCGCCGGTTCCGGCCTCGAGGATCAGCTGGCCGGAGCTGAACGACAGGCGCACAGGCGTGTTGCGCTCAGCAACCAGGGCTACCCGCTTCACCGACTCCGACAGCAGGCTCACGGGGAGCTCGGCGACCGAGTTCACGGACTTCGGAAGCAGCGACTGGTACCGCGGGAATTCACCGCTCAGCAGCCGGGTCGTCGTCCGCCGTCCGGCGCCCTCAAAGCCGATCATCCCGTCGCCCCCGCTGCTGCCGCTGTCCGGCAGGGCCAGCGCGATCGAGACCTGAGCGCTGCTGGTCAGCGAGCGCGCGGTGTCTGCCAGTGCCCTGGCCGGCACGAGCATCGCCGCTGTCAGGTCGGGCCGCGCCGGGGTCCAGCGCAGCTCGCGGACCGCCAGCCGGTACCGGTCGGTGGACACCAGTGTCAGGGTGTCGCCCTCGATCTCGATCCGGACGCCGGTCAGGGCCGGCAGCGTGTCGTCGCGGCCGGCGGCCGTGGCGGACTGGCTGACGGCGGTCGCGAACGCATCGCTGCCGATCGTGCCAGCGGCAGGCGGCATGTCCGGCAGCGCCGGGTACTCCTCCTCAGGCATCGTGAGCAGGGTGAACGTGGCACTCCCGCAGGTCAGGACCGCACGCCCGTCCTCTGCATTGATGTGGACCGGCTTGGCGGGCAGGCTGCGGCTGATCTCGGCGAGCAGGCGGCCGGATACCAAGGCGGTGCCTGCCTCGTGCGTGGTGACCGGCACCGTTGCCTGGGCGGAGACGTCGTAGTCGAAGCTGGAGAGAACGAGTTCTTCGCCCGCCTGGAGGCGGATGCCCGCCAGTACCGGAACGGTGGGCCGGGCCGGCAGGGTACGGGCCGTCCAGGCGACGGCCTCGGCCAGCACATCGCGGTCAAGAACGATCTTCACCTGTCGCCCTCCTTGGACGCTCGCCTACTTGAGGTTGGATCTGTCAGCAATAACAAGAGTGGTAGTCGTCGTAGGGACGGTGGATCCTGGGGATAACGCGGATCCGCCCAGCTAGGCCGGGCTGCTGCCGTGCACAGCGGCTGTGCCCGGCCCGGGTACAGCCGCCAGCGGCGCTGTGTGCGGCGCGCGGCTGCCGTGGCGTAACCCCGGCGTTACCCCCCGGATGAGTTCGGTTTTCCTCCGGATGTCCCAAGGACGTCCACAGACTTATCCACAACCTGTGTGCGTACATTGCGTAGGGCGCGACTTTTGCGCTCCGGCAGACTCTGCTCGCGGTCATCCGGAGAGGGCCTGCTGCTTGATCCGGTTGGTCAGCTCGGTCACCTGGTTGTAGATGGCGCGGCGCTCGGCCATCAGCGAGCGGATCTTGCGCTCGGCGTGCATCACTGTGGTGTGGTCGCGGCCGCCGAACTGCTGGCCGATCTTGGGCAGGGACATGTCGGTGAGCTCACGGCACAGGTACATCGCGATCTGCCGCGCGGTCACCAGCACGCGTGACCGGGACGTCCCGCACAGGTCATCGATCGAGAGCCCGAAGTAGGACGCGGTCTGGCCCATGATCGTGGCGGCCGTGATGTCGGGGCCGTGGGTCTCGACGATGAGGTCCTTGAGCACGAACTCGGCGAGCTGGAGGTCGACGGACTGCCGGTTGAGGCTGGCGAACGCGGTCACCCGGATCAGCGCGCCCTCGAGCTCGCGGATGTTGGTGGTGATGCGCGATGCGATGTACTCCAGCGCCTCGGGCGGCGCGTTGAGCCGGTCCTGGACGGCCTTCTTGCGCAGGATCGCGATCCGGGTCTCGAGCTCGGGCGGCTGGACATCGGTCTGCAGGCCCCACTCGAACCGGCTGCGCAGCCGGTCCTCCAGCGTGACCAGGCGCTTCGGAGCCCGGTCGGAGGAGATCACGATCTGCTTGCTGGCGTTGTGCAGGGTGTTGAAGGTGTGGAAGAACTCCTCCTGGGTTCCTTCCTTGTTCTCCAGGAACTGGATGTCGTCCACCAGCAGCACGTCGACATCCCGGTACCGGCGGCGGAACCCGTCTTGCTTGCCGTCGCGGATCATGTTGATGAAGTCGTTGGTGAACTCCTCTGAGCTCACGTACCTGACTTTCAGGCCCTGGTACAGGCTCTGGGCGTAGTGGCCGATGGCGTGCAGCAGGTGTGTCTTGCCGAGGCCGGAGTCGCCGTAGACGAACAGCGGGTTGTAGGCCTTGGCCGGCGCCTCGGCCACGGCGACCGCCGCCGCGTGCGCGAACCTGTTGCTCGACCCGATGACGAACGTCTCGAACGTGTACTTAGGGTTCAGCCTCGCCTGGCCCGGAGCGGGCGGCTGGGCGCCAGCGCGCTGCGGGCCGCCCTGGCGGTGCAGCGGGATGGGCGGCTGACCCTGGAGCAGGCCGCCGCTGTCAGGCAGCCCGGCTGGCGGAGGACCAAGCTGGGACGGGAACCGGGTAGGCCCGCCCTGCAGTCCTGCTCCGGCCTGGTCGAGCCCTGGCGAGCTGGCGGCCCCATTGCCGTAGTGGCCGCCGTCGAGTAGCGCGCCGCCGACCGGATCACCCCCGTCGGAGCGGGTGACCGGGAGCGGGCCGGTGATGTCATCGTCAAGATCCGCGGCGCGGTCGGCGGGGCGCGGGGACGGAGCGCCCAGGTCGGCGGTGGCCCCCGGATCGATGGTGACCGCGAGCTGGATGCTGCGGGCGAGCTCTCTGGAGAGCGCGTTGGTAATCAGCGCGCGCAGCCGGGTCTCCAGCTGCTCCTTCACGAACTCGTTAGGCGCGGCGATCAGCGCCGTGTTCTCGACGAGCCCCAGCGGCCTGGTCAGCTGAAGCCAGGCGCGCTGGTGCGGCTCGATGTGCATGTCGGCCAGGTCGGCTAGCGAACGGGCCCACACGTCCGAGAGGTCGTCGTCGCTCATTGGCCGGTCACCCGAGCCCCCCAGATGTGATCAACAGGTTTTTCCACAGCATGTGCACGTTTCGATGTCACCGGTTTCTGGCAGCTTCCCGGCCGCTCAACCGGCCCAGAGCGACGCTGGCGGCGGGAGCGCCACACACCGCGGACTGCGCTATCCACAGCCTATGGCGGCGATTAGCGCTCCGTTCGGGAAACCCGGATCGTCGCCGATGAACGTGCGCCGGGCGCTTCCCTTCGGGGGTCGTGGTGGCCTCGCCTCGCTGTCAGCGCGCCAGCAGGGTGCGCGGTCAGCTGGGCTGAGCATCGTACCGGGCGGGCCGGTTTGACCGCTACCTGGCGTGCGCGTAACTTGTAAAGGTCCGGCTTACCCCGGTGCAGCTGAATCATGGCCCGATGCAGGTAGGGCCTGTGGCTTGGATGGGTTCTGGCCCGGCCGTTGTTGGTAACGACGACGGTCGATGGCTGCAGAGCTCAGGGCTGCCGCCTGTGCCCGTACCGTTGTGACGACAAACCTGCCGCACCTGGAGTTCCAGTGAGCAAGCGTACTTTTCAGCCGAACAATCGCCACCGGGCCAAGACGCATGGTTTCCGCCTGCGCATGCGCACCCGGGCTGGGCGCGCGATCCTTTCGGCCCGGCGCCGGAAGGGGCGCGAGCGCGTCAGCGTCTGACGCCCGGGTGATCGGTGGCAGCGCCATGCTTCCGGCATCCGCGCGGATGCGGCGAAGTTCTGATTTCGCGACCGCAACGCGCAGCGGCAGCAGGGCCGGGCGGCCGCTGGTGTCCGGTCACCTGCTGGTGCGGCCGGACAGCCCTGAGCCCGCCCGTGTCGGGTTCGTGGTGAGCAAGGCTGTCGGCTCGGCGGTGGTACGTAACACCGTGCGACGGCGGCTACGGCACCTCGCCCGTGGGTACCTGGGGTGCCTGCCGGGAGGTAGCCTGCTTATAGTGCGCGCTGCGCCGCGCGCGGCCACGGCTTGCCAGGCGGATCTAGCCGCCGACCTCGACCTGGTAATCGGAGCTTTGCTTCGGCGGCAGGGTGGGGTGATGAGTCAGTGAGCGGCCGAACGGGGCAACGCGTCCGCAAGCTGTCCGTGGCCGGCCGGATCCTGGTGGTCCTGCTGACCGGGTACCGGCGATTCATCAGCCCGCTGCTGGGACCGACGTGCAGGTACTACCCATCGTGCAGTGCGTACGCGCTCGAGGCGGTGCAACTGCACGGTGCGCTGCGGGGATCGTGGCTGGCCGCGCGTCGGCTGAGCCGGTGTCACCCATTCCACGCCGGGGGCATTGACCCCGTTCCCGGCTCGGAGCTGGCGGAAGCGTCAGCTCGGAGCGAGTCAGGAAGTAACGAGCTCGGAGGTCAGGGCCCCGACCGTCATGAGCAGAGCACAAGGGAGCTAGCAGGGTGAATCCACTGAACTACCTCTACGAGGCAGTGGGCTGGGTCTTCACGCATATCTACGATGCGCTGAAGCCGGCCTTCGGTCCCACCAGCGGATGGACCTGGGCTCTCTCCATCGTGATCCTGGTCGTCCTGATGCGGCTGATCATGGTGCCGCTGTTCATCAAGCAGATGCACACGACGAGGGCCATGTCGGCCCTGCAGCCGCAGATGGCAGCGCTGCGCAAGAAGTACAAGAACGACAAGCAGACGCTCAACCAAGAGACGATGAAGCTCTACCAGGAGGCGGGCGTCAACCCGCTGATGGGCTGCCTGCCGATGGTGCTTCAGCTGCCGCTGTTCTTCTCGCTGTTCAGCGTGCTGCGTGCGATTGCTGACTGGAAGCCCGGTGAGGTGCCGGCCTACCACCTGCCACTGCAGATGGTGCAGGCCGCACAGAGCGCGAAGATTTTCGGCGCGCACCTCTACGACAAGGTGCTGTTCACCAGCAGCATTCCTGGTGGAGTGCCGCTGCACGCCAAGGCTGTCATCTTCTGCGCGGTGCTGGTCAGCATGGCGACCACGTTCCTGACCATCAGGCAGAGCATGAAGCGCGGCATGATGCCCGCTGCGACGCCCGACAACCCGATGGCGTCGTCGCAGAAGTACATGACCTACATCATGCCGTTCTTCGCACTGACCGGTCTGTACTGGCCGTTCGGCCTGGTCCTGTACTGGGTGACCACGAACGTGTGGACCCTCGGCCAGCAGTTCATCCTGGGCCAGCGGTATCCGTACACCCCGCCGGCAGCTGCTGACGATGCCGCGGCTCCGAGCACCGCCGGGGCGAGGTCGCTGACGGCCGGCGGAACAAAGGGCACCGCAGTGAAGGGCACGCCGGCCAAGCGTGGGCTGCCAGCGGGGCAGGCGCGGCCTCAGCAGGGCGGCGCGCCGAACGGCCGGGCGACCGCGAATGGGGCCAGCGCCAACGGCAAGGCTGGCCCAAGCGGAGCGGCGCCGGGGAGCATGCTGAAGCGACTGTCGAGGGGTCGATCCGAGCCGGAGGCCGAGCCCGAGTTGCCCGAGGTTAAGCTCGTGAGGCACCAGACGCAGCGGCAGTCGCGCAGCAAGCGGTCGGGCAAGCGCTAATCCGGGCTTGCGGGCACGGCAGGCTGGGCTCGTACTGACAGCGCACGGATGCGGTCAGTGAAGGGGATCGAGGAGGAGCCTGGCATGAGCCAGCAGGAGGACGTTGTGTCGCATGGTGCTGGTCAGGATGACCAGGCCGACTCGCTGCAGGCCGTGAGTCCCGCCGCTGACGATGGCCCCGAGCCGGCGGACGGTGTCGATGCGGATGGCGCTGAGTTCGGTGCGGACGACGCCGACGACACTGAGGCCGAGTCGGCCAACGGAGATGGCTCGCAACCGGCGCCACGGTCGTCGGTTGCCGATCTGGAGCTTGAAGGCGAGATCGCGGCCGACTACATCGAGGGCTTGCTCGACGTAGCGGATCTCGACGGGGACATCGACATGGACGTGGAAGGCGACCGTGCGGTCGTCTCGGTCGTGGGCGCGACGCTCGACGAGCTGGTCGGCCGGCGGGGCGAGGTCCTCGAGGCGCTGCAGGAGCTCACCCGGCTCGCGGTGCACCAGCACACTGGCAACCGGACCAGGATGATGCTCGACGTGGGCGGCTACCGGCAGCGACGGCGGGCAGAGCTCGCGGAGGCCGGCCAGGACGCTGCCGAGGAGGTTCGGCGGACGGGTCAGCCGAAGCGGCTGTGGCCGATGAATCCGTTCGAGCGGAAGGTCGTTCACGACGCGGTCGCGGCCGCCGGACTTCGGTCAGAGTCGGAAGGCGAGGAGCCGGAGCGGCGCGTGGTTGTGCTGCCGGTTGGCTAGTTCCCGAGCGGGTTCGGGGTTGGCGGCGATTCTGGGGTTTGGCAGCGGAGGCGTGCTCGAATGCCGGAAGTGATCGAGGGTGCGGTGACCGGTTCGGGCGGCCCGGCCGACGATGTCGCAGTTGCCGGGATTGCCGCTGCCGAGATGTTCGGCAGCGCGCTGCCGACGGCGGAGAGATATGCCCAGCTGCTGACGAGCGCCGGTGTGCTGCGCGGCATCGTGGGTCCGGGCGAGGCGGAGCGGATCTGGGATCGGCATCTGCTGAACTGCGGAGCAGTGGCGCGGCTGGTGCCCGCGAAGTGCTCCCTGATCGATCTCGGCTCAGGTGCCGGGCTGCCGGGAATCGTGCTGGCGATGCTGGTGCCGGGGGCGGCTGTGACGCTGGTAGAGCCGCTGGCACGGCGGGTGGAGTTCCTGGCGGAGTGCGTCGCGAGCCTGGAACTGGCCAATGTTGAGGTGGTGCGCGGCCGGGCCGAGGAGCTGGTGGGCCAGCTAACTGGCGACGTCGTCACGGCGCGAGCAGTGGCGCCGCTGGACAAGCTAGCCGGACTCGGCGTGGGCCTGGCCCGGCCGGGCGGGCGCGTGCTGGCCATCAAGGGCGCTACTGCTGAGGCTGAGCTCGCGAAGGCTCGGCCCGTGCTGGCGCGGCTGGGCGTGACTGACGCTCGGGTGCTGCAGGCGACTGGCGGCGCCGGGCGTGCGACTGCCACAGTGGTGACGTTCACTGCACCCGAGCATCGGGGCTCAGGTGCTGGCGGGCGGCGCCGGGCCGAGCATGGCGGACGCGGACCCTCCGCGCCAAGTGGGCGCGCAGGCGTGGGAGCAGCCGCGGCGGGCGGCCGGAGGGCGCGGCCGAACAGCAGGCGCGGCGGCGGCTAGCCGTCTGTGGTCGGCGGGCGATGCCCGATGAGGAGAAGGCTGCGCTATGACGGGCTCGGTGCCGGGCCTGGGCTGGCCCGGGGATGCGCGGGCACAGCCGCAGGAGCAGGAGACTGGCGATACCGCGAGTCGGCGCGACGATCCGACGGAACCTGCTAGCTCGGGCGTGAGCGGCGAGCCGATTTTGCAGCCGTTTGCAGGGAAGGTCGATTTCGACTCAGCTGGCAGCGGCCTGCCGGACAGGTATGCGCGCCGGGCAGCACGGGTTGGCGTCGGATGGCCGCCCGAGGCGGCGGAAGGTCCTGCGGGCACCGCGGAGCGCGGCCGGCAGATCGGCGGTTGGGTGGGAGCCCGGCGCGGTGATAACCCCGATGGCGGTGATGTGGTGGCACTCGGTGGCCTAGGCTCAGGGTCCGCGGACAGAGATGGCGAGGCGGCAGAGCCGCCTCCCATCCGGGTCCGGCAGGCACTCGCGGCCGTTTCACGTGAAACCGGGTTTGGCGACACTGGTGTTGACGACGCCTGGGTTGCACGCGGTGCCGGCGCTCAGGGTGAGCTGGCAGGCGCAGGCAACCGGACAGGCGAGAGTGAGGATCTGGTGTCGATACCGGAGGCTTCGACCGATACGCCGATCGCCAGGGCGGCTCAGGCGGCCATCGTGGCACGCTCGGGCGGCGAGACCTGGCCGCGGCCGTCGGCCTGCCGGGTCATGACGATTGCCAACCAGAAGGGCGGCGTCGGTAAGACCACCACGGCGGTCAACCTTGCGGCGAGCCTGGCGATGCACGGTGCCAGAGTGCTGGTGATCGACCTGGATCCGCAGGGCAACGCGTCGACCGCGCTCGACGTGGATCATCATTCCGGCATCCCGTCCGTCTACGACGTGCTCGTCGAAGGCCAGCCGCTGAGCTCGGTCGTCCGCCCGGTATCCGGCTATTCGCAGCTGTACTGTGCGCCAGCGGCCATCGACCTGGCGGGCGCCGAGATCGAACTCGTACCACTGGTCGCGCGGGAGTCGCGGCTGGCGCGGGCGCTCGCATCGTACGACTCGTCGGGGCTGGACTACATCTTCATCGACTGCCCGCCGTCGCTGGGACTGCTGACGGTGAATGCCCTGGTCGCGGCCCCGGAGGTGCTGATCCCGATTCAGTGCGAGTATTACGCGCTGGAGGGCCTCGAGCAGCTCTTGCGTACGGTCGAACTGGTGCGAAGTCATCTGAACCCGGCTCTCTCGGTCACCACGATCTTGCTGACCATGTACGACGGCCGGACCCGGCTAGCCTCTCAGGTGGCCGACGAGGTGCGGGATCACTTCGGGACCGTGGTGCTAGGAGCGGTGATTCCGCGCAGCGTCAGGGTGTCTGAGGCGCCGAGCTACGGGCAGTCGGTGATGACCTATGATCCCGGTTCGAGCGGGGCTCAGGCCTACCTGGAGGCGGCGAGGGAGCTTGCCCGCCGGAATGTCCAGCAGCCCGCAGGCTGACTCGCGTCGTATCACCGGGCATGCGCCGGTCCCGCCCGTCAGGCTGGCCGTGATCGTGTGGGCGGGAAAGTCGGATGCTGGCAGTATGGTTCAGCGGGCGATGTCACGCCACCATCGCTACCGGGAGTGCGCCGCTTGACTGGCTGGAGCGGCCGGACGGCGAGGAGTGTCAGCATGCCGCAACCAAAGCGCGGGCTCGGCAAGGGACTCGGGGCGCTGATCCCGACGGGTCCGCCTGCCTCAGTGTCACTGCCAGGGAACCACGCATCAGCGGCAGCCTGGCCCCGGGAGGCCGGGGACCCTGACGCCAGCTTCTCGGGCGCTTACCTCGAGGAGATCGCCGTCGGCGCGATCACGGCGAATCCGAGACAGCCGAGACAGGCCTTCGACTCCGACACCCTCGCCGAGCTGGCCGCGTCGATCGAGGCAGTCGGGCTGCTGCAGCCGGTCGTTGTCCGCCGGGCCGGGCCGGGGCGGTACGAGCTGATTATGGGCGAGCGGCGCTGGCGCGCCTGCGAGCTTGCCGGCATCGACGTCATCCCCGCGATCGTGAGGGAGACGTCCGATGACGACATGCTCCGCGAGGCGCTGATCGAGAACCTTCATCGAGAGCAACTGAACCCGCTGGAGGAAGCAGCCGCTTACCAGCAGCTGCTGGATGATTTCGCGGCGACCCACGAAGAGATCGCGCGACGGGTCGGGCGCTCCAGGCCGCACATCTCGAACACGATCAGGCTGCTGAACCTGCCGCCGGCAGTGCAGAAGCGCGTGGCGGCCGGGGTGCTGAGCGCCGGCCACGCTCGTGCGCTGCTCGGAGTCGACGACCCGGCCAGTCAGGAGCAGCTGGCACACCGGATCGTGGCCGAGGGCCTCTCCGTGCGGGCGACTGAGGAGATCGTGGCGCTCGGCGTTCACCCCCCGAAGGGCGCCCGCATGCCCAGCACCAGGGCACCGGTCGCGCCCGGCCTCAGGGAGCTGGCCGACCGCCTTTCTGATGTGTTCGAGACGCGCGTCAGGGTTGAGCTGGGCCAGCGCAAGGGCAAGATCGTCGTCGAGTTCGCGTCGCTCGAGGACCTCGAGCGCATCGTGCGGAGCATCTCACCTGAGCTGGCGCCGGCGCGCCGGGCCAGCATCACTTAACCGCCCGCGTCAGGACGCAAGCGAGGAGCCGGGGACGCGGTGCTGGAAGCCTGGCGCCGCGGTCAGCGCTCAGTTCGCTGCCGTTAGGCTACGGTGCCGTGGCGAACATACCGGGCAAGAGCTTCGGCAGCGATAACCACGCAGGCGTGCATCCGGCGGTGCTGGCTGCTATCGCGGCCGCGAACGAGGGCGACGTGGTGGCCTATGGCGACGACGACCTGACCCGGGCTGCGACGGCCAGCCTGTGCGGGGCGTCCGGAGCGAGTAGCGCCTACCTGGTCTTCAACGGCACCGCTGCCAACGTCCTCGGCCTGAGCCTGCTGATCCGGCCCTACGAGGCGGTCATCTGCGCGGATACCTCGCATCTGCACGTAGATGAGTGCGGCGCCGCCGAGCGCGTACTCGGATGCAAGCTGCTGACTGTGCCGACAGCAGACGGCAAGCTGACTCCTGGCCTGATTGCCGGCATGCTGGCGGGCCGGGGGGACGAGCACAGGGTCCAGCCACGCGTGATCGAGATCGCCCAGGTGACCGAGCTTGGTACCTGTTACTCGCTGGCAGAACTGCGCGAGCTCCGCGAGTTCAGCGTCGCGAACGGGCTCCTGATCTACCTGGACGGTGCCAGGATCGCCAATGCGGCGGCCTATCTCGGCTGCTCGCTTGCGGACATCGCCGCCTGCGCGGACGTACTGAGCTTCGGCGGGACCAAGAACGGCGCGCTCGGCTTCGAGGCTGTCCTGGTGATGTCGGAGGAGCTGGCAGGCGGCGCCCAGTTCCACCGAAAGCAGCAAATGCAGCTAGCGTCGAAGATGCGCTTCCTGGCCGCACAAGCAACCGCGCTCCTGGACGGCAGCCTGTGGCTGGCAAACGCCCGGCATGCCAACGCGATGGCCGACCGGCTGGCCGGCGCCATCGCAGGCCTGCCCGGCGTCGGACTTGCCCATCCGGTTCAGTCGAACGGCGTCTTCGCCGAACTCACCCGGGAGCATGCGCTCCGGCTTTGCCAGGACTGGAACTTCCACGTCTGGTCGGAGAGCGCCGGCGGGCGCTGCGTCGTTCGCTGGATGACGGCCTTCGATACCTCGGCGGCCGATGTCGACCGGCTGGCCACCGCAGTCAAGGCGACCGCTGTTTCACGTGAAACTTGATCGCCTGGACAAGTAGCCGGTTCCGCGAGCCCAAATCATCGCCAACAAGGGACCAAACGGCTGGGTCCCGGGCCGGGCCGGGTGGGTACGATTAGCTCCGACGACCGGGCATTCCGTTACCGCTGAGGCAGCTGTCCGGTTGCAAGGCCAGCAGCAGTGAGCCTGGCCTAGGGATTTACTGACCGCAGGGGTAGCTGTGTCGCGCCGACTAGCGAGCATCACGCTGGACAACCTTGATGACTTGCCGCCCAGGTGCCGCCGCTGCGTTTTCTGGGAGCTCGACCCCGTCAGCCAGGCCCGCGCGATCGAAGTCGGTGATCCGGCGCTGGAGAAGGAGGCCTGGCTGTCGTCTGTCCTGCTCGAATGGGGCAGCTGCGGGAAGATCATCTATGTAGACGGCGTGCCGGCTGGCTACCTTACCTACGCACCCCCAAGCTATGCGCCACGGTCGGTCGCGTTTCCGACTAGTCCGGTCAGCGCCGACGCAGTGCTGCTGATGACCGCCCACGTGATGTCCGAGTTCGCTGGCGGCGGTCTCGGGCGGATGCTGGTCCAGGGCCTGGCCAAGGACCTGACCCGGCGGGGAATCAAGGCGATCGAGGCTTTCGGCGACAACAAATGGACGCAGCCGTCATGCGTTGTGCCGGTCGACTTCCTGCTATCAGTCGGCTTTAAGACGGTGCGCCCGCACGTCCGCTATCCGCGGCTGCGACTAGAACTGAAGACGGCACTGTCCTGGCGTGAGGACGTCGAGGTCGCGCTAGAACGGCTGCTCGGATCGATGTCGCCCGAGCGCTCACTGCGACTTGCCTGACCGCCTGTTCCGTACCGCGCAGCCGAATGCCGGCCATCGCAGCCTGCCCACACGGATGACGTCATTCTCGGTGTAACGCCCCGCCGCCCCGGAGGACTAATCAATGCGGGCCCGTACCGACCACGTGCGACAGGGCGTGATGCGCCTGGTGACCGGAGTCCGCGGCGATGACATCGAGGCGCGAGCGGAAGCGGCCGCCTCCTGAGACGACGACGGCGAGGGACCCCGTGCTGCAGGCTGCGAAGCCTGATCCCGACGCTCAGCTACTGGACCGCCTGCGGTCCGGCGATGAGCAGGCGTTCATGACGCTGGTGCAGCGCTATCGGCCGTCGATGATCAGGCTGGCCGTCGGCTATGTGCCCAGTCAGGCCGTCGCCGAGGAGGTGGTGCAAGAGGCCTGGCTCGGATTCCTGAGCGGCCTCAGCCGATTCGAGGGACGGTCCTCCGTGCGAACGTGGCTCTTCCGGATCCTGATCAACCGGGCCAGGACAGCGGGCATCAGGGAACGCCGGACTACAGCTGTCGGTGATCTGACCGCCACGGTCGATGGGGCGAGATTCGACGCCACCGGGAACTGGCTTGCGCCGCCGCAGCCGTGGACCGACCTGGTGGATGATCGTCTTGCTGCGCAGACGATGGCAACGGCCGTCCGGGCTGCGCTGGCGGACCTGCCCGCGCGCCAGCGTGAGGTAGTAACGCTGCGAGATGTCGAAGGACTGAGCAGCGAGGAGGTGTGCGGCGTGCTGGAACTCACCGAAGCCAACCAGCGGGTCCTGCTGCACCGCGGCCGGAGCCGCCTCCGGCAGATGCTCGAGTCCGAGTTCGGGAGGGCATGATGCGCCTCCGTCTGTCAGCCCGCCGTGACCTGGTCTGCCAGCAGGCCGTGGAGCTGGTGACCGACTATCTCGAGGACGCCCTGCCTCGGGCGGACCGGCGCCGCTTCGAGAGGCACCTGGCGGGCTGCCCGCATTGCACCGAGTACCTCGCCCAGATCCGCGCCACGATCGCGGTCGCCGGCCAGATCACTCCGGATGACCTGACAGCCGAGATGCGGGCTGACTTCATCGCCCTCTACCGGTCCTGGCAGGACGATGACGGCGAGTCGTAAGGACCTCGCCCGCCGTGGCGACGGTGCCTATTGTCGTCCAGCGTGACCTAGGTAATACTGGACTATGTGTCCTACATCGAGCTGCTCATCCTCCGGCACCTCTCGCGGCGCCCAGCGCACGGCTACGAGCTCCGTCAGCGCGTAGAGGCGGTCACCGGCTTCACGCTCCACAACAACTCGCTGTATCCCGCTCTGCGGCGCTTTGAGGAGGCCGGAGCGGTCATCAAGACCTCGCATCCCCAGCAGGGCCGCCCGCCCAAGCTCGTCTACGAGCTCACCGACGTCGGCCAGGAACTGCTCCATGACATGCTGGCCGACCTTTCTGCCGACCAGGCCGGCGATGACACCGAGTTCCTCGCCAGACTCGGCCAGTTCGAGTTCCTCGGGCCGGCGGAACGGCTGGCTGTGCTGGACGCACGGGACGCTGCCCTCGCTGAGCGGCTCACCCGGCTAGCTGGCCTCCGGGACAGATCGCGCGGCGAGGTCTGGAGCGGGCTGGTCACCTCCGAGCTGATCAGCAGGACCGAGCACGAGAGATCCTGGCTCCTGGAGTTGCGGGAGCGGGCCGGGCGGCCAGCTGAGGCAACGTGACGGCGACGGCGGCGCGGCCGGCAAGCGGCCACCTCAGCCCGGCCGTGCAGTACGCACTGCTGGCCGGCCCACTGCTGTCGATGCTGGACTCCAGCGTCGTCAACGTGGCGATCGAGCCGATCGCGCGGCAGCTGCACGCGAGCCTCCCGCTTGCTCAGTGGACCGTCAGCGGCTACCTGCTTGCGCTTGGCACCGGGCTGGCCGCGACTGCATACCTCTCCCGGCGACTTGGCACGTTGCGGCTGTACCAGGCGAGCGTGACCGCATTCACGATCACGTCGGTCGTGTGCGCCCTCGCGCCCACCGTCCAGCTGCTCCTGCTCGCCAGGGTCGCTCAGGGGCTGGCGGCCGCGCCCCTGGTCCCGATGGCCATGAGCATGCTGTTCGGGAAGGGCGAGTCGGCGCGCTCCATGCCCGCCGTCGCCGGCATGCTGCTCTTCCTCGGCCCGGCGCTCGGTCCGAGCGTGGGCGGGGCACTTATCGGTGCGGCCGGCTGGCGGAGCATCTTCCTGATCAACCTCCCCACCGGTGTCGCGGCGGTGCTGGCGGTCCGCCGGATCCCGGCCGGGCTCGCGCCACCTCGACTTGAGCAAACCCGGCTCGATGTGGCAGGCCTGCTGCTGCTCGCCGCCGGCCTTGCGCTGCTGCTGCTCGGCATCACGGTGGCCGGAACTGCTCGCTGGACGGCCACGGGAAGCTGGCTGCCCATGCTGCTCGGTGCGGGTCTGCTAGCCGGCTACACCAGGTGGGCCCGCAGGGCGGCGGAGCCGGCACTGAACCTGGCACTGGCCCGCAGCCGTCAGGCGGCCCTGGCTCTGGCGCTGTGCGCGGCGGCTTCGGTGGCGACCTTCTCGGTCGTCTTCCTGCTGCCCGTCTTCGTTCAGTCGGTGCAAGGTCACAGTCCGCTCGGTGCAGGCCTGGCCATGCTCCCGCAGGGCATCATCACCGGACTGTCAACGACGCTCGGTCAGCGCGCGCTGCGGCTCGTGACCGTCCGGACGACCGTGGCGACCGGTTTCGCATTGCTGACCGCGGCAAGCCTTGGCTTGCTGGCGATCGGCTCGGGCACGCCACTGTCCGTCACTGCGGCTCTGCTCGCGGCCCGTTCGGTGTCGATCGGGCTGGTGATCTCGCCGCTACTAGCCGTCTTCACCGGTTCGCTTGGCGCGGAAGAGCTCAGCGACGCGAGCACCCTGTTCAGCATCTGCCAGCGCATTGCCGGCTCACTCGGGGTCGGATTGATCGCCGCGATCTACGCGCGGCAGACGGCGATCGCCGGAGCGACCACGGCCCTGCACCAGACCGGGCTGGTGATCGCAGCCGTGGCCGCGGGCGGATTGATCGCCGCACCACTGCTGCCAGCGCACCGCAACCAGATGCGCTACCGACCGGCTGCCAGGACCGGTTGCGCCGATGACGGCAACGAGGCGTAGCAACGGCGACGTGAGCGCGACGCATAAACGGCCGGATCACGCAGCGGGCGTGATCCGGCCGCAGTCGGGAAGACGGGTCAGATGAAGTCGGCCAGGTCGCGCAGCAGCGCGGACTTGGGCTTGGCGCCGACGATCTCCTTGACGACCTGACCGTCTTTGAAGACGCTCATCGTCGGGATGTTCATGATGCCGTAGCGCTGGGTGATGACTGGGTTCTGGTCCACGTTGAGTTTGACGATGTCGATCTTGTCGCCGTGCTCGCTGGCGATCTCCTCCAGGACCGGGGCGACCTGACGGCACGGCCCGCACCATTCTGCCCAGTAGTCAACGATGACCGGCTTGGTGGCGTTCAGCACCTCGGCCTCGAAGGTCGCGTCGGTCACTGCCTTGGTTGTGCCCACTTCCAGGACTTCCTTCCATGAGTAGCTCAGGCCCTGATGGTCTGTAGTTGCGTAGCTAAGGCTGAGCGCTCTCAGCCTTCGTGGTCGGCCAGCCAGCGCTCCGCGTCGATGGCTGCCGAACAGCCAGTGCCCGCCGCGGTGACGGCCTGCCGGTAGGTCCGGTCGACGACATCGCCGGCCGCGAACACGCCTTCGATGGCAGTGCGCGTGTAGGGATGCTCGACCAGCAGGTAACCGTCAGCGTCAGTTGCCAGCTGGCCCTTGAACAGCTCGCTCCGGGGGTCATGACCGATGGCCACGAACATGCCGCCGACCTCGAGCACGCTCTCCTGGCCCGTTTTCACGTTCCGGAGGCGCAGGCCAGTCACCCGGTCCTGGCCGAGGACCTCGGCAATCTCGCTGTCCCAGACGAACCGGATCTTCGGATTGCTCTTCGCACGGTCCTGCATGATCTTCGAAGCGCGCAGGGTGTCCCGGCGGTGGATGACCGTGACGCTGCGGGCGAACCTTGTCAGGAACATCGCCTCCTCCATCGCGGTGTCACCGCCGCCAATCACAGCGATGTCCTGCTCACGGAAGAAGAACCCGTCACAGGTCGCGCACCAGGACACGCCGTGGCCGGAGAGCCGCTTCTCGCCCGGCACGTCGAGCTCACGGTAGCCGGATCCGGTCGCGATAATGACGGTCCTGGCCAGGTAGGTGTCCTCGCCCGCCCGGACAACTTTCGGCGCAGCCGACAGGTCGACTTCGGTCACGTCCTCGGCGAGCAGCTCGGCGCCAAAGCGCTCGGCCTG
>Ga0335073_10006276_pt1 | contig 16683 bp, 13 predicted proteins | sample Lox_Sample_22_FD_207093 | JGI IMG/M metagenome (GOLD analysis project Ga0335073, IMG submission 207093) | Soil microbial communities from Loxahatchee National Wildlife Refuge, Florida, United States - Lox_Sample_2.2 | ecosystem: Environmental > Terrestrial > Soil > Wetlands | place: USA... | reverse complement strand
CGGGGACCCGCTGGGAGAAGATGAATTGCTAGCTACCAAGAAAGCCCTAGGGTGGCCGAGCATGGAGAAGTTCTACCTGCCCCAAGACTCGGTGGAATATTTCCGTCAGGCGGTTCCTCGTGGCGGGCAAATGGAGGACGAATGGCGAAAGAAGTTCGACGCATACCAGCAGGCGTTCCCAAAGGAAGCCGCCGAGTTCGAGAGCATCGTTAGCGACAAGCTCCCGCAAAACTGGGACGTCGATCTCCCCAAATGGAAGCCCACCGATAAGCCGATCGCAACTCGCGCCGCCGGCGGAGAAGTGATGAATGCCCTGGCCAAACACATCCCCAACCTGATCGGCGGATCGGCGGACCTAAACCCGTCGACCAGAACGGCGCTTAAGGGTCTCGGGGATTTCCAATCGCCTGAAGTGTCGGGGCCGGGAACGCTGGGTGCGGTCGGCGGGGAGTGGAGCTATGCCGGTCGGAACATTGCTTTCGGTGTGCGTGAGCACGCTATGGGCGCCGCTGTGAATGGAATGGCCGCGCACGGCGGTGTACTGCCCTTCAGCGCGACGTTTTTCACCTTTTCCGACTACATGAAGCCCGCCATCCGCCTGGGCGCCTTGAGTCATCTCAAAGCGATCTACATTTTTACCCACGACAGCATCGGACTCGGAGAGGATGGCCCGACTCACCAGCCGATCGAGCACCTCGCCGGCTTGCGCGCGCTTCCAGGGCTTACGGTCATCCGTCCCGCCGATGCAAACGAGACTGCGGAGGCGTGGGCTTTTGCAGTTCAACATAGCGGTCCGTCGCTGTTAGTGCTGACGCGGCAGACAGTCCCACATCTCGACCGCGCGGCGGCGAAAGACCCCGGTGTCGCACGCGGAGCCTATGTGCTCGCGGACGCCGAAGGCGCTTCTCCGGATGTGATCCTCATCGGTACCGGCTCCGAAGTCAGCCTCTGCGTGCTGGCGCGGGAGAAGCTGAAGACTTTCGGAGTAAAGGCACGCGTAGTCAGCATGCCGAGTTGGAGCCTCTTCGAGGCTCAAGACGAGTCTTACCGTGAAAGCGTCCTTCCGCGGGCCATTAAGAAACGCGTCACGGTGGAGGCCGGCTCACCGATAGGATGGCATCGCTGGGCGGGCGACGAGGGCTCGGTCATTGGCGTGGAGCGCTTTGGGGCGTCGGCCCCTGGCCAGGACGTCCTTGCCCATCTGGGCTTCACGGCGGACCACGTCACCGCTGCCGCTCTTCGCCTCTTGGGCAAAAACAAAGAAGCCGATCTGGAATACCGGCCTGAAGCAACGTTGGTAACGGCGTAGCGGCTAAAGTCCCTACGCTCGTGAATCGACTGAGTCCCGTCTAATTTTCAGTGAAAAGGTCCTTTGGGCGACACGCGGGAGCGCCTCGATCCACTCTTCTGGCGCGATCATCGTGCAACCGCTCAATCGGGGGACTGGCATTGCGAGCGCCATCGGGCTATAGCACTCGACGACATCGGTAATCTTCTGCGGCGACAAAGGCTCGGCTGGGTAAGTGTATGAGTAAACCTAGTTGGGACAACAAGGTTTAAAATAGGCGGTCACGGCGGAATTCGCAGGCAAGCGGGACGCGACCCGCGGGTACGGCGCAAGGAGCCGTTATTTCGCGAGCGAGGTAGTGTGAGTCGGTTCCCGGCATGGAGACCCGTCTTGCCTTCAACCCAATCTCCGCTTCGACCTGTCGATCAGACCAGAGAAGCTTCGACCTGCGCAGTCGCCGCGGAAGCCTGCGGCGATCCCAGCATGAACACGCGCTTGCAGCCGAACGCAACGCTGCCGAAATGGTGGCCGCGGATCATTTTCGACGGTCGTCGAAGATCACAATCGCAACACCGTTCCACGTCTCCCGTCCGGCGCAGTGCGGAGGCTTGTTCCGCAGAGGCACGATCCCGACGTCGCTGTGTACCAGGTGAAAATGCGCCTCAAGATAATCGCGAACCAGATCCGCGCGTCTTCGCGAGGTCACAAATTGCTGGTCAGGTGTTCCCGTACTGGAGTATCCTTCGACGATAACCAAATGATCCGGCAGTGCATCCACGACTGGCGCAACCGCGGTGTCAATGGCCTGGCGCCCACTTTCGACGAGTTGCACTGTGCCGGTGCGGCCGGTTGCAAACAGGTTCGCCGCATCCAGCCACGCCCGGGACCCGCATGCATCCTGGCGCTGACATACCTTGAGATAATCGGCCGGCGACAGCTGCCCCAAGTCATAAAAACCGCGCTTTTTGAAAAACCCCCGGAACAAGAATTCGTGTTTCAGCGCTTCCGTGTCATCCGCAAGGTTGGCGGTTCCGCGATTCAGGTTTGAAAGCGTGTCACGAATATTGGTCGCCCCGTCCTCGCCCATGTTGTCCGGCCCCAAAGCGCCTTTAATCGTCTGATTGAGTTGTTCCGACATCGCCTGCACGTTCGCAAGAATCGCCTGCGCTTTCGACGCCAGGTCACGGGACTGCACATCCGCGAGAATTCGATCGGCGCGCGCCGATGCGTCGCTCAGGTTTAAGGTAGCTTGCTGCGCATTGAATAGAGTCGCCTGCAGCTGCTTCCTGGTCGTTTCATCTTTCAGAAGTAAGCCTGCCGGCCCCTTACCCGCATTCAAGTCCGACACAATTGCGTTGATCGTGTCCGTGATCTGGCTGGCGTTGCTGGCCATCCTTCTGATGTCGGGCCGCACTACCGTAACTACGCCGTCAACATGGTTCACCGTCCTTGTCACCGAATCGAGCGCGACGTCGAGCCGGCCGCGAAGATCACTGACACTGCCCTGAACGTTGTCCAACAGCGCGGAGCTTTTGTCCAGCAGCGCGGAACCCTTCTCGAGCGCCGCTCCTAGATCGAAGGGCTCCTTGCTCGGAAGGGTAGCTCCGTCCGGCGCTTCTGCGGCGGTTTTCGTACCCTCCCGAATAAAGACATACTTATCGCCAACGATACCCTCAGTCTTAATAGAAACAACCGAATCGGTGCGGATCAATCCTCGCGCGTTCACTCTCACCTGGAGCTTCAGCCGGAATTTCGAGGCCGGGCTGGTTGGGATCTCAATGCTCTTGACCTCGCCCGCCTCGACGCCCGAAACTCGCACCTCCGCGCCAGGCGGCAATCCGCCGATGTCCGAGAATTCAGCGTAGAAGTCTACATGTTTGCCAAAAACGTCATGCCGGTTTCCGATTAGAAACAGGATTGCGGTGAAAAGTCCAATTCCCAAGATCAGGAACAGTCCAATGGCCCAGGTATGAATGCGCATATTATTCTGCCTCGGATACTAACGCTCGCACCAAGGCGCTCTCATTCTTTTCTAATTCGCCCATTGCGCCTATCGCGATGAGATTGCCATCGTCGAGCACACCGACGCGGTCGCCGACGCGGCGTGCTTCGCGGGTGTCGTGAGTCACAATCACCATCGTGGTGTTGTCTCTTTTCCGAACACGTAATAAGAGGTCGTCGATCTCCGACGCGGTCACGCGATCCAGTCCGCTGACGGGCTCGTCGACCAGCAGGATACTGGGTCCAAGCATAAGCGCCCGAGCCAATCCCGCGCGCTTGCGCATGCCCCCTGACAGTTCCGCGGGCATTTTACGGCCGTCTTTTCCCAAACCCACATCATCCAGGTTTTTTTGAACGATCGCCTCAATCTCTTCCTCCGGCTTTTTCTCCCGTAAACGTCTCAAAGGCAGCGCGAGATTGTCATGGAGCGACAACGAATCGAAAAGTGCGGCGCTCTGAAAAAGGAAGCCTATGCGGCTTCTCACCTTCGATAGTCCGTCTTCATCCATCCCGACAATGTTCTCGTTTCCGACGCAGATTGCACCCGCGTCCGGTTGTATTAAGCCGATAGTGAGTTTCAAGGTCACGCTTTTCCCCATTCCGCTTCGCCCTATGAGGCAAAAGGCTTCTCCTGGCGCAATTTCAAAAGAAATGCCGTTGAGCACGGTTCGGCCCCCGAACGAGCGGGACACTTCGCGGAAAGCTATCGCCGCAGGATTGCCGCCGTTCATATCGCCGTCTCCGGGAACAGAAAGAAGATGGCCTTCACCAGCACAACATCGATCAGAATAATGGCGAGGGACGAGACGACAACGCTGTTCGTCGCGGCGCGCCCGACGCCGTCAGCGCCTTCATCGGTCGTGTAGCCAAGGTAGGAGGAAATCACACCAATGACGGCCCCGAAGACCACCGTCTTGAGGGTTGGAGGAATGAATGATGCCCAGCTCACGTTGTAAAACGCCCGCGAGAGATAAAGTTGTACGGATAGATGAGAAGCCGTGAGTTCCGCCAGGTAGCCGCCCACAAGCCCCATCGCATCCATGAAAACCGTAAGAATCGGAAGCGCCACCGAGCAGGCAACTATGCGGGGAATCACTAGCATTTTGAAGGAATCGACGGAAAGAACTTCGATCGCGTCAATCTGTTCGGTTGCGCGCATGTTCGCCAGCTCCGCGCCGATGCCCGCTCCCACTCGCCCAGCCATTAACAATCCCGCAAGGAGAGGTCCGATCTCATTGAAGAACGCCAGGGACTGGACCGTGGGCATCACTGCCTGAGCTCCAAACTGGACCAGAGTGGTCCGCGTGTGAAACGCGAGGACCAGTCCCAAAGCGAAGCCTGAAGACAACACCAGCGGCAAGGATTTCCATCCAGCCACTTCTATTTGCCGCAGGATCATCTGGATTTCAAAGGGAGGTACCAGCACCCGCCGCGCGGCCCGCAAAGCAAACAGGCCGATGTTCCCGATGAAGTCCAGATATCTGCGCATATACTCCTCGAAGCATTTCAAACCGGGATCAGCCCGGAGGCGTCTCCTGTCTAGGAATCCCGCGTCCCGTGCGGAATTCGGATTAGCGATTAGACGCTTGCGCGATCCTCGCGACGAACGTCCGCGCGCTTGAAGGTGCTGTTGCCCCTGCAACAATTTCGCCGTTGCTTAGTGTCTTTCCGTAGAGGGCTCTGTTGCCGGCGTCATCTGGTTTCAGCGTTGCGCCATCGAGGTCGAAGCCCGCGAAGGCGCCTTTGGTGTGGCCGTAAAGAAGAATCTTTGCGTTGGGATCGCCATGTGCCGACGCACCATTTCCCCAGGCCGCCGAAGCGTCCGCCCCGATCGCAAAACGATCAGAGAGCAGCTTGGAACGCAGGTCTTTGTCCATCGACAGAATTACGATATTCATCTCTTCCCCACCGAGCTGTACGCCCAAACTGCCGCTGTCGAGGGTAATCGCGCCCGGCGCCGACCAGTTGCCGCCATTTCGACACGAAATGAATCCCCGTCCATGGCCGACTCCAACAACAACAGCTCCTTTCTTGAATCCGGGAATAACCACGATACAATCGGCACTGGCGAGTTCTGCCGCTGGAATGTCGCCGGATTGCGTCATCTTATTCAGAACAGCGGTGGCTTTCCCGAGTCGTGCGGTCGTGTCATCCGCGCCCGCCGCGGTGACAACGGCGACGATGGTCACCAAGAGAAGGTTTCGTGCTTTTCGCATGAGTGTTGTCCTTTCGTGTCAACTAAGTGCACCCAGCATTCCAATCGGACGCGTCAATGGAACATCAGCACACTTGAAGCTTTACGGGCATAACCGGCTCACTACCGTGAGGGAACGCTGCGACGATGACCAGTTATCGACGCATGCTATGGTCATCTGACACTCAGTCACAAATATTCCCTCGGAGTCCGGCGGAACCTGTTGCAGACGTGCCAGAAGTCAGCGTCCCAGCCGATTTTTGGCATGTGGCACGCGCCCAGCCCGGCGACTTTTCTTGCCACCTGCCGGGCTATTGTTTGAGATAAATGGCTCGAATGAATACCGCTCAGTTGAGCACCTGCATGGTTGTTCGGATCAGATCGAGCAACGGCGCCGGGTAGACTCCAAACCAAATCAGCAGAATCGCGAGTACAGCGAGGATGAGCGCGCTGCCCCGGGACACCAGCTCAAGGGGAGCGGCTTGCTCTTGTGCGGTCGAGTAAAGCGTCACGACGATGCGCAGGTAGTAAAAAAGGCCGGCAACGCTGGTTACGACGAGGATAATGATCAAAGCCCAGGCTTCAGCAGCCGCTCCGGCCGCGAGCACATAGAACTTGCCCAGAAAACCCATGGTTGCGGGAATGCCGGCCAGTGACAGGAGTGCAACGGTGAAGGCGCCGGCCATCGCCGGCCGCCGCCAGAAGAGGCCGCGGAAGTCCTCGAGGTCGCCGGCGTCGCGCCCGGGGCTGGAGAGAACGGTCACAATTCCAAATGCCGCGAGGATGGTCGCCGTATACGCCACCAGATAAAAGCTCACCGCCTCAATCGCCATCTTCCCGCCCGCCAGAAACGCGACCAGTATGTATCCGAAGTGGGCAATCGAGGAGTAGGCCAGAATGCGCTTAACATTGTTCTGCCGCAGCGCGAGAAGGTTGCCTGCGCACATCGAGGCGATGGCGATGAGGAAGAACATCAGAAACACGGCGCGATACTGCAGCGCACCCGAAAGGTAAATATAGCGGAGCAACAGCGCCACCATCGCGCTCTTGGAGGTGGTGGCCACGAATGCCGCTACGGGCGCCGGTGCGCCTTCGTAAACATCCGGCGTCCACAGGTGGAAGGGCACCACACCCAGCTTGAAACCTATGCCCGTCACGGTAAGCGCGATCCCGGGCAACAGCAGAGCGAGTCCCGAACCGCTGAAGGAGAGTTCCCGGATGCGCGAGAACTCCATGCTGCCGGCGTCGGCATAAATGAGGGCCGCGCCGAAAATCAGGAATGCGGCGGAAGCCGAAGCCAGGATCAGATACTTGATTCCGGCTTCGAGGGCGCGTTCACGGCCTGTAACGTAAGCGACCATCGCGTACAAGGCGACGCTCAGCATCTCGAGTCCGAGCACAAACGAAACAAGGTGACTGCTCGCCACCAGCACCGCGCATCCCAGGGTCGCGATGAGGAGCAGGACATACAGCTCTTCGCGTTGGCCATCGTGTTTTTCGAAATAATGATAAGAGAACACCGCCACCACCGCCGAAGAGGCGATGATCAGGCCTATGTAGAACAAGGCATATCGATCCAGGAGCAGAAGCGATGTCACTTGTCGTGGGACCAGCGGCGCGGCCGCGAATATGGAGATGAAGGCGGCGGCCAGCCCGGCGAGCGTCAAACCCACCGCGAGCGCGTGACTACGCTTGCTTGCGATGCCGAGCATCACAGCAATCGAAGTCGCGGAGATCAACAGCAGAGGAAGTAAAGCGAGTATGTCGGCGGCATCCATGGTCTATCTCCGCAACGCCGCAGTGGCCGTCTGAGCCTCGCGCTGCAGGTTGTCCAGCGCCGGCCTGGAAGTGTTGAACACCGGCTGCGGATAGAGCCCCAGCCACAGCAGGCCGGCAATCATCGCTGCCATCATCAGACCTTCACGAGGCGTCAGATCAGAAAGGCGCCAGGCGTGCGTATCGGGGCCCTGGAAAGCACGCTGCACCATGCGCAGCGCGTAAAAAGTGGAAGCGAGGATCCCCAGGGTTGCGACCACAGTGATCGTGACGCTGATCTTGTACGAACCCAGCAACACGAGAAATTCCCCGACGAAATCGCCCATCCCCGGCAGGCCGAGCGACGCCAGACTAAAGAACAGAGCGGCTCCACTCAAACGGGGCGCCGCAGCCCACAGGCCGCCCATACTCCCCAGGTCGCGAGTGTGAATACGTTCTTGTAAGCCGCCTACCAGAACGAAAAGCGCGCCGGTGCTCAGCCCGTGGCAGATCATCGTCATAATCGCGCCCTGAAGCGCCAGCGGGTTCCAGGAGAAGATTCCGAGCAGCACAAACCCCAGGTGACTCACGCTGGTGTATGCCACCAGGCGTTTAAGATCAGTCTGCGAGAAGGCCATCACGGCGCCGTAAACGATCCCTATCGCGGCGAGCACCAGGGCCACGGGAGTGAAGGCATGAGCCGCTCGCGGAAACAACGGGATGACGAAACGCAGCATGCCGTATGCGCCGGTCTTTAGCAGCAAGCCGGCCAGGATCACACTTCCGGCGGTAGGCGCCTCAGTGTGAGCGTCCGGCAGCCAGGTATGCAACCCCACCACCGGTAACTTCACCGCAAAGGCGACAAAGAAGCCGAGCATGATCCACAGCTCCGCGGTGGGACCTAGTTGCGTGCCCAGCAATTCCGAATATTCGAAGGTGTACACGCCCGTCGTCAGGTGATGGATAAAGTAGAGCGCCAGTATGGCAATCAGCATCAACAGTCCGCTGCACTGCGTGAACAGGAAAAACTTCGCGGCTGCGTAGACGCGCCGCTCATGACCCCAGATGACGATGAGGAAATACATCGGGACCAGCATGAGTTCCCAGGCGAAATAAAATAGGAACAAGTCGACCGCCAGGAATACACCAGTGATTCCCGCCAGAACCCACATCAGGTTGAAGTGGAAAAAACCGACTTTCTCCTGGATTTCCGTCCAGGACGTCAGCACGGAAATGACGCCCAGAAAGAACGTGAGCACCAGCATCAGCAAGCTAAGACCGTCGACGGCAAGATGGAAGTGGATGCCGAAGCTTGGCACCCAATTCATATCCACTTCGTCGAGCCACGGCCTGCCGGCGCTTGCGGATCGACCGGCCCAGATGCCCGCCGTCAGGCTGACGTCCACCCCAATCGCGATCAGCGAGATCCATCGCGGCAGCTGGGGATTCCAGCGTTCCGTCAGCGCGGCCAGAACGCCGGCCAGCAACAGAACGACAATCAGCCAGATCAGAATCATGACAACGAGACCTCCGTCATAAGAACAACACCAGCGCTATAAACAGCACCGACCCCGCGGCCATCGCGGTGGCATACCATCGGACGCGGCCTGTCTCAGTGCTGCTCAATCCGCGATAAGACAGTTCAGCCAGACGCGCAATGCCGATATAAAGCGCGTCAACGAAATCACTCTTGTTAATATAGGTCGCCCAGATGAAGGGCTGCACGAACGCCCTGTCGTATAACCAGTCAAATCCCCAGTCCCCCAACCACCATTGGTGCAAAAGGCGCCCAACGGGGTTCGCCACCAGGACGTCCGCCAGGCTCCGCCTCTGGAGGTGAAATACATACGCAAAATAGACACCGGTCAGGAACAACACTCCGGCGATGGCCTCCGAGCCGATCTCTGTCAGACCGCCCGCATGAGCTTCAATGGTCTGCGGCAAAGTCAGATGCAGGAATCGGAGCAAGGGTCCTTTCACATATCCACCCACGATTGAAAGGAGCGCCAGTGTCAGGCAAGGGATCGTCATCGCGTAACCTGGCCGCTTCGTCACGGGCGTACCCAACGGACCAAAAAACACCCGGAAAATCACCCGGAATATGTACAGCGAGGTCAGGAGTGCGCCGATCATGCCCGCGATCCAGAATCCCGCGTGTCCCTGGTTCGCCGACCACGTTTGCCAGATGATCAGGTCTTTACTGAAGAAGCCGGCAGTGATGAACGGCAGGCCCGCCAGCGAGCAACCGGCGATAAGGAACGTCCAGAAAGCGACAGGCAGCTCTTTGCGTAAACCGCCCATCCGGAATATGCTGTGTTCGTCATCGAGCGCGTTGATGATCACACCCGCTCCAAGAAACAGGAGAGCCTTGAAGAACGCATGAGTCACGAAGTGAAATATGGCCGCTTGCCAGGCGCCCACGCCCAGCGCCAGAAACATGTAACCGATCTGGCTGACCGTGGAATAGGCGAGCACTCGCTTGATATCGTGCTGCGTCAACGCGCTGAATCCAGCAAGCAGGAGCGTGGCCGCTCCCACCAGTGCCACGGCAAATTGCGCCGCCGGTGCAAGCGAAAATAGAACATGCGTGCGCGCGATCAGATACACGCCAGCGGTAACCATCGTTGCCGCGTGCAACAGGGCGCTGGTTGGGGTGGGGCCTGCCATCGCATCCGGCAGCCACACCTGTAAGGGAAGCTGCGCCGATTTGCCCACCGCGCCGCCCAGCAGCAAGAAAGCGGCCACCACCGCATAAGTGGATCCAGAGTGCCACTGTTCGCTGGCGCGCTGCATAAGATCCTGAATCCCCAGCGTGCCTAGCTGGGTGAATAGCAGAAATAAGCCCAGCATCATCGCCGTATCGCCCACGCGGGTCACGATAAACGCTTTGCGGGCGGCCAGGCCGTTGGCGGGATCGCGATACCAGAAGCCGATCAGCAGATAACTGCACAACCCCACGCCTTCCCACCCGAGCAGGAGCAGCATCAGATTACTGCCCAGCAGCAGCGTGATCATCGACGCGACGAACAGATTCATATACCCGAAGAAGCGGCTGTAGCCATCGTCCGCGATCATGAACTCGGCCGAATAAATGTGGATGAGGAAGGCAACGAAAGTGACTACCAGAATCATCACCAGCGACAGCGCATCCAGATAAAGGCCGATCTGTGGTTCGAAGCTCGCCACGTGCATCCAGGTCCAGAGAACCTGTGTGTAGGAGTTGCCGGCAGAAGGCGCGCCGAGAAAGCTGACTGCCACCAGAATGGATATCAGCGCCGAAAGCCCAATAGAGCCCACTCCCACTGCTGCGGTCGCCCTGCGCGAAAAACGCGAGCCAAACAGCAACAGCACCAATGCGCTCGCGAAGGGCAGGGCCGGAACTAGCCACAACAAGCTGATCACGTTTATCCCCTCATTTCGCTCAGTTCATCGACATCCAGAGACTTAAAGCGGCGATAGATTTGCAGCACCAGCGCCAATCCCACGGCTACCTCCGCCGCCGCCATGGCTAGAATAAACATGAATACGACCTGACCGTCCGCCTGGTGCCAGCGCGACCCAGCCACCACGAACGCCAGTCCCGCCGCGTTCAGCATGACTTCCAGCGACATCAGGACGAAGATCAAATTACGGCGTACGAGCAGACTGATCAGTCCCAGCGAGAACAAGATCCCCGCTAGCATCAGCCCGTCTCTCATGGGTATGTGCATCATGTTGAATCTCCGGTTTTTCAGCTTTGCGGTAGCCCAGGTGATAAGCGCCCACCAAGCCGGCGAGCAGGAGCATGGAGGATAGTTCCACTCCAATCAGGTAAGGGCCGAAGAGAGCTATCGCAACTTGTTTCGGACCCACAGCACCAGCAACCGAATCCGCAGTGTTGCCTCGAGACAAATAAACGACCTCTATAATCAGGACGCTGGCTAGAAGCACGGGGCCTATCCAGATCCCAGGCGTCAGCCACTGTTTTTCGGTGTCGGCCGCGTGCTTGCCCAGATTGAGCATCATGACCACGAACAGAAAAAGCACCATGATGGCTCCCGCATAAACGATGGCTTCGAGCGCCGCCACAAATGGCGCGCCGAGCAGATAGAAGACCACCGCGACACCAAGAAGCGACACGATCAGGTAGAGCAGGGCATGGACAACGTTCATGCGGGTCAGCATCAGCAGGGTCGACAGGATGGCGACTGCGCTGGCAATGTAAAAAGTTAGTTCCATAGTCGTCTCACGGCAGTAACGAGTGGACGTCGACGGGCGCTGTTTCATGCGCTGCTTCGCCCTTATCTTTGCCGCCAATCTGAACTCCCGCCACCCGCCAGTAGTTATAGCCGGGATGCTTGCCGGGACCATCGATCAGCAAATCCTGTTTCTCGTAGACGAGGTTCTGGCGATGAAACTCCCCCATCTCAAAATCAGGCGTAAGTTGAATAGCGTAAGTAGGACAGGCCTCTTCGCAATAACCACAGAAGATACAGCGGGAGAAGTTGATGCGGAAGAACTCCGGATAGCGCCGCCCGTGTTGATCCTCGGTTGCCTGTAGCGCGATGCAATCCACCGGGCACGCCACGGCACAAAGGTTGCATGCCACGCAGCGCTCGCCTCCATCCGGATCGCGCGACAGAATAATCCTGCCCCGGTAGCGAGGTGCAAGATACGGCTTCTCTTCCGGATATTGAACCGTAATTCTCTTCTGGAAGGAATGGAGAAAAACGTACCAGATCGTTCTCAGCATGCTGAACATCGTCTAGCTCCAAATAAGCACTGCCGCGCCCGTCAACAACAGGTTGGCCAAAGCCAGAGGCAACATCACCTTCCAGCCCCAGGACATCAGCTGATCAAAGCGCGGGCGCGGAAGGGACGCCCGCAGCAAAACGAAAAACGAGATGAAGAAAAACGTCTTGATCAGGAACCAGAGCAAGCCGGGAAGAACGGGACCCAGCCAGCCGCCGAAAAAAAGAACTACGACCATGGCTGATATCAAAGTGACTCCCATGTACTCGCCGATGAAAAACATTCCAAACTTCATCCCGGAGTATTCGGAGTGATAACCGGCGACGAGTTCGCTCTCGGCTTCGGCCAGATCGAACGGAATACGGCGCGTTTCCGCCAAGCCGGCGATAAGAAATAAGACAAAGCCCGGAAATTGCGGAATGACGAACCAGAGCTTTTTCTGCGCCTCCACGATCGCGGGGAGACTGAACGATCCGGCGAGCACCACCACTCCCATCAGCGAGAGGCCCATGAAAACTTCGTAGCTCAGCATCTGCGCCGCCGCCCTCAGGCCACCGAGCAGCGCGTACTTGTTATCGGAGGACCATCCGGCGAGCACCACGCTGTAAACCCCCAGCGACGACATCGCGAGAAAGAATAACAGACCAATATTCAGGTCACTCACGATGATGCCCGGCGCCACCGGGAGTACGGCGAAAGACATCAGCACCGTCACGAACACCACGGCGGGAGCCACAATGAAAACCAGTTCGTCGGCGAAGGGAGGGATCCAGTCCTCCTTCATAAAGATCTTGATCGAGTCCGCGGCGACCTGGAGTAGGCCGAAAGGCCCCACGCGATTCGGCCCGTAACGGTCCTGCCACAGGGCGAGCAATCGCCGTTCAACCCAGATCAGGTTGGCCGCGATCGTCAGCGCAACCACGATAACTCCAACGATCGAGAGGATTGGATACGGGCTGGTCATTTCGTCCTCGTTATCTTTCCCCAGGCAGGCAGGGTTATTCCCGCCACGGGAGGCAGTCCGGCGGACAGACATGCAACCCCGGGCGGGAGATCAGCGCGGAGGCGAACCGGCAGCCGCAGCGTCGTGCCGGCACAGATCACTTCGACTTCCGCACCCTCGGCAAGCTCCGTCGTGTTGACAGCCACATGCGGCTTCGCTGCGAGTTCCGCAATTCCCGGCGCCGAAAGACTCAGCTCATCCGAGCCGAAAATGTGGTACATCGGCAGTAGCAACCACTCACCTTCACGCGGCGCAAATGCAGATGGGATTTCGCTGAAATACGGCCGGCCGTTTACAGGGGCGGGCTCGAAGATCCGCACGCCCGCATCGCCACCACGCAAGGGTCCGCCGATCTCTTTTTGATAAGTATTCACCGCCTGAATCGAGTTCCATCCGGGTGACCAGAAAAACGGAATCAGAGCGGCAGGTGGTTTTTCCGGCGTACCTTCCATGGAAAACGAAAGCGGTGAATCGGGATCGTCAGGGGGCTTCGGCTCAGATACATCGATGTTCACAAGCATGGCCGTACGCCCGCTCTCGCGGTGCGGAGAGCGTGGAAATTTCGATCCGGCAACGCGAAATGAGGCGGATGGCGCGGCGTAGCGAACGGCCGCCAGTTGAGGTAATGCCGCAGCCATCGCCGCGAGCACATCGTCCAGGTTATGCCAGTCATTCGGCTTCAACCAGCGCCAGCTTGCTGAAACATCATTGCGCGGGACGAATACCTGGAAAAATCGCTGGGCGCGGCCTTCGCTGCTCACGAAAGTGCCGTCGGATTCAGCGAAGGTTCCGGCGGGCAGAACCAGCTCAGCTTTCTCGGTGGTCGGAGTGGCCAGGTGATCGAGAACGATCACGTGAGCCGCAGCCTTGAGAAACGATTCCACTACAGCAGCGGGCGCGCGGCGGTACAGATCATTTTCGAGAATGATCACCGTGTCGGCTTGTCCATCCCGGACCGCTTGAAACGCGGCGCTCAGGCTGTTTCCGCCCATGAGTGCCGCGCCAACCGTATTGCATTCCGGGGCGGTAAAGCTGAGCGCGGCATGCGCCGCCGTGGCCACATTCGCGGCCGCTTGAATCGCCTGCTCGCTCCCACAGCTGGCGCCGGAAATAACCAGCGGCTTCTTCGCGGCCTTGAGTGCGCTGGCGATCTCGGCCGCAAGCGGGAAATCGTCCCGCGACGGCGCGCGTGAATCCAGCGCATGAGCCACGGCGAATCCCAGGCGCGCCAGGTCGTCAGGGGCGGCACGGAAGGTGGCCGTTGCAATCTCGTCCAGGCGCGTTGCATACGGGGTCGCGATATAAAGCGGGCCCTTCGCGTCCTGCATCGCATCCCGCACCCCATGGTCCATCCACAGCGGAATTTTCAACTCATCGGCAATCTTCATGGGTCGCTGGCGCACGGACTGGCGCACAGCAAGCGCCATTCGGGGAGCCACGTTCGTTATGTCCTCCCCCAGGATGAAAACAGCGTCACACTCCTCGATCTCGCGCACCGTAGGCGTGCGCAAAGAACCTTGGCGCAGGATGTCGAGCATGCGTCCAACCACCCTTGCTTCGTCGTCAGCCATGCCCGAATGAAAGCGTTCCGGACCCACTAAAGTGCGCAACGCGAAGTTGGCTTCGAGCGACGCGCGCGGCGAACCAATTCCGATGACCCTGCCATCCGCGACTCTTTCAGTCAGATGACCCTGTGCCGATGTGACGGAAGCGGTCCGGCCCTGTAGCACAGGCTGATGGACGCGACGGTCGCTGTTGACGAACTCATAGCCAAACCTCCCGCGGTCGCACAGGAAATAGCCGTTTACTTCGTGGTTATAGCGATTGACGACGCGGCGCAGCGTCCCATAACGCTCGCCGGAATCAATGTTGCAGCCGAGGCCGCAGTGCACGCAAACCGAGGGAGCGAACTGCTGATCCCATTTGCGGGCGTAATGGCGCTTCAGCGTCTTATCCGTGAACACGCCCGTCGGACAGATCTCAACCAGGTTGCCGCTGAACTCATTTTCCAGAACGCCATCTTCATGACGGCCGAAGAACACCGTATTGCGCATCGCGAACGCGTTCAAATCATCGCCGCCCGCATAGTCCCGGTAGTAGCGCACGCAACGGTAGCACTGGATGCACCGGTTCATTTCCTGATTCACCAGCGGACCCAGGTTCTGATTGCGAAACGTGCGCTTATCGAATTCGTAACGGCGGTAGTCGTGACCCGTCATCACGGTCATATCCTGCAAATGACACTCGCCGCCCTCATCGCACACGGCGCAGTCGTGCGGATGGTTCAGCATGAGTCCCTCGATAATGCCGGCGCGAAAGGCGGCAACCTCCGGATCGTCGATGGAGATGCGCGTGCCTTCCTTCGCCGGCGTCAGGCAGGACATGATGATTTTGCCGTGCTCATCGTGCTCGTCCTTGAACTGTTTGACGGCGCACTGGCGGCAGGCTCCCACCGATCCCAACGCCGGATGCCAGCAGAAGTACGGCAACCTGAAGCCCTGCGAAAGGCAGCCGTGGAGCAGATTTTCATCCGGGTTCATCTGGTACGGTTTGTGATCAACGTAGACGATCGCCATACCTATCTCCAGGGGCAGCGGTGTTCGCTAATGTGCCGCTCGAAATCATCGCGAAAGTATTTCAAGGCGCTCTGCAAGGGCTCTGCCGCGCCGGGAGCCAGTGCGCAGAAGGTGTTGCCGGGGTTCCACATCCTGGCCTGAAACGCGAGCTTGTCCAGATCGCCGGGCTGGCCATGGCCGTCCTCCATGGATTTCAAAATCCGATCGGCCCATCCCAGCCCGCTCCAGCAGGGCGTACACCAGCCGCAGGATTCCCGCGCAAAAAAGTGAGTCAAGTTCCACGTCATGCCGACCGGACAGGTCTGGTCATCGAGCACGATCATGGTGCCGGTGCCCATGCGCGTTCCCACTTTGTCCATTTCGGTGAAATCCATGGGCGTATCCAGGTGCTCTTCGACGATGAAGTCGGTAGATGCCCCGCCGGGCAGCAACCCGCGAAATTTCACGCCCTCGCGCATTCCCCCCGCATGCTCCTCGAGGATCTCGCGGACTGTGGTCCCCATGGGCAGTTCCCACAGACCCGGACGCTTCACTTTTCCACTCGCGCCAAATAGCTTGGTCCCGGCGTCCTTGGTCCGGCCCAACCCGCGGAACCACTCGGCGCCGTGGTTGATAATGTGGGGCACGCAACTGATGGTCTCGACGTTATTTACAACGGTGGGTTTGCCAAACAGACCCACCACCGGCGGAAATGGCGGTTTCGCCCTTGGGTTGGCCCGCTTGCCTTCCAGTGCATTCAGCAGCCCGGTCTCATCGCCGCATATATAACGGCCGCCGCTCAGGTGGAGGTATAGCTCCAGGTTATAGCCGGAACCAAGAATGTTCTTGCCGAGGTAATGCTGTTCGTAAGCTTCCGCGATGGCGCGCGAAAGCCGTTCGGCGGCCAGCGTGTACTCTCCGCGCAGAAAGATGTAGGCAATATCAGCCTCGATGGCGAACCCGGAGATAATCGCGCCTTCTATCAGCTGGTGTGGGTCCCGCTCCATCAGCAGCCGGTCCTTGAACGTGCCAGGCTCCATCTCGTCGGCGTTGACGATCAGGTAAGTCGGGTTCGGCGCGTCTTTGCCAAGCGGCACGAAGGACCACTTCAAACCAGTTGAAAAACCTGCGCCGCCCCGGCCGCGGAGGTTTGCAT
>Ga0335073_10006275_pt1 | contig 16686 bp, 13 predicted proteins | sample Lox_Sample_22_FD_207093 | JGI IMG/M metagenome (GOLD analysis project Ga0335073, IMG submission 207093) | Soil microbial communities from Loxahatchee National Wildlife Refuge, Florida, United States - Lox_Sample_2.2 | ecosystem: Environmental > Terrestrial > Soil > Wetlands | place: USA... | reverse complement strand
GTGGGTCCGGATGGTCTCGATGGCCGGGCCCACGGGCCGGCCGTGGGCCGAGATGACGACCGCGTCATCCCAGTGGACTCCGATCCTGGCAAAGGCCAAGGCCACCGCCGACGGGGCCGGATGCTCCACCAACCGATCGGGGGCCAGACGGGCGGCCGCCACCCGAGCCAGGCCGAAGAAGCCGGGATCGCCCGAGACGAGCACACAGGTTTGTTCTCCTCGGTCCCGGTAGCGAGCGATCTGGTCGACGGCGGCGCTGAGCGGGGTGGCGAGAGCAATCCGGGTCCCTGGTACGTCAACGGGCAGAGAATCGAGATGGCGGGGCGCGCCGAGGACGACCGTGGCCCGCCGCAAGGCCTTCCCCGCGGCGCTCCCGAACCACTGGCCGCCGTGCAACCCGATCATGGTCACCCCGCCGGCCCGACTGTCAGCCACGAGCCAGCACCTCCTGGCCTTCGAAGTCCACCATGATGACTTCGACGGTGAGCCGATGCTCGACGAACGACTCGCACGCCGCCGCCGCCCGCCGGCACAGCTCCGCGAGGGGGTCGAGATACCCGGCGGCCACGCAGGCTTCGGCAAAGTGGCGGGCCGTGGCGGTCGCCGTGGCCGCCTCGACCACCCCGTGCGGGGCGGCGGAGCGACGGGCTACGTCGGCCAGGAGCTCGACGTCAACCTTGGATCTCCGGTAGTGGGTCATCAGCACCCCCGCTGCGAGCTTGGTGATCTTGCCGGCCATGCCGACGAAGGTGGCTTTGGAGATATCGGCCGCCACGGCCCGCCTCAAGGCGATGCCCGTGAAGTCCCCGACTTCGATGAAACAGACCGGAGCCAGCTTGGGCAGGAGACGCTGGGCGGCAGCGTCGGTCCGCCCCCCGGTGGAGAGGACAACGTGTCGTTGGCCCTGGGCGGCCGCCACGTCGATCTGCTGGACGACGCTGGCCCGCCAGGACGCCGTCGAGAACGGTCGCACTATCCCCGTGGTGCCCAGGATGGAAATGCCACCGACGATGCCCAGACGGGAGTTCGACGTCTTGGCCGCCATCTCCGCTCCGCCGGGGACGGAGACCACCAGCGCGACGGGGCGTTCCGTCACTTCGTGGACGGCCGCCCTGATCATGCGGGCGGGTACCCGGTTTATGGCCGGGGCGCCGACGGGTAGACCGAGGCCAGGGAGGGTCACGGTGCCCACCCCGGGACCGGCTGAAAGCTCGACCGTCCCGGCCGGACGGTCGGCCGGCAGCCACGATGCCGTCACCGTGATGTGGGCGCCGTGGGTCACGTCCGGGTCGTCGCCGGCATCCTTCACCACCACCGCTCGACCGGGGCGCGAGGTGGCGATGTCGGCGACCGGGAAGCGGACCCGCTGTCCTGCCGGCAGGGATACCTCCACCTCGGCCGGCGGCGTCCCTTCGGCCAGGCCCACCACAGCCGCCTTGGCCGCCGCGGACGCGCACGTGCCGGTGGTCCAGCCGGTGCGCATGCCCCTGGCTCTGGCCACCTCGGGGGCCAGCGGCGGCTCGAACGGCCGTTTTGTCACTTGCGGCGGGCCGAGGGCCGCCCGGCTGTGGACCCGGGTCGGGACCGCAGCCGGTAGGCCGTCGTGTGGGAGGGGGAGTAGAGGTGGGACCGCCGACCGACCGGCTCATCCGCGAGCGCGTCGCCGATCAGCACCAACACCGTCAGGGTGGTCTTCGTGGCCTTGAGGTCAGCGGCCAGGTTCCCAACGGTCGTGCGAACGACCTTTTCGTCCGGCCACGTGGCCCGCACCACTATGGCCGCCGGCGTGTCGCGCTGATAGCCGGAATCCGCGGTGAGGAGTTCGCTCGCCAGCTCGTCGGGATGAGCGGCAGAAAGGAAGACGGCCATGGTCGCACCGTGAGTGGCCAGGGCGGCGACGCCTTCACCCGCCGGCATGGATGCTGCCGTGCGGCCCCCCAGCCGGGTCAGGATGACGCTCTGCGCCACTCCTGGCTGCGTCAGCTCGCGACCGAGAACGGCGGACGCAGCCGACACCGATGACACCCCGGGCACGATCTCCCAGGACCGCTCGTGGGCCACGCACCAGTCGATCTGTTCCCCGATGGCCCCGTAGACGCTCGGGTCCCCTGAGTGCAGGCGCACGATCCTGGTCCTCTCGCCATGTCGTTCGAACACCCCGGTTACATCCTCGAGGGTCATGGTCGCGGAGTCGTGCACCTCGGCAGGCGACCGGCAATGGTCGAGCAGGGCCCCGGGTACGAGGGAGGACGCCCAGATCACGACGTCGGCGGCCCGAAGGCGGTTCGCCCCTCGCATCGTTATCAGGTCGGTGGCTCCCGGACCGGCTCCCACGAATGAGATCACCGAGCCACGCCTTCGGTCGCCGGCACGATGACGGTCGCCAGGTAAGAACCAGGGCCGGACCGGGCCACCTCCTCGAGTGACCCGATTCTCTCCCCCGGCATGCCGAGCAGCTCGCCGGCGACGGCGCTTTTGGCCCGGCCCAGCTGCGCCGCCTGGTCGGCCAGTTCGGGCAGTCGACGGCCGCCCTTGTAGATCACGACTGTGGTGGCGGGGTCGGCCAGGTCCGGGCCGAGGTCGTCGCCGTCGAGGGCCGTCCTCACCGTGAGCCGGGACCTCTCGTCCGCCACTACGGTTCCGGTGCGGCCGGCCAGCGCCTGGAACGCCATTATCCCCGGGACCTGGGTGACGATGGTGGCCGGGCGGCGCCTCGATACCTGGGCCGAGAGAGCCGAGAAGGTCGAGTACACGAGGGGATCTCCCAGCGTGATCCACGCCACTTCCTCCCCCCGCTCGAGGTGGGAGATCACTGCCGCCGCGGCCTGCCCGATCGAGCGATCCCGGGCCTTCCTGGCCTTAGACATGGAGAACGGGACCCGTTCCACGACGAGCCCGGGCACCGCTTCGCGTACAACCGCCTCCGCCCGCCCGACCGCGTCGATCGCCGTGGTCGGGGCCAGGACGCGGTCAGCCCGGCGCAGGGCCGACACCGCTCGTACGGTCAGGAGATCGGCCTCTCCCGGCCCCACGCCGACCCCGACCAGGCGGCCGGGAACGGGAGGGTCGGGACGAACGGTCGGGGCAGCCGCGGGCTGGGACAGGGCAGCCGCCACTGCCTCCCGGATCAGATCGGCTTCGGACCTGCCTGTTGCCGCGGCCCGGGCCGAAAGCGCCGATTTGAGACGGTCCGGTAGGTACAGGCTGCTCTTGCGCACCGGTCAGAGACTAGGCCAAACGTAGGGTATGACGTAGGGCGCAGGTGGCAGCGAAGGCGCCAACCTGTCCTGGGTCGCCTCCCGGATGGTGATGGAGGTAGGTCGCCATGATCGAAGGCGTGGCCCAGCCCTCGGGCCTGTGACCCCACCGACTCGACAGCGTCAGGGCCTCCCCGGCGACATCCAGCTCGGAGTAGTGGAACTCGTGGCCGCGGAAGGTGCGCCCGGCAGGACCGAGCGGAGTGGGCACGTTGGTGACGGCAGCGCGGTACCCCAGTGTCAGTCGACCGGACATGGCGGCGACGGCAGGGATGACTCCGGCCATCGGGGCTCCGTCGAGGCTGCGGCACAGCAGCAAGAGACCGCCGCACTCGGCCCAGATGGGCAAGCCGCCGCTGGCCGCTTCGAACAGATCGGTCAGGAAGGGCTCGTTGGCCGACAGCTCACCGGCGTACACCTCGGGAAAGCCTCCCCCTATGACCAAGCCGTCGAGATCGTCGGGCAGGGCGTCGTCGGCCAGAGGGTCGAAGGCGACCACGTCGGCGCCGGCGGCCCCCAAGGCGTCCAACGTGTCCTGGTAAGTGAAAGTGAAGGCCTGGCCGGCTGCCACGCCAACCCTTATCGGGGTTCCGGCTGGTGGCAGCGCCACCGGTCCGGTAGGGCGCAGCGGCGCCGAACGGGCGACGGCCATAAGTGCGCCGAGATCGACGTGACCCTGGACTGCACCAGCCAGCCGATCGAGGGATGCTGCGACCTCGGTGGGGCGTTCGGCCACGGGCACGAGACCCAGGTGCCGGTCTCGCCACTGCAGGGCGTCATCCCGAGGCAGGGCGCCCAGGACCGGGATTCCGGTTGGTTCGAGAGCCTCGCGCAGGAGAACCTCGTGGCCTTCGGATCCCACCCGGTTCAGGATGACTCCCGCCAGGGAGAGTTCGGGCCGCCAGCAGGCATAGCCGTGAACGAGCGCCGCCACCGAGTTGGACATGGCGCTGGCGTCTATGACCAGCACGACCGGGGCGTCGAGCATCTGGGCTACGTCGGCGGTCGAGGAGGCTGATCCGTCGCCGGCGCCGTCGAACAGTCCCATGACGCCCTCGACGATCAACACACCGGCGCCGGCCCCGGCCCGGGCCGCCAGCGATGGAATGGCATCGGGACCACAGATCCAGGCGTCGAGGTTGCGCGGAGGCCGGCCGCACGCAACCGAGTGATAGCCCGGGTCGATGAAGTCCGGCCCGACCTTGGCCCCGGCCGGACCTTCACCCGCCCGTCGGAGGGCAGCCATCAGGCCGGTGGCGACCGTCGTTTTCCCCACCCCCGAATGGGTTCCGGCGATCACCAGTCGGGGACCGATCGACGGGGTCATGATGCCTGCAGGCTGCCAGCCCGGGTGGGCCTCTAGCGAGTCGGTTAGCTTGGTTCGGCTAATGGGACTCATGGAGGGCATACCGATTCGGACCGGCGAGCGCGCCTGCCGCGGTCCGGCTCGGACCCTTGAAGGCCTGCTTCTCGTCGGTCACGGCTCCCGGTGTGTGCGTAGCGAGTTGGAGATGCAGTCCCTGGCCGATCTGGTATCCCCTTTACTGCCGTCGGTGGCGATAGAAGTGGGTTTTCTCGAGATGACCGAGCCGTCGGCGGCCGTCGTCATCGACCGGCTGGTGGAGCGGGGATGCCGGAGCATCTCTGTCCTGCCGCTCGTCCTGCTGGGCGCCGGACACGCCAAGAGTGACGTGCCTGCCGTCATCCTCGATGGCCGCCGGCGCCACCCGGGCGTGCAATTGCGGTTCGGTAGTCCTCTCGGTGTGTCCCGGCAGCCTGTGGAGTTGCTCGGCAAAGCGGTGGTGGCGGCCGGAGGAGCCGGCTTGCCTCTTCTGATGGTCTCGAGGGGCACATCGGATCCCGACGCCAACGCCGATGCCCACAAGGCGGCCCGCTTGCTGGCCGAGTGGACGGGGGCGCCGTTCGTCCACGTCGGATTCAGCGGAGTCACCTGGCCTTCGGTTCCGGAGGCGGCGGATACTTTCGCCCGGCTCGGGTACACCCGCCTGGCCGTGGTGTGGTGGTACCTGTGCCACGGCCGGCTGATCGAGCAAGGCCGAACGGAGCTATCAGGATTCGAATCCCGGTCAGGCGTCGATATCGTCGACGCCGGCCATCTGGGCCCCCATCCGGGACTGGTCCCATTGATCGTGGAGCGCTACCACGAGTCGTGCCACGCCCAACCCCTGGTCAACTGCGACACCTGCGCCTACAGGGCGCCCTGGCCCGGTCGGGAGGAGCGGGTCGGTCAAGCCCTCGGGGTGGGCCACTCCCAGCTGGCGGCCGAGCACCTAAGCCACCGCCACTAGCGTTGCCGCGTCAGGTCAGCAGGGCCTGGGCCGACTCAGGGGCGCGACCCCCGTTGGCCTGGGTGACCATGTCGGCGAGCGTGAAGGAATCGAGGTGACGCCGCATGTGCTGTCCCAGTTCGGCCCACACCGCCAGCAGAACGCACTGACCCTCGTGGTCGCAGGCCCCGTTCTGGTGGGGCTCACCGAAGTCGCCGGCCTGGATCGGCCCGTCGACGGCGCTGACGATCTGGCCCAAGGTGATGTCGTCGGGCGATCGGGCCAGGATGTAGCCGCCCCCGACCCCTCGTTTGCTACGGACCAGGCCGGCGCCCTTCAGGGCCAGAAGGATCTGCTCGAGATAGGGCTGAGGCAGCCCGGTGCGCTCGGCGATGTCCCGTACCGAGGTCGGTTGGGTCTGTCCGGCGTGGAGAGCCAGAGACAGCAGCGCTCGGCTGGCGTAGTCGCCCCGGGTGGAAACCTTCACCGACCTATCGTACCTCTAGGGTGTTGGCAATGACCTTCTCTGCCCCGGTGCTCCCCGACTACGGGGGGGCCAATCTGAGCGGTCTGGTGCCTGCCTTCCTGGCCGCGCCGGCCGACCGTCCGGATTGGCTGCCGGAAGCGGCCCGCAGTGCCGACCAGATCGTGCTTCTGGTCGTCGACGGACTGGGTTGGCTGCAGCTGGAGGAGCGCCGGGATCTGATGCCGCGTCTCAGTCAGATGAGCGGAGGACCGATAACCACGGTGGTCCCTTCCACGACGGCCGCGGCTCTGACATCGGTGGTCGTCGGCGCCCCACCGGCTTCGCATGGGATCGTCGGCTACCGGGTCGTGATAGAGGGATCGTCCGGTCCGGAGGTCATGAACGTCCTGAAGTGGCGAACCTCCTCGGGGGACGCCCGCCAGTACGCCGATCCCCGCACCTTTCAGGTTCTGGACCCGTTTATGAAGCGGCCCGTGCCGGTGGTCAGCAAAGCTGACTTCGCAGGTACCGCGTTCACCGAGGCCCATCAGAGGGGAGCGCGCCAGGTTGGCTGGTTCCAGGCATCGAGCCTGGCGGTCGAAGTGCGGGCCCTGGTGGCCGCGGGCGAGCAGTTCGTGTACGCCTACTACGACGGGGTGGACCGGATCGCCCACATTCGCGGCTTCGGCCCCTACTACGACGCCGAGGTGGTCGCCCTGGATCGGATTGTGGGAGACCTCCTGGACGGTTTGCCGGAGGGAGTGGCTCTGGTAGTCACTTCCGACCACGGCCAGGTCCAGGTGGGAGCCCAGGCGGTGGAGTTGGCGCCGCGTCTGGTCAGCGAAGTCTCCATGATCAGCGGGGAAGGTCGCTTCCGCTGGTTGCACGCCAAGTCCGGCGGAGAGCACTCCTCCAAGCACTTGGCTGAACTGGCTCGTGACCTCTATGGCCACCAGGCGTGGGTGGCGACTCTGGACCAGGTGGACGACGAGGGGTGGTTGGGCGGCCCGCTTAGGCCCGAGTTCCGGGCCCGCCTCGGCGACGTGGCGCTCGTGCCCTTCGAGCCGATTGCCTACCTGGACAAGGCCGAGTCCGGCGATTTTCAGCTGGTGTGCCGGCACGGTTCCCTTACTGCCCAGGAGATGTTGGTTCCCCTGCTCGCTGAGGGAGGCAGACTGTTCCCGTGATGCCTGATAACGCACAACCAGACGAAGTTCTCGTCGTCGACGGTCCCGGCGGTCCGGCCGACCAAGCCGAGGTCGAGCGCGAGGCGGTGGCGCAGCCGGCCAAGGTCATGAGGATCGGCTCGATGATCAAGCAGCTCCTCGACGAGGTTCGGCAGGCCCCTCTCGACGAAGCCAGCCGGACCCGGCTCCGGGAGATCTACGACACGTCGGTGAGCGAGCTCGCCGACGGGCTGTCACCGGATCTCCGGGATGAGCTGTCCCGGATGGCCTCTCCGTTCGGGCCCGGCGAGGTACCAAGCGAAGCGGAGCTCAGGGTGGCCCAGGCCCAGCTTGTGGGCTGGCTGGAGGGCTTGTTCCACGGTATCCAGGCCACCCTCTTCGCTCAGCAGATGGCGGCCCGGGCCCAGCTGGAGCAGATGCGCCAGCGCAGCCTCCCGGCGGGAGCCGACGAACGCCCCGCCCCCGGGACCTATCTGTAGGCCTGATCCCATCTGCAGGCCTCATCCGATGTCACTCCGGTGCGCTAGCCTCGGGAGAGCCGTAATCACACCGCTGTAACTTTGTCGAGAGCCGGCGGTCCAGTCGACAAGAGGAGGCAGAGCCCGTCCGTGGGCGCATCCTTCACCCACCTGCACCAACACACCGAGTTCTCAATGCTCGACGGGGCGGCCCGGGTTCCGGATGTGATCAGCCGCGCCGTGGCCGACGGGCAGCCGGCCATCGGGATCACCGACCACGGCAACATGTACGGCGTTCTGGACTTCTATAAGGCGGCGCGAGAGGCCGGAATCAAACCCATCATCGGAACTGAGGCCTATATGGCCGGCGAGTCCCGTTTCGAGCGGCCCGTCCGCCGCGGTCGAGTGGATGATGGAGGCGGGGAAGCCGAGGCGGGGGAGAAGCTCTACTATCACCTGACTCTGCTAGCCGAGAGCCACGAGGGTTACAAGAACCTGATGCGGCTCTCCTCCGACGCCTACCTCGAGGGCTACTACATGAAGCCCCGGTGTGACTGGGAGCTGCTCCAACGCCACCACGAGGGGATCATCGCCACGACCGGATGCCTCGGAGGCGTGGTGCTGCAGGCCCTGCTGCGCGGTGACACCGAGCGGGCTACGGAGTTGGCCGGCCGACTGCAGGACATCTTCGGGCGCGACTCCCTGTTCGTGGAGCTTCAGGATCACGGCCTGCCGGAGCAGGCCCGGACCAACCCGGAGCTCATCCGGCTGGCTCAGAGGATCGGGGCACCCGTCCTCGCCACCAACGACAGCCACTATGTCTCCCGCGCCGACGCCGAGTCCCACGACGCCCTGCTGTGCGTCCAGACCGGATCAGCCAAGGACGACCCGAAGCGGTTCCGGTTCCACGGCGACGAGCACTATCTGAAGACGGCGGCGGAGATGCGCCACCTGTTCCGGGACTACCCCGAGGCGTGCGATAACACCTTGTGGATCGCCGAGCGGTCGAACGTCGAGATCGAGTTCGGTAAGCCGCAGCTGCCTTCCTTTCCGCGCCCCCCGGAGTTCGAGGACGCCGACGCGTACCTGCGCCGGCTGACCTACCAGGGCGCCACCGAGCGCTATGGCTCTTCTATCCCGGCCGAAGTTGGAGCCCGGCTCGAGTACGAGCTCGGCGTCATCTCCGAGATGGGCTTCTCGGACTACTTCCTGGTCGTTTGGGACCTGATCCGCCACGCCCGGGACAGCGGTATCCGGGTGGGGCCGGGGCGGGGCAGCGCCGCCGGCTGCTGCGTTGCCTACTGCCTGCGCATCGTCGACCTCGACCCGATCCGCTACAACCTGCTCTTCGAGCGATTCCTGAACCCGGGCCGCAAGCAGATGCCCGACATCGACATGGACTTCGACGAACGCTATCGGTCCGAGATGATCCGATATGCGGCCGAGCGGTACGGCTGGGATCGGGTGGCGCAGATCGTCACCTTCTCGACCATCAAGGCTCGGGCCGCCGTCCGCGACGCCGCCCGGGTGCTCGGCTACCCCTACAGCCTGGGGGACCGGGTCGCCAAGCTGATGCCGCCTCTGGTCATGGGGCGCGACACCCCGCTGTGGGCCTGCCTGGAGGAGCACCCCAAGTACCTGGACGGCTATAAGCAGGCCGCCGAATTACGTGAGCTGCGTGCGGCCGATCCGGATGTGGCCAAGGTGGTCGATGTGGCCCGAGGGCTGGAAGGTCTGCGTCGCCAGGACGGTATCCACGCGGCCGCCGTCGTCATCTCGGCGGATCCGCTGACCGAGTATCTCCCGATCCAACGCAAACCCGAGCCCGGTGGGCAGCCCGAAGACGCGCCCATCGTCACCCAGTACGAAATGCATGGGGTCGAAGAGCTGGGCCTGCTCAAGATGGACTTCCTCGGCCTGCGCAACCTCTCGGTGATCGAGCGGACCCTGGACCTGATCGAGAGCGAGACCGGCACCCGTCCCGACATCGACAACGTCCCCCTCGACGATCCGGCGACATTCGCCATGCTTCGGCGGGCCGACACCATCGGAATCTTCCAGCTCGAGGGTGGCCCGATGCGCAACCTGGTCCGATCGCTGGCCCCGACCCAGTTCGAGGATGTCGCCGCCCTGGTCGCTCTGTACCGCCCCGGCCCGATGGCGGCCAACATGCACAACGACTACGCCGACCGGAAGAACGGCCGGAAGCCCGTCGTGTACCAGCATCCGGACATGCAGGAAGCGCTCGGTGACACCTACGGCCTTTGCATCTACCAGGAGCAGATGATGCTGCTGGCGACCAAGTTCGCCGGCTACTCGCTGTCCGAGGCCGACAATCTGCGCAAAGCGGCGGGCAAGAAGGTCCGCGAGATCATGGCCAAGGAGAGGCAGAAGTTCGAGGCCGGATGCGTGTCGACGGGCTACGGGGCCGAGGTCGGCAAGATGCTCTTCGACATAATCGAGCCCTTCGCCGACTACGGCTTCAATCGCAGCCACGCGTTCGGCTACGGGTACGTGAGCTACCAGACCGCCTGGCTGAAGGCCAACTATCCGGCCCAGTACCTCGCCTCCCTGCTTACCAGCGTCAAGGACGACAAGGACAAGACCGCCATCTACCTGGCCGAGTGTCGAGGCCAGGGCATCGAAGTCCTGGTGCCCGATATCAACGTGTCCTCCACGGACTTTGCCGCCGCCCAGGTCGGATCGTCGGACTCGGACGGCCAGGTCCGGTGGGCCATACCCTTCGGTCTCTCAGCCATACGCAACGTCGGTGAGGGCCTGGTGGAGCGGGTGATCTCCGAGCGGGAGCGCCACGGCCCGTTCGCCGACTTCTACGACTTCTGCGCCCGGGTGGATCCACTCGTGCTCAACAAGCGCACGGTCGAGTCGCTGATAAAGGGAGGCGCCTTCGACAGCCTGGGTCATCCCCGCCAGGGTCTCTGCCTGGTGTTCGAACAGATCGTCGACCGGACCCTGGCCCGGCGCCGAGAGGCCGAGCAAGGGGTGATGAGCCTCTTCGGCGACCTGGGCGGACCGGGTGAAGCCATATTTGACGACGCCCGGGTCCCCATCCCGGAACAGGAATTCGACAAGACGACCCGGCTGGCCTTCGAGAAGGAGATGCTGGGGCTCTACCTGAGTGACCATCCCCTGAAGGGCCTGGAAGGCGCCTTGGGCCGCCACGTGGACACGACGATCGTCGAGCTATGGGAGCAGTCCCAGGCGAGCGACGTCGAGGGCCTGGCCCGCGGTCGCGAAGGGGAGGCCCGCTGGGTCGGCGGCGTCATCACCGGCCTGGCGCGCAAGTACACCAAGCGCGGCGACCTCATGGCCACTTTCGTGTTGGAAGACCTGGTCTCGAACATGGAGGTGTGGGTCTTCCCGAGGACGATGACCGAGGTCGGCCACCTGCTGGCCGACGACGCCGTGGTGTGCGTCAAGGGGCGCCTCGATCTGCGGGACGAACAGCCGAAGCTGGTCTGCATGGAGATCAAGCGCCCTGAGCTGAACCCGAGCGGGATAGACCCGCTCCACCTGTCGCTTCCTCTTCACGCCTTGAGCGACGAACGGGTCGAGTCGCTCAAACGCCTGCTATCCGAGCACCCCGGGCACTCGCCGGTGATGCTCCACGTCGGGGCCAAGTGCATTCGCCTGGCCTCGCAGTTCAGCGTCGACACCACTCGAGGCCTGCTGGCCGAGCTGCGGGTCCTTCTCGGCCCATCATGCTTGCACGTGAGTGGACCGGCAGCGGTGGAATGACACGAGATCCGCATTTTTCACCCTTTTGGAGAACAACGCGCTCGAGGGCGTAAACTGGCTGGTCAGGAACACTGGGTGAGGAGAGTTGCCGCGGTATGACGTTCGCTGTCGAAACGAAGGACTGCACCGCCCTGGCCGACGCCGAGCTGGCGGAGATGGCCGACATCGTGACCGACGGGCCGGCCGGATTCGATATCGGCTTGCTGTCGAAGCAGGCTGAGGCCTGGGTTCTGATCACCCAGATCCGCGACGCCGGCAAGCTGGTCGGCTTCTCGTTCTGCACGCTCGAGCGGATCGGGGGCACCCCTTGCCTTCTGTGGGGCCTGGCTTCGGTCAAGCGCAACGCCAAGCGTGAACAGATTCTCAAGGCCATCATCAGCGCTCAGTTCCGGCGGGCCGTGCTGGCCTTCCCGGATGAGGACGTGCTTATCGGCACCCGGTTCCTGGAGCCCGGGGCTTTCTCCGCCTTCAAGGGCCTCGAGGACATCTGCCCCCGGCCCGACCACAAGCCCAGCGGTGAGGAGCGGGCGTGGAGCCGGAGGTTGGCCAAGAGATTCGGGGCGGAAGGCCGGATCGACGACCGCACCTTCGTGGTCACCGGGGATGGCAACGCCAGCGGCGCCTTCGACTACGCCACCGCCAAGCCGGAGACGATCGATCCGGAGATTGGCGCCTTCTTCCAGCCGGTCGACGCCGAGCGCCGGGACGTGCTCATCGCCTTCGGTTGGGCCATGGCCGAAGAGCTGGCCTCTAAGTACTCGCCCTGAGGACCCCTGACTCGCTTCAGTCGCTGAGGAGCGCGCCCGCTCAGGGTCGCGGGAGCACGGCCTCCACCACCTTGTGGCAACGGCCGTCGATCGGGGGCGTGAACGACACCACCAGCCGATCGCCCTTGCTGGCCACCAGGTGGCGGCGCCCCGATCGGTCCATGCGGGTCGCCAGCCGCCGATCGAGGCACGGCAGCTCGCGCTCGTGCCCCTGCCAGCCGAATCGGCAGGCCAGGTAGGGCTTGTCCCTCAACAGGACGACTTCTCCTTCGGGTTCGACCAGGGCGATGGACGGGTGGTCCGAGCGCCGTTCCCAGAACTGAACCACGGGTGCGGCCAGGCCCAACAGGGGCTGGCCACGCGGATGCAGCAGGGGGCGCAGAAGGCGCTCGCTGCGCCGACGGCTCATCCGGCTTACCGGCTGCGGTGGGCCGGCCAGCACCACCCCCTCGGGCTCGGCCGGGTCGGGCAGGGCGTCGTCGTCCTCCGCCAGGGTCACCTCGACCACGTCGTAGGGGTCCACCCGGCCCTGCTTGGGCTCCAGTGACCAGGCCCGCACCAGCGTTCCCGACGCCACGTCCACGCCCGCACACTGGTGGTCGTCGGTGGCGAGCACCAGAAGGTTGAGGGTCACGCCGGGGGCGACCCGGACCCTGGGCAGGTCCTTGACAACCGGATGGAAGTCGGGCGCAGTACTAGTCGACACGGCCATTCATAGTGGCGAGTGAGAACCCCTGATCGGTGGATACCCCCGGAAGTACTGAATACTAGTCCCTGGTCGCGTCCAGCTGCGACGCCAGCTCCGCCGCCCCCGAGACCGGGAGCTGGCACACGTAGTCATGGCACACGAACGCCAGCCCGTCGGTCTCCGGTCCGGTGCGCCCCTGCCACAACGGGGAGTCGTACGGTTGTCCCCAGGCCAGCACGGCCCCGGGTAGATATCGATCCCGCACCGTTTGCAGAAGATCGGGGCGGTCGCCGGTCACCACCACCTCGGTCAGTCCCCGGCGGGCCAGGTCGGCCGCCGCGACCATCCCGGCGAAGGCAATCGGAGCGGCAGCCAGGGCGGCGTCCATGGCTCCGATGACCCGGCTGGCATGATCCCGGTAACGGTCCTGCCCGGTCAGGGCCGCCAGCCGCAACAAAGCGGTCGCCGCCACCGAGTTGGCGGAGGGCAGGGCCCCGTCCTGAGTGTCGATGGGACGGGCAATCAATGCCTCGGCGTCCTTGCCGGGGGTCCGGAAGGCGTCGACGGCCGGATCCCAGAACAGCTCGATCAGGTCGTCGGCCACCAAGCGGGCCTCCGAGATCCACGCCGACTCACCGGTGGCCTCGGCCAGACGGGTGAACGCTTCCACCAGCCAGGCGTAGTCAGCGCAGTAGGCCAGGTGACGAGCCGTGCCCCCCTGGACGAGGCTGGCTCCCGGCCCGGCCTGCCAGCTGCGCAACCAGCGGTGGTCTTCGGACCGGCGCAGCGAACCAATCAGGAAGCGGCTCACGTCCAGGGCGGCGCCGATCCAGTCCGCCACCCCGAGAGCAGCCCCGGCCTCGGCGAGGGTGGCGACCGCCATGGCATTCCACTCGGTGAGGACCTTGTCGTCCAAGCCGGGCCGCACCCGGGTGGCCCGGCGGGTGAACAGGGCCTGGCGGGCGGCCTCCACCGGAGCGGGCCGGGCCAGGTCGCCCCGACGGGGCCGGAACAGGATGTTGTGACCCTCCCAGTTGCCTCCCGGCGTGACCCCGTACCACCGGGCGGCCTCCTCACCGCCCACGGCCACCACCTCGGTCCGGTCCCAGACGTAGAAGCGCCCCTCCACGCCTTCGCTGTCGGCGTCTTCGGCCGAGGCGAAACCGGCTCCGGGGATTCTCATGGGAGGCATGAGCAGGTAGCCCAGGGTCTCGGCCACCACCTGCCGGTAGCGATCCTCGCCGGTCTCCTGCCAGGCGTGCAGGTACAACCGGGCCAGCAAGGCGTTGTCGTACAGCATCTTCTCGAAGTGGGGGACCAGCCAGGTCCGGTCCGTCGAGTAGCGGGCAAACCCGCCCGCCAGGTGGTCGTAGATCCCGCCCGCCGCCATGGCGTCCAGTGTTGTGGTGACCGCCTCCTTCAGGTCGGCGCGACCGGTGCGCGCCCCCGCCGTGAGCAGCATCTCGAGCATGGCCGGCTGCGGGAACTTGGGGGCCCGGCCGAAGCCGCCCCAGTCCGGGTCGAAGCGGGCCAGCAGGCTGTCGGCGGCGACCGATAAGAGCTCTGCCGACCGGGCCGAACCGGCCCCGCCCGCCCCTTGGCCGATGCCGGGAAGACCGGTGCCCGATCTGACCGCCTCGGCCAGTTGGCCGGCCGCGTCCACCAGGTCGGAGCGTCGCTCCTGCCACAGGGAGGCGATCCGCTCCAACAGGTCCAGGAACCGGTCTCGAGGGTAGTAGGTGCCCCCGTGAAAAGGTTTGCCGTCGGGGAGCAGGAAGACGGTCATCGGCCAACCGCCACCTCCGGTTAGAGCCTGCACCGCCTCCATGTAGATGCTGTCAACGTCCGGCCGCTCCTCGCGGTCGACTTTGATATTGACGAAGCCGGCATTCATGACGGCGGCCACGCCGGGATCCTCAAAAGATTCATGGGCCATGACGTGGCACCAGTGGCAGGCCGAGTAGCCGATGGACAGCAGGACGGGAACGCCCCGTTTCTCGGCGGCGGCGAAGGCTTCGTCGCCCCACGGGTACCAGTCGACCGGATTGGTGGCGTGCTGGCGCAGATACGGGCTGGATTCGTCCGCCAGGCGATTGGTTCTCGGCACCGGCCCAACCTACTTCCGGGCGCCCCTTTGCCGGCGGGCGACCCTCCCGTCCCCTCTTAGGCGCCGGCGGCGGCCAAGTGTTCGAGCAGAAGGGGAGCGACCAGGCCGGCCGCGTTCGTCGGCAACCAGTGGTTCTGGCCGGCCAGCACCTCGAAACGGTAAGGCCCGGTTACGTAGTTAGCGGTCCGTTCGGCTGCCGCCCGGGTGAGGAAGCGGTCGCCATCGCTCCACACGTATAGAGACCGAACACCCACGTTAGGGGTGCGATCCTGAGCCTCGAACGGCAGAGCCCGGTACCAGTTGATGGGCCCCGTCATGGCGGCCGGGGTGGCGAAACGAACGGCATACCGGGCCGCGGAAGCAGGGTCCAGGCCGGCGCGTTCGAGGGCCCGGGCCCCCGGCTGTCCGTCGCCGCGGGAGAAGACCGCTTCGGGCAACCACGGCAACTGGAAGAAGCCGATGTACCACGAGTGCAGCAGTTGGGTGCTGCGGACCAAGGCATCCCCGACCGCCCGGGGGTGGGGAGTCGAGAGCGACGCCACGCTTCGGAACCGCTCGGGGTAGCGGGCGGCCAGGTCCCAGGCGACTAACCCGCCCCAGTCGTGGCCCACCAGGTCGACGCGATCCACGCCGGCGGCGTCGACCAGGGCCAGAACGTCGCGATCCAGGCTCGAAATGATATAGGACCGCCGCCCGGCGGGCCGCGCCCCGGGCGAGTACCCCCGTTGATCGGGGGCCAGCACCCGGTAGCCCTCCTCATTGAGATATTTGGCGATCCCCTCCCAGCAGTGGCGGTCCTCGGGGAATCCGTGCAGGGCGACAACAACCCGGCCGTCGGGCGGCCCGCTGTCGCTCACCTCGAACGTGAGTCCGTCGTGGACGAAGGTGTCCATAGACTGTGCTCTTCTGACCGGTGCTTGGCTCAGTCGTCGTAGACGAGGACGCCCCTGATGTTCTTGCCGTCCCGCATGTCCTGGTAACCCTGGTTGATGTCGCCGAGCTTGTAACGGTTGGTGACCATGTTGTCCAGGTCGAGCTGGCCCAACCGGTACAGCTGCAGAAGGTGCGGGATGTCGTAGCGGATGTTGGCTGATCCGAAGATGGTGCCGACGATCTGCTTTTCCATCAGAGTCAAATCGCACAAGCTGAGGCTGACGTCGGTCTCGGACATCGGGTGGATGTTGGTAACCACGACCCGGCCGTGCTTGGCCGTCAGGGCCATGATCGACGAGATCAGTCCACCCTGGCCTACCCCCATGGCGCATATGACCTTGTCGCACATGCGGCCCCAGGTCTCCTCGCGAATCGGTTCCATGGCGTCGGCCACCGTGCTGTAAGTGTGGGTGGCGCCGAACCCGGGAGCCAGTTCCCGCTTCAAGGGAACCGGGTCGATGGCGAAGATGCGATCGGCCCCGGCCAGACGGGCGCCCTGGATGGCCGCCGCTCCGATCCCGCCGACACCGATGACGGCCACGTTGTCACCGGGTTGGACCTCGGCGGCGTAGACCGACGAGCCCCATCCGGTGGTGACCCCGCAGCCCACCAGGCAGGCCAGTTCGAGGGGGACGTCGTCGGGAATCTTTACGCAGGACATCTGATTGACGACGGTGTACTTGCCGAACGTTCCCAGGCAGACCATGACGTTGATGTCCTGCCCGCGCGCGTGGTGCCGGCTCGTCCCGTCCAGCTGCACACCCATTAGCAGCGCC
>Ga0335073_10006273_pt1 | contig 16692 bp, 14 predicted proteins | sample Lox_Sample_22_FD_207093 | JGI IMG/M metagenome (GOLD analysis project Ga0335073, IMG submission 207093) | Soil microbial communities from Loxahatchee National Wildlife Refuge, Florida, United States - Lox_Sample_2.2 | ecosystem: Environmental > Terrestrial > Soil > Wetlands | place: USA... | reverse complement strand
CCGGAGCGGTCCAGTCTATATCGGCATGAAGGTAATCTACGCGCGCATCCTTCGCGGAATGGGATTGAAAGCCGAGGCCAAACAGCAGGAAGCGGACGCAAGACAGCAGCTGGATGCCATGCGCCAGAGCCAATGCAACGGCTGTTCGATCAGCGCATTGGGTTTCAGATAGGTCTCCTCTCGCTAGCAGCCAGCGTTGCGGTAAGCATTTACCGGACCAGATGCATCACGATGTAGTCTATGGGCCAGTCTGGCGCCTTGTTTTCGTGCCAACGTTGCCAATTGCGCATAATGCCGGATGGAGTGCGTCGGAAGGTGCGCTAGAACCGTTCGCCTCGTCGCCCGCATGATGCCCGCGCTTCGGGTTTTCATTTCCAGCACCGTCTCCCAGAATGTGTCATCCCGGTCCATGAGCGGCCTCGGCAATTGCATGGCGCCGTCATGGCTTGCATAGGTCACCTCTGCCGAGTCGAGCGCGCGAACACCCAGCGCACTTGCCCTTGGTTCCATCCGATTTTCCCCGCGAGCGCCCATTGAAAACCGCGCCGGATAGATGAAATCCGCGTTCAGGCGAATCAAGGCAATATCCGCCACACATTCCGAGACCATTGTTCGGGGCGTAAATCCCATGCCTACAGTAAGTGCCACTCTCGCGAAACAAAACAAACCCGCCCGGCGGCTCACAAGCCTTGCCAGGTACGCCCCGGGGTGTGTTCTCGCGCGAGTACACGGGCCATCTACTCATCTCACTGAGCAGGTAATCAGATCATGAAGTTCTTCGAAGTCATACGAGGCTACTACCGTGCCCGGAACGCCCAGCACGCCGGGACATTGGTCAGATTTTTCACGAAACATCGCACTCCTCTTACGGGCATCGCGGCCGTTTCTGTCCTGGCCGTGATTTCGGCGGCGGCTGCGGCCGCCTTCCAGGAACAGGACTGCAACCCGCCCTGGTACCCATCCCTGATGGCCTTCGAGCACTACGACTCGGCTCGGTCGCACGTGTTCCCACTGGCGCAGTTTCGCGGCTCCTTCACTGGACTGAACAAGGTCGCGGTGGTCCGCTCCGCCGCGGGCGCGTACCCCTCCGGCTACAACATGTCATACCTCAACGAGCATGAGGCCTTTATCCAGGGCGGCAGCTACGGCGATGTCGAGAACTCCATCGGCCCCTTCGTGGCCAAAATCGATCCCGAGACGCTCGAGACCAAGTGGTACACCCAGCTACGCAACACTGTGGAGGAGAACGAGTGGGATTACCCGGGCGGGATGGCGATTGAGAGCAACGGCTACATCTACGTCGTCTCCGGCTATCGCCTTTATAAGGTGAATGCGAGCGACGGATCCCTCGCGGACACTCTCGTGCTCCCGACGCTGGTGTACATGCGCAACAATTACCCGGACAAGCCGGCGACCTATGACAACTTCCTCACCGATGACTATGCCAATACGTCCTACAACGGCATTAACGCATTGCCCGATGGCACCATCGTAGTGAAGTCTCTATACCGGGTGGCCGGGTGCCCGCTGAACGGGCCCTCCGCGTTGCTGATGTGCGAGAACAGCGGAAACGTGCCGGCGTCCAACCTGATTTCCATTAACCCGAATACGATGCAGCCCATCCAAATTCTCCCGCTGACCGCCCCCGCTCCGGCGCGGCCCACCATCACTCGTTACCACGGGGTCGACTACGTCTATCTCCTCGAGAACACGTCCAACCCGGTGCGCTACTCAGTAAGCAACGGCATATTTACGCTCGACGCGTCGTGGAACCCGCCGGCGGTTACCAACGACGGCCAGGAGCCGGGTGGCTCGCTGATTGTCATGGGTGACTGGATTGTCGGGGCCACCAACACTGTCCCGGCAACCGGCGCGCTGACGACGTTCGCCGTCAATCAGGCTGACGCGTCGAAGTACTACTCGGTGCAGCCCTACAAGGACGACCCCATAGCCCCCGAACTGGCGGCGGCGTTCGCGGACAAGGCCCCGCAGGGACAGAAGGCTATTAGCTGGGCCGACATGTCGCTCGAGGCTGACCCCGAGAACGGCCTCTTCTATGGGGTGGAGACACTCGCCCGCGAGGTGGCCGCCTTCCGCATCGGCGACTCGGGGATCGAGACTGTGTGGAAGAAGACGCAGACCACGACGGAGTGGGCGACCCTGATCGGCCCGAAGGAGCACCGCGTGTGGGTGGGCACCGATATCCCCGGTCCCGAGATCCCCGGCGCCAACACCACTGACAGGGTGGTCTGGCGCGATGCAGGCACCGGGAGGCTTCTCGCGGTCTCCGAACAGGTACCGGCAATGACGCAAGGCACCGCTGTGCAGCCTGGGTACGATGGCAGCATGTACTTCCCCGGCGCAACAGGCATGCTGGTTAGGCTGACGCCCAAACCACTGCGCGGCTGGAACGGCTGGCCGTAGCCATAAAGGACGATCGCTCCATCGGAGTTTCAGCCTGGCGCCTGACTCAACCGTGTAGGAAGCAATGCACGCCGGTTGGATCGCCCGAAGGAAACGGCAGTGGAGCGGGTGCCGCATCGCCCATCGTGCGCCGGATTCGTTCGCGTATGAATCCGACGTCGGTGATATAACTTCGCTGCGACGAAGTCGTCCAGCCATGACGGTGAACAACATCGAGGATTTGTTCGCCGTTCATCGCATCGCAAGCCTGCACGTGGCGGAGGGACTGCATGGTGTCAGTTCCTCCGCCGAGCACTTTACTGAAGGCGCTGGTCGTAACATCGCTGATCCAGTGCCGGATACCGCACTCACCGGAGCTTTCGGCGGCCAACGCCTCGACAGTTGCAGCTGGCAGATACATCAACACGCCTTCTGTAATCATCAACGCCATGGCCGAACCAGCTACCTGATACATGTTGCGACGCTGCAGGGGATCGTTCAAATCGATGGTGAGACGCTCACGGCAGCAGCGTGGTGTCTCGTTCGACATCAAGCTATCCTTATAGTCCAGCACATCGGCGAAATCGATTTCGATCCAGCGGAGATTCCTCTCCAGATCAAGCCGCCACGGCCGCGTGTCAAGACCGCAGCCCACGCTCAGCACAGTCGTGATGGGGTACTCCCGGAGCGCTTCGAGCAGCAATTCGTCGACGAAGCGGGTGCGGATGGCGAGCCCGAACCGCGCCACATTGGCATGCGGCAACGCCTCCAGAATCGCGAACCCCCGCTCTCCCGCGAGCCGGGCCGCGAAGGGGTCGCGCACGAACGCGTCGTCCAATGCGGTTTCATGCGCGCGACAGGCCGCCACCAAAAGCGCCGTGTCACTGACGTGTTTGATTTCACCATCGTTTGGAGCCATGCGATTCATTATGCGCATCGGACACGTGACCATCAAGGAAGCTGCCGTGATCGCGGTACCGCATCCCAGACGGATGGAACGCCCGTTGGCTCTGGTCGTCTTGAAAACTGGCTGCGCTATCCATCCGAATGAGTTGCGCACACTCCTGGAACACGGTTCGCACGGTGGCAGGTGCCGGACGCTTTTGTGTTCGTGAGGGAGCTTACACTCCCACAGGAAAACTGCTTAAGAGCAAACTGAGGCGGGACCACATCAACTGGCAATGGGCCAGCCAGTAGCCTGCACTGCCGATGCTCCCGCCTCCTCGGTTCCTGCATCGAGGTGTTAGTAGTCCAGCGTTACCTCGTCTCGCCCCGCTTCGACATTGTAGTTGCACTGTGGTGCGGCGGCCGTCCCGGCTACGCTACTCCATTCGGGATCGCGTAAGGGACGCTTGTTCTCGTCAAAAACAATCACATGATCGAACTTCAGGCGCCGGTCGGGCGGGTAATCTTTGCACGAAACAACGTAGTAGGGTTCCATCACGCCACCAAAAGCCCAGTTGAACACCTGTCCGTCACTTGGCGTGTCCGAGAGTGTCGTGCTCTGGCCGGTTGACAGATCCAATGCCAGAACGTTCCACGTTGAGCAGGAAAGAGCACCCGGGGCACACGCGCTGGTGATGGAACTGTAGATCACGTCGCCCGGATTGACATTCACCGCGGGACTTTCGGTGACGGTATTACTCAGGCAGCAATTCCAACTTGCAATCGCCCACTGTCCTCCATGCCAGCTGAGGACAGGCTGTAGGATGCTTTGCGTGTCGTCGATGTCCTCGAGTCCAGGAAAGAAGTACAGGAATTGGCCATCGTTCGCGATCGGCTGCGGGGGCACGGTCCACACCGCTATCAGCCCACCGTAGGACGTCCCCGAGGATCCCGTGGTAATGTTCGCGTTTTCGACCCATCCGCTCACCTCGGGGGGTGCAGCCGGAACATTCGCGGTGACGGGAGTGCCGGAGGGAGTGTAATGAGGATAGTTGCAAACCGCGGCGCGCTCGTTGGAACTTCCATCGGCATGCTCAACCCGTCCATCCGGGAGCAGTCGCTCTCCCTTCGCGAGACTCTGAACACAGGATGGATGGAAATATCCGAAGGGCGTGGTCACATATCCTGACGGCACGCTGTGAGGACGGCCCGGCGACTGTGCAATCATCGCCGCAAATGTGCCGGCGAACACGCTGGTTGCAACACAGGTTTGTAAGATGCTCATGTGTCTGTCTCCAAACGAAGCCTGGGCATACAAGTTTCTCTAGCTCATGCTGTTGCTCGCACAGCCTTGAGCCGTCAGTTTGAGACCGATGACGATAAAAGACTTTAACTTGATCGTGCCAAGCGTCGCGCAGTTAGAAGTTGTAAATGGTCTTACGGCGAGTAACTCGCCCTTTCTGGTTTCCAAGTCAAAAATGGGAGAAAGTCCTCCCGGTGTGACCGATGGGGGAAGGTTCCAAGCAGACTACAAGTTGATGGTCTTCGCGGGGGATGCTCAGACCAAATTCGCACAACAGCCACTTAACAAGAATTTATATCTGGTTCGTAATTGGGTCCGACATCCCAGTTAGCGTAGTTCAATGTACAGGCACGCTGAATTTATCTATCACAGCCGACGATGAGGAGCAACAGGAATTTTCAAAAATAGTTTCCTCGACCACTCCCGCCGAACAGACGGAACCGGTGCTTTCAGAAAATGATTGAATATTGCGATGGGTACCAATTTCACTCCAGGGTAGGAGACCGGGGCGCTCGAGCGGCCAACCTCTGTCCAGAACGGCTCGATGTTGTCTGAAGGGTTTTTCCGGCCAAAGTCGTTGAGCGTGAAAGGGGGATGATAGATTCTCGCCAGGTATTTGAGGCAAGCCTCCCTTTTCTCTATGGCCGCCGCCTATCTAAACTGTCAGGTTTTTAACCCTGCCTCGAATGAATCAACCATTTGCAACCTTTGATTCCTTCTCAGATGAGCAACGCTGGGATAGGCTAGCTTGTCGGCAGAAGCGGATTGCCTAACTGGACTCAGGGATGAATAAGAGCGGAATTATTGTGTGGGCGCTGCTTGGCGCCGGCCATATGTGGGCCCAACAACCCAAATTGGAACAGCGGCCGCCGGAGACGATGGCGAAGCCAGCGGTTCCGTCACCGATGAAGGTGCCGGCGAAGCTGGAGCCGGCTCACCTGCCGAACGCAAATCAACTTTACCAGGCCCTTCGCAGCAGAGTCGTGAACGGAGACGCATTCACGGTAAAGAACCTCGTACTTCGACGGGATGCGGGCGTCTTCACGTTGGAAAGCGGAACAATCTATCTCTATGGTCCCGTCAACGGCCGGGTCACAGGCGCTGTATTCCTGGGAGAAGGCCTGCTCCATGTGGACCCCCCGTCGGCGATGGAGCGGCGGCAACTGAAGGAGGTAATGAAAACCGAAGTGCTGGACCAGCGCTTCACCAGCGCAGTGTTCGAATCTACTGACGACACGGCAGCGGAGTTGAAGAAGTCGGCAATCGCTTCTGCAACCGTTTCTGGTGCCGCAGAGAGCCGTGCACAGGAAACTCAAACGTTGTTTCGCCATGAATTGAAGAACAATCTCGAGATCCGCCTGCTCGAGGATCTTCAGCGGTCGGACGGTGGTCGATTTTTCCTCGCCGAGATGAAGGGCTCTCTGTTCTCCAGGCGCATGGTCTTTGAGGTCGATCCCCACGGCGCGATCGGAGCGGCGCCGGAGGAAGTCGCGCTTCTGACGTCATCGGAGTACGGATACGACATCGCGCTGGGATTCCCGGCGGAGTCCCAGCGACGGTTGCATCCGGACTCATCGAATGACACTTTCCGGATTCCCCAGCAAACGCTGAATGTAACCATCGATAAGGATGGCAAGTTAACGGGAACGGCGGTGACCGCGGTAACCGCCCTGGAGAGCCGGTTACAAGTATTGCCCCTGCGGCTGTTTCCATCGCTGCGGGTTGCCGGCGTCTGGGGACCCAACGGTGAAGCGCTGGATTTCATTCAGGAAGAGAAATCCAGAGATGCGGACTTCGCGGTAGTGCTGAAGAAGCCGCTGGCCACAGGTGAAACCATCCAGATCACAACCTCGTACGCCGGTAAAGACGCGCTCATCAACGAGGGAAACGAAAACTACTATCTGGTCGCGCGCGAAGACTGGTATCCGAATACGCGCAGATCGCTGGGAAACTATGCGTCCTACAACATCACCTTTCACACGCCGAAGTACGTGGAGGTGGTGGCGACGGGGAATCAGGTCTCAGCCAGAGAGGAAGGACATGAGCAGGTCAGCGTTTGGCAAACCATGGTTCCGATTGCAGTCGCCGGCTTCAACCTCGGCGAGTTCAAGACGAACGTCAGTGAGCAGAACAAAAATGTCCAGGTCGTAAGCTACGCCAACAAGGAACTGGCTGATAGGTACGTCGGCCTGAGCGGAGCACCCGGAATGGCGCTGGGAACGATGTCAACCACAGGCATGTTGAAGAGGGCTACTTCGGAAGGGGATGCCGCAATTCAGATCTACACAGACTTCTTCGGTCCGCTGCCCTACGACCACGTGAGCCTGACGCAGCAGACGGCGTGCAACTACGGGCAGAGTTGGCCGATGCTTGTGTACCTGCCGATCTGCTACTTCTGGGACTCCACCATTCAGCATGAGCTTGGAGTTCTGGATCGCGATCCCTCTTACTGGCAAGTCGTCACCGCGCATGAGGTCGCCCATCAGTGGTGGGGCCAGACGGTGGGGTTTGACAGCTACCGCGACCAGTGGATGAGCGAGGGGTTCGCCAATTTTTCGGCTTCGCTTTTTCTCGCCTATACACGAGCCGACCGTAAGGATGAGCGGGATTTCTGGGCGCTGATGCACAAGCGGCTTCTGGAAAAGAATGCCAACGGAGTCCGGCCGGTCGACGCGGGTCCGGTCGTCATGGGAATGCGCGTCAATACCTCCAGAACCGGTGAAAATCTGTACCAGCCGCTGATTTATAACAAGGGCGCTTTCATTCTCCACTCTCTGGAACTGTTGTATTGGAGCAATCAGTACGGCGATGTACCCTTCAAACAGGCCATGCACGACCTGGTGAGCAGCTATACGAACAAGCCGGCCACCACCGAGGACTTCAAGGCAGTGATGGAGCGGCATATGCCACCGTGGATGGATGTTGATGGAAACCGTCGTCTCGATTGGTTCTTCGATGCATACGTATACGGGACGGCGATCCCGAGATACTCGGTAACGGCCGAATTTAGCAAAAACGGCGGCGAAACCGAGGTCCACTTCAAGCTTTCGCAATCTGAAGTACCCTCTGATTTCAAGATGCTCGTACCACTCTACCTGCAGACCGAAGACGGCCATGTGATCTTGCTGGGGCGGGCAAGGATGTTTGGCACCACCACCATCGAAAAGACGGTGAAGCTGGGAAAGATGTCGAGCGAGCCTAAACAACTTCTGGTCAACTACAACTTTGATTTGTTGGCTGAGTAAGCATACGCTCTTGACCCTTCTGCACGTTTCGTGTCTGGCCGTGAACCTGACCGGGAACTGCTGGCGCGGTAAAGTGAGTTGAGGCACCCGGGCAAAAGAATTCGAGGTGAAGAATGGCAACCCGAGCACACGTTCACATTCTCGTCCTCACAGATAAGAATGTCGCCTGCTGCCGGTCACTTTCCGACCTGCCGATTTTCCTGTGTGACGATAAGCTCGGCGGAGAACCCGACTACACGCTGCTGGCGTTTCTGCCTTTCCTGAATGCAGTTACGCAGAAGGTTCCTTCTGGGTTTGTGTTTTCACTCATGGGTAAGGTTCATAGCTACGACGACTTCACTGGTGCGATAGCGATGGCGCACCGAATGCAAGTTGACCTGGTGGTTTGGTATTCGTTCGCCATGACGGCGGCATCCGAAGCCGCGATTGACCCGGGCGTGCAGGAAATCGTGGAGTTTGCTCTGGCAAACAACATCGTGGTTATCTATCCGTTCCTAAGCATGCCGTTCCAGGATGCACCCGGCGCCATTCCGGTGGCTGGAGTAGCGATCGAGAACTCGATTTTTGGTCTGACCCGCATGCCTGCAGGAGGCCTTGTCAATGAGCCCAAGGTTGTGACCTCAGGGCGTTGGGCAGAATTTCAGCGCGTCTGGGAACTAACGAACATCCGCATCTCGGTCCCCGATCCCCGGCAACGAATCGAAGGTCACGGATTAGCGGTCTGGACGGTCGCCGCGGTTGCGGCATGGTATCTGCATATGCAAAAATCGGCCGGCGCTCAGGATCTTGCCAATGGCCTTGAGGATTGCCTGAGAACGCTCTGCGTTCCGATTGAATTGCAACCAAAAGGCACTCGAGTCAGCTATGGCTATCTGGATCCACGACGCGTTTCGGAGTTTGGAGCTTGAACAGTGGATTTGACCCTCGATTCAGAGTTCCCCCAGCGGCACACCCAATGCAAATGGTCCATTTGGCGGTTTGGCTGTAAGGGCCGTTCGGCGAAGGTCGCGGTCATCGACACCGGAGTTGACATCGATTGGATTCACCAGACATATCCCTTCCTGCCGCTCGATAATATCCACGCCTTGGATTTCACAACCGCCAAACAAGGCGCCGAGGACTGCCCCGGGATGGATCATCACGGAAGCAAGGTGATTGCGGCCATTCTGACGGGTGCGCCTGAGGCGGAGATCTTCAGCCTCAGGGTCTATAGCGAAGGCGTCGAAACCACCCGCGAGCGGTTTTGCGACGCTCTGACGTGGTGCGTGAATTCCGGCATTTCCATCGTGAACATCAGCCAGGGCTTTTACTTCGGATGTTCCAGCGATGAGCCCTGTATGCTTTGCCGCAAGATCAACACCTACACTCTCACGGCGGATCTGTTTGCAGTTATATCCTGCGGTGACCCGTATACACTCAACGAGCAAATCGAGCGAGGCTTGTCGCCCGCAATATGTCCAGCGTTGAACAGCAGGCTTGCGTGGGGGCTTGGAGGCTCAATCATCATCGGAGACCGGCGGACAAACCTGGATAGGCTGGTTGGCTCCGATGAAGGGCTATCGTTCGTCGCTGCGGACTTCACGGGTGGCGTTGCGCTGCTGCGTTCCAGACAGCCAACCAATGACGTGTTTTCGGTTCGGCGCGCGATCCGGCGCACATGCGCTCCGCTGGTGGGGCCGCCGGCGACGGATCTTGCTGTAGGCCGGCATTGTTTTCTGCTGGCTTTTCTTTACCTGGAAGGTAGACGATTCGCCCCAAACGGCCCTGCTTCGAAACAGCTGGCGGAATTGAAGCGTCCGGCCAGGAGTGCGGTCGATACCTTTCACGCCGAGTCATTCAAATACCTCATGAGGATTGTGATTCGTCTGATAGCCAAGCATGATTGGTCCGCGGCCGTCAAAGACACCTCGGACCTCTTCGAAACGGTCAGGTCCTGGGCCGAACCCGGCCATCAAAGCATCATTCTCCATGTGCTGGCAACGTGCTTTGAAGCTCTCGGGGAGACGAACAGAGCGGCAGAGTCTTACCGGGAATCTGATCGTCTTCTAGACGCTGACACTTAGCAGGCTAACCGTTGTAGTCGCCGCAAAAGGTGTCTAATCCAGTGCGCAGCAGCAGCACCGCGATGCAGAGCGCGGCTACATGACTGATGTCGATGTGGCTCCCGCCGACGATAGCGCCGGCAATAGAGCCGGCCAGAGTCTTCTGGTCTATTGAGCCAACTGCCGAGCGGGGGCCGTCCGGACCGCAAACCGCGGCGCGCAGAAAGTCGACTTCCCTAGAGATAAACTCCCTACCTCTCTTGACAAGCGAAGCGGCGCCCTGTGGAGTTGCCGCTTCGCCGGTGATTTCCCGGCCCAGCCGAAGATAGAGCTCGTTGTCAGATAGACTGAGGAGCTCGTCGATTTTCGGGTCATTCGAACCCATGGTTTGCTTTCGATTTCGCAACTTATTACAACACACCAGCTGCCTGGTTTGAATCAATTCTGCTTTCTACACCGGCTGGCCGGCTATTGATACCTGCAAAATAAATGTCCGGCGGGTCCAGTGGCTCCATGTCGATCTCAGAGTTTTGTATCAGGGCAAGACTTTAGTCGTGCCGCACATGCCTGAAAATAGTTTGGGCTTTAGCCCTGGAGGCCCGATCTCCTTCTCGGTTTGGCTTCCGCGTGGTCCGGTAGCTTCAACGTGATTGGAGGACATTTCTTTTGCAGTATGGAATAAGTGAGCGCGGATCGTCCCAAAAGAGGGCGCGCAACAGGGCACCCGTCGGATACTGTGCGTGGGCATAGTAGGCTGGTGACCATGATGCGATCGTGGTTATCGGTGACCTTTGCCCTGTCGTTGGGAATCTGCGCTTGGGCTCAGCAGACAGCTGTTGGCTCAGATCACACAGCGAAGAACGCTCTCGAACGTGACATCGATCCGGCCATCGCCAAGATTATTTCCGAAACAAAAGCGTTCGACAACCACGCGCATCCCATGCTTTCGCCGCCCGACGATCGGAGCGATCGCAACTTCGACGCGCTGCCGGTAGACAACATGGCTCCCCAAACCGACCCGGTGGCCTGGCGTCCGAACTGGCCGATGCTGCACGATGCGTGGCTTGCGCTGTACGGGGTGAATGCACAGGCGCCACTCAGTCCGCAAGACGCGAAGACGCTCGATGCAGCGCGGGTGCGCGTGAAGGCAAAAGAAGGGGTCCATTATTCGCAGTGGGTGTTGGACAAGACCGGCATCGCGATCATGGCAGCCAACCGTGTCAGCATGGGAACAGGTGTGCAACCGCCGCGGTTTCTTTGGGTACCCTATGACGACGCTCTGCTGTTTCCGCTGAGCAACAAAGGCGCAGCGGACACGCCTGACCGCATTCTGTTCTTCACCCTCGAAGAGAAGTTGCGTTCCAAATACCTCGCCGCCGCGGGCCAAAGAAGCTTACCTGCCTCCATGGACGAGTACATTTCCAAAGTCGTGCTGCCAACTCTGGACCGCCAAAAACAGGGAGGAGCCATCGCGGTAAAGTTTGAGCTTGCCTACCTGCGAGGTTTAGATATCGGGCATCCTTCGCACGCAGAAGCTGCCGAGGTCTATGCAAAATACGCTGCTCACGGGGTCCCGCCGCCCGCGGCGTACAAGACTCTACAGGATTATTTGTTCCGCGTAATTGCGCAGCGCTGCGGCGACTTAGGCATGGCGGTGCATTTTCACGGCATGTCCGGCGGAGGACGCTACTTCTCGATTGCCGGCGTCGATCCGCTGAACCTGGAACCGTTGCTGAACGACGCCAGCCTGGCTGGGACTAATTTTGTTTTGTTGCATGGCGGATGGCCCTTTGTCCTCGAAGCCGGCGCCATGCTGCAGAAGCCGAACTTCTACCTGGATATCTCTCAGCAGTCTCTGACGATCCCGGCACGCACGCTCAGCACCTGGCTGCGCGAGTGGCTGGAAATGTACCCCGAGAAGGTGCTGTTTGGCACCGACGGTTATCCCTATAGCTCTGCGCTTGGCTGGGAGGAGGCCACCTGGCTCGCGGCCCGCAATGGGAGAGAGGCGCTGGGGCTGGCGCTCACCGGAATGCAGCGCGATGGGGAAATCACGCCGCAACGTGCAGCCCAACTCGCGCGCATGGTGTTATACGGCAACGCAGCCGCGCTGTACAGAATCAACGTTCAAGATATTTCGCTGGCGAAATAAATTTAGTTCACCCGAATTAGTCCCACGCAAGCTCTTTATCCGTGTCCTCGAGACATAGACCAAAGCTAGGTTTTGAATGGAGAGGGAGCGATCCACTTCATGTCGTACCGATTGATAAATTCGGGTTGGGCAGCCATCGCGCCATTGCCTCTGGCATCGCGGAAATATTGCTCCATCATCCCGGCAGGCGCGAATGCAATCAGGAGATGACTCGATGGAACCACCGATGAGAAAGTGTGCTGCACCCGGCGGGGCGCCAGAATGGACTCACCGGCGCTCAGGGTTACTCTCTTTTCGCCGACGAGGAAGGTCACCCGGCCTTCAAGAACGTAAAACCATTCCTCCTGGTTGAAATGAAGGTGCAGTGGTGGGCCGCCCGGCTTGAGATTACGATGCTCGATCATGAACAGATTGCCCCCCGTCTCCTGTGTGCCGACCTTGAATGCCAGCTCGCTAAAGCCGAGGGAGTGGAGACTGCCAAAACGATCTTCGCCGGCAGCGACCGGGTGGAGCTCCGGAGAGGAGACCGAAGCAGATGCTTGGTTTGCGAATGCAGGAATCGCGAACAGACTAGTGATCGCGGCGGCAGGGGCGGCATGAAGAAAGGCGCGGCGGCGCATAGACGTGATCGTCCTCTCAAAGGTGTCAAAAGGAAAGTGGTGGAAGTGTAGCAGGAAAGAGGATTGGGGGGTACTCGCGTGCCACAGCCGGGGGGTCGTGCGGCCACTTCGACAAGTCAAGCGCATCGCGACGCGCGAGTCAGGCCCGTTAGGGCCGGCGAAAGAGCATAACCTTAACGCGTTGACCTAAGATTTCAGTTCACTCATCTTCTTACCCACGGCTCCGGGTCCGAAATTGATGTGAGCGTCCTTGAGGGAAAGGCCGACGACTTCGATACGCTTCAGGTCCCTTGTTCCGATGCCGGCTTCTTCGGCAAGACGGAGCGAGTTGTCGCCCCGGATGAACGGAGAAGTATTGCGCTCTGCATAGGTATCGTATCCCATCACGGCCATTCCGACGGCATCCACGTTGACGGCATTGCGGCCGGCAATGATCACACCAGGGGTCATCTTTTCCAGGCCGGGAAGCCATGGGCCTTCCCCTCCCCGCACTGTCTCGACGCCATCCACGATGGCGAGGTCGATAGGCCGAATACCGTTTTGATCCACCAGAATGCGTGGAACCCGATAGCCTGGATCGCGCGGTGAATCAGGATGCAATTCGGCATCCACTACCTTGGGCGCCGGCGTGGTTCCGTTGTGCAGCACAGGTCCGCGCTCCTGCGTCGGGCGCTCGTTCCCGTTCGGTCCGCAGTCCCCGCCATAGAGCGAGCAAGGCGTGTTGCCGAAGTTGTTCTTCATGGTCATGGTCACACCGGCAATCCAATGGTTCTTCAGCTTCGCCATGGAAGCGTATACGTCGCACTGATAGAACGCAGGATTCAGGTGGTACGCGGGATAGACGTACCCGCCCCACGGCACCTTCATGCGGACATATTCCTTATAGTTGCCCAGGTTCTGCACGTTTTCCCAAACCACCGGCACGCCCATGTTGTTAATCGCGTTTACGTCCAGGCCGTAACGTGCCCAGAGCGACAGATCCTGATCGGCGGGGAAGAAGCTTTCAATCATACGAACGCGCTTTGCGCCCGCCCTGGCGAACAGATGGACGGTCGCCGCTACCGTCTCCGCGTTGGTTCGATATGGGAGATCGGGCGTGAGGGGCCAGTTCTTTGGATTCCCGGTGAGATTCAGCTTGAGCGCAACGGTCTTGCCGCGCACCAGCTTGTCGATGCCGCCGATCTCGTCGAAGGCCTTCGAGAGTTGCTGCCCATATTGCGCGTAATCGCGGCAACGCACAATCGCAACCCGGCTAGCCGGAGCCTCAGCATGCACCAGTTTCGGCATGACAAGCGCTCCCAGCGTCGCAGCACCGGTGGTAGCCAACATCTCCCGTCTGTTCATGGCTTCCGCCTCCTCGAAACCATGCTACTCCGGTATGATCGATGGCGCGTGCCTTATTTGATATCCAGACGATCATTTGGTAAGTTGCTCGCCGCCGTCCCGCTGGCTGCAACCCCTTTCGCCAGAGCTTTTTCCAGCAAGCGGAACATGTTCCTCTCCCTGAACAGCGTCCTGCTGCAAGGTCGGGTTCCGTGGCCCGAATTTGCGCGCCTGGCCGCACAAACCGGCTTTCCCGGAACGGACATCATGCTACGCCCGGCTATGCAGGCCGGCGCCGGCGCGACCAATGATCTGCTGGCCGGGCTAAAGATTCGGCCGGCCGTCATCGAGTTCCCGGTGGAATTCCGAAAAGACGATGCAACCTTCCAGGCCTCGCTCGCCCAGCTCGATGCAGCCGCCCGGTTCGCTGCCGCCATCCATTGCCCGCGCATGATCACGTACATCATGTCGTCGAGCGATACGCCCAAAGAAGAACTGCGCCGGACCTACAAAGAACGGTTCACGGAAAGTGCGCAAATTCTAGCGCGCCACCACGTCCGCCTCGGCCTCGAGTTTCTCGGCCCACTTGAATTTCGCAAAGCACACAAATACGAATTCATCTGGCGCATGAACGATATGCTCGCCTTCGCCAAGGAATGCGGTCCCAACGTCGGTCTGCTTCTCGATTCCTGGCACTGGCACCACGCCGGGGCGACCACCGAGGACATCGTCGCGGCCGGCCGCGACCGCATCGTGCACGTCCATTTCAATGACGCCCCAAATCTGCCTCCTGAACAGATCCGCGATAACCAGCGCCTGCTGCCCGGCGAAGGCGTCATCAACCTGACCGGCTTCCTGCAGGCCCTGCATAGGATCGGTTACCACGATGCACTCAGCGTAGAAGTCTTCGGACGAACGAAGGACATGACCCCGGAAGCAGCCGCAAAAGCCGGCCTCGACAGCTCACTGGCTGTCTTTCGTAAGGCCGGAGTTCCCCAAGGCTGAAGAGCTCACATCCAAACGCAAGCTTCGCGTGAACGCTCGTTCATGGCATCAAATGGCGCGTCTTAACGATGAATCCGATATTCACTGGCGCCGCGTAAAGGAAGTAGAGCCTGGTCCTTTCCCTCAAAGACGGGTCCGCTCCGTAGCTACCCCTGCCACGATGCGATCCACGAGATGCATAAGACCTGCGTGGGACGTGGTCATTCCCGGCCAACGATAGAACAACCCTTCAATGAGGCACTATGGCAAATCTGATCGAAGACGTGATCGCTGCATCACCGAACCGGCGCAGCTTTCTGAAGACGCTTGCTGCGGCCACTGCTGGTGTCAGCGCGCTTTCCGTGGCTGGAATTACTCCCGCCCAAGGTCAAACCTCTACCGAAGTAGAAGTCTTGAAATTTGCTCTCAATCTCGAGTACCTGGAATCGGAGTTTTACACCTACGTTGTGAACGGCAGAGGCATCGAAACGTTTGGCATCGGCATTAACGGTGAGGCAAACGGCGCCAATCCCGCTAGTGGAGGCATAACGACTGGTGGGAAGAAGGTTGGTTTCAATAATGCCTTCCAATACCTGACCTTCGCCGATGCATCGGAGATCGCAAGCGACGAGCGCCAACACGTTCTGTTGCTCCGTTCTGCTCTCGGCTCACAAGCCATCGCACGGCCGAACCTCGACCTGAATGCATTAGGCTTCGGTTTCGGCTCTCAGTACGAGTTCGTGAAACTTGCCCGCATCTTTGAGGACATCGGCGTTTCTGCCTACGCGGGCGGTGCAGGCTTACTTACCACGCCCAGCGTCATCACGACCGCGGCGCGCATTTTGGCTGCGGAAGCCGAGCACGCCTCCGCGCTCCGCATGCAAGTAGCTCTCCTAAACATCGCAACCACCCCGCTGGATGGAGCCGATGTGATCCCGCAACCGAGCGGGCCCCCTGGACACCTCTTTTCGCTAAATGGAGCGAATGGGCTTTGCGCCACCAGAACGCCCGGTGAAGTTCTCTATCTGGCCTTCGGAAACAAGGAGAACGCGACCAGTGGAGGATTCTTCCCGTCGGGTGTGAACGGCTCCATCATTACCAGCACGAGTCCGGCGACCGCGGCAAATCTCGCGACCTAGCTGGACGAATCTTGCCGCCCGTATTGTCTCTGCCCCATGCAGGACAGTACGGGCGCTTTTCGCATTCACCGCCCCTCTCACAGCGAAGCCGTTGAAGCTGTCGACGGGCAAACTCTTCATGCCATACCTAACTGCCTGCAACCAGCGCGGGCTTCAGCCGCTCAAGATGAAGCATCCTGGCGCCTTGCGCTGAGAGGCCGGCGAAGCTGCGTCACTCCGGTCTACCTGATTTCACCTCTTTTAAGCTACTCCAGTGTCAAACTGCTTCTCCGCGCTGCTTCCACTGGAGTCATCACGGCTTTTCGGTCAAGGCATCAATGGTCTTTGTGGGTTGCATCAACCTCTAAGCTCTTTATTAGGAATTCTTACTAAGTGACGCGGGGCTGCTGGATTTGCTTAAGGATCGTTATCCCTCCCGAACCCGCAGACATCGCGTTTTCATTTCGGCCGGCACGTTCTGGATATCTCTTGATCTCGCTGGCTGTTTCCGGCAGAAGCAGCTGTGGTCAAAACGAAACTCTTTGCTCTGAGACGGGTTCAAACAAATGGGCGGCAAAGGGTTACTCATGGGACAAAACCGAGGGAGAATTGTCTAT
>Ga0335073_10006272_pt1 | contig 16692 bp, 14 predicted proteins | sample Lox_Sample_22_FD_207093 | JGI IMG/M metagenome (GOLD analysis project Ga0335073, IMG submission 207093) | Soil microbial communities from Loxahatchee National Wildlife Refuge, Florida, United States - Lox_Sample_2.2 | ecosystem: Environmental > Terrestrial > Soil > Wetlands | place: USA... | reverse complement strand
GGCGAGCGGCGGGCACGGGTGGCGCTGAGCTTCCTGGCGCAGCCAGGCGACCCCGTTTTAGGCAAGGCACTGCGAACCCGGACCGCGAGCGAGTTGCTGGCGCTGGTTACCGGCGCGGACGCCGACGGCCAGGCGATGCTGGCCGGGGAGGCAGAGGATGCCGAGCTGGCCCGCGCGCTGCCGAGGTGGCGGGAGCGGCTCAGCGAGATCCCGAGCACCGGCAGGCTGGCTGCCTGGCAGGAGGTCGGCATGCGGCTGATCATGCCGGGCGACGCCGAGTGGCCGACGCAGCTGGACGACCTCGGGGACGCGCGGCCGCTGCTGCTCTGGGCCCGCGGTACCGCGGACCTGAGGCTGACCTGTGTCAGCTCGGTCGCCATCGTCGGCTCGCGGGCGGCCACCGGCTACGGCCAGCACGTCGCCGTCGAGATGGCCGCCACCCTCGCTGAGCGTGGCACCGCCACAGTCTCCGGCGGCGCGTTCGTTCTCTGTTGTTTCGACCTGTTGCTGGCGAACGTGTTGTAATGCGGCAGACCGCCAGCCGCTCGATGCCCTGACCTCAGCTGTTGGTTCCTCGGTATTGCTCCCGAGCCGGCCGGGGCCCAGGTCCGCACGGGCGGGGTTGTCTGTCAACGGGCCACCGAGAAGCCCGAGTGGGCGGCTGGGCCAGCGCGCTCATCGCCCGGTGGCCGTCTGTGCGACCAGACAGAGGCGGTCGCCGTGTCGTGACTAGCACGCCAAGCGGCCCGGCGTAGAACGGTCGCTTCCGATTTGAGCCGGGCCGCACGAGTGAGGGCGCATTAACCGACGTTTATATATGTTCTTCCTTCATCGGTGTATTTTCCGCCACCATCATTTCGCCATGCCGTGGCATAGTATCGGCCGATAGGAACATATTGATCCCAAGCGCGGGTCTTTGTCCCGCAGGTGTCCGACGAGACAACCATGTGCCCGAGGGTAGAGATGGAGAAACCACTTGGACCAGTGATTTGCACGTGACCGGTGAATCCCTTGAGGGAGCCCATGCATATGCTTCCCTCGAAGTCACTGACGTAGTTTGACGTACCTTTGATGGTGAACGTGAGGCTGCCCGAGTCGTCAGGAAACTCCACTGTCCTGTGAGCTGTAAGGGGACTTACTCCCATGTCAGGCGTGTCGCGCAGCATAGCGCGAGTGCGCGAGCGGGTAGCATTTGCTCGGCTTTTAGCGGGAGTTGTATCGTCGCGGTGCGACGAGGTGGCCGCGACTGCAGCCGGTGCAGCACCGAGAGCGACCGTGGCGGCCGCTGCGGCCGGTAACGCAACTTTTGCTAAGGTCACTTGTAATTTCCTTTCTGTAGACCTGGACATTCAGCAGATTTCCGATAGGTCATCGGCAGGGATCGTATCGGCGAACAGCATCGCCTCCTTCGCGGTACTGATCGAATGGCAGCCGGGCTACTTGCGTAAGCACGCAGGTGCGTAGCCCAGGTCTCTCATTAGGTCGTTGGCCTGTTCTAGCATGGCTGGAGGTATCTGCCCTAAGGGCAGGGACGGTGCCAGTTCGTGAGGTCTGGGTTCGTGCGCGGGTCGAGTGGTCATATCGTTGGAGATGTTGTCCAGACCGAGGAATGAAAACAGGTCTTCGCTGGACCCGCCGCTGAGGTCCTCATAGCGAACCCGGCGGCAAATGCCGGGGTGCGCCTGCTCAAAGGCGAGCAGAGGCTTAGTTCGCGCTAACCAATAAGCCGTCAGGGCCTTGAGAGTGCTAGCCGGGTAGGCGCGGATGAAGGGCGCTACTGTGGCGCCACCTTCCAGCCCCCACGGACTGCTATGAACAGCATCGTAGACCACCATCGGAAAGGCACGGTGTAAGCACAGGATCCGGGTTCCATGGAAGAGTTGCAAAAAGGTTTCAGCAGACTCGGGCGCAGCCCAGGTTGTCTCGCACCACCGGCGGTTGCGTTCGAAGGACAGAATGGCACCGATGAGGGTGCTCGTGAGTGCGCGGATGGAGGAGACAGCCAGTGCAGACAATGCGCCAGTCGTGCCGTCGACCTCACGCCAAGCCGCTGCGGCTTGCTCGCATAACGGGAGGACACCCGTGCCGGAGGTGCATACCAGCTGGGGGTGAAGGGCAAGCAGCGATTGCAGGCGTGCGGCGCCGGAGTGCTTGTACGTAAGCACGATTATCGGGGCGTTTCGGGTGTCAGGCGACTGACTCGGTCGCCAAGCGTCATGGCTCGCTGTGTCCGGACGGCTAGGCTGGTCGCGTGTGGCTGGCCGTCGCGACGCGATCATGAGCGGACGGCTTCCAGGTCATTTTCGGCGGTCCGTTGGCTCTCATGCGGCGGCCTACCGCCTCGGCGCAACCGGTAGGCGACGCTGGCGATGCGCGCATTCATCATCTCTGGAATGATGCCCCGTTGTTCCTCTTCTTCGTCTGACAGCAAACTGATGTAGCGTACGTCGCGTGACCTGATACAGGCAGCGAGATTATCCTTCCCTGAGAGCACCGCAGCCCACGTCGCTGCATCCGCTGTCAACAGCCAGTCAGCGTGCAACTCTTCCTGTTCCGTGTAGCTGCCGCTGCGGATCTGACCGTTGCTGCCAGCAGGTTCCCAATAGATCGCGCGCTGCCCGCTAGTTCCGCAATACGCTACGAAACCGACGCGCAGATCAGCGAGGCCGGGGCTGGGACTGTCCTCCGGAGGGATCCCTTCTGGCAGCACCAGGACGGCGGTCAGGCGCGCTCGCATCATCTCGTCGACCTTCGCCAGTACGACGTCCGCGGTGCCAGCATCTGCTGTGTCATCTGTCGTTGGTACGGTGCGGGATGGCAAGACCTTCGGCGGGCACACGGACTGGGACCAAGCATCGTCCAGCACTGCGTAGCCCAACCTGGCGAGCAAGTCATTGACGACCTGCAAGTGGCCAGGCGGAATCCTGCTCACCGGGATGCGAGCGCCACGGCCGAGTGACGCAGTTGTGATCTGACTGGTACCCGTGATCTTGTGGTCGCCGGGACCAGATACGTCGGGCTCGGCGTCGAAGCAGCTTCGGACAATGTCCGGAACGTTATCGACTCCAATAAACGAAAATATCTCGCCGCACACCTGGTCCGGGTTCGACACGAGTTCCTCGTAGTAGACGCGAAGACACTTGTCTTGATTCGCTTCCTCAAACTCGAGCTGGCTCTTCGTCAGCTCACACCAGTACCCTGCCACCGCTGCAATGCTATTGCCCGGAAATCTTGCGACGAAGGCATCGAAGCCATAGCCGTTCAGTCCCCATGGCGTCGCCTCTAACGCCGAATCAACCATATCTATGCAATGTCTGTAGAGGCAGATGAACTTGGTTTTTGGGTACAATCCGAGAAATGCTTCGGCCGAATGAACACTTCCGAGCGACTTCTCGCACCAGCGCCGTTTGCCGCGGCGGAGTAGATATGTGCCAAATATCGTATCTATAACTGCCTTTATGCTGGCTGAGGCGAGAGGGGAGAGCGCGCCTCCTTGACAGGCGGGGTCCATAAGTGACCAGAGGGATTGGATCTGCGCGCACGTCGAGAGAAGGTTGGTCTCTGGCGGGCAGGCCAAATCGGGGTGCGCGTCGAGAAGCTGGCGTACGAGTGTTGAACCGGATCGCGCCCCCGTCAGGACGATAACAGGCTCGTCAAGGTGAGATAAGTTGCGCACCACCTTCGGCGCTGATGCTAGCGTCCAGGGAAAGTCCTGCGCGACTGCAGTTCCATTCTCCATGAAAGTAACCCCCTGGGGTTCTTCTCGTGCCACGCCCGGATGGGAGTTGAGTCCGAATTGTTGAGAACGGTCCGCGTCAGTCACAGAGCGCAACTGTTAAGGCCGCCGCCATGCAGCCGAGGCATTAGGGGCTGCTCCATGACTGCGATCAAGAACTTACGTAGGTACCCACACGGCACATTTTCCTACCGTAAGAGCCCAGATGCAATTGTTGACAACTGTTTGATAGAGGTGTAAGAGAAGGTCGTCGTTTCGTGACCTGGGCCCGGGATGCTGGGCCGACGGTTCGCGTGCGCTCTTCTGCGCCGTACCGCGCTGAGGTGCACTGGCGCTACGGCGTCGGTAACCGTGTTGGGCCGAACACGCAGATGACCCCAGCATCGTTGCTCTGTGGCCACATATATTCCCGGCATCCGCTCCGGATGCCGGGCAACTCGCGGACTCGATCGCCTCTTACTGACCACCGGAGGCTGTCGCGAAGCGTCGCATCCTCAGGGCAGGTCGAGTCCGGGTTCTGAGGCTTCGCTAACGTGACCGCGAATATACGGATGGTCGTCCCGATCAGAATCTCCCTGCGTCGCGAGCTCACCGCCGTCTTCGGTTGACCTGATGACCACCGGGTGGTCGAGCCAGGCGACGAGCGGGATGAGCGCCAGCGCAGTCAGGCCGAATGAGTTCTCCATCAGGTATCCAGGGAGGGACGCCAATTGCGCGTGCGATTGCGTGTGCTCCGCCCAGGTCGGCAGCGTAGTGAGAAACAGTGTGGTGACGAACGCAGCGGGAAGGATCCTACGCACCTGCCGCCCGTCTCCGGCAACTACGCCGATGGCGAGTACTATCCAGCACAGGTGGTGGATCCAGGCCACGGGGGATAGCAGCGCGCTGAGCAGGCCCGTGATCGTGATGCCTGCGATGTCCTGGCCCCACTGCCAGCACGCCCGGGCTGCGACAAAACCGCTAACGCCGACGAGCAGAGCGACTGGGAGCCAGATTAGATCCGGGGCCATAACGGCGTGAAGGCGCAGTACCATACCACGAAGAGCCTGGTTCGCAGCCGATCCGTTTCCACCGAGCCTTCTGGTGTCGAAGACTGCGCTTGTCCAGTAAGCCAGCGAATCGCTGGGATTGATGGCCCACGCGAGAACGGTCAGGCCTCCGAACGTCAGCGCGGCTGTGCATGCCTCCCGACGCCGCCCGGTGAGCAGAAGGTAAATGGCAAAGGCTCCCGGTTCGAGCTTGATCGCTGTCGCGAACCCTATGAGCATCCCTCTAGGCCATCGCGGGGCCTGGGCCACGCAATCGATCAGGCACAGCCCGAGCAGCAGTAAGTCGATCTGCCCGAACCCGGCCTCCTGCTTGACCGGCTGCAAGTAGGCGGCGATTGCCAGGATGACCGGGAAGACCACCGGGGCTGCTCTGCCAGCCGTGCTCACGATCGGCCGGAAGCCTGCACGGACTGCAAGAAGAAGGGGCCCGTAGACCATTGCATTCCATGCAAACTTGTCCGCCTCGAACGGCACGAGAGCCAGCGGCACGGCGAGGATGGCCGAGACCGGCGGGTATGTGAACAGCAAGCTGTCGGCAGCTCGGATCGCATAGAGATTGCTGCCATGCAGTATCGCCTCGCCGCCACTGCGGTATACGTCGAGATCAAGCATCTGCCCGCTGACGGCTTCGGTTGCCAAGTGCCCGATAGCGGCTAGCGCCAGAACCCAGGCTGCGGCAGCCAACAGGTGGGCTCGTAGCGGCGTCAACTGCGGACGACGGCGTACGACTGTCGCGACAGAACTTACAAAACCGCTCATTGTTGTCGTCCCGGCCGTAAGGGCTGCGTCATCGGTCCGATATCTCCGCCTGCCACTAGAAAATGTTGCGGCCAGAGCCAGAGTACCGGCCGATGGTGCACAAGAACCTGTTGGCCGGGTAATACAGTCGTGAAAGACCATGGAAGTCGCCGCCGGTAAGGGCAGCAGAAGGACGGTGGCGAGCAAAGGTGATCGCCCTGACCTGCGGGCGAAACAACACCGTAATTGGCGTGACGGCGATTGGTGAGACCACGACGCGTCCTGTTGGATTGCCGCCGTGCGACCGCATAGTGGCCAGCAAGCTCAGCACTGGGGCCTTCAAAGTGCTTGATGGACTGGCCATGCGGCACTGGTTTGCGGACTTGTATGTGCGGAAATCTTGTCAAGGCCAGTTGCTTGCTTGGCTGGCGCCAGCATGACTCACGGAGTGCGTGGATTTGCGCGTTTCGCAGGCGTGCGGACCGTCACGGTCCGTGCCGAGGCTGGATGGTCAGGCCAGGAGAGCCTGGGCCGTGGCTTGGTTGCTCTTCCATGATCGGCGGCAGCCGGCGCGGCTGGACCAGTTCCGAGGTTCTTAAGTTGGTGTCGTCCGCTGCGCGATTTCCTCGACGAGTAGACGCCTTGCCGGCGTCCGGCAGACGTTCATCGATGATGAAGTTGCAGAGCCGCTCCGGCCACCGAACGGAGGATGGCCCTCGATGACGCGCCGCGTCGTGAGGTGATTGTGCTCTGCTGTCACGCCAACCCTGACGTTGCGGAGATAGCCAAAGGCGCTCTGGATCACATTGAACGTGGTCCGGACCACGTCGGCGGGCGCAGGCCGCTCGCGCGCCCCTCTTCGAGAGGACTGACCGATGACCGATCTAGCGGAGCGCGTACGGCGCTATCCAAAGAAGCTTGCCGATGCATACCGGCCTGCGCGCTGGCTATCAACAGCCGCGGCGGCGGTGCCAGTGATCGCCGTGATTTCGGGCGTCTCGCTGGCCGGGACGCATGCCACCGGCGCAAGCCTGTCCGCCGGGGCGAGGGGGATGCCGCCTTACTACGTCGCTTTCGTTCGGAGATTTACGGGCAACGACACGCAAGTCCGCGCCAAGGCAGTTGTGCACGACTCGGCAACGGGCGTGGCGCTGGCCACGGTGGACGTCCCGACGCTGGCATCGGGTGCCTACAGCGACGGACCTGACATAACCGCCGCTGCAGACGACCGGACGTTCGTTATCACCGAGCTCAGTCAGATTGGTCGAGCCGACCACCTGGCTCGGTTCTACCTGCTCCGCGTCGCCGCCAGTGGCCGCTCTGCGGCCCTGACCAGACTGCCAATCAGCCTGCCCCGTTCGCTGGCAGTGGCCGACATTGCGCTGTCACCAGACGGCACCAGACTCGCCATGCAGGAACAGTCCTGCTACAGCGGCGGCTGCTACTACAGCGGCATTCGGATTGTCACCATCTCGACCGGCTCGGCGCGCACCTGGACAACCCAAGTCAGCGGCGCGCCGTTTGCCGTGTCCTGGGCCGGGAACTCGACGATTGCGTTTCTCTGGCACAGCAAATACCGGCTCCTGAGCGTCACCAGCCACGGAGGCAACCTGCTCGCGAGCCGTCCTATAGCGTCCCCGACAGCACAGCCAGACGGTTACGTCCCGCCCGCCCTCGTCACGATGGACCAGACCAGCCTCATCACCTCGGCGGTCCGGAATATCCCCGGCCGGCGGAGGACGGACGCCGCGAAGGCTGAGGTCATAGAGCTATCGGCCCGGACCGGTAAAATACTCCGCATTCTGAGCACCACGACACTGCACCGAGCTACGCGCGGGGAGCAGGGCACTGCAGAAGATCTGGACACAGATTGCCGGGTCCTCTCCCTGGCGCCAGCCGGGACTAGCGTGCTCGTTTCCTGCCCCTCCTTCGGCCGCGTCGACAACGGCTCATTCACGCCACTGCCCGGCTTCCCCAGCGGATCCAGCAGCGGCATCGGAGGGCAGGACGAAGGCGCGTGGTGACGCATCGCTCGGCAGCTTGGATAGCAGCCGACGTAGAGGTGCCCGAGGCTGCAATCGCTGGGCTCTAGCCAAGAGTTTTAAGCCGAGGTTTGCTGGTCAGCTTTCCCTCGAGTTCGGAGGTGGGCAAGACGGAGTGCCCGGGGATACAGAACTCCTGATCTGTTGAGAAGTGTCGGGGGCAGGGTGAAAGCTAAGATTAAGGTTGCCGTTGGGCAAAGGGAGTGGCGCCAATGTCGAGCCAGCTTCGTCTTTCTTACTCGCGACGTTGGATCTAGCAACCAAGCATGGCCCGATCGCATAGGAGGAGTCCATGACCAGAACGGAGGAACGGCTGGCTGACGCGCTCCACGCCGCAGCGCAAGGCGTGAAGGGGAGCATGCTGCGGCCCCTGCCGAACGCCCCAGACCGTTCATCAGGTGCAGCCCCGGTCCTCGGTGCTGCCTCCCGGTGCCTCAAGCGATGGACTGGCATACTCCGTTGACCAGGCGTGTACCGTGACTTAAGTGACATTTCCGGTCATCCTGCCGTATCCGTTCATTACCCTATCTACATAAAGCTGCATGCCTAAAGTCGCATGCCGATGACGTCCACATGCGTTCTGGCCAACGGAAGGAGCCGCAAGAGGGTCCAGGTTAGCGGAGCCCCGTGCGCGATGGCCGGGTGCTCGGCGGCTTTGCTGGAGGCGGTGAATTCCCTGCGCACGTTAGCGGAGTCGCGCTGGTGGCCGCTGCGGGATGGGCGCGAACAACGCCCCAGTGGTCCGGCACTCGTGCTCCTGCCTACGTCATCGCGCTCCAGCTACTCGCTGGCCAAACAGGGTGACGGCCCGACCGAGGGTTGCGCATTCTCCCGCTAGCCGCCGCCTTCAGGAGCCTGGCGCGCAATGCATGGCCCCATTACTTCTGAACCGTGTTGGCGTGGCGAATGAGGCCGTCCGCCAGGTTGCGCGATAGGCTCGCGTTTCCTGCGGCTCCTTCGCCGTCGTTCTGCTGCTGCTGCTGATCCCTCGAGCAGACGGAGACGGAGTTCTTCGTCGGGCAGGGCACCGATGAGCAGTGGCACCAGTAGCATGGATGCTCGATCTCGGCCTGGCAGCGCGGTGATCACCTGCGGCGGCCAGGCGGCCGCGAGCGTGATATCGCGGTCCGGCACCTGCACCGATCGAGCGACACGGCCGGACTGCAGTTTCAGCTGTGCTTGCGGCGTGTTGCTACTGGCCTTATGCGCCGGTAGTGCGAAAGTTCCGTTGTGCGGTGGACTGTGTTCTTTCACTCAGGCGCCCGGCAGCACGCCACGCCGCTGCCAACGTGCCTGACGGGTGCTGCCCGCGATGCGGCAGTGTTCGGCTGGGCGCACCGGTATCCGGGCCAGCCGTTCGTCCTGGACTCGGGGGGCAGGCCGGATGTCTTGCTGAACTCGTTCTTCGCTTCCCGGGGCTTCAGGGGCTATGCCCCTGGCACTCGCAAGAAGTACGCGCTGTCGGTCAGGTTGTGGCTGAACTTCTGCGCGGCACGCGAGCTTGAGTGGCAGGCCGCGGGCCCCGACGACGTCGCCGATTTCAAGTTCTGGCGGATGACCGACACGCGCAACCCAGGCCGCGTCGGCGGAAGCGCCTTCCACGCTGACCTGGCTGCGCTCGCCGCGCTTTACGGCTGGGCGTCCCGGCGTCACGGTATCGCCAACCCGGTGCTGCGCCGGGAGATCCTGGCACCGGCCCGGCGGCGCGACACCTGGGGGGCGGCCGGCCCGGCCCACGCGGCCGCCGAGCCAGCTGGTGTGCGCGACCGGGACGTGAAGTGGCTGGATCCCAAGGCGGTCGGCCGGTGGATCAATGTCGGGATGCTGGGATTCAGCCTGGACGGCCTGGAGCCAGACTCTCCGGCCGGCAGAACCGGCGCCAGGGACGCGGCATTCGCCGGCCTGCTCTACGGCTCGGGCCTGCGCGTCTCGGAGGCGGCGAGCCTGCTTGCCGACGAGCTGCCCGATGACGGCGAGCCTGACCGCGTCTACTTCACCTGCACGCTGGCTGCGGCCTGCGCTAAGGGGCACCGGCGCCGGAAATGGTGGCTGCCGCGGCCGGACCTGAGCGGGCTCCTGTCGTACGTCGAGGGACCGCGCGCCGCCGCCATCGCCCGGGCCCGCGCGGCCGGCCGCTATGACAGGGCTAGCGGGTCGCGGATCGTTGAAGGGCTGCACCGTTCGCGGCGGCTGGCGCTGACCGGTCCGGGCGGCGCGGAGATAGTTCCGCTCGATGAGCTCACGCCGGACGCCCGGCTCGGACTGTTCCGGCGGACCAGCAACGGGCTGGAGCCCGCGGCCTTGTGGCTTAACGAGAACGGCATGCCGCGGCCGGCTACCGCGTGGCAGGCCACATTCCGGACTGGCAATGAACGGCTCGCCAGGGCCGGCATGCGTTGGTTTACGTGCACGCCGCACATGCTGCGGCACTCATTCGCGCTGCGCTGGTATGCCGTCGGCAGGCTCATATGGGACCGCCGCCTGGAGCATCTCACCGAAGAGGAGCAGCGTGATTTCAGGGTGCAGTTCGGTGATACCTGGCAGTTTGTGCAGACCCTACTGGGACACTCTCATCCGCAGACCACAGCCGACATCTACCTGGAGCCGTTCCGAAGCCTGGAGGTTGAGCTGCTGCTCGAATGCGCCGCGCAGCTGCCGCTGTCGGCACTGATGAGGGCTATCTTCGAATCCGACGACCGGATCCTGCACGACCCCGTCGCGGCGTCACGGTGAGCCGCGGGCGGCCGGCTACGCTGCCCGGGCCCGGGTGGCAGCCGCCGGACCGGCAGCCCGGCGACGGGAGTGTGGTGCAGTTCATTCCCGAGGACGGCAGCGAGCCAGCGGAATTCAGTTTCGCCGCCTGGCCAGTCAGCCCGGAGATGCAGCAGGGGCTTGCTGCCGCATTCGCCCTGGTGACCGCCGCTGACGGCAGCCAACGGTCCCGGCAGTCGGCTGTCTCGACTTACGCCGCGCTCAGGAGGGCCGCCGAGTTCCTCGGCCAGACCAGCAATCCGCCAGGCCGTCCGCAGGATCTGACGCCCGCGCACCTGACGCAGCTGCGCCTGGCCAAGCCGTACGACTACATCAGGGCCAAGGTCGTGCTGAGAGCCGTGCGTGACGTCACCCCCGCATTCGCCGGTGCCCTGGGAGCGCCCAACCCGCGGCGGCATAGCCAGCCGCTGGCCAGCTACAGCAAGACCGAGTTCAGCGCGGTCATGGCCGCAGCCCGCGGGCAGATCCGCACGGCCCGGACCCGGATCCGGGCCAGCCGCGAGCTGCTCACCCGCTGGCGAGCCGGACAGATCCCCGAAGGCACCGAACTGTGGCACCGCGGCAGCATCCTTGATCATGTCGCCCGCACCGGCGACGTTCCGCGCACCCCGGACGGCCGCCCCGCCCGCCACAGGCTGGGCACCGTGGCCGAACACGTCAGCGCCCTGCACCTGACGGCCGAGGAGAAAATCGCCGCGGGGGTGCTGCTGGCCGGGCTGACCGGCCACAATCTGACCGGGATCAGCGACCTGACCGTCTCCCATCACCGCGCCGACGGCGATGAGACGTCCGGCACGACGCGCGTGGCAATCGTCGAAATCGTCAAGAACCGCCGCGGCCGCCGCCGGCGCTACATGCCGGTTCCGCTGGCCGACACCCCGGACCGGGCCGAAGCCGACGCCGCCGGAAGCGACGACCTCAGCACGCCGTTCGGCGTGTTCGCAACGATCTGCGAGCTGACCGCCGACTCGCGGGCCGTGGCGGGCACAGACCGGCTGCTGATCGGGCGGTGCATCCAGGGCGGCGGGGGCAGCGGCCGGCACTGGTCGATCGGCCTGAATCCTAAGGGCGACGTCCGCGAGTGGGCCGCCGCCGCGGGCATCTATGCTGACAAGACCGGGCCCGGCGACACCAGCCCCCAGCCCCTCGCGCTGACATGGCAGCGGCTCCGGCTGACGTTCGTGCAGATGCACCAGCGTGGCGTCGCGCACACTGACGGGGTCCTGGCCAGCCAGTACCTCCTGCGCGATCGCGGCAACATCGATGAGTACCGCAAGATCGTTGCCAGCGTGCTGGCCGAGCAGGAGCAGACGGCGCGCGACCTGGGCGTCATCAGGACACTCAGCGACGCCGACCTGCAGCTCGCGCGTCAGGACCCCGGTGCCGCCGCGGCCCGCCTCGGCATGGACGCCGGCACGCTGCGCAAGCTGCTCGCGGGCCAGCTCGACACGGCGCTGGCGGGCTGCACGGACGACAAACACAGCCCCTACACCGAAAACGGGCAACCCTGCCGGGCATCGTTCCTGCTGTGCCTTGGCTGCCCGAACGCCCGCGCAACTCCCGCGCACCTGCCGGTCCAGGCGCTGGCGCACCAGAAGATCCTGGCGCTGCGGCCGGCTGCCCCGCCGGATCGGTGGGCACGCCGTTTCGGGCTCGCCGAGGCGCAGCTGCGGCACCTGCTCGGGCAGTACTCGGCGGCCAGGGTCGCCAGCGCGCTGGCCCTGGCGACTGACGCTGATGCCGCGATGATCGACCGCCTGCTAGCGGGTCACCTGGACGCGGCTTGACCACTAGCTACGAAACGACGACCGCGCCCGACTTTCCCGCCGGGGATACTGTCGTCCTGCTGCGCCGGCCGCTGCGGCCGGGCACGCCTGCAGGCAGGCTCAGCCGGTTCGCCGACGCGCGCTGGGATCTGTCGCCCGCGGTCTTCGAGGACCACATGCCCGCGTGCAGCATCGGTTTCGACAAGTGCCCGCCGGCCTTCCGGCACCTGGCCAGGACCTACCTGTGGATCCTGCTCAACACCGTTCAGCCCGTCGGGCGGCGGCGGGCAAGCGGCGTCACCCGCCTGGCTATCCTGACCATCTCCCAGGTGGGCACCTACCTGTTCCCGTTCTTCGACTTCCTGGCCGCGCGGCACATAGACCGGCTGCCGGCAGTGACGGCCGGGGACTACGACGCCTACCTGGCCGAGATCAAGAACGCCGAGATCCCGCTCAGCGCCCGTGAGGACCTGGTCACCGAAGTCCGGCGGCTGTGGGATCACCGGGCTCAGCTGCCCGCCGGGTACGCACTTCCCGACGCGCCGCCATGGGACGGCGACGCCACCCAGGCTCTTGTCGGCGCCCGGCCGAGACAGGGCGAGAACTCCACCCGGCGGATCCCCGAGCAGGTCATGCAGCCGCTGCTGCTGTGGAGCATCCGCTACATCGAGGACTTCGCACCGGACATCCTGGCCGCCTGGCGCGAGTACCTTACCCTCACGCGCCGGAACCCGCGCCGTCGGGCGGGCTCTGCCAGCGATCAACCGCGCATGGCGGGCCAGCTCGCGGCGGAGATCCCGGGCTACCTTGCCGAGCTGGCGGCTCGCGGCGACGGGCTGCCGGGCAAGCGCGACGAGCACGGAACGCTGCGCGTTGACTGGTCACATCTGAACCGGATCTTCACCTGCGGACAGGACAACTTCAGGCCCGGCCGGGCCAGCCGGCTCCTGATCGAGGCCAGCACGCTGCCGATCGAGGACGGCGCTCCGCTGACCAGCCCGATTACCGCTGCAATCGACGGCTCCCCGTGGCTGCCCCGCCGGATCCAGTACCGGGAAGCCGAGGGGCATGCATGGCGGCTCAGCACCGCCTGCCTGATCGTCATCGCCTACCTGTCGGGCATGCGCATCGGCGAGGTCCTCAGCCTCCGGCGCGGCTGCGTCACCCACGACCAGGCCGCCGGGATGTGGCTGGTCTACGGCACAACATGGAAAGACGCCAGGGATGAGGACGGGAACAAAGTCGCCGAGGGCCAGCGGCGCAGCGAGCCATGGGTAGTCATCCCCGTCGTCGGCCAGGCGATCACCGTCCTAGAGCAGCTGCACGACTCGCCGCTGCTGTTCCCCGCCGTCCTGGACCAAGGCCTGTTCCCCACCACTGCCCGCGCCGGCACCGGCCGGCTCCCCGACCTCATCAAGCTCGACCTGAACAAGTTCACCGCGCACATCAACGAATACTGCGAAGTCCGCCGTCGCAACGACTCGATCCCCGGCGAGCCAGGCGGGCTGCGGCTCACCGGCAGCCGCTTCCGCCGGACGCTCGCCTGGCACATCTACCGCCGGCCCCGCGGCCTGGTCGCCGGCGCGATCCAGTACGGCCACGTGCGGACCCAGATGTTCCTCGGCTACGCCGGGAACTACCACTCAGGGTTCCCCGACGACGCCGCGATGGAGGAATTCCTCACCAGGCTAGAGGAACTGTCCGATGACGTCGCCCGGCAGGACGCCGGCGAGCACGTCAGCGGACCCGCCGCCGGCCGCTACCTCGACAGGATCCGCGACGGGCACAGCCGGTTTGCCGGCCGGGTCCACATCACCGCCGCAAGTGCCCGCGCGATGCTCGCCAACCCTTCCCTGCAGATCTTCCCCGGCCACGGCATGACCTGTGTCTTCGACGCCCGCAAGGCTCTATGCGAAACCCAGGCCAGCTACGACGCTCGCCGCACGCCGACACTGGATGACTGCCGCAGCAACTGCGGCAACATCGCCCGGACCGACACCGACATCGCGGTCCTCCAGGACGATATCAGCCGCCTCACCCGCCTCGTCAGCGACCCGCTCAGCCCGCCCATCCGCCACCGCCGGGAAGCAGCACGCCTGCGCGAACTGCAGCACATCGTCAGCCAGCACAGCCGGACCCGGCCACCAGGAGAACATGCCGATGCCTGACACCTCCGCACGCCCGATGCTCACCAGCACCCCCACGCAGACCTTCCCCAGCCACCTCATGACCTGCGTCTTCAACGCCCGCAAGGCACTTTGTCAAACCAGGGGCCACGGCTATGCCCGGCGCGCGGCGGGACTGCACGTCTGCCACGGCAACTGCGGCAACATCGCCCGGACCGATGCCGAGGAGACCGGGTCACCACGAGAACAACATGCCGATGACTGACAACTCCGAACGCCAGAAGATCGAGGCAGCCGCCGGGCGGCTGCTCGCAGGTAAGCCGCTTCGCTCCACCGGCGAGCTCACAGTGGTTCAGCTCGCAGCCGAGGCGGGCCTCAAACGCTGGAAACTCACACACCAGCACACCGACCTCATGCACAGCTTCCAGGCAGCAGCACGCCAGCTCAACGGCGAATCACCACTGATCACGTCATGGCGGACCCGAGCTGCCGAACTCGAAGAAAGCAACCGGCAGCTCCGCGCCCGCAACGAGGAACTGGAGGCGACCGTGCAGACCTACGCCGAAGTGATAGCAGACCTCAGCGCTGTCATCAACCAGCCCGCCGACCGTGGTCTCGCATCCGTAGTTCCTATCCGCTAGCCGAACCCGTTGCCCGCTGGCCGAGGAAAGAGGCTTCATGTCCGGCGGCAACCCTGCTCCTTGGTTCGTGGTCTTCTGAGCCGGGATTCCGGCCAGCAGGGCCCGGTTCAGGGCGCGTGAACCGGGGCAGACAGTTGACGAGTACTTGTGGCCGAAGAGCGGCTGGCCGCCACGTTTGGTGAGGGTCAGGCTTACCGACAGGCGCTCCTCGCGTCGATGAACAACCAAACGCAGCCCCTGAAGTGACCACCTACTATGCGGCAGCACAGAGCCGGTTTGGCCCGCTGATGCAACAAGGCAAGAAGGGGTCAAAGAACATTCGGAATTGACGCCAGCTCGCACCGCGGTGCGCTGGCTGCCAATCGTGCCACTGTCGCGGTGCTGGCGGGTGGGCTGCAGTTCGGCTACCCACGCAGCCACTCCGAGCTGTTCCTGGCCATCGCGGCTCAGGGTGTCCTAGTCAGCGAGTGCCCACCAGACCGCGGTCCGACCCGGCCGGGATTCCTGATCCGGAACCGGATCATTGCCGCGCTGAGCCGGGGCACTGTGGTCGTCGAAGCGGCTCTGCGCAGTGGAGCCCTCAACTCGGCGCGGCATGCGCGTGAGCTCTGCAGGCACGTGATGGCGGTTCCAGGGCCTGTCACCTCAGAGCAGTCGGCCGGCTGCCACGAGCTGATCCGCGACTACGGCGCTATGTGCGTCACCTGTGCGGGTGATGTCCTGCGACACGTCGGGCTGCCAGGTGACGAACTGTGCGGTGCCCTGGGCCCTGGCGGCCTCCGGACCGGACCGTCGACTCCGCGGGACAAGCTTGATCCGGTGGCGCTTGCGGTACTTGAGGAGGTGCCGGTTCGGGGCGGCCGCGGCCCGGCCAGCATCGCCGTTCGGGCGGGCGTCGATCTTGATACCACGCTGCGGTGCCTGGGTGGTCTGGCCGCTGACGGGTTCGTCGAGCGGTGTGGCCTAGGGTGGCGGTCAAGAAGCCCCGGATCACTGTAGTCTTGGCAAGGATTCTGCCCGAAGTCGGGCAGGATTATTGCGAAAGTGTTGCCTCGACATCCAATATGGACTTCGTGCCCGCGCAGCAGCCGCATCGCGAACTTGTTGAGTACCTGATCCGCACCTGCCCGCTCAGCCCGGCAGAGGCGGGGCGCGTGGTAGCGGATGTGCTCGGGTACTTCTCAGAGCCGCCGGAGGAGTACGTGCGGCGCCGGCACCGGGAGCTAAAGGCGCGCGGCGTTACCAACGACGTCGCGTTCCAGCAGATCGCAGCCGAGATTCCGCAGCGGCGGTACGCGCCGCCGGAGTTCTCGCTGCGCCAGCTCCGCAGGATCGTCTACGGATGATGTGCAGGATCGCCCAGGGATATGTGCAGGATCGTCTACGGATGATGTGCAGGATCGGTTACTGAGAGGAGAGGTTATTTTGTGCGGGATTGTCGCTTATATCGGTAACCGGGACAGCGTCCCGATCCTGCTGGAAGGACTGGCCAGGCTGGAGTACCGGGGTTACGACTCGGCCGGGATAGCGGTCGTCAGCCGCAGCGGAGAGCTGCGTCTCCGCAAGGCCAAGGGCAGGGTCTCCGAGCTCAGCGCCGATGTGCCGGCCAGGCTCAAGGGCAGCCCAGGGATCGGGCACACCCGGTGGGCCACCCATGGCGAGCCGAGCGACGTGAACGCACATCCCCACGTGTACGGGCCTATCGCGATCGTGCACAACGGGATCATCGAGAACGCGGAGGAGCTGCGCGCTGGGCTGATCGCGGCCGGGGCGACGTTCTCGTCCCAGACCGACAGCGAGATCTTCGCGCACCTCATCGCCC
>Ga0335073_10006270_pt1 | contig 16695 bp, 13 predicted proteins | sample Lox_Sample_22_FD_207093 | JGI IMG/M metagenome (GOLD analysis project Ga0335073, IMG submission 207093) | Soil microbial communities from Loxahatchee National Wildlife Refuge, Florida, United States - Lox_Sample_2.2 | ecosystem: Environmental > Terrestrial > Soil > Wetlands | place: USA... | reverse complement strand
GGGCGACAAGGCGCAGCTCGTGCCGTTGATCAAAGGCGCGCTGTTGCACAAGGGCGCGGCCTTCATCGATTGCATAAGCCCGTGCGTCGCGTTCAACAATCACGATGGCTCGACCAAGAGCTTCGACTATGTTCGCGAGCATAACGAGATGGTGAATTATCTCGACGTCATCACCGGCCGCGAGGAGATCACGGCCGATTATGAGCCTGGCACGGTCGAGACGGTGACCCAGCACGACGGCTCGGTGCTGCGCCTCAGGAAACTGTCGACGGATTTCGATCCGCACGACCGGGTCTCGGCCTTGAACCACCTTCAGGAGCGGCAGGCTGCGGGCGAGGTCGCCACGGGACTCCTTTACGTCGATCCCGAGCCCCACGACCTGCACGACCACCTCAACACGGTGGACGAACCGCTGAATGCGCTTGGCGAAGCGAAACTGTGCCCCGGCTCGGCCGCTTTGCAGAAGATCAACGCCTCGCTGCGATAGCGGCGCAGCCTTCAGTTCACGTTTTCGTAGCGGGTCAGTCCCTCGATATCGCCTTGGTCGCGGCCGCGTAACTCGATCACGTTGCGGTCCGGGTCGCGGACAAAGAGCGAGACGCCGCCGTCCTCGCCGAATTTCACCGGACCTTGAGTGATTCGGATATCGTGCGCCTTCAATGCGGCAATCGTGTCGGGGATCGAGGCCACCCGCAACGCGACATGGGTATAGCCCGCATATTTCTCGCCGACATCCATAAGGATGTTCTTCGCCGGGTCGCCAGCGTTCGCGTTGAGGATAAGGTTGATCTCGACGCCCGCGGCGTTGCGGATGATCGCTACGGCGTCGAAGGTGACGCGATGGCCGAGCGAGAAACCCAGCACTTCATAGAATGCCATTGCGCGCTCGAAATCGCGCACCCGGATGCCGATGTGGTCGACGCGCTCGATGCTCACGGTGGCCATGGTCGCTGCTCCCAACGAAGTCGTCTCGGCCCAAGAGTGGGGTGGCCGGGTCGAAAAGAAAAGGGGCGCGTTTCTATCGGCCCGTGAAGACAGGAGGGCGCTTCGCGACGAAGGCAGCAGCCGCTTCACGGTGGTCGTCGGTCCCAAAGCAGCGCGTATGGCGCATCGCCTCGGCATCCATCACCTGCGCAAGGCTTGCCGTCTCCGCAAGGTTCAGGTTCTGCTTCATATAGCCGAGCGCGACGCGCGGTCCCGCCGCGAGCGAGCGAGCGAACGCGATCGTCTCCGCCTCGAGCGAGCCATCGGGCACGACGCGATTGACCAGCCCCAATTCCAGCGCCCGCGTCGCGTCGAGCATGGTCGAGGTGAAATAAAGCTCCCGGGCCTTCGCGGTGCCGACGATCCGGGTCAGGAAATAATGGCCGCCAAAATCGCCGGAAAGGCCGACCTTGGCGAAGGCCGTCGTGAAGCGCGCCTCGGTGCCGGCGATGCGCAGGTCGCAGGCGAGTGCCAGCGACAACCCTGCGCCCGCGGCGGGCCCGCGCACCATCGCGATCGTCGGCTTCGCGATCTCGTGAAGAAGGCGCGCCGCCTCCATCCGGCGGCGCAAATCAACCATCCTTTCCTCGGGCGTCTGATCCGAATGCTGACTCTCGGCCATGGCTTTGACGTCACCGCCCGCGCAGAAGGCACGCCCCGCGCCGGTGAGGATGATTGCGCCGACCGCTCGCGTCTCGGCCGCGCGCAGCAGAGCCTGGTGCAGACGGTCGCACATGTCGGGGCTGAAGGCGTTGAGCCGATCGGGCCGGTTGAGCGTGAGCGTCAGAACGCCGTCCTCGATACGCTCGAGCAGAACCTCGTCCATGGTCTCGTTCTCCGCTTTCGAGTGTGCGCAGTCTACCGAATGGTGCGCGCGGGCCATCAACTATTGCCGGTCAGCCGCCGCAGCAGGAACATCCGCATCGAGCCGTATTTCTTCGCGGCCTCGGTCATGCCGACATAGTCGCACGCGAACTCCTTGCCATTCTCGAGGCCCAGCACCGCGGCGAAATTCTCCGTCACATAGACGCAGCCCTCGGGCGTCACCGGCTCGATGCGCGCCGCGCGGCTTACATGGGCGCCGAAATAGTTCTGGCGCAGCAGCACCGGATCAAGAGCGGCATAGGCGGGTCCAAGATGTCCGCCAATCCGCATCGCGATATATGGCGGCAATCCCGCCTTCGCCAGATCGATACGGCTCACGGCAAGCTGCAGATCGAGCGCGCAGCGCGCCGCCTGCGCCGGATCCTCGAACACCAGAAACAGTCCATCGCCCCAGGTGTTGGCGAAGCTGACAGACCCGCCGAAGGAATCGACCACCTTGCCGATCGCACCCAGCAGGTTGGCCACAAAATTCGGGAGCTCGACATCGTTGAGCTTGCTAAAGCCCTTGATGTCGCAGAACAGCATGGCACGGATGACGCGTCCGCCGGCGGGTTTGGCGATGGTCGTCTGCGGCGCCGGCTTGATCCGCCCGCGAAAGTCGCCGCAGCGGATGATCGTTTGCGCGAAGCCCGCGCGTTTCCAGAACGCGACGTCGTCCGCGGTGCCACCCGGGCGTCCGTCCCATATCGCGACCTGCTCGACCTGACTGCCGAGGTGGCGGGCGCGTAAGACCGCGAGCCCCATTGCGATCTTGCTGCAATAGGCGAACAGATAGTCGTCGCCGAGATAGCTGTCTTCGGTTGCCCAGCGCACGGTCGCGGCGGACGCAAGACAGTGCTCGAGCCGACGCACCCATTCCTTGCCCGCCGGCCGCACCGAGATATCGATGAACTCCTCGAGCTCGAAGGGAAGCACGACGTGGACGCTGGCGCCGTGCCGGATCAGCTCTTCGGCGAACAGGATGTCCGCGCCCGCCGCGAGCGAGCCGTAGCCGGAGCCCACCGGATGCTCGTCGAAATACTCGGCGATCTGCGACCGGACGGTCGATTCTTCGACAGCCTTGAAGCGTCCGCTCGCCGAGATGATGTGGCCAAGGAAATGCACGACCGTGTGGGGCGCGAACTCGCGAGCAACCACTTTCGGATCGAGGTTCTTCAGCTCGAGCACGAGTTGGAGCTGCCGCCAGGTGGTCGCGAGCGCGGCCTGGTCGCCGCGATTGAGCTTCATCGCCTTGGGGAAGAGCGCGCGGGCCGCGTCGACCTCGCCCAAAAGGAACAGCGCCTCGATCCGGGTGGCGACGGAATAATAGTCCTCCTCGGCGCCTTCGAGCTCGGCGAGCGCAGAGCGGGCATAGGACTTTGCGCCGGCGTCGTCGCCCGCGACGAGCCGCATCGAGGCCGCGTTGATGGCAGGATAGTAGTTGTGATAGCGCTCGTGGATCGCCGCATAGCGATCGGCTGCCTGCACCGCCATCTTGCGCCGCTTTTCGCCGGTCGCGGCAAGTGCCAGGTCTTTGAGGAGGCGCGCGCCGAGCGCGTCGACGTCCTCGTTCTCGATGGCGGCGCCGGGAAGTCCGAATTCCGAATATTTATGCTGAGCAAGGTCGATCGCGCCCGCGCGTGCGAGGCACAGGACTGCGCGATGCTTCAGCCAGAGATCATCGTGAAACGAGCCCAACGCCTGCGCCGCGAGATCATAGGCCTTGAAGAACTCGCCTTCGCGCTCGAACGCCTTGACCGCCGTCAGCCATTGCTCAGCGGTGCGCGTTGCGTGGTGCGGCGCGTCGTTCATTCCTTCGCGGCTTCGGTGGTGATGAAGCGATAGGACATGACCGCGGACGCGGGATCGTCGCCGCGCACCTTCGCCAAGGATTGCCGCAAGGCTCCGAGATATGTGGCCGCGTTTTCCACTTGGTCTCGCGGCTTGTCGAAGAGCGGCGCGCGGGACGTGGTCGCGAGTATCATGCGCTTGCCATAGGGCGCGCCGACCTCGTAGGCGGGCTCGCCCGATTTGTCGCCGGCGGCCGCGCCCACGGTGATGTCCTGCCCGGCGCGCAAGTCGTTGTTGGCATCGTGCTTGTTGGGCAGCATGTGCGCGACAGTGCCGCCATCGTCGACATAATCGACATAGAGATAGCCGTCGATCGACGCGGACGTCACGTTGAGCACCAGGCGGTCGCCATCCTTGAACACCATGTCGGGGCTGTCGGAGCGGATCTGCGGCGGCGTAAGGCCCGAGCCAGGCGGGGCGACGGTGTCGGCGATGTTGACGGCGTCGCAGAACGGCCAGGGCAGGACGGTCAGCGCGTTTGCGACCGACGAGACGTTCTGGACCTTGGCGAGGTCGGTGGCGGCCGCGACATCGTCATTGGCGGAGACATAGCCGGCGAGCTGTACCTTGACCTGGAACATCCAGTCCTGCGTCACCGTCGGCGTGATGGTGGCGCAGCGGAGCGGCATCAGCTTCCTCGCGACGTCTTGCTGGATGGCCGCGGTGTTGGCGCCAAACGCCGAGAGAAGCGGCCGCGGATAGGCGATATGGGCACCGACCAGCAGGGCCAGCACGGCTGCGACGCCGATCCCGGCCCACGCGCCGGCGCCAAGCCCTGGGGCGCGCGCGCTACCGCGCCCCAGGGGAAGCGCCATCGCGCCGGCATTGGCGCCGATCACGCGCGCGCCACCAAAGCTCGCCGCGAGGTCGCTGCGGGCGGCGCGCTCTCCTGCCGGCTTGGGATCGCCCGGCGGGCCCAGCCGCTCTTGCAGATCGGCGATGAGGCGCGTGCAGGCGATATGGTCCTTTGTGCCGTCCCAATCCGTCAGGTCGAGCGTGTGGGTGGTGCGGAACCGGACCGGCCACGGCGCGTGATCGAGCGCGATCGGCACCAGCTTGTTCTGCTCCACCGCGAACGACGCCTCGGCGCGGACCCAGTCGGAATCGACCGAATGTTCCGACCATGCGACGATGACGATCCGCGCCTCTTCGAGCGCGCGCTCGATGACCTTGTCGAACGCCTGGCCGACGATGATCCGGCGGTCCCACCAGATGGTCCAGCCGATGCGCTCAAGCATCGACGCCAGGACCTCGATCTTCGGCAGGTCGCGCCGCGAATAACTGAGGAACAGGTCGTGCATGACGCCCCCGCCGGGGCGGCAAATGCCGGCCCCGACACGCAATATTACAGGAGCTTAATGCTATATCGCAGGAACCTTAAATACAACCGAACGGGTCCCATCGACTCGGAGCTAGCCGCCATAGAAGACGTTGTCGCCAAGGTCCTTCATCTCGAGAATCGCGGTGTCGGGACGGCCCGCGGGCGGCTTCATGACATGGGCCTCCACCACTTCGGCCACCAGCACGTGATGGTCGCCTTCCTCGACGACCGACTTGACCCGGCATTCGACCGCGGCGACGGCGGCGGTCAGGATCGGCGCGCCGGTCTCGCCCTTGCGGAACTCCTGGCCGCTGATCTTGCCGTCCTTCAGCTCGGCCGGCTTGAAGAAGGTGAAGGCCAGTCCCTTCTGGTCCTTGCCCAGCATGTTGAGGGCGAAATTCTTGACGTCGCGGACAATCTTGTAGGCGCCGCTGTCGGTCTTGACGCCGACCACCACGAGCGGCGGCGCGAAAGCCGATTGCGTGACCCAGTTCACCGTCGCGGCTGCGACGCCACCCTTTCCGTCATCGGCGGTGAGGATATAGATCCCATAGGGGATCATGCGGAGGGCGGTCTTCTTGGCGTCGGCGTTCATGTCCTCTCCTCAATCTCAAGGGTCGAATCGTTGTAGCCGCCCGAGGCCGCTCATGTCCACGCCTTGGGGTCCGCCCACGGGTCGGTGCCGGTGGGATCCGGCAGCACCGCGCCGCATTTCGTGCAGGTGCGCAATGCTTCGTCGGCGTTGAAGGCGGCGAGCACGTCCTTGATGCCCTTCTCGATATCCTCGCACCAGAAATCGACCTGATGCAGCTTGTTGGCGCAGGCGGGGCAGAACCAGGCGCATCCGTCGAGCTCGGTCGCGGCCCGCGGCCGCTCGATCACCAGGCCGATCGTGCCCGGCGGCCGACGCGGCGAGTGATAGACCTGCTTTGGCAGGATGAAGACCTCGCCCTCCGCGATGCGCAGCCGCCGCTCGCGGCCGTCATCGATCACGTGCAGGAAGATGTCCCCGGCGAGCTGATAGAAGATCTCGTCATAGGGATCGATGTGGAAATCGTTGCGGGCGTTCGGCCCTTTGATGATCTGGAAGATGAAGTCCGAGCCCTTGAACACCTCTTTGTTGCCGACGGCGCCGAGCGCCTGAGGCAGGTTCGTCCCGATCCACCGATCGAGGTTGAAGGGCAGGGCAAGCTGGGTCATGGCGGCCTCCCGAGTTGCCTCATACCATGGCGCCGCGCGGCGCGAAAATCGCGACAATTGATAATCGTCACCGCGTTTTCCGCTCTCCCTTCCCGTCCGCACCGAGCGGTCACGATAACCGGATATATACTACATTATGCGTTCAATATCAAGCAAAAAGAACGAAATCAGAACTTGCTATCCAGGAACAAACAAAGTACGATCCCTTCATTGCAACGTTCTGATCGCTATGGAATAAGGGGGTAGGGGCATGTCGGCTACCGCTTTGCGCCTGTTGGACAGGGAAACCGTGGACAAGCAGAAGGCTTTGGACGCCGCGCTGGGCCAGATCGAACGGGCGTTCGGCAAGGGCTCGATCATGAAGCTCGGTTCACGCGAGACCGCGACCGAGATCGAGGTCATCTCCACCGGCTCCCTGGGGCTCGATATCGCGCTCGGCATCGGCGGCCTGCCGCGCGGCCGCATCATCGAGATTTATGGGCCGGAAAGCTCCGGCAAGACCACGCTCGCGCTCCATGTGATCGCCGAGGCGCAGCGCACGGGCGGCGCGTGCGCCTTCATCGATGCCGAGCACGCGCTCGACCCCGCTTATGCGCGCAAGCTCGGCGTCAATATCGACGATCTTCTGATCTCGCAGCCCGACGCCGGCGAGCAGGCGCTCGAGATCGCCGACACGCTGGTGCGCTCGGGCGCGATCGACGTGCTGGTAATTGATTCGGTGGCGGCGCTCGTGCCGCGCGCCGAGCTCGAAGGCGAAATGGGCGACAACCATATGGGGCTTCATGCGCGCCTCATGAGCCAGGCCCTGCGCAAGCTCACGGGCTCGATCTCCAAGTCGCGCGCGATGGTGATCTTCATCAACCAGATCCGCATGAAGATCGGCGTCATGTTCGGCAATCCCGAAACCACGACCGGCGGCCACGCGCTCAAATTCTATGCGTCGGTCCGGCTCGATATCCGCCGCATCGGCCAGATCAAAGAGCGCGAGCAGGTGATCGGCAACCAGACCCGCGTGAAGGTGGTGAAGAACAAGATGGCGCCGCCGTTCAAGGTGGTGGAGTTCGACATCATGTATGGCGAAGGGGTTTCAAAGCGCGGCGAGCTTCTGGACCTCGGCATCCAGGCGGGCGTCGTCGAGAAATCCGGCTCCTGGTTCTCCCATGACGGTCAGCGCATCGGTCAGGGCCGCGAGAACGCGAAGACCTTTCTAAAGGACAATGCCGCCGTCGCCGACGCGATCGAGCGCGCGATCCGCGCCAATGCGGGTCTCGTCGCCGACGCGATGATGGCCGCCCCCGACGCCGGCCCCGAGGCCGAATAGACCGCCGCCCCGCGCCGCCGGCGGCCAATCCGCCGGCGGCGCGGGTGAGGGACGGGAGTCCTGCTTCGTCGAACTTTACAACGAGTCGACGCGTCGGCTTAATGCGCCGCGGGCGAGGGGGCGTGCGCGCATGGCCGAGGCAGAGAAGACCGAGCAGCGACACATCTGGCGCTTCTTCCGCGCCGGCGGCTTTGACCAGGTTCGGATCGATCGCGGCAGCGATGCGGCGGCGCTCGCGACGCTTGACCAGAAATTATGGGTGGCGCTCGCCTGTCCGACGCGCGGCGTCGAGTTCGACGAGCGAACGCTCGACCTCATCGATACGGACAAGGACGGCCGCATCCGCGCCCCCGACATGATCGACGCCGTGGCCTGGACCACGTCGCTCTTGAAAGACCCCGATAGCCTCGCGCGCGAAACCGACACGCTGGCGCTCGACGCCATCGATGACGCGGCGCCGCTGGGCCATGACATCCGGGCGTCGGCCGAGGCGATCCTCGCCATGCTGCACAAGGCCGGGGCGACCCAGATCTCGTTGCAGGATGCGCTCGATATCGAAGCCATCTTCGACGGCACGCCGTTCAATGGCGACGGCATCATAACGACGGCCTCGGCCGAGGACGATGCGACCCGCGCCGTGCTCGTAGAGATCATGGATTGCCTCGGCACCGAGACGGATCGCTCGCGCCTGCCGGGCGTGTCGCAGGCCATCGTCGACCGTTTTTTCGCCGAGGCGGCGGATTTCTGCGCCTGGCATCGCGAGGCGACGGCCGCGGTCGACCGGCTTTTGCCGTTGGGCGATGCGACCGACGACGCGGCGGCGCTCGTGGCGGCGCTTGCGCCCAAGCTCGATGATTTCTTCGCCCGCGTGGCGCTCGCCGCGTTCGATCCGCGCGCGGCCGACGCGCTCAATCCACCGGTCGCGAGCTATGAGGCGTTTGCCGGCGAGACGCTCGCAAGCGATGGCGCCGAGATCGCCGCGTTGCCGCTCGGCCATGTCGAGGCCGGGCAAAAGCTGCCGCTCGGCGCCGGCGTCAATCCGGCTTGGGCGGAACGGGTGGCGCGGTTTGGCGCGACCGTGGTGACGCCGCTTCTGGGCGCGCGGGATGCGCTGAGCGCGGCCGATTGGGAGACGCTGAAGCTGCGCTTTGCGCCGCATGCGGAATGGATCGCGCGCAAGCCCGAGACCGCGGTCGCAAAGCTCGGGCTCGACCGGCTCGAAGCGCTGCTCGATCCCGCGATCAAGGCGCGGATCGATGCGTTGATCGCGCGCGACAAGGCGCTCGAGCCGCAGATGAATGCGATCTCCCAGGTCGAAAAGCTGGTGCGGCTGAAGCGCGACCTGCTGCCGCTTCTCAACAATTTCGTGTCGTTCAAGGATTTCTATACCCGCACCGGCAAGGCGATGTTCCAGGCGGGAACGCTCTATCTCGATGCCAGAAGCTGCGATCTCTGCATCAAGGTCGAGGACGAGGCAAAGCATGCGCAGCTCGCGACGTTGTCGCGGATCTATCTCGCTTATTGCAAATGCACGCGGAGCGGCGGCAAAGAGGCGATGACCATCGCCGCCGCCTTCACCGCCGGCGATGCCGACAATCTTCTGGTCGGACGCAACGGCGTCTTCTATGACCGCAAGGGACGCGATTGGGACGCGACCATCATCAAGATCGTCGAGCATCCGATCAGCCTGCGCGAAGCGTTCTGGCTGCCTTATCGTCAGGCCGCGCGCTTCATGGGCGATCAGGTGCAGAAATTCGCGGCCGCCCGCTCCGCCGCATCGCAGACCCAGCTCACCCAGACGATCGCGCGCAGCGAGACCCAGATCGCCGCCCCGGCCGCAGCACCCGCGGCCGCCGCTCCGGGGACGCCGCCCGCCGCGACGGCGCAGCAGCAGGCGTTCGATGCGGCGCGCTTTGCCGGCATCTTCGCGGCGATCGGCCTTGCCATCGGCGCCATCGGCACCGCCATCGCCTCGCTCGTCACGGGGTTCTTGCGGCTCACCTGGTGGCAGATGCCGCTTGCCATCCTGGGCATCATCCTGATCGTGTCGGGGCCGTCTTGCGTCATCGCGTTCCTCAAGCTGCGAAGCCGCAATCTCGGCCCGCTGCTCGATGCCTCGGGCTGGGCCGTCAATACGCGGCTCAGGATCAATCTGCCGTTCGGCCGGACCCTGACCTCGCTGGCGCAGCTTCCGCCGGACGCGGAACGCTCGCTCAGCGATCCTTATGCCGAACGCAAGCAGCCCTGGGTGTGGTACCTGGTCCTGATCCTGGTGCTCGTCGCCGCCTACGTGGTCTGGCACCAGCATGCCCGGTGGTGGCACTGAGCGGGGCGGGGCCAACTTTACAGAGTCGCGCCGCTCGGGCTAAATCGGACTAGGCGCGCCGCCCCGGAAGGACCAAGTAAGTCCCATGCTGACCAACGATATTCGTGCCGCCTTCCTGGGGTATCTGGCCCGGCACGGCCACGAGGTGGTGCCGTCGAGCCCGCTCGTCCCCCGCAACGACCCGACCCTGCTCTTCACCAATGCCGGCATGGTGCAGTTCAAGAACGTCTTCACCGGCGTCGAGAAGCGCGCCTACAGCCGTGCCACCACGGCGCAAAAATGCGTGCGCGCCGGCGGCAAGCATAACGACCTCGAAAATGTCGGCTACACCGCGCGCCACCACACTTTCTTCGAGATGCTCGGCAATTTCTCGTTCGGCGACTATTTCAAGGATGTCGCGATCGAGCTGGCCTGGAACCTCGTGACCCAGGAACTGGGCCTCGCCAAGGACCGGCTCGTCGTCACCGTCTATGCCGAGGACGAGGAGGCCGCGCGGCTCTGGTCGCGCATCGCGGGCCTTCCCGACGGGCGCATCATCCGGATCGGAACGTCGGACAATTTCTGGGCGATGGGCGACACCGGCCCGTGCGGCCCGTGCTCGGAGATCTTCTGGGATCACGGTCCCGAGATCGCCGGCGGCCCGCCCGGCAGCGCCGACGCCGATGGCGACCGCTTCACCGAGATCTGGAACCTCGTCTTCATGCAGTACGAGCAGCATGCGGATGGGACCCGTACCAACCTGCCGCGGCCGTCGATCGACACCGGCATGGGGCTCGAGCGCATCGCCGCGGTGCTCCAGGGCAAGCACGACAATTACGACACCGACGTGCTGCGCGCCTTGGTGCTGGCCTCGGCCGAGGCGTCGGGGGTGGCGGCGGACGGACCGCAAGCGGTTTCGCACCGCGTCATCGCCGATCATCTGCGCGCCTCCTCGTTCCTCATCGCCGACGGCGTGCTGCCGTCGAAGGAGGGGCGCGGCTATGTGCTGCGCCGGATCATGCGGCGCGCGATGCGGCACGCGCACATCATCGGCTGCAAGGACCCGCTGATGTGGCGGCTGGTGCCGGCGCTGGTGCGGCAGATGGGCGCGGCCTATGGTGAATTGGTGCGCGCCGAGCCGCTCATCACCGAGACCTTGCGGCTCGAGGAAGGCAACTTCAAGGACATGCTGGCACGCGGCCTGCGGCTCCTCGACGACGAGGAGGCGCGGCTTGCGGGCGACGCGCCGTTCCCGGGCGAGGTCGCGTTCAAGCTCTACGACACGTACGGTTTCCCGCTCGACCTGACCGAGGACGTGCTGCGCGGCCGCGGCCGCAAGGTCGAGGTCGCGGGCTTCGATCAGGCGATGGAGCGGCAGCGCGCGGAGGCGCGGCGGAGCTGGGTCGGGTCGGGCGAGGCCGCGACCGACGCGATCTGGTACGGCCTGCGCGAAAGGCTCGGCGCGACCGAGTTCCTCGGCTACGACACCCACGAGGCCGAAGGCAAGATCGCGGCGATCCTGGTCGATGGCAAGGAAGTCCCCGAGGCCGCGGCCGGCGCCACCGCCGCGATCATCGTGAACCAGACGCCGTTCTATGCCGAATCAGGCGGCCAGATGGGCGATACCGGCTCGATGTTCGCGAGCGGCGGCGGCACTTTCGGCGTTTCGGACACGCAGAAGAAGGCGGGCGACCTGTTCGTGCATCTGGGCCAGGTGTCGCACGGCGTCCTTCATGTCGGCGACGTGGTCGAGCTGCGCATCGACGCCGAGCGCCGCACGAAGCTGCGCGCCAACCACTCGGTGACGCATCTCCTGCATCAGGCGCTGCGCCGGCGCTTGGGCGAGCACGTGACGCAGAAAGGCTCGCTCGTCGCGCCCGACCGGATGCGGTTCGATTTCAGCCATCCGCGCGCCTTGAGCGATGAGGACATCCGAATCATCGAGGCCGAGGTCAATGCGCGCATCCGCGGCAATGACGAGGTGGCGACGCGCCTCACCACGCCCGACCGCGCGGTAGAGCAAGGGGCGCTTGCCCTTTTCGGCGAGAAATATGGCGACGAGGTTCGCGTCGTTTCGATGGGCGGCGAGATCGAGGTGGAAGGCGGCCATCGGCCGTTCTCGGTCGAGCTGTGCGGCGGCACGCATGTGCGGCGCACCGGCGATATCGGCCTCTTCAAGATCGCGTCGGAAAGCGCCGTCGCGTCGGGCGTGCGGCGCATCGAGGCGCTGACCGGCGCCGCGGCCGAGGCGCACGTGGCGCGCGAGCAGGCGCTGCTGCGCGAGGCCGCAACGGTGCTTAAAGCCGCGCCCGCGGATTTGCCGGCGCGCGTCCTGAGCCTCATCGAGGAGCGGCGCCGGCTCGAGCGCGATTTGACCGAGGCGCGGCGGCTTGCCGCGACGGGCGGCGGCGGCGGCCCGCCGCAAACGGCGAAGGATCTGGGTGGCGTCAAGTTCGCGGGCCGCGCGGTCGACAACGTGCCGGCGAAGGAGCTCAAAAGCCTTGCCGACGATCTGAAGCGCGATGTCGGCTCGGGCGTCGTGGCGGTGGTCGCGCGCGCCGACGGCAAGGCGTCGCTCGTCGTCGGCGTGACCGACGACCTGGCGGGCCGCTTCAACGCGGTCGAGCTGGTGCGCGTGGGCGCCGAGGCGCTGGGCGGCAAAGGCGGCGGCGGCCGCCCCGACATGGCCCAGGCCGGCGGCCCCGACGCCGCAAAGGCCGCCGACGCGCTCTCCGCGATCGAGCGCGCCGTCGCCGAGAAGGCGCGCGGCGCCGCGGCGTAGCGTTTGATCGCGTCGCTCGCAATCCTCTCCTTTTCGTCATTGCCGGGCTTGACCCGGCAATCCATGGACCCGCGGGTCAAGCCCGCGGGCGACGGAACTAGGATCGCGAAGAGACCGGAAGCCACAGCACGTCGCCGCCGCGGGGCGCGGCGATCGGCGGGTGCTGCGGCGTCGCTTCGTGCGGGCGGTAGCCTAGCGCCTCGAGCGCGCCCCACAGATCGCTGAGCGTGTCGCCCGCGCGGGCAAGGCGCGGCTCGTCGATCTCGATGAGAAGCGCGGGCTTCAACCGCCGCAGCGTCTCGCGCGCGCCGCGGACGAGGCGCAGCTCGAAGCCCTCGATGTCGGCCTTGACGAAATCGAGCCGCGCGAGGCCGAGCGCCGCCACCGCGTCGTCCAGCGTCGCGACGCCGACCGCCTCGGTCTCGGCCGCCGCCGCCGTGCCGGCGCCGAGATGGGCAAGGCCGAAGCCATAGCTGCCCGACCGCTTCACCGGCACGGTCAGGATGGCGATGCCGGCGCGCTCGCCGAGCGCCAGCGGCATGATCGCGACGTTGCGGATGCGGTTGGCGCGAAGCGCCGCGCGCAAAATCGCGCGCGCGTAGGAGCCCGGCTCGAACGCATAGACGAAGCCGCGCGGCGCGAGCTTCGCGAACAGCTTGGTGAATTGCCCCGCATGTGCGCCGACATCGAACACCACGGCATCGTCGGGGATGACCGGGCGCAGCACCGGCACGAGCTCGCGGTGATGCTGCTTGAAGACCGCCTTGAAGAGATGGGCGAGAAAACCGGGATTGAGCCGGAAGCGATAATATCGCGCGCTCATCCCATCGATTTTCTGAGCCCTTCGTCGAGCTTGTCGAGGAAGTCGGTCGTGTTGAGCCACGGCTCGTTGGGGCCGATGAGCAGCGACAGGTCGCGTGTCATATGGCCCGCCTGGACCGTGTCGATGCAGACCTTCTCGAGCGTCGTCGCAAAGCGCGTCACGTCCGGCGCCTTGTCGAACTGTCCGCGATAGGCCAAGCCCCGCGTCCAGGCGAAGATCGACGCGATCGGGTTGGTCGAGGTGGTCTTGCCCTGTTGATGCTGACGATAATGGCGCGTCACCGTGCCGTGCGCCGCCTCGGCTTCGATGGTCTTGCCGTCGGGCGTCATCAGCACCGACGTCATGAGCCCCAGCGAGCCATAGCCCTGCGCCACCACGTCCGACTGCACGTCGCCGTCATAGTTCTTGCAGGCCCAGACGAAATTGCCGTTCCATTTGAGCGCGGCGGCCACCATGTCGTCGATGAGGCGGTGCTCGTAGGTGAGGCCCTTTTCCTTGAAGGTCTTGGCGAACTCGCGATCGAACACGGCCTGGAAGATATCCTTGAAGCGGCCGTCATAGACCTTGAGGATCGTGTTCTTGGTCGAGAGATAGACCGGGAATCCCCGCATCAAGCCGTAATTGAAGCAGGCGCGCGCGAACCCCGTGATCGATTCGTCGAGGTTGTACATGCTGAGCGCGATGCCGGCCTCGGGGAAATCGAACACGTCATAGACGACCGGTTTGCCGCCGGTCGGCGTGAAGGTGAGGGTGAGCTTGCCGGCGCTCGGCACCAGGATGTCGGTCGCGCGGTACTGATCGCCATAGGCATGGCGGCCGATCACGATCGGCGCGGTCCAGCCGGGCACGAGGCGCGGCACGTTTTGGCACACGATCGGCTCGCGGAAGATGGTGCCGCCCAGGATGTTGCGGATCGTGCCGTTGGGCGAGCGGTACATCTTCTTGAGATTGAATTCCTTCACCCGCGCCTCGTCGGGCGTGATGGTGGCGCACTTGACGCCGACGCCGTATTTCTTGATCGCGTTCGCGGCGTCGATCGTGATCTGGTCATCGGTCTTGTCGCGCGCCTCGATCCCGAGATCGAAATAGACGAGATCGATGTCGAGATAGGGCAGGATGAGCTTGTCCTTGATGTACTGCCAGATGATGCGCGTCATCTCGTCGCCATCGAGCTCGACGACGGGGGTCGCCACCTTGATCTTCGCCATGTGCTTGGGATTCCTCTGAACGCGTCAACGCGCCTAGGAGCGCGACCATAGCATCTGGCGCCGGAGGTTCAAGCCCGCCCCCCGTGAGTCGCGCGGCCGCGTTGCGGCGCCGGCTCAGGCCAGGTTCGGCGCCGCGGGCACCGCCGCCTCGGGCATCTGCGCGAGCGCCGGCAGGACCTCCTCGACGGTGCTCACGACGCGAAAGAAATGCCGTACTTCGCGGCCGGCGAATCCGTTCGTCACCGCGTGATCGACGAGTTCCAGAAGCGGCGCCCAATAATTCCCGACATTGACGACGATGATCGGCTTGTCGTGAAGGCCGAGCTGTTTCCAGGTCAGGATCTCCATCGTTTCGTCGAGCGTGCCGAGGCCGCCGGGCAGGGTCACGAACGCATCCGACAGCTCGAACATGCGGCGCTTTCGGATGTGCATGTCGTCGACCAGGATCATCTCGGTCAGACCGCCGTGTCCAACCTCGCGGTCGTGCAGATGATGCGGGATGATCCCGGTCACGCGCCCGCCCGCGGCAAGCGCCGCGTCGGCCATCAATCCCATGAGCCCGACCCGCCCGCCGCCATAGACGAGGCCGATGCCGGCCTTGGCGAAAATCGTGCCAAGCCGGGTCGCCGCGGTGCGATACGCTTCGTCGACGCGTGCCGATGAACCGCAATAAACGCAAATTGTCTTTACTGAAGCCATTCCACTTTTCCTTGAACCAACAGGTTTGTTCCCTCTTAAGTTAGGTACGAAATCACGTTGCCGACATTGCCCGTTCCGGGCGATCGGGTATAACAGCCGCGGCCATGCAGCGGAATTTCTGGATCGTGGCGGCGGTGGTGGCGATTGTCGCTGCCGTCGCTGTCGGGATGCTGGTGCCTCGCAAGTCCGAGGCTCCCGCCCCCGCCGCCGTGGCCTCTCACGAGGAGGCGCAAAAGCCGCCGGCACCGCCGCCGCCCGCTACAACGGCGCCGAGCTTCGACGCGTTCCGCGTCGGGCCCGATGGAACCGCGGTCATCGCCGGCCGGGCCGAGCCGGGCGCCAACGTGACCGTGCTCGACAACGGCAAGCCGGTGGGTCAGGTGACCGCCGACGCCAACGGGCAATGGGTGCTTCTGCCGCACGATCCGCTCGCGCCGGGGGCGCAGCAGCTCAGCCTTTCCGCCACCGCGCCGGGCACGAGCGTCGCGCAGAACTCTGCCAACAGCCTCGCCGTCGTGGTTCCCGACCATCCAACCGCGGCGCCGCCGGTGGCCGTGCTGTTGCCGCAAGGGCAGGGGCAGGCCAAGGCGCTTGGGACGCAAGGCGCGGGGCGGCTCGTGCTCGACATGGTCGAATACGATGCGAACGGGCACACGATCCCAAGCGGCTCGGCCGCCGCCGGCACCACCGTCACCATTTTCGTCAACGACCATCAGGTGGCGACCGCGACCGCGGCGCCCGACGGCACCTGGTCGTCCGATCTCGGCGACGGCATCCCCGTCGGGCGCTATCTCCTGCGCCTGGTCGACGGCGGTGACGAGGTCGCGCTCGAGCTGCATCGCGCCGCGCCCGGCGAGCTTGCCGCCGGCGACTATTTCGCGGTGATACCGGGGAACACGCTGTGGCACTTCGCCCAGCGCGCCTATGGCAACGGGTTGCGCTACGTCGAGATCTATCGCGCGAATCCGGGCCGGATCGGCAACCCGGACCTGATCTATCCCGGCCAGTTGCTGGCGCGCCCCGCCAAGACCGCGGAGCACTAAAGGATCTTCCCGTCGAATGCCGGCCGGGCCTGCCGGTCCTCGATCTCGACCACCCAGAGATCGGGATCGCGTCCCACTTGGCGCGCGATATAGGTGTCGGCGTCGGCCTCGCTCACCGGCGCGGCGCCCGTTCCGCGAAACCAGGCCCGCGCCCCATCAGGCGCCCGCGTCTCGGCGAGCACGGTGAAGCCACCGTCAAGCGCGTTCATCTTGATGAGGATCGTGCCGGCGTCCCCATCGCCGCGCCGCACCACCGCGACCGGCACGGCGCGAAGCCCGCAGAGCCGCACCGCG
>Ga0335073_10006269_pt1 | contig 16695 bp, 7 predicted proteins | sample Lox_Sample_22_FD_207093 | JGI IMG/M metagenome (GOLD analysis project Ga0335073, IMG submission 207093) | Soil microbial communities from Loxahatchee National Wildlife Refuge, Florida, United States - Lox_Sample_2.2 | ecosystem: Environmental > Terrestrial > Soil > Wetlands | place: USA: Florida... | reverse complement strand
CGCCGGCAACGTTGCCGCCGCGACGATCGTGCGGATCGACAGCGGGCAGACGCTGGCGGTGGGGCTGACCGCCGTGCGCAATCCGCTGGCCGCCACCGGCGGCGCCGACGCGGAGACGCTCCAGCACGTGCGGCGGATCGCGCCGCTCGCCTTCACCCAGCCGCTGCAGCGCGCGGTGATCCCGCAGGACTACGAGGCGATCGCCGCGACACAGCCCTGGGTGCGCCGCGCCGATACCAACTTCCGCTGGACCGGAAGCTGGCTCACCGTGTTCACAGCCCCCGATCCGGCGGGTAGCACCACCGTTGCTCCTGATCAGCGCGCCAGCCTCGCCACCTTGCTGAACCGCTGCCGCATGGCCGGCTACGAGAGCTACGTCCCGGACCCGACCTATGTCTCGGTCGATGTCTTGGTACAGCTCTGCGTCCTGCCCACGGTGTTCCGCGCTGATGTTGAGACGGCGGTGCTGGCGGCGTTGACGGCGTTCTTCGCGCCCGATGCGTTCACCTTTGGCCAGGCACTGGAACGCAGCGTGCTGGAGGCAGCGGTGCAAGCGGTGCCCGGCGTCGCCGGCATCCTGTGTCTCGAAAGCCGGGTGCGCGGCCGCTCGCCCATCTTCACCGAAATGCCGGACCAGATCGTGGTCGCCACCGACCAGATCATCCGCTGCAATAACGATCCGAGCGCGCCGGAGCGCGGCTCTATCACCGTGCAGGCGACGGGGGGCAAATGAGCGCCACGACGTCCCCGCCACCCGCTGCCTCGCCCTGCCCTTGCACTGGTGGCAGTTTTCCGATCGTCGTCTACAACGCGCCGGCGCAGCCGACGATCAGCTATCGCTGGGGCGACTACACCGGCTTCCGCGCCGCGCTGCTGCAGCCTGCCGCGGCGCCGCCGCTGCCCGCCGAGACCGAACTCAGCCAACCGGGCGGCGCACAGATATGGCGCCCCACCGCCGGCAGCGGCGACCTGGCGCTGCAGGTCGCCGAGTGGTGGGCTTATCTCGCCGACATCCTGACCCTCTACGCCGAGCGGGCGGCCAATCAGGCCTATATCCGAACCGCCGATCTGCCCGAGAGCCTGCCGCGGCTGGTGCCGCTGCTGGGCTACCGGCCATCCCCGGCGATCGGCGCCCACGTGACCCTCGCCGGGCTGGTCCGCGGCCCGCGCCCGGTGACGCTGCCGCAGGGGCTGCAAGTGCAGAGCAAGCCCGGGCCCGGCCAGCAGCCGCAGATCTTCGAGCTCAGCGCGACGACGGTGATCCAGCCAGTTCCGCCCGTGGCAACCGTGCCGCTGACCACGCCGATACCGGCACTGACCGCCGGCCAGACCACCGCGCAGGTATTGCTCTCGGGCCAACCGCGCAATCTGAAGGTTGGCGATGAGGTCCTGTTGCTTGGCAGCGGCTGGAACGGCACCGACGGTACCTACGCCATCGGCAGCGTCACCGTGATCGGCCCGGCGCCCGGCGGCACCAGCGTGGCTTTCAACATCACCGCTGCGGGCGGGGGCACCGGCAGTTCCGGGGCGGCCAACTGGCAACTACTGAAGGCGGCGTCGTCCGCCACGCTGTATCAGTACTTGTCCAGCCCGTTCTCGGCCTACGGCCAGTCGCAGACCTTCAAGGTCGAGGGCGGCGCCCGCGATGAGATGATTTCGTTGGGGAGCGGCAGCGGCCTCGGGACGCTCGGCTCCGGTGGTATCAACCTCGGTGGGCTGACCTTCGTTGCGACCGGCGTCCTCGCGAGCGATGTCCACCTCGCCTCGATCGTGCGCAGCATCGCGCCGGGCGATGTGATCCTGGTCGAGAATCCGACCGCCGGCAGCAGCACCACGCCGGTGCCCGGTTTCGTCACCTCGGTGACCGAGGTGATCTACAACGCGAATAACCCGAGCGATCCCACCACCTGGCCGCCCGCCGGCTCGCCGCCCAACACGACGCAGCCGGCGGTGCCGATCCCGCACACCGTGGTGAACTTCAATACGACCGCGACGATCGCCGGCGACGCGTCCACGCTGATCGTGCGCTATGGCTACGCGCCGGTCGGCACACTGATCGATCCGCCGCAGGCCGGTGCGCCGGTCACCGGCGCGGTGCCGGTCGGCACCGTGATGCTCCAGCCCGCCGGCCTCAGCGCAGCCGGCCTTAGTGCGGGCGCGTCCTTGCTCGTGGCGGATGCGAATGGCGACGGCGCCACGGCGACGCTTGGTACTTCCGGCGTGGTCACAGTCGATCCGGCCGCGCCGGCGCTGGTCCCGCCATTGCAGGTGTTCAGCAATTTGCTCGCCTTCACCCGCGGCAAGACCATCGCGCGGGAAGCGCTGGGCAGCGGCAATCCCGCCGTCGCCGGCCAGGACTTCACCTTGCAGAATGCCCCCGTCACCTACCTCGCCGACCAACCGGGCCGGTCGGGTCCAGGCTACAGCAGCACGATCACCCTCTGGGTCAATGGCGTGCAGTGGACCGAGGTGCCGAACTTTTACGGCCAGGGCCCCACCGCCCAGGTGTTCGTCACCCAGGAGGACACCTCCGGCAACACCCATGTGCTCGGCGGCGATGGCGTCAACGGCGCACGATTCCCCAGCGGGACCGGCAATATCGTTGCCAGCTACCGCACCGGCTCCGGCGTTGCTCTGCCGCCGCCTGCCTCGATCTCGGTGCTGCTGCAGCCGCAGCCAGGGCTGCAGGCGCTGGCGAACCCGGTGCCGCCCTATGGTGGCGCCGATGCCGCCTCAGCGTCCGACCTTCGCCAGCTCGCGCCACTCAGCGTGCTGACCTTCGGTCGCGCGGTGTCGGTCGACGACTACGCCGCGATCGCCGCCGCCACCCCTGGAGTCGCCCGCGTCAGTGCCGCCTATGCGTTCGACTCCGATCAGCAGCGGCCGGTGGTCACGCTATGGGTCGGCGACGATGCCGGCGCCGTCACTGCCGCCCAGACGGCGATCGCGCCGATCTCCGACCCGAACAGGCCAATCACGATCAAGCCGGCCAACCCGGTTCAGATCAGCATCTCGCTGACCTATGTGCGCGACCCGCGTTACCAGGACGCGACTGTTCTGGCGGCGCTGCACAAGGCGCTCGCCGACCCAGCAGCCGGATTGTTCGGCAGCAACGTCGTGCAGATCGGCCAGGCGTTCTACGACAGCCAGATCTACGCCGCATGCCTCGCCGTGCCGGGGGTACAGGCGGTGCACAGCCTGCAGGTCACGGTCGGGCCACCCCCCAAGGTGTATTACTTCTGGCAGCTCTCCTCGGCCTGGGTCGGCGGCCTGCGCCTCCCCCTCCAGCCCGTTGGTGCCTGCACCGGCCATCGCTACACGCCCGGCCCGGACGGATTCTTCGTGCTCCACGACACCCCGGCGACCCTGCAACTGAACGGGGTTGCGGGCACATGAGCGGCATCGAGGACGGCTACGAGCAAGCCTATGCCAACAAGTTCTGGGCACTGCTGCCCGAGGTGTACCGGGCGCAGGATACCGAGCAATACGGCGCCAACGGACCGCTGCGTGAACTGATCAACCGGATCGGCGCGCAGGCCGCCAATGTCCGGCGCAACATCGACCGGCTGTGGGAAGACCAGTCGATCGAGACCTGCGACGACTGGGTGATTCCTTACATCGGCGATCTGCTGGCAACCAATCTGGTGCCCGGCCTGGACGCTGCCGGCCAGCGGCTGGATGTCGCCAACACGATCTCCTACCGCCGGCGCAAGGGCACCGTGGCGGTGCTGGAGCAAATCGCCAGCAATATCACCGGCTGGGATGCCAAGGTGGTGGAATTCTTCCGTCGCCTCGGCCGCACCCGGCACGGCCTCGACCCCGCGATCGGCCAGCCGCTGCTGCCCGGCGATGCCATGGCGCAGTTGCAGCAGGCGGAGGGGCTGGTCGGCGCCGTCACCCGCACGGGCATTGGCGGCCTCGCCGACCTGCGCAACGTGTATGGCGCCAGCAACGCGGGCACCGCATTCGACGAATATTTCCACACCGCCGACCTTCGCGCCGGTTCCGGCACCACCGGGTGGTACAACATCCCGCAGCTCGGCGTGTTCCTGTGGCGGCTGCAAAGCTTCCTGGCCGGCCCGGTCACCCCCGTCCCGGTCCACGGCTGCCCAGATTGGTACACCTTCGACCCGACGGGGCGCGACGTGCCGCTGTTTGCCGCGCGCCGCAGCGCCGACACCCTGGGTGACGGCTGGGTCTCGCCGCAGCCGGTGCAGCTTGCGACCCCGATCAGCCAGGCATTGCTCGACGCCAATGCCGCCGCCTATGCGCCGGCCACGGCAAACGCGTTGCTGCAGCAGAGCCAGCCGCTGCAACTCTATCCCAATCCCGAGGTGATGACGGTGGAGCATGCCGCCACCGGCGTGGCGCTGCCAGCCGGATCGGTGCTGCTGCGCCCCCAGCGCGGCCGCTTCCGCGTCGATCCGTCGCCGCCGCCGGGGCCGGTAGTGGCGAAATACTGCTACGGTTTCGCCTCGCAGATCGGCGCCGGCCCGTACGACCGCCGGGTCGCTGGTGCGAGCATCCCGACGCCGGCGCCGGTGACTCAGGTGCAGGCCGCGACGCATGCGCTGAGCGTTGCCGGCGCCATCCCCGGCAAGGGCACGGTGGTCGTCGGCGGCAGCCTGACCTGCGACGGCGCCGCCACGGTGCAGGTGACTGGGGCACTGACCTTGCAGGCGGCGATCCAGGCCTGCCCGCTGATCCGCCTGACGCAAGGCAGCAACTGGGTGATCCACGGCAACCCGGGCTCGTCCCTGGTGCTGGATGGGTTATTCGTCAGCGGCGGCGACGTCGTGCTGACCGGCAGTTTCGACACGGTCACGCTGAACTGCTGCACCTTCGATCCCGGCACTGAGGCCGCCCCCGGCCAGCTCGCCTCGCCGCCCGGCGGATTCGCGCTGTCGGCCGATCTGCGGCCGCTGCGGCCGACCAGGCTGTGGATCGAGGCGACCATCACCACCCTCAACGCCACACGCTGCATTCTGGGCGCGATCCGCACCCGCGCCGCCACCACCACGATCATGTCGCCGCCGCTCGGCCAGGCCGCCGTCGGCACGGTCACCACAGTGTCGCTCAGTGAGACCGTTGTGCAGGGACTGGCCGATGGCGATGACGGCACGGCGTTGCGTTTCTCGGACGGCACGGTGCAACTGAGCCGTTGCACCGTGCTGGGCCCGACGGTGCTGCACCGCGCCGATGTAAGCGAGAGCATCCTGCGCGACATCGCCCAGGTGGACGACACCCAGGACGGCTGCGTGCGGTTCAGTGCCTGGGCCGGCGGCAGCACGCTGCCGCGCAAGTACGAGAGCGTCAGCATTCCGGCGGGCGCCGGCTTGTTCACGTCCACCGATTTCGGCCAGCCCGGCTATGCGCAACTGCTGGCGAGTGCCGATGCCGCGATCCTGCCAGGGCAGCCCGCGCAGACCACACCCGGCGCCCCGCCGCCGACCATCGTCGCCGGTGCCGCAGATGGTTCCGAAATGGGCTGCTTTGCCCGCGAAAAGGTGCCGCAGAAGCTGCGCGGCCTGCTGCTGAAATTCCGCGAATACATGCCGGCCGGCCTTGAGCCGGTACCGATCGTCGTCACCTGAGCCTGCTGTCCCGCGAAGGACCCACCCATGCCGAGCGACCGCAGTCGTCCCCCCGATCCCGCCTCCGACGCCTATACCGGCGTCGCGTTCCAGCAGGGTCGTGTCACCCTCGACCGCGACTACAACGCGCTGCGTGAGATCATCGACCACCGCGACCAGACGATCACGCTCGACGTGGTCGGTGCGTGCGGCACGCCTGACGATGGGTTCGCCATCCTGCATCCGCTCCGCTTGCTCACGCCGCTGCCGTTACGGACGGCCACCCTCGCCTCGACGGTTGCGCCACTCACGAACGCACCGACGGCGGCCGCACTGACGACCGCGACGGCGCCAGCCGCAACGCTGACAACCGCGACACTGCCAACGTCGGCTCTGCCCACGGCCACGCTGCCGATCACCACGCTGCAAGGCGCCGGATCTCTGGGGGCGGTCAGCACGCTTCCCATTCTGTCCAGCCCGCCGTCGGAATCCTACAACCTGATGATCCGCGCGGGCAGCATGTATCTTGGCGGCGTGCGGGTCGAATGGCCGGGCGCATCCGAGGGCGGAGCAGCGGAATACGGCTATTACGACCAGCCCGACTGGCTCTCGCCCGACCCTCCAGCGGCGCCGCAGACCGAGATGGTCTTCTTGCAGGTGGTCGAGCATGAGGTCAGCGCGACCGAAGACCCGAACCTGTACGACGTCGCGCTTGGCGGCCCGGACACCACCCAGCGGCTGCGGCTTCAGCGCACCGTCCACCGCCAGGCCGTCCCGGCGACGAGCTGCACACCAGCCTGGCAGGCGCTGCAGGCTGCGTGGCAGGCGCTCGGTTGGAGCTTCGACGCGAATACGATGCGGCGCCTGCCCACCGTGCGCCTGCAGGCCGCCTTCACCACATCAGCCGGCAGCACCGATCCGTGCGATCCGGTCGCCACGGGCGGCTACCTTGGCGCCGACAATCAGCTTATTCGCGTCAAGTGGGCGCCGACCGCGGCGGGTTCCACCTCCGGCACGCTGATCTGGGGCTTCGACGACGCCAGCTTCATCTACCGCGCCAGTTCCGATCAGACCGGCACCCGGCTGACCCTGACCCGCAATCCGCCCGACGCCTACCACTTCCCGGGTGCCGGCCAGTATGTCGAGGTGCTGCGGACCACCGCCTTGCTCGGCACCGCCACCAGCCAGCAGGCGGAGCAAGGCAGCACGGTCGTGCCGCGCTGTGTTGCCGAGGAAACCGGCTTCGTCACCACATTGGCCGTCGCCTACGACCCGACCACGTCGAACCAGACGCTGGTGCTGAGCCACGCCCTACCGGCGGCCTACCTTGCCAGCGGGGAGCCGTTGTTCGTGCGGATCTGGCAGGGCGGTGCAGCGATGGGCCCGGCCGGCGGCACGCTGGAGCTGATCGACCCGGTCGCCAATGCCACCACTGGCGTGACCGTCACGCTGACCGTGCCGGAGGGCAGCGCCATCGCGCCCGGATCGTTCTGGATGATGGCGCTGCGCCCTGGCACTCCGCTGACCGTGCAGCCTGCGAGCTTGCTCGCCGCACCGCAGCCGCCTGACGGTCCGCGAAGCTGGGCCTGCCCCCTCGCCGTCGTGGAATGGCCAAGCAGCGTCGATCCGGTGATCCACGATTGCCGCGTCAAGTTCGAGGATCTGATCGCGCTGACGCAGCGGCCGGCGGGCTGCTGCACCGTCTCGATGGGCCCGGGCGACGTGACCATCGACCGCACGCTGCAAACGGCCATCGGCGGCATCACCGGGCCCGGCACGCTGTGCCTGGCACCTGGGACCTATCCGCTGACGGCGCCGTTGCAGATCGGTGCGGCGCAGGCGGGTCTGACCATCGTCGCAGAGAATGGTGCGACGCTCACCGCCGCCAGTGGCGCCGAGGCAGCGTTCGGCGAGGGCATGATCGTGGTCGCCGGCGCCGGCAATGTGACGCTGCGCGGGCTGACGCTGATCCCGCCAGCGGCCGCCGTCACGCCGACATTGTTCACCGGCCTCGCCAATCTCAGCCGCATTGCCTTGCCGCAACAGAGTGAGGGGCTGGCGGCGTTGCTGAAGCTGATGAGCGTGCAAGCACAGAACCTGAGCACGATGATCGGAGTGCGCGCCGCTGGCGCACCGTCGCTGACGGTCGAGAACTGCACCGTGCGCTTCGTCCCGCCAGCCCCGGCCCCAGCGTCTCCGATCCTGGCCACTGCCCCGCTGACGACAGGTGCGACGCTCGCGACAGCAGCCTCGCTCGCGAGCGCCGCGCCACTCGCGACTGCGGCCCCACTGACGGCCACAGCCTTGCTCGCGACCGCGACGCCGGTGGCGAGTACAGTGCCGCTCACCACGGTGGGTGCGGTCGCTCCCCCCGTCGCAGCCACCGGGGCGGTCACGAATCTGGCCTCGCTCGCAGCCACCGGGGTGGTAACGACGGCAGCCGCCACGTTGACGGCGGCGTCGCCCACCGGCGCGTTGTTCGGGATCGGCCTGCTTGCTGGCGGCGCCTGCGCGCAGCTTGCCGTGCGCGGCTGCGTGTTCGATGCGTCGGCACTGGCCCCCACCCAGACTCCCGGCCTGCTGCAAAGCGGCGGGTTCATTGGCCCCACCGGCTTCGTATTGCACGGCGGCGGTCCCGCCTCCCTGCAGGGCGCCATTGGCTGTCTCGCCAGCCCATATCTGGCGAACTTTCTGGCCAGCCCGGCCTCGCCGCCCGTGCTCAATTTGACGCCGACCCAACCGGTGCCGATCACCAGCCTGATCACGGCGACCGCGGTTGCGACGCCGACTCTGACTATCCAGCCGGCTGCGGCGACAGCCCTGGCCGCAACCACCGCGCCTGCCGTTCTGACCGCCGCTCCGCGGATCGCGACAGAGGCGCCGACCGCGAACCTGGCGACGCCAGTAACGGCTGCCGCGCCGGCGGCGAGCCCGGCGCTGTCGGCCTCTCTCACCCGCGCCGCCACCGTCGCGACCCCCGCACTCGCCACAACGAACCTCACAGCGTCAGCGGCGGCGGTACTGGCAACGCCAACCGCCTCTGCCGCCACGGTCCCGACTCTCTCCACGGTGAGCCTCGCCGGACAGCCGACCCTGGTTCAGGCGACGACGGCCTCGATCCCAGCAGCCACGGTAGCAACTACCTCGGCCGCCACCTTGGCAGCCCACACGATCGCCCAACCGGTGATCAGCAACTTGCTCAATCTCTCGCCCGGCGCTCTCAACCTGACGATCGATCCCGGCATCCTGCAGCTTGACACCGCCGATGCCTTCACCACCGTCGCCGACCTGAGCGGGGCCGTGTTCGAGGACAACATCTTCGACAGCGTCATGCTGGCGATCAGTGCGACCGCGATGCTCGACCGCGTACGCGTGCAGGACAACACCGTGGTCAGCAGCTCTGGCGGGATCTGGCTGCGGCCGATCGACGAGCCGCGCTTCACCTTCACCACCACGGTGCCAACGCCCACGCTCACCGTGATCGTGCAGGACCCGGTGGTGGCCGGCGACAGCATGTGGCTCAAGCTCGTGCTGTTGCAGCAGGAGACATTCCTTGCCTGGCTGCTGTCGCTGTTGCTGCCGCTGCCGAGCGGCGCCGCAACGCCGCTGTTTGCGTCGCCGGAAGGCGGCACGACTCTGCGCGTCACGGGCAACACCGTCGCCGCGCTCGGCCCTGCCGCGAGCGGCCTCGCGTGGGGCACGCCGGCGCTTGCGGTGGTCAGCGCAACCTACACCTCCGCCGTCGACATCGGGCCCAGCCTGCTTGTCGCGGACAATCGGCTGCAAGGCCGCACGACCTCGGCCTATCCCGCCGCCGTTCTCGCCATCTCCGGCCGGCTCTCGGCCACCGGCAACCTGATCTCGAACGAACCGTCGGGCAGCCCGCCGACTGCCATCTCGCTCGAGATCTTTCCCAATGACGATGGCGGCGCCGGAGTGGCAACCAGCATCACCGCCCCGCGCATCGTCGTCACCGGCAACGTGCTGGAAGGCACCAGCAACCTGTCGGCACTGCTGCGTACCGATGCGGCGAATCTGCCCGCGCCATTCAACACGTGGGTTCCCTTCAACGCCAGCGCCTGACCGGGACCATGAGCAACGCGCTTGCCATCGCGACCGTCACCCAGACGTTGCAGAACGTGCTGACCGAGGCATTGGTCTATGCCAATGTGTCGGGTGCCCACGTCACGGCGGTACGGCCGGACGACCCGGCGCATCTGCCGACCACCGGCGTCAACATCTTCCTGTATCAGGTCGCGCCCAATCCGGCGCTGCGCAACAATGACCTGCCAACCCGCGCCGCCGACGGTACGCTGCTGCAGCGGCCTCAGGTCGCACTCGACCTGTACTACCTCCTGACGTTCTACGGCGACGACACGCAACTCGAGCAACAGCGATTGCTCGGTGCCATGACCCTGGCGTTGCATGCCCAGCCCTGGCTGCGCCAATCCGACATCATCGCGGCGCAGGCAACGTCGTTCCTGAACGGCGCCGATCTTGCCTCACAAACCGAGCGCGTGCGGTTCCGCCCGGTCAGCTTCTCGCTGGAGGAGCTGTCCAAGCTGTGGTCGTTCCTGCTGAAGACCGATTACGTGCTGTCCGCTGCCTACGTCGCCAGCGTGGTGCTGATCGATACCGCCGACGCGGTGCCGCCGCCGCCGCTTCCGGTGCTGACGACGAACGTACTGGCCCTGGCACTTCAGACGCCCGTCATCACTGCGGTAACCGCGGCACAGGGGCCGGCGACCCTGATTTTGCCAGGTGCGCAGATCAATCTGATCGGCAACAACCTGCTCGGACCTCCCGGCACCGAAACGGTGGTGCTGGCGGGCGGCGTGACGCTGACGCCTTCGGCCGCCAGTGCCACGCAACTGACGGTCACGCTGCCAGCCACATTGCCAGCCGGCACGCAGACGGTTCAGGCCGCCCAGCTTCAATTGCTCGGCTCGCCGCCGGTGCCGCATGGCGGCGGCGTGCAATCCGCGCCGGCGATGTTCACCCTCAGCCCGTTGATCCGCCGCTCCGGCTCCCCGCCCGTCTATCAGGTTGCGATGCAGACCGGCGTCGGCTCGCCGCCCGCGGACACGCTGACGGTGAACCTGGATCCAGCGGTGCAGCCGGGCCAGCGCACCATATTGACGCTGCGGCCGCCCGGCACCGGCACCCTGCCTACCCTGTTCGACGGCGGCACCGCCACATCCGCCACCAACACGCTGACCTTCCCGATCGGCATCCCGCCGCCTGGCGCCTACCTCGTGCAGGTCATCGTCGGTCACGCGGAAAGTCCGCTCGACTTCGACGCCTCGGGCCAGGCGATCGGGCCGGGGATCACGCTGTGATGGACGCCATGGTCGCGCCGGCGTCGCAGTGGGAGGCCGCCAACCAGGCGCACCTTGTCGCCGCGCTCGGCGTGCTCAAGAACCGGCTGCGCAACCAAGCGCCGCGCGCGAGCGTCGCTCCCTGGCCGGCGGCGCTGGCGACCCGGCCGCCGGCGCTTGAGCAAATTTCCACCCTGTTTGCGCTGTCTTCCTTTGAGCAAGACCTGCTGCTGTTGTGCGCCGGCATGGAACTGGATGCCGAGTTTGCGTCGCTTTGCGCCGCCGCCCAGGGCGATGCGAGCCGTCCCTGGCCCAGCTTCGCCCTTGCCCTGGCCGTGCTGGAGGCACCGCACTGGAGCGCGCTCGCGCCGGACGCTCCGCTGCGGCGCTGGAAGCTGTTGGAAGTTGGATCCGGTGCCACGTTGACCCAGGCGGCGCTGCGGATCGACGAGCGGGTGCTGCACCATCTGGCGGGCGTCGCACACCTGGACGAGCGCCTGGCCGGCCTGGTGCGTCGGCTGGCGGCCCCCGACTCCCTCGCCGCCTCGCATGCGGCGATCGTGCGCACCTTGCTGGCCACCTGGACCGCCGGCGGGACCGCCGTGCCGCTGGTGCAGCTTTGCGGTGAGCCGAACGACTGTCTGCCGATCGCCGGCGCCGCGGCAGCGGCAGCCGACACTGGCGCCGCCCTGATTGCCGCCGACCTGCTGCCGGCGGCGTCCGGAGAGCTGGAAAACTTGCTCACACTGTGGCGGCGCGAGGCCATGTTATCCGACCTCGGCGTGCTGGTGGTCGATGCCGAAGCAGCCTCCGGCGATGAGGGGCACGCCCGGGCCGCATTGCTGTCCCGCCTGGTGGACGCATTGGATGGCCGGGTCGTGGTGTGCGACCGGCTCGGCCGGCGGCATGGCCGGCGGCCGGCGGTGGTCCTCGACGTGCGTCATCCGCAGCCCGAGGAGCAACGCGCGGCCTGGGACACCTTGCTCGGCAGCGCGGCGGATCCGATCGCCCGGCAGTTCAGCCTCAGCCTGACCGACATCCAGGCCATCGCCGCCGAGGCCCGCGCCCGCGCCACACAGCAAGACGATGCCGCCACGGCTGCCTGGGACCTGTGCCGCGCCCGCTTGCGCGCGCGCCTGGATGGGCTGGCGCGGCGCGTCGAGGCGCGGGCGGGATGGGACCAGCTCGTGCTGCCGCCGGCCGAAATCGCCACACTGCACGCCATCGCCGCACAGCTCCGCCAGCGTGCCACCGTCTACGAGCGCTGGGGCTTCGCTGCGCAGGGCAGCCGCGGGCTCGGCATCAGCGCGTTGTTCTACGGACCATCCGGCACCGGCAAGACACTCGCGGCCGAGGTGCTGGCGGCGTCGCTGCGGCTCGATCTGTATCGCATCGATCTGTCGTCAGTCGTCAGCAAGTATATCGGCGAGACCGAGGCGAATCTTCGCCGTGTGTTCGACAGCGCGGAGGAGAGCGGCGCCATCCTGTTGTTCGACGAGGCCGACGCGTTGTTTGGCAAGCGCAGCGAGGTCAAGGACAGCCACGATCGCTACGCCAACATCGAAGTCAGCTATCTGCTGCAGCGGATGGAGGAATACCGCGGGCTCGCGGTGTTAACGACGAACCTGAAGACGTCGCTGGACTCGGCGTTCCTGCGCCGGCTGCGCTTCGTGGTGCAGTTCCCATTCCCCGATGCCGCGCATCGTGCGGCGATCTGGCGCGCGGTGTTTCCACCCGGTGCGCCGATTGACGGGCTGGACTGGGAGCGGCTGGCCGCGTTGCGGGTGGCAGGCGGAAATATCCGCAGCATCGCACTGAACGCGGCGTTCCTGGCGGCAGATGCCGGGCAAAGCGTGGGCATGGCCCACGTGCTGGCTGCGGCCCGCAGCGAGTACGCCAAGCTGGAGCGGCCGTTGACGCCAACGGAGATTGCCGGATGGACATGATTGCGACCATTGTGCGCCACACCCTGGCCCGGCCACCGCCGCGCCCGGCCTCGCCCGTATACCGGCGGACGAGAGTCGCCAACGCACTGCGCATGGTTGCTGCTGGCCCGCGCTGGAGCTTTGCCGATCCTCGGATCAGGTCCGGGAATGCGGCCGGCGCAAGCGAGCGCAGACTGGATCGGATCACAATTCGAGCTACGCCCCCGGCACCCGACCTGCGTGCCAGGGTAATGAGGCGCTTGCAGCCGCCATGCTAGCTCTCGCCAATCCCAAAGCGCCTGCGATGAGCCAAACCGGATCGCCCGTGACCGGCAGGCGAGCCGCCGTTGCTCTCGGCACCCACAGCGCCACCACTGCGCTGCCAAACACCGCATGGAATTTCGCCAGCGTTGCGCTGCACCCATCCACAGCCACGATCCTGCGCAAGCGCGTCCACGGCGGCGAACTGCCCTCTGCTTCGCAAGGACGTGCATCGGGTTCGATTGCCGCTGCGGTCGAACGCCCGGCTGACAGCTCGCCCGGGGCGATGCCGGACATGCCGAGCCGTGCGGCGATATCGGTCGCCTCGTTACCAGCGCGGCACCACTCCGGCTGGAACTTCGCACACGTGGCACTGCACCCGCCCGCCGTGGCACTGCACCCGCCTATGCGCGAGCGGCAGCGCGATCGCGTCGAAGCCGATGGTTCGGCGGCCACCACGACGGGCTTCAGTCTGAGTTCCCCAACGGATGCGCTGGAACAGGATGCCGATGCGCGGGCGGAAACGGTGTTGCGCGCGCTGAGCCACCGGGCGCATGCCGAAGCCGATGTCGCGGCACGCCACGTCGCGGCAGCGAATGTCGCAGCCGAGGCCCCGCGTGCAACGCCGCGCCCACTGCCGACCGCGCCCCACCAGGCCGAGCCTATCCTCGCGGCGAAATTCGGCAGTGGCCGGCCACTTGACCCGCACCTGAGGGCGCGCGTCGAGCCTTTGGTCGGCCATGACCTGGCTTCCGTGCGCGTCTATCCGCACGAGGCGGACAGTCTCGCGACCGCCTGGCAGGCACGCGCATTCACGGTCGGACATTCGGTGTTCTTTCGAGCGCGGGAGTGGCAGCCGGAGACCCATGACGGCATGGGGCTCCTGCTGCACGAACTCATCCACACCACCCAACCGGCCGATGCGCGCACCATCCAGCGCAAGGCGAGCGTGGCTGATTGGGAGTTCCACAACCAGGATGGCGGGACGACAGCCAGCGACAACTGCTGCGCCCTCTGCCCAGCCAACCTGGGTGTGGATAGCCACGGCTATGGTCCGGGCAGTTTCACCAATGGCATGGAGCTGAAGGCGTTCCTGAACGACGAGCCTGGGACCAGTTACGACGTAAAGCGCGTCCGCGAGACCGCGGCCTTTGCCATGACCGGAGGTACTTGGACCCGCTTCCTGCATGAGGGGCCGAACAAGCCCGACGACAGCACCAACGACGACGAGTGCCTGACGCCACAGGTCACCGTTCCTTACCTGCCCTACGTGTTCTCGATCGACTATCCCGGCTTCAAGACGACAGGACCATTGGCGGGCAGCAGCGCGGCCGTGTACGAGTCGAACTTCATAGAGAGCGTCGCGATAACCGCCAACGGCGCGACAACCGTGGATCCCAAGACATTCGACTGGCACGCGATCGTTTGGATCACCAACGCATCTGGCGGCGGCTGGCTGTTGGACAAGACGCGCAGCGAGATCCAGCCCGGCCATACCACGCTCGGGACTAAGTCGCCATGAAGGTATCGCTGGATCGAGACCGCAGCAACGGCTTTGCCTCCGACGCGGCGGTGCGATCGGTGGATGCAGCGTATCCCGCCTGCGGATGGACCAGCGGCAGCCGACGCCATCGACCTGCGTTGCGTGAGAGTGTTGATGACATAGCAGGAATCCGCATCGCATTGCCGACTCGCTGCGACACGCTGGCAAGGCAGCGGGGGAATTCCATTGCCAGAATGGCAATGAGCGCGCAGCGTTGGGTGCTATCCGCTGCGCGGGCGACGCATCGTGGCAATGCCGGTTCGGGAGGAGCAGCGTAATGGTTCGTACCCAGGCGCCAAGTTCGTTCGATATCGGTAAGCATGGCAAGTGCAACTGCGGGGGGCGCTGTAGCCAATGTGCGCCACCGGCCGCGGCTCACCGCGCGCGGTTGACCGCTTCCGCTGCATTTGCTCCGCCTTCGGCGCGATCGGAGCGGCCTGGCTTTGAGTTCGCCAGCCTGCCGATTCGTGCCGACGGGATCGCCGGCGCTCGAAGCCTGCAATCCGTACGACCTATGGCCACGCCTCGTATGGTGGCGCGCGAGAGCGCCGGCCCAGGCGGTGTCGCCTCGGCTGGCGTGTCGGCGGCGAGTGGCGCATCGGCATTTGGTCCGGTCGGCCCCGGCTCCACACGGACCGCGACAGCCGGTTTTCCATTCGCCAGCGTCGCCATCCATCCGCCAGGATTGTCAGGCGAGGAAACTTTCCAGTCCACGCTGGCAGAAACCGCGCCGCCGGCGTCGGACTGGTTTGCCCGCCGCGGCGAGGTCTCCGCCGGTATCGCATCCGGCATCGGCCCGCGCGGCGGAGCCTGGATGACCGAGCCGTCTGATCCGGCGGAGCAGGAGGCCAGCCGCGTCGCGGAGCAATTGTTCCCGGCGGCGGCGCAAATGGCGAGCATGGTCGATGCGGCGAAGGACTCCGGTTTGGATGAGGCCGATCTGCCGCCGCGGCAGGAATCGGCGAGCATGACCGGGTCCTGCCCGAGCTGCGGCACCGTGGGCGGGGCGCTCGGCGGCCACGCCGATAGCGGCACGCCGCTGCCGACCGAGACGCGCGCGGAAATGGAGGACGCCTTTGGCGCCGACTTCTCCACCGTCCGCATTCATACCAATTCGTCGGCCGCTCAACTGAGTCGCAACCTCAAGGCGCGGGCGTTCACCTACGGCAACGAGATCTTCTTCGACCACGGGCAGTATGATCCCAGTTCCGCGCGCGGCAAGCGCCTGCTGGCGCACGAGCTCACCCACACGATCCAGCAGCGTGACGCCATCGCCACGTTGGCGCGTGATGGCGAGTCGCCGTCGACACTCAAATGTGTCAACGACAACCTGTCCGCCGCCGGTGTGGCGTCCTGGTTGCTCGCGATCATCGGCGGCGCCTGCGGTCTGGTGATGGGGATTGCGGGCAGCCCGACCGGACCGGGCGCCGCCGGCGCCGCGGCGTTTGGCGCGGCGCTATGCATCGCCGGCGTGACCGGCTTCGGCGTCGGCGCGGTCATGGGCGTCATCAGCGGATGCTGGAAAGACCCGAACTTCAAGAGCCGGGGCGCCTATCTCAGCGCCGCCACCCCGGAACCTGCTGGCGCCCCCGGCGGTGCGGCGCCGGGCGGAGCGGCACCGGGCGGCACGGCTCCTGCGCCGACCGCCACCGCCTAGGTGCCGGTATGACCGAGCGCCGATGGCAGCGCAGGACGAGCGTGATCATGGAGGCAAACAAGGTCGAATGTCGCCCACGTCCGCCCGCCCGCCTCGACCTGACCCGGCGCAGTAGCCATGCGCTGGGGCGGGAGGTTGACTCAACCGATTGTTCTCGTCGCAGTCGGAATTCTGGCGTTGCTCGCCGTATTGATCGTGCGGGGAGGCTTTCAGCGGCCGGTGGCATTCATCGTCTGGCCGGTGCTGGTGCTCGGTATGGTGGGGGGCTTTCTGCTGTTTTCCGCGCGCGCGTCGCAGCGCAAGAGGCCGCGGCGTGCTGAAGACGCGCCGCCGCAGGATGCCCGCACGCAGCCTCCGGCGTCGTTCTCAACGGCAACGCGGAAGGACCAACCGCCATAACCCGGCGCGCGTGACGCCG